>Ga0136643_10000320_pt1 | contig 52230 bp, 13 predicted proteins | sample TergutLab28metaG_FD_96883 | JGI IMG/M metagenome (GOLD analysis project Ga0136643, IMG submission 96883) | Labiotermes labralis P1 segment gut microbial communities from Petit-Saut dam, French Guiana - Lab288 P1 (version 3) (version 3) | ecosystem: Host-associated > Arthropoda: Insects >... | reverse complement strand
TCATACGTTAATTACATGTTAAGTACAGATATTAACATTACAGAAACCACATATTCCTGCCAGTTTTAATATGTGTTTGGTAATCAATAAGTGTGTAACAGCTACCAAAGTTTCAAACTTCTCTGGCCATCATCTCCGTAACCGGTCAACTTTGGATATATGTGTTTTGGGTTATATCGGTATACTTTAACATAAGGAACACTCTGCAGAAGTCTGGCACATTCCTCCTGGGACACCCTGTTTATTGGTAAGACTGGCAGCAAGCTAGAAAATAAATTGAAGTGTTTTGTTTGGGTTGAAATACCGAAAGAGAATTTTCCAATATTTTGTCTTTGGATGTATTTACCATGTTCACAAAATGCAGGGAGACAAGTTCCAATATTGTTAGTTAATAACTGAGGAATGATTTGAATACGGGGCCAAGCAAGGTGTTTGGGGATTTTATGATTAAAATATTGATTAGACATATAAAACAGCCCTGGTACATGACACAAGGATGATGATGATGACAATGATGACTGACAGTGTGGGTGCACTTTAATTGTTTCAGTACACGTTTTCCTGTCCGACATAGGAGTTTTATTGTTGTCATCGTCCCAAATAAAATATCGACGAAACTGATTACGCATTCCTTACGGATGTGTTGTGACCGAACCTGGATGACGTTTCGAGGCTGTTTTTCTGGTATATAAATCATACGGAAATCAGAAGGTGTTTGAAGATTTTATACTACTTTACTTGGATGCCGCTTATAGAAGTAATGTGTAAAAACAGTTTAGAAATTCCTATATAGGCTATATCGCGATTACGTCTTTCATACTTTCATCCACACGAAGAGGCCCAATACTTGTTGAGCCGATAGACATCAGGTTCGCAATTTCCCGGGTACGTGTATCCCAAAGTTCATTGGACGGTTAGCCAAATGTGACGAGCCCTGTCCACACATTGCATCACTTTTCTTAAGATCTGTTTTACTGATTTCCTCCGTTCTTGGCCACAAACTACTGCACATATTTGCATTAATTCCTCATGAAGAGGCAGGCAGAGTTTTTTTTTTGTTATGAACTTAATTTTGTGCTTTTTTGAAGTTCAGGTGACCGTGCATCGTGATCAATTCTTATAATAAAACCAACTAGATGCACTAATTTCTCAAATTTATTTTTGGAATAAAACTGTAGATGTTTCGGACAGTTCCTCTGTCCACCATCACACGGCAATGGTAAAGCAGGATCAGGACGGAACTGCAGTTCCGTCCTGATCCTGCTCGCAAGCTGTATGACATACACCATTGTTGTGTTTACAGTGAAAAACTCCTGATGATGGACAGAGGAACTGTCCGAAACATCTACAGTTTTATTCCATAAATAAGTTCGAGAAATTAGTGCATCTAGTTGGTTTTGTTACAAAAATTTAATTTTGTGCTCTCCTAGATTTTTACTTTCTGTGGTCTAGTAGGTACAAGTTAACTTTTTACAAGAGTGTAAGTACCTCCACATACTGGGTGGAAATTTGAGACCGCGCTTGACAGTAACTTATTTCACAAAAGGGAAAGTGATGGAAAACGATTACAAGGACACCGAATGCGATAGATCAGAATACCCCAACATGAAATGTCACCACTAATAAATACCTTCAGGCACATTGAACATCTTACATTTTCCGTGCAACTATATTATGCTCAGAAAGAATTAATACCAGCTTGTTGCAATGCATTATTTGTTTGTTGGTTTGTTCTCCGATATGGTTCAGTCTGACTTAATAGACAGAAAATCTTATTTTGTAACTTGCAACTTTCGATGAAAGACCGATTCAGTTGTTAGGATACAACATGCAGATGTTATAATTTTAAAATTTAAAATTTTATAATTTGAAGATATTGTACCGTACTGTTTGTACTGTAACTTACTTTATTTTAACCGTTGTCTACTGCAACGTCGATCTTAATCGTATGTGAAAACTCCAATATTTAAGTAGTAACAAGCGCGGCACACGATGTAAAATTCTCCCTTAAGATGAACTATTTAGTCAGGCCGAAAATGTCGGAGAACTAACCAACAAAGTAATAATACAACGTAAATATTCGGTATTAATTCTTTGTGAACCTTGCTGTAGAGTTGGGAATATTACCATTTGTACACAGCGCAATGTCAGACGTGTCCACAAATATTAACCACTGTAAAGATGGAAAGACTCCTACAATTCAGTAAATTATTTCTCATACGTCGTAATTATTTCAATAAAATTTAATTAGCTTACTAGAAGTCAATATAACGAAACACCTCTGAATCTAACATAATATAAAATAATATCTATAAATTAAGCTGGGACTTTTAAATTATCGAGAGATTTGCACGATTTTAAATCTTTTATCAGTGTTACCTCTCTTCCAAACGCACGTTGACATTTCGATAATATTCTACATATGGTACTTTACGTAAAGAATTTGATATCAAAGAGTACAGTGAAAATTTGTGAAGCACGGCGCAGGCATGTATAATGAACACCGTGTATTGTGATTAGCCACAGGAATAGGGAATTAAAACAGTGAGGGCCATGCCTGAGGGACTTGCTGTATTAAACTATTCTTTATACGTGGCTCCTGATTAAAGGCATACATCATCAAACAACGCCATGCTGAAAATTAAATTCAACCGAAACCTAGGGCTAACAAACGATTGCACGTTAAGGTCGTTTCATGTACAATATAATACAATATCGTAGCTGAAGGACGGAATAACCATTTCACTTTTGGTTGACAGCTATAACTAATGAACAATCAGAAGTAGGAAAATGAATTTTTTTTGTGAAGATAAATCAGATTAAAACACGATGTTATTTAAAGTACTATCTGTATGTTATAGACTATAAATATTTACAAGGTAGGAAAGTTTGAGTTTGTATATGAATTTGCACATTGGTTTTTGTAGACAAGAGTAATAGCACTCCGTAATAATCAAGGAGGCTAATTATTTACACTGAAAAGTTTGGGAGAAGAAGCTGATGTAGTTCCTTCCAAGAACATCTACTTTCTTCACTGACGATCTGTAGGTTTTATAGTTTTGTTCTTAAAATGGTATAATTAAAAATGTAACCTTTATACATAACAATGATTCTACTGAAATCACGGAATAATTTTTGACTCTACTCAGTAAAAAGTCTACATAATTTTAAATCGGTGTTTGTTTAATTATATCAAAAAGAGATGCCAGGATATCAATAGCTTATTTTTTCTTTCGGGTGATTTCCCGGCGTCTGAATTTTTTTATGTCGATATTTCGGGACACTCTGTCGGTACATAAAATTCAGACGCCGGGGAAACGCCCAAAAGAAAGAATACAACATTAAGAACACAGCGAAAGTTTGAAATAAAGAATTATTCATTAGTTGTTATAGAAAAATTTTTCTCCTAGCTTAGCAATGTTCTTTATATATAAAGAAGCCTGTAAAGGGAATAAATCGGCATTTATTTGTTTTATTCTCACTGCATGTAATGAATATTTAGTGTTATTAATTTTTATAACATTCAACTGACTTTAAAAGCCACTACAGAAGGAACTTAGACTGTATTTTAAACATTACTACCATCACTGCAACTTTACAAATTGTTCGTTATAAGCGTTTTGTTACATACTTGTCGGTCTGTGATTACGAAACAATTATTACAAATTATATCCTACGAAAGTATTTATTTTACGAAGTACAACACGCGTGCTGGAATCTATTAAAATAATTTGATTAAGGTTTGCGGTTACACAAAATCGATTATTTTCCGTGATATTTGCGACCTCATACACTTCTAAATTATTCTCTTACTATCGGTCCAAAATCTCCAAACCAATTTCTAGATTGGAATTTATATGAGCAACAAAGTGAGAAACAAAATCTGACTGGAATCTGTGGCATTGTGATCATAAATATGCTGTTCACGTTTTGATGTTACTTGAAGTTACTGATTTGCTTTATGAAAAATACAAGGCTGTCTGCAACTGCGGAATGTAAAGGGATGTATTGAATATGACATTACTATTTTGTAATCTGGTATTCGTGTCTACGAACAGAGAAGACATTCGCCATTTCAATTTACTGTCAGGACGTTATTCATTTCAGGCTTTCTCTTTCTCAAATCTTCATTTTATGTTTCGTATATTTCGAAGTAGGCCTAAATAGATATGTCATTTTTTAAAGTAAATTAAAGAAAGAAAGTTTGGACATATTTGAATTTTGTGGGATGATAAAGAATTGTGGGTCTTCTTGGCGTGTCGGATAGAGTCCCACTGTTTTTCCTTTTTTTTAGATATGCCTGTCAGCTTACTGCTTAGAGCAGAATCATTCTTAAGAAGAAATCAGTCATCGAGCTAATCTAGGATTTCATCTAGTTTTATTGAACACCGCGTAATAATAAGTAACTTTCACAACAGTCCGCAACTGGTGTTTGTCTGGAGTTGAGATGCATCCATTCAACATACTCAAACACGAATTTGACATTCAGAGGACCGTGCATCGTCATACATTCTTATAAAAAAACCCAACGAGGAGCCCAAATTTCTCAAATTTATTTTTGGAATAGGACTCTGCATATTTCGGCCAGTATCTCTGTCAATCATCAGGAGTCTACCACTGTACACACAGCAATAGGTATAGGTCATAAAGGTTATGCTGACTATTTGCTACCTAGATCAGAATTCCATTCTGGTCCCACTAGCAAGCAGTCAGCATAACCTGTATGACCTGTACCTGTTGCTGTGTGTACAGTGCTAGACTTCTGATAGGGGACAGAGATACTCTTCGAAATATTTAGAATCCTATTCCAAAAATAAATTTGAGAAATTAGTGCATCTCGTTGGTTTTATTATAAGAATCCTCAACCACTTTAGATATGGAAAGTACACCAGTTGCTTCCTAAAAGGAGGGTCCGTCAGAAAATAGCTTTAAATGATGAATAATTCCGTAACTATAGAACTGACACTGGCGATCATTATATTAGGGGAATTGCCAACGAACAATTTTCGTCTGTTTCCAGAGTTGAAGCAAAATCTTGCCGGCCACAGGTTTATTGATCATTGAGATGTGCAAGCACTTGTACCAAACTGGCAAATTGTATATGATATGGATTACTGTTGACAGTGAGTACAGCGAGTGTTCATAAGACATGAATAGCGCCTCATATATAAACCCGGGAGCGAGGTTATATAAAAATTATTGGGTAGACCTAATGTTAAATGGGAACCGTTCTTATTGTACTAGAATAGAACGAAAGCAACATAGGTCTGTGCGCATCGTGGACGTTCTTGTCACCGAGCCTCATATTTGAGGACAAAAGAAACGGTTATGCAGTTCTGCAAGAAAAGATTATTAGACACAAATTTCTGAAATATGTGGCTCTGAAACTGTGCAATTTATATCCGTTTCAATACTTCCTTACTTACTTACTCCATGGAGTGGGGTCTTTCTTGAGAAGCTAACCGGTTCTCAGCTAGTCAAGAAATTCCCCGCGTTTTACTAAACACGAATGCTTATTACCGCATTTACATGTCTGCCAACCGTCCCTAATTGATCCAGATCAACTGAGTCCACGGCCCCATCCCACTTCCTGAGGGTCCATCTTAATATTATCTTTGAGAAATATAAGTTCAGAAGTCTGAAATTAAGCACTTTATTGCTTGATTTGGGGTTTTCACACAGGTGCGAAAGATTTAAGGCTTTTTGGACAATAGAAGTTGAAGTCTGCTTGTAATTATCCACTTCTCGGAGGGCCTCTCTGCCTCAGTCATCAGGGTCCAACAATCAAGGTCTCTTGGCCCCTGAAGATAGATTAAGCACACTCATACGGAACATCGTAAAGTGTATATCGTTCTACAAAGCGTCATATCTGTGAAGACTTGAATCTTAAAGTTTACCGTTAAGTTTTCGGCCTCTGAGAATATTTAAATTGTGCTAAAGTTTTAAAATTTTTATTTTTCCGGGATAAAATCTTTTGTCAATAAACTTAACACCTTTAGTGCTTGTAACAAGAAACCTACTTAGAGCATTAAACACATTATTATCCAACTAATGCGCAATATATAATATGTAGATACAATTAAAATTTTAAAATATTTAAAAGTGCTCCAACATGTTTCGGATCACAGAGGATCCATCATCAGGGAGCCATGTACAGTGCTTGGCTAAAAATTACAAGAATGATTATATAGTGTCCGTTGACATGGACAAGGTTGGTGTTATGGCAGCATATTCTGACACGTTGTGTGTGTGTAGTTCACTGTATATGAAGGCATGTACAGTGAACTACACGCACGCACAACGGGTCAGAATATGCTGCCATAACACCGACCTTGTCCATGCCAACGGACAGGATAGAATCATTCTTTTAATTTTTAGCCATGCACTGTACATGGCTCACTGATGATGGATCCTCTGTGATCCGAAACATGTTGGAGCACTTTTAAATATTTTAAAGTTTTAATTGTATCTACATATTATATATTGCGCAGTGGTTGGATAATAACGTGTTTAATTATCGTTGATGCTTGGTGCAAACATGAAGACTACTTAGAGCAATGTGTGTCTGTGATGTGAACGTTACCTTACTGCAGAACAGCTGTCAAAACTACGGTCTTTCGAAGTGTTTGTGGCTTTTGTTTCTGTCTCATAATGTATCATATAGATAACTGAAGGTCATGCTTCGCGACCTTAAAGAACGGAGCAGGGAAAAATCTTTTACTTACATCCTACATTAATGTGTAAAACTAAAGTAAGTGTCCTGTACACACTTCAATCGTGGGAGTAAGTGTCAGTGGGAAAGACTTTGTTTAGGTCTGCAGCTCAGTTTGCGGCTCCAGCCTTACCGTTCTATTAAAAATAAAGACCCATATGTTGATAACACAAGTGTTTGTATCTTCACTTTCCCTTCTGAAGTAGAGACTGTCTGCAGTCTGTTACCTACAAATGACGGTAGTCGGTTCTCTTATAGCTGCAATACACTGTAAAATTTCACCCTAGAACAGACCATGAAGACCCAGAAGAGGAGTGGATTTATACCTCTGCTCTTTCTTTAACCTCTGCACTATATGGAGATGGGTGGCCAACGCCACGTCAGAGCCACTTACTCCCATGAAAGAGACCCGGTACGCACTGTATAGCAGCTTGGGTGGGTCCCAGGGTCGGTCTGGACGGTTGCGGAAAGCCTCTTCCCCACCGGCATTTGATCCCCAGACCGTCCAGTCCGTAGCAAGTCGCTATACAGACCACGCTATCCCGGCCTACGCAGAGCACTGTTACTGTTACAGATTTCACCATATCGATATACAGTATACAGCATAATTCCCTTTTCTTCAGTACATCAAATTATTCTGTGGCTGTAAATAAGCACTCTCTACACTTTAACAACAATCACTTATAAATAAAGTTCACTACACTATTTTAATAAATTCAGGATACGTCTTATTGTCAGCGGTTATTTAGAAACACACGATTGTGCGCTTGCGCAAGTAATGTAATATTGCTAGTTAGCAGGGTATAAACGCCGCTGGAAATTTTTCGTTTGAATGCAACAGGAGTCGTCCCGCAATGCAGTGGTGTGGCCTGTCGCCCATTGATACAGTCAAGCAGTCCGAGCATTCCAATTATCTAAACCTCATGATGCAGAAGTAACACAAGCAAATATAATATAAGCTCAGAATTTAAATTGTATCTCAGTGTCGAACACTTCCGTACAGAATGAACCTTATTCTAAAAGGAATATTCCATTACATCGTGTCTTCTTTCCGTTGTATAATGTTATTAGGGTTAGGAAAACCGAAAATTAACTTTTTAAGTTACACGAATATTAAAACTCGAACGAGTTAAGACTTTCACGACGCTTTAGTTTCGAAGAAGTGTGCTGTAAGCGTGTGGAGATAAGCTTTGTTGCTGACAGTGGGGAGGAAACTTTTGCTTCATCTTCAGGGTCGAATTTAACAGGTTTAGTAAGAAGCCGGCTTACCTTCTACAGGCAGGGGATTTCTGAGAACCATGGGTTTTGAAGAAGGAGTTAAGCCTCGTCAGAGCCAATAGGAAAAATATATAGGTAATCTTGAGTATAGCCTCCTCTCTAGTCTATTGAAGAGACAATGTTTCCCGACTGTTGTTTTCCCGAGTATTCAAACAGTCGTGTGCTCATGATTTCTGTTTCACCATTTCTATTAGCCCGGACCGATCTCCAGATTCTCTTCTCCAGGTACTCCGGCACAATTTTCATACCACACACACTAACGCCTACACTTAAGCCGGAAGCAGCATTGTCCTTCAGAAAGTTGGCAACACATCTGACTTCCATATACTGGTTTCACTTCCACTTTATTTGGAGTTCATTGCGTTACGTATTTTTTTTTTATCTTCGAGTGTACTTTCACATTTCACCCTACTCTCTTATCTGCATCACATGAAGGAAAGTAATTAAAAAGTGTTGTGTTAAATTGTAACCCAAACGAGAAAGTTTGTTAGCCTCTTTAACACGGTACAGCTGTGATGCTTGAAGCAAAATACGAGTTATTATAATGTAACTACATCGTAATTTTCTTTGAACTTTGTCTGAAGGGAGATGAACTTTACTGGATAACCAAACACGTTCTGTAACTATAAAGCTTTGTAGTACGTACTTCATATGCATACTATTAAAAGGTTACAGTTTCTACGCCTGAGAAAATATAGTATATCTAATTTACGAAGTTCAAATTTTTCATGACATTTAGACAAATATTTACTATTCTTCCCGAAATTCTGTGCATGATATAAATAATTACGTAGTTGAAACTAAAATCCGTTATTTCGTTTTTGCATTTGTAAGTGTAGAATTTGGTGAGAATCTAGTTGGGGGGGGGGGGTGCTATGGTTTTATATCTTAGAAAAACAATAATGCAAATGTTTAAGTTTACACAACTTTTGTAGATTGTATTTTACTTTTTATGATCCAGCATCACTCAATAAATAGAAATTTCGCGATGTGTAATACTTATCATACCCCTTTCGGAGACATTAGTTCCGAAGTTGGGACAACACTTTCATTGGCTACTTATTGCTGACCTTTCGAGATTTTGTGTAAAATGTTAGAACATTATACAGTAAAGGGTGTAGGCTGTAAACCACAACTAAGCATTATGTTGTATTGTTATGTAACTAAATGCTACATGTTTCGGCTAAAGTACATAAGGCTATCATAGGGAGAAATTACAGCACCAAGTAAAAATTGTCATGTAAATTACAATTAAACCATTATTAATGTTAGTATATATATATTTGAGATCTCAACGTTACGTTTTTAGTACAATCGGAGAAGTAGAATTCATGAACCACTTTTGAGCAGATAAAGGTGCCACATGCTAAATTAAAGTTATATATTATAATATAACAATGACAGCACTATGCAGGACAGAAGTATATGCAGGGTTTGGTGGGGAAACCTGAGGGAAAGAGACCACTTGGAAGACCAAGGCGTAGATGGGAAGATAATATTAAGATGGATCTTCAGGAAGTAGAATGGGAGCATGGACTGGATTGATCTGGATATGGATACGGACAGGTGACGGGCACTTGTAAATGGAGTAATGAACCTTCGGTTTCCGTAAACTTTGGGGAATTTATTGAATGGCTGAGAACCGGTTAGCTTCTCAAGAGGGACCCTGCTCCCTGGATTAAAAAAGTATGTATAATAATATAACATAAAACTTAGTTTGACTGACGGCCTACAGCCCTTTACTCTGTTTTGTCTTCATCACGAATGGATTTCTCTCCTAAAGATATTAGAACAGTATCTTAAAATAAGACACGACATTCTTCTTTAAATTTTTCGTCTTTTTTTAGTCGTCCTTAAATAATCGCCACGTGTTCAAGGCAGCTGAAAATTAGGCTTAAATGTTCTGTACAGTATCAGGAACGAATAAATGAATGGCCGGACACTGGAGAACACATAGCTAGATTTCTTGGACAGTTAGAGCCATTGATCTTCTGCAGGTGTCTCGCGTTTCTTATCAGGATCGTTGCATGGAACTGTTGAGTCACAAGAAGCAAAGCAAGGCGTTTTGAATTTTAATTAACGCTATACATTGTTTGAGGTATGAACGTCCGTAACGACTGGTCTTTCTCACGACGGCTTTACGAACCATGCTGGTTGCTGCCAGTGTTCCAACGGGAAACAGTTTATCCATCATTAAGGAAGAACTCACATCTGCGTGGCTATATGACCCTAAAACAGCGACTGACACTAATTCGCATTATTTTATACAGGATGGTACAATGCAGACTGACATTTTTCGACGCACCTTAATATTTTACACAAAAAGAAGGGGATGAAATAAATTGCACCAGTTTTATGTACAACATTCAGGCCTTGTTGGATGTTACACTTTAAGGGCGTTTCGAAGGACAGAAATGCATTCCTCGTTATGAACAAGGAGCCCTATAAATATTCACTCGACAAATTGTAACATCCCAGAATACACGAATCGTCAGCAACATCGCCCCCTTAATCTCAGTTCTCGAAAGTTATAAGTAAATTTCCTTCCTACGTCTAATTTCCACCTTCTCCTCTCTAGACTCTGCGAAACCATAATTATTTATTTTCCAGCGGATAAGGAAATTTTGTGTACCAAGATTTTTTTTTGTTTGGCCAATGTTTAAAGCAAAAGAACGTTACCTTAAAGTGCGCCGGTAGTAAGAGAAAATATTTATGACGTCACTCAACAGTTATATGCAGTTTATCGTACTATGTTACTAAATCAACGATTGCATAGTTATAGTTCACTTTATTTTAATTAAATTCTGAGAGGGACGAAGAGTTTTAGTTTCTATAATTATTGAATGTTAGTGCACTCAGTTTTCTGTATATATTTGTTTCTTGTTATATGAATTTACTTGTCACTTCTGCATCCTCTGTTTAATTAACCAATCTATGTTTTATGCAAGTGGGTTGCCATACAGGAGTAAAATTATTAATACATATGAATAGGTCATTTGGAGTAGATTTTTAAGTAATTAGGCCAGTTTGGAAATGTATACACATGCTGACTATGTGTGGTATACGAACGACTGCTGCCTTCAACTAAGTTCAGTAACTGCGACCTTATCATATTCTTGCTCTTTCTGTTGAATAATGCTTAGCCTGCGGATAAAGCTTCTATTTGCATGATATAATAATGTGAATGTTTATTTGAGGTGTTAATGAATTAATTAATTTTACTACACTTTGTTGAAGACAGCGTGTATTTGTTACATATTTTAAAATATTAGTGTATTTTTCAGAAGCAAACAACTTCTGTATACTAGGTTGAAGAAATCCAACAAGATTCAACAGAATGCAGATATTTATTTACTGCTAAATTACTCTACATGTTTCGGGCGTCCATCGCGCCCATCATCAGGAGTACATAAAACTGTAGTTGCAGCCTCTGGTACAGATTATACTACCTGGGGAACAAGCTTATTCAAACGTGGCCGAATAAGGACTGGTTTTGGACGGTCGGTCCCACACCAGCCCTTAATCGGTCACGTTTGAAGAAGCTTGCTCCCCAGATAGTATGATCTGTACCAGAGGCTGCAACCACAGTTTTATGTACTCCTGATTTTGGTTGCGATGGACGTCCGAAAAGTGTATAGTAATTTAGCACCAAATAAATATCTGCATACTGTTGCATCTCGTTGGATTTCTTCAACCTAGAAATACGATACACGGAACCACGAATATAAAACTTCTGTATACGCTATATTTCAAAACACAGTGACAATGACAGTATAAATAGACACTTCTCTTTACAATTGGTAACGTATTTTGCACGGTTGAAATATTTTTATCCAAAGAATTAAATTAATGTTTAACGTTGTGAGTTTTCAGTAAAAAAGAGTAGTAGCTTTATTTTTGAATAGACATTTGAAAGATTTCATGTGGAAAATGACTAGAGACGCGAAAGATATAAGTGTAATTACTTTCTGGTTCATTGTATTGCCATCGGTCAATAATAGGATCATTATTTTCAGATATTTTGTGTTACAATGTAAGCAGTGTCAGTAAACAAAGGGTGTTACTTCTATCTACACCTTTTCTTCTACATAAAGTGGTAAAAATTCCCTTTGGTTTACAAATAAAAATCACCCTGCTGTAATCCTTTTAAAACAGGAAGTATTTTTAGATAAATAAAAGTGTTAACATTGTTTGAATTTTAATAATTATTTCTTGTTTCCATATTTGGTAAATTGAAATTTCTTTACGTATGTACGTGTTTGCAATTAATTTTAATTGTTAAAATTACTATATTTTTAACTACAATAAACTCTTCATATTTTTGGCCTACTGTTAAATTTGTATAATTAGGGAGACAGAAGTTTTGCTGTAAAAGATTGAACATCTGGAAGTATTTCATCACAGTTACCTAATCTTAAGAAATATTACTTTCTGTCTCTGGAAAAGAACCATATCTGATAGACATTCTTTTGGCAAAACAAAGAAAGTAATTGAGGTATAACTGCTGGCAGACATGGGCATTTAATAACGTATCTGATACATTTACACGCAAGTTTTTCAGTCATTTGGAATGTTCTGATGAAAATAATTTCACTATGAACTTACACCTGCAGTGACAAGTTTGTGGTAACTTTGGCATAGTGTAATTCATTTCAATGTATTATGCAGCTGCACTTTGTTTTCTGCTATATGACTAATTCTGCTTTATTTTCAAATAATCGAAGGCTGGTAACTTTTAAGTGATAATAAATTCCCTTCAGTCCACTAAAGACCTCTGAAGGCTTCTTAGGTGAAACAGTTAAGATTTGAAATTAAGTTAGTTGAATCTAACATCTTACGAGGGAAGGGAAAAACATATTTCAGTTTGACGATTTAAAAGTCTTTCTGTCCCATTCTATAGATTTGTATTCGCCTATTCTAAATTTAACCGTAATGGAAGTAAGAAATTCCCATTTATTTATTTATATTGCGTCAATCAAAGTAAACATCAGTGAATTTTGAATGTCTCGTAATGCTACTTCATGTTTAATTACCCATTGAATGAATTTACTGAGAACTTTCGGCGGAATAGGTATGACAATAAATTGTCACTGAGTTATCAAACAGAAGAGTTCAGAAAAATCTACTATAATTTTACTATGTCTATATAACTATGTATGACTACTCTACAGATTTGTCTGTCCGATGAAACTGTTTTTCTCAGACATCACTTTGTGTAGTTGTAAAATTGTAATTTGCCCTTACGGCAGGAGAAAGATTTTGATTGGCACTGGTCGGTACTCTGAGGGGTTTGCACGTACAAGGACTGGGATAAGGTAATGTTACTGCTCTTTAGGAGGTTAAATCCTAAAGCATCATATTTTATATTCACACACGGTAACGTATTTTATACTAGGAGAAACCCAGTCACTGTTTAATTTTGTGTCTATAATATTAGTGGTTTTCACCTGACTTCATGGAACTTTTTTTTTTTAATTTCCATTGTAGCGAAGTTAATTTTTAGATTTCGTAAAAATTTGTGACGCCGCTTTATTGTTCAACCCATTTGCTCTAGAAAGGAGAATTGTGTGTCATTCTTCAGAGAAACTGTGCTTAAAACGCTGAATAAAACCATAATTTCAGGCGCATTACCAACTTAGTTCAAAACAACAAAAGCTTTTACTAAGCAGGCGACTCCTTCGGTGCCTCGTGATGTTCAGCGACAACCTCATACCTCTGAGGTTCCTCAACTTTTATCTCAGGAACAACTACTGCCTTCATGATGAGGTTCTCCGATGGCTGGTCTTCTTGAATGGAGCCTCCATCCGTCTGCACGTCTGTACTATTCTGTTCAGGGACGACTATACTTGGGTTGCGGCTAGAAGCGGCGCTTAAAACCTTTAGCTAGACGTATTGTGTGGGCGTCGGTGTTTTCCAGCAGGTGAAGCAGCAAGGAAAGGCGCATTGAAGAGTATTCTTGAAGGCTTCCCTGAAGTCACGATTGAAGTAAGCGTAGATAAGGGGGTTGAGCGCTGAATTGAAGTATCCGATCCAGAAGAGGACGGCAACAACGACATCAGGACAGTAACAGGCTTCACCACACAGCGTCGTGATGTCGTACCTGTAGACACAGAGGCAGTATTGGACGTGATATTAGACGTTTAATTGCCAGCAAATAAATGACTTGCACATTTTTACATGTAGGTCATCTAGGATATTCTAAGGTCTGGGGTTTTTACTGGGTGTGTAATGTCATGTAAGAAGATATAAATTTACTGTCGTTTCGGAGTACGTTGCATTTCATTTTTATTTACCATATAAATGGAGGCAGAAGTTTCTTTGGGAGGGATTTTTCAAGGCCACATGGCGTTAAATCCTAGAAGATTACAACTTCCATTCCACATCTTAAGGACATGAATCCAGTTGTCCTCCTACGGTCAGTTACATTACTGGGCTATTACACTTACATCAAGATAATTAATTCAGAAAGGGCAAAACTTGTGTGATATACAGCATATACGATATTACACATTAATAGCACATTAATGGCGTTTGAATTTTGCGGAATAATTTTCCCTCCATGCTATCTTTTCTGAAGTGACAGATGTCAAACTTCTATATATGAGGGCCCAATTTTGTTAGTACGTATGCAATTTCTGAAGATCTGAAGTGCTGACTCTTAAGTCAATATTCCGTCCTATATTTGCACATAAAATACAAAATGTAAACGTCACTGCAAGGAATTAAATAAGAAATGCTGAGGAGAAAAATATTTCATTTAACAAATTTAAAGTAATTAAATAAATTTGGCTTTTCAGTTACAATTTGAGTCATTACGAAACTATCGGCATCTAAAATTACGTAGTATCAAATTGCAGGATGACTGTTGACTGAATGATTTTGAATTAGTTAGAAGGAAATTTTGTGGTCGAATTTAAAGCAATAGTGAACCATTTTCCTTGAGTAGCTGAGGATTTCCAGCACAAGAAATCAGAATAACCAGCCTAGGTCCTCCTGTGAAGTGCATAATATTAATCGAACTTGGATTCTTCGACAGACTTCTACAAAAGACGCCAATGTTTATTTTCACGAAAATCTGTACATTGGAAGAAGAGTTGATACACAGAGCTAGACGGACGGAAGAACATGACGAGGTTATTAAATACTTTAAGAGACTAATGCCAATACAACTAGAAATATTCAACATGTTGCCTGCAAAAGCTAACAGTGTGTAATATTTGTACTGTTAAGCCACATGTCACTGTCAATAACATAAAACTGTTGATCCTTGCCATGGAAACGCAGCAATGGGCTCTTTTGCAATGTTGCCGATTTACGTAATACTTCTTACTGCGGTCAACAATGTAAACGTCTTCTTGTAAAGTGATCGAAAATTTTTGTCTGATTCTAACCAAATCTGGATCTTTCGTCAGAATTTAATAGATATTTCCAGTGTCAAAACTCACGAAAATCATTCCCCTGGGAGCCGAGCTGACAGATGTGGACGGACGGGCGGATAGTCAAACATCCCTAAGCTAATGGGCGTTTTTTTCGCAAATTTGGCGAACAAACCTAAAAATGACCAAAATTTAGGTCTTAGTTGTCGCCACGCTGTCTGAGTGTGTCTGCATGACCCCTGTACTCCTCTACCCCTTTCACATTTTGAATTTCTTTACTGCTAGCACGAAATTAGATACTGCTAATATTCCAGCGCAAAACCCCAAATCAGTAATCACAATGTTGTGAAGTCGCGACCCTGTGAGACAGGAGGGCAGAAGCGACGGTTACTTGTTACATCTTGACATAATGTATGATTCCCATGCCTCCAAATACTGACGAAGGTCATTTTCACACACGTCGCCGCTGGAACCTCATATGTGTTACTTCTGTGTCTGTGACATCCCACTAGTCAACCCTATCCAAACTCGTCCTCTTCAACTCCAAATACGACAATATTTTTCTATTACGTTTCGTAATACTACTCGACCATCTCCAAAATGGTCCTTTAAATTTAATGTTCCCGGAGTATAGTTTCTTATCATAACAAAGAATGTGTGTATTACACGTACAGACGAGCACAACTATATTTCACCTATTAGTACAGTGGGAATACAACTACATGTTTCGGCCCTATATGTGGGCCATCTTCAGGTTGTGATTTAACTTACAGAGCAGCTATACAAGATGTGTGGGTTGTTTTTTGAGGGTGTTGGGGATTGGGTGGCGGGGAAGAGGGGGGAACGAGATCTCGTTGTTTCATTAGTGGGTACCGTGACATACATAATTATGTACCCAATCCCCAACACCCTCAAAAAACACCCCACACATCTTGTATAGCTACTCTGTAAGTTAAATCACAACTTGAAGATGGCCCAAATATTGGGCCGAAACATGTAGTTGTATTCCTACTGTACTACTAGGTGAAATATAGTTGTGTTCGACTGTACGTGTAATACACAAATTCTTTTTTATTGAACCAACACAACGGGGATGACGCACCTCAAAATTCTTATTCATTGTTTGTCTTCCCATACATGCTGCACACTCGGGTGCTCTTATTTGATCAGCCCGGTATTATGTGGCGAACTGTACACTTTGTGAAACTTCTCATTACGTGATGTTTTCAACCTTCTGTTCCTTCCTCTGTATAAACATTGCTACAGAACATAACGATAACAACAAAAGGCGCAGTAGCATTATGGCTCCAAGCTGTTGTAATCTGAGCAACAACTGGAGTTCAATGGTCGGTCTTCTTCTTGCCCCGTCTGCTCTACTTCCGGTACTCAGTGGACAGTGAACACCTTAGCTAGTCTGGACGCGGTATTCAAGCCAGAAAGCTCTGCCCCAGCATGAAATATACCTCAGAATACCCGTTAGCGCTCTCTGTAGCCTAGTCGCTACGCAGACTGAAGAAAGCCTCCTCTCTCGTATTCTCTTCAGCTCCTAATATTTCTCCCGAGTTCGTTGTTCTTAAACTTTCCCAAACTGTGTTCTTCCCTTCTGGTTTAAGAGCATATTTCTGTTAATTAGTTACCATCCCTTTGCAGTTAGCACACGTCACTTTTTTATAGTCTTCACTTGAGATGTGACAAGATATATAATCAACGTGAACACAGGCCTTAGCTGCATTCGCGTGTGGCCATGCAGTGAATTTTATGGTTCCTGCTATCTGATGCGTGTTCGGAGCAGGCTGTGGATTTAATAACTCTTTTTATATGAGATATCACGAAATTAATTTTAGCCACAAAAAACACCAAAACGGAGGACGTTGGAAGGCATTTTACGAGTATTAACGCTCGTATCATGACGGGACATTTCCCAGACCTACCATTTTTTAGGGTTTTCTTTTAAATAACCAAGTATCAGTATTCTTAAACGGAAGTATGCCGTAGTAATGCGCGTGTGACTGCCACGAATTTAGGCAATTATGTTAGTAGGCTGATGTTCATCTTTTATGATTATTTTCGTAAACACTATAAAGAAGAGCGATGTGCTGGAACATTGTAACTGTCACAACAGTCACCGCATCTCAGATGCCAACACTAAATTTTGATGTTTTTCTGACCGTGCATCTCAGTATAATCTTAACCACTGACCAACGTAATGCAAAAATTCTTGTTTTATAATAAGTTTATTATATTCCTCTACATGTTTCGAGCACTGTTGTGCTCAACATCAGTAGGTCAAATTGTATTATACAGCATCTAGTATCGTCACGCTGTGTAGGTGGCCGTCCGGCGCGCAAGTCAACCTGCACACCAGACGGCCACCTATAGGTGTGACGATACCAGATGCTGTATAATACAATTTTGACTTCCTGATGTTGAGCACAACAGTGCTCGAAACATGTAGAGGAATATAATAAACTTATTATAAAACAAGAATTTGTGCATTAAATTGGTCAGTTGTTAAGGAAAAAACCAACACTAAAGGTTTATTGACATTATCTGTTCCGTACATTATGAGTCAGTTGTTACATCGTGACCGACAAATGGGTAAAAGTAGTTCGTATCACAATAATGTTTTAATCCTACAAGTTTCGGGCCATACATGTCCGTCATCAGGGGGCGCACAGGAGTTGGATGATTGTTTTATACAATTATGCACTCCCTGATGAAGTAACAATAAAGCCCGAAACTTTTAGAAATTTGCGTATTAAAATATTGTGTGTGTGTGTGTGTGTGTGTGTGTATGTGTGTGAATTTGTTGGTCACACTAGAACAATAGAATTTTTCTTCTAGGCTTTGCTGATATATTAGACATTGTGTCATCAAGCTAAAGAAGCCACGGCATTGAAGGTTAGAATTTGTCAGATAATGGTGCAGCAGTGGGAGAATCCCAAATGGACCCTGTGGTAAAGTTTAGACTCCCATCACTCCACCAGTGACAGAGATCAGTTACTTCTAAAGGGCTCGTCAGAACAGCTTTTCACTCTACTTCATTCCCTCCTACTGAAAACTCAGGCAAACTGAATCTCCGAAGGTTTGTGTGTTTTCTTTAGCCTGAAATTATTGAGTATGTCCAAAATGTCAGTCAGGTCTATGAATATACTTCATCGTCAAAATCTTTTAAAGCCGAAATAAATTTTACTTATTTACCATTGTAGTCATATATTGTAATATGACCCATTAGCCACACTAATTCAACACCCTTCCCTTAGCACCGCTTTTCCTCTTTACTTCGCATACTTGTTGCCATTACATCAGCAATATCCGAAGCTCGACGAACTATACAGTTGCTCAATGCACTTGGAATTTGAAACTTGTAGACTAAGACGTTGCCTGTAGTATAACCACTTGCCCTTACTTTCATGTTCAGACCTTGTAATTTGGCTTAGTAGCAGCGATATTTACACAGACCTACGAACAGCATCTACTGGCGAGGCTTCTACTTGAAAACTTCCATCGCAGCTTGCGGTCCGTGTTTGGTCTCACAGAACTCTCGTCCGCTTATTTCAGGCGCTGCAAATTTTCGTGATGTAGCCGAGATAGAATGTTTCGTATAGGGGCCCTGTAACATGCTAGACGCTCAAAGAATCATAGTTCGACTTCGAGCAGGAGAAGTAAGTTTATCTATTGTACAAAGGTTCAAGACCGAATCTGTCAACCATCCAGCCCCCAAATAATGGATAAAGAGGGCTTGTTCCTCGGCGGCAAATTGGCCGGAAGGTGAGGCTAGCCACCGTCGATCATACAGGCTAGTATGGAACTAATGCGCTTCTCTCTGTCGTCCAGTTTCCTGACCAGGTATCTCACACTCCAGGAAATTATTTAGGATGTAATCGATCCAATTCTACGTGGAGACCAGCTGTTCTAAATGAGATTTCTGAAGTTTGTCTCGGGGCCTCCAAATAATTTTAGAGACAGTAATTCAAATTAAGCCTCTACTTCATCTTTCGTTAATTTTCCAAAAGTGTGTTCACTAATAATTTTATAATTAAAAGCTACATCACCTACAGTACTGAAAGCGACATAAAATGTCAATGAATCCGGGAAACTAAGCTAAGAATTAAAGCACCGTAGGACGTCAGGCTCTATTCGACTCAGCGACTAGTGTGTTCTCGTGGCGGAGTGTGTCAGCAACTGCACGGCTGCAATTTGCATTATATATTGGATGTGTTTTTGTGTTTCCCCTTGTCACTGTTACTAAGGTAAATGACTTCAGTTCGTGTCTCCCTTTACGTAACACATACCGTAACGGCAATCAATACTCACGACACAAATAAAATGAAATACCGACAAGACAAAGTTCTGGTCTGAAGGTCGTGTTCGAAGCTGAACAGATCCCAGCAACTGTGTTTTCTTGCCCGTAAGTTTTAGATTTCGGACACAGGTTGTGGCAGTTGGTGATCATCATTTCTTTTGTAAACTAATTTCAAACTAACACATTTCAGTAGGTCGCAAGGTTACGAATTTGGGCCATGAAGTCGGCCGTGACATGCCAGTTATATGTCCGAGTTCAGCGATTAGCCGCATGTGCCAAATAGTTGATTCAATTCTGTTAAACAGCAAAGAACAATTAATATTATAAGGTGCATGAAGAAAAGGGGCGTGCCAAAAAATGTTTTGTGATAGGAGAGAAGTGAATTGAAATTAGAGAGAGGAAGGGGAGGAAAGGCTGACCTCAGTGGTCTAGCGCTTGAGTGTTGAGATCGCGGGTTCGAATCCCGCTGGGGCATGGGTGTTCGTCTGATGTGTTTGTTGTTGTGTAAGTAGTGGTCTGTGAGACGAGCTTATCACTCGTTCGGAGGAATCTTACTGGGCGGGTGTGTGTCTAATTGCGCATGATCAATAAACCTCAAACAATGAGGCGGTCTGGGCTCGAGTTGGGCTGCAGGGGCGCAGAAAGAGAAGGGGAGAGAAGAAATTTGAAGGGGGGGAAAAAAAGGAAACACAGAAGAGGAGGAGAGATGAAAATGAGGAACGAGGGAGATATGGCAGGAGGGGAAGTAAAAGAGTAGATGAGAAAGAAGAGACAGGGAAAGAAAAAATAGAAAAAGAGAAAGTACAATGGCATGGAAACTGCAATTATGAAATTTTTAGATCACTTTGAGGGTAATTTTAAGAATCACATTTTGGTAAGAACGAATAAGAAATTACATAAAATACGAAGATGGGGGTGGTAGGTTCTTCTGAATTTTGTTGTCTGTCTACAAATGTATACGACGTCATATAGAAAGAGTGAAATAGTAAAGGGGTTTTCCCTATTCTACACAAGTTATAAAATATTTTTAAGTAACTAAAGCAGTAGAACTAATGTATCAATTAAACAGCAACGATTTTCAAACTAGGAGATTTCATGTAGGAGCATATAACGTTAGGCGTCTTTTCGAATATGGCGGTTAAAATGTAAAAGAGAATGTTCAGCTTGCACTTATCTACTACTTTTTTCTAGATCCTTTGCGTTCTGCAGGGAATTGATATGCAAATGGAAGTTTGGAGGCTGCAATTCCATGTGCATTCTATTGTTAGTGTATGGATGAGTGCAGATTGCTCCAATCAGAGCTTCACATGTTTTGCTGCCGCTTCCTGACCCTCGACATCAGTCGGTGACTTCCCATACAAACAACACAATTTGTAAATTGCAAACAGCTAACGTGACAGGATTTCAGCGTGACATAAAGTGGGAAGCAATGGCCTGGCTTTTCGGATATAGGTGCTGACGTTTCGGAGGTAACCACTACCATTATTTTTACTCACTGCTAACAGTCGGAATCAAGCCCCTGTGTTCGGATTTAGAAGGAAAAGTTTAGCGCCCGCGGCGTATTATTTGTAAGCCATACTGGCTGAGTGCACTTGTTTTGGTGTAATTAGGGTAAGAGAGAAATATGGTCTTTTAACCTGACGGAGGATCATACATTATGAACAAACAATCTTATCTGAAATTAAATCTAGCAGAAAATAAACAAACCTAGGAATAATAATTTAAGTGAGTGATTCTTAAATTTTTCTGCAGCCCGCACCCATTTCGTTGTACAAGTTGGGTGTTGTGGCATGCTGCCACAACACCCAACCTGTACAACGAAATTAATCTGTGACTATTTCTAGTGTGACTTTAGCAAGGAATATACAGCTCCCTGATGATGGTCTTAGGACCGAAACATTTCGGAGCGTTTTTAATGTTTTAAAGTGTAAATTTTATATATGTGCAGTGGTTGGTGTAATAATTGAGTAACCCAGTAAGGTTATTTTACACCCAAAGGTAAGAACTTCCATTTAGAGTGACGGATTTATGTATTTAATAAAAAGAGAACTGTAATGTATGTAGATGTATACAAACAGCGCCTTTTACCCTTCGAACACAAAGACTAATGTACTTTATTTTAACACAGCTACATGTTTCAGTCGATAGCAACTGTCATCGGGATACCAACACAAAATCTCAAAGTAATGTTAAATATAATGCATGCATCGGATCCCACGAATTTACAGTAGTTATTGCAATATAAAGTGTATAAAACTGAAAAATTGATTGAAGATTAGTTGTAGACTGATGGGGGTTCTAATTCTTCTGGGTGCGTGTGGGTAAAAGTGACAAGTATTGGCTTGAATTTACAAATTATAAAAGTTATATATATATATATATATTCATTTAGTAGTCTGTCTTACGACACGTTCAAAGCCTCTTCCAAAGCGAGCTCTCCACATAGTGCGATCTAGAGCTTCCTCCTTCAAATGAGAGTATCCTCACCTTTCCTTAAGATCATCCAGTAGCTTCCTATATCTTCTTCCTCGTCTTCCTATCACTTCCATCCCCCCTTTTATCTTTCCTTCAAAATCCTGTTGTAGAAAGCAGTTTCTACATATATATATATATATGAAATATAATATTTGCGTCTAGGCGTCAGGTACGTGGTTTGAAAATAGTATGTTTTTATCACGCCGAAGCAGTAGGGTAGTGAGTATGGAGAAGTATATATATATATATTTTACTTTCCGCCATGTATGTGCCTTTCATGAAATGTCTTTTATTACCGGGTGCTTTACAGGTGGTGATCCGGTCGTGAAAAGAGTGCGGTGTGTATTGGTGGCGTCGGCGTGTTTACGTGTTCAGGTATTGCCTGACAGCCTACACGCATACAGCCAAAAAAACTTACAACCCCATACCAATATATAACTAATCTTTACTAAGTCTTACAATTTTAAACAATTTGTATTGTAAAACTACTGTAAACTACTCTAAACTCATGGAACTCCATAGACTAAATGTGCCTGCATTATGTTTTTCTTTACCTTTAGATTTTGTATTGACAGCTCGATGGCAGTCGTTATCGACCGAAACGTGTTGCTGCATTACAGTAGTAGTAAGGTGATCCCTTTACAGGCCCGTTGTGGCCCAGAGGGTGAGTAGAGGTATAGCTCTACCCTTCCATGAGCGCGACACTAGAAGGGGGTGAATGGTCAGCAGCACGCCCCGGCCGCACTTTACCCCCCGGAAAGACCCGGTACCCATTTCACAGGAGGCTGTGTGGGTCCCAGGGCCGGTCTGGACGGGAGGAAAATCTCGTCCCCACCGGGATTCATCACGGACTGTCCAGCCCGTAGCTCAGTCGCTATACCGACTGAGCTACCCGGCCCACCGCTGTATTACAATACAGGAAATTAATTATTATTTTCTACTGAAATACGAAGCTCTTTTAATACATTCTATAGGCACAATGGAATGCCACTCATTAAATTCTTATATAGGTGAACCATTATTGTTAGACTACTGAAGCAGAACAGAATTCAATGTGCTAGATGTGAAGCTCAAATAGGAAACCAAGAAAGGTGTGCGAAATACTCGCGAAGGAAGGGTTTTGAATGCAGACATCAGCAGGTTTGAATCTTAGTCAAACGAGCTGGAAGAGTGAGAGAGAGAAGGAACTGGCTCGGGATCATGTCAGATGCCAAGCTATGGTGATCGTAGTGCTGGTTGTAGTAAGGAATGCTTTAGTTTTAAGTACATAAATACGTAAACCTTTTTACGTACATCGACATTAAATTCACCTTTTCCGCAACTGAACCTCAGAAATTCTAAGATTCTGTGAAATTAAGCTATTTTTAATGGTACTATTACTTAATTCTAGGGAATTATATCTTAATGGTGTAATTACGATTAATGTTGGGCGCTTATGCATACGTATGCATGCAGACACCTGGAATAACTCTTTCAAATCAATCCCATCCGGCATTCCTCGTCTAGCTAATTACCATAAACACCGTGTTGTAAATCATACCTGAGCTATTGCACGTCTGATTCCCATTATGACGCAATAATTGCCCTCTGTTGTTATCAATAAGCTACCAATATTGAGGTGGTATTGGCCACACAGTGGGAGTGAGGTTTGTTAACATTAACGGCTACCTAATTGCAAACAGTGTATTGGTTACTCTAGTAGTTGCCATAGAAATGCTGTTAGCATTCAAACACATCACTTTACAAATAAAATATTTAATTTCCTTAATAAAGTGTATTCTGCGGCACGAATTTGAAAGTTTGAGTTCTGGCAAGTGGGTGAATGGCAGCGGAAGACCGTGTGAGGGTGGTGGGTCAGATACTGCCAGACTTGCAAGTGCCAGACGAAAGCCTTCTCGTCGTGGAAAAGAGCAGAAGTATGCTGGGATTTTATGGTAGATGAGACCGTGTTTGCCTCGTCCGAAACATCATGCAGCCAGCTTGTCCAACAATAGCTTCCCTATGTAGACTAAGGTCACGATTGTCTCAGTATTTCAAGATTTATCACCAAAGTTCACGCAATCAGTAAGGTATGTATATCTGTAATTACTTCTCTCGAACGCTGCTTTTCAAGGAGAAAACAAATTGTCTATTACGATAAAGTTCACACACCAACAAATGCACTCTTTATTAAACTTGATAAAGTTTTAAAATTTACATTAAAAATCACTTGCACTTGCTCCTACATGTTTCGATCTACGACCATCATCAGGGAGCCTTCATTAGAGCCATTAAAATTCTGTAAAAAAAAAATACTACGTCGTTATATGTTATGGGGTGGTGTGGCAGCATGTCATAGTTATGGTGTGTGTAGTGTTCGTTGTGCTGAGTACGACTGTCGCACTCAACTGTTCGCTGTGTTGAGTGCGACTGTCCCACTCAACACAGAGCGCGACAGTAGCACTCAACACAGCTAACAGTACACACACCATAACTATGACATGCTGCCACACCACCGCATAACATAAAACGACGTAGTATTTTTTTTACCGAATTTTAACCTAAATATAACTTTAGCTAGGCTCTCGTGAAGACTCCCTGATGATGGTCGTAGACCGAAACATGTAGGAGCAAGTCAACGTGATTTTTAATGTAAATTTTAAAACTTTATCAAGTCTAATAAAGAGTGCATTTGTTGGTGTGTGAACTTTATAGATATCAAAATGCACGGTACAAAGTTAAAAAAGATAAAAAATATCTGTTACGAATTTATTTCTCATGGCTCGACAGCCCATTGTCTCTAGGCCCACTCTATGGTGTTCCTCGATCACACTCAGACATACCACACACGTTAGGATTTATCTGGCAGAGTGATCGGCCCGACACAGAGAATGTGACGACAAGAAACTTACACAAGAGACAGACGTCTGTGACTCCAGCGGTATTCGAAACCGCAATCCCTGCAAGCGAGCAGGCCTTAGACCCATTCCGGGATCGGCAATTATAAGTTATTATGGTGAAATAAGAAAGCATGTGGTACTTTATTACATTCTCCTTAGTCTTTCTTCTTCCCTCTCATTACCTTTCCCACATATCGTCGCTGTACAATGGCCTTCTGGACCGTTACATTGGTATGAATGTGCTTTATTGCTATGAATACCTACAGTGTTGTGAAGATGGAACAAATCTTTTTATGTGCTTTTGTAAAATTGCGACAAGCGACTGTTAGTTTCATTGTGTCTCTGGGCACGTGGAAAAACTGGATTCCGTCTTTACGGATTTTCATGAAATTTGATGTTTCATTATTTATCGAAAATCCGTCGAGAAGCTTCAAGTTTCATTTAAATTCGACAAGAATAACGGATACTTAACATGAAGAGCTACATATATATATATATATATATGACTCTTTGGACTCTTCTTAGAATAAAAATATTTCAGATAAAATTTACAAAAAATCAAAACCTTTGTTTTTCAATAATTTTTTTTCCAAAAATCATGTTTTTTATGTGACAATGTCGAAAAATATGTTACAGCCGGACAGGCCACTGATGACAGTATAACAAGGCCCACGCGCTTTGCATGTTGGATAAAAACGGATACATAAACATACACAGGATACATAATATGTACTTATTGCTTTTCCACGACAAAAAGATAACGCGAAAGCGCCTTAATATTAACGTTATACGTACACAGACTGTCTTGTTAATGAGATGTACTGAATGATGTCAGTATTTGACCATCAAGTAGTGAAAAAAAGCGTAAGATAAGAGTGTTAACAGTAGTAGTGGCACATTCTTACCAGAGGAAGAACGGCAGCCAGCAGATCATGAAGGCGCCCATTATAATGCCGAGGGTGCGGGCAGCCTTGTGCTCTGTCCTCCAGCTGGCGCTCTGTTGCTTCACCGTCGTGCCTGCAATCAAGAGCACATTTCAGCCTTACACTTCAGTACTCAAAAATGGAGCGTCGAATGATAAGATAATCAATGTGGCTGACTGGAAGGTGTTAGGAAGGAGGTGGTTGTGTCTTAATCGGCCCTACCCTGGCATTTGCTTTGGGAGGAGAAAAGGTGGGGAAATGAAAAAAATTCATTCGGTTTAGTCAATGTACAAGTTGATAAAACGCCCTAATACAAGTTTATGGTGTTACAGATGGCCCGATGAAGACTGTAGTAAGTACGGCTAATATGTATAATAAAGTGTGACTGTAAACGCCATGATGCATAGGCGGGAGTGGAGTTATAGCTCCACGCTTTCTTAGACTTGCCACTAGACGGAGGTCAGCGGCATATTTCACTCCACAGCTGCTTTACCCGCTTGAAACCAGCTCACTTTTCCCGTTGAATAGAAAGCTGGCTGGGTCCCAAAAGCGTTCTGGAGGATTTGGGTTAGAGAGTTCTCCTGTCTTTTCCGGAAACCAACTCACTGATCCTCGGTTCTCTATCCGGTAGCCTAGACACTCTGCACTGAGCCATTTGGCTCCACAGGTGTAGTAATAAAAACTAATATAACGGAAATAATACTGATGATTAAAATGAAAATAATTCAGATGATTACAACAGTTATTATAAAATTGCCTCTCATTATAAATTGTCTATTTTTGATTCTCCACCGAGGGCAGTATAAACTTTCAATAATAATAATAATAATAATAATAATAATAACTTTCTTACTCAATGCAACAAAGTCCTTCCTGAGAAACTAAAAGTTTCTCAGCTAGTCCAGGAATTCCCCGCATATTATGGAACCCGAATGTTCAATACCGCATTTACAAGTTCCCGCCACCTGTCCCTATAAATGATAATATTAAAGCATCACCTTAATAAATGAGAAATTAAATAATAATAAAGATAAATCAGTCCCGTTACAGGCCCGAGGTGCCCAGAGGGTTCCAGGAATTTAAGGTTCCCAGATTACGTGACAATGGCCCAGGATGGTGGTAAGGTTGTCGGCCTTATGCACCGGCCGCTTTTACCCTCAGGAAATGCTCCTGGTACTCATTTCTGTTAGAGGCTGGGTCGACCCCAGAGCCATAGTGAGATCGGAAGAATTATGTCAATGAAAAATTCCACTGTCACCATCTAGAATCGAAACAGCGATCTTCTGATTTGTAGCACAGCGCCCTTAGCCACTGTGCTACCGCGTCCCCTAAATAATAGAAATAACAATAATTCAATTTGTAATGTATAAACGTGTTATTTTAAGAGTACAGGGCCAATTTAAAACTACCACAAAATATACAAAAATAAGAGAAACTAATATAAAAACCACATCAGCACAGGCCAACTTTATGTGCCAAGTGCTTCAATACGAAAAACAGAGGGAATCTTTAGTTCTTCGTTCTTCTGTGACCTAACGCTCCAACAGATGGCATTAGAAGGGTCACCTCAACCTCAAGAACACTCAAAGAGATTCTCCTTTTACTTCCAGAAATAAACGTCTCTTACTTCTTTCATTGATTGCCCTTATCGCGATCTGACGATTAATGTCATCTGTCAGACATTGAGAATAACTACATCCTCTATGAATGAATACCATTTATCCTTAGACAACCAATCCTCATCCATCTTCTGTGGTGTACATATCGCAGTCAGAATTATACCGACAGTCAAAGTAACTGTCTAGGTTTACAGTTCATGAACCTTATGAAAAGATGGCATAGGTTTGTAAGACACATCAAATAATGCAACCAACAATGCACACAAAAGCATTTATTGATTAAAAATGCAAATATTTATGTGTGTACTTCTTTGGTTGCATTATTTGAAAAATTAGAATTGCACAGTAAAAATTTGTTACATACTAATACATATTCGGATCAAATTTGGGATGAATTGATGCAAAGGTGAAGTTAACCCTGTAATATGACATGGGGACACAGAGTTGGACTAGAGGTACAGTTCTGCTCTGTCCTAACCGAAGCACTATATGAGGGTAGATGGTTGAAGTCATATCCCGGCCGTTTTAGCCCCAAGAAAGGGTACTTAATGGAGGAAGCTGGATGTGCCCCAGTTCTGCTGTGTTAGGAGTTTTGGGAAGAGAAATTCTCTTTTTCCCACCGAGGATCAAACTGCTCACCCCGTAGCGAATAACTACGCTATCCCGGCCACCTAAAGAGTGCAGAATCCAAACTATAATGCATGATAACCTTGGGCTACAGGTCAATAGGAATTTTGTATTTGTACGTAACAATTTTGAAACTTTCTCACAAAGTTGTGGTAACATCATCGGGTGTATTTAAATAGGACTTGGAGAACATAAATTTCGAACACCCGGCTTTATCGATCTATATCGACAAGCTTGTGACTGATGACATAATTTCGATACGCTTATGTCACATCAAGCGACATGTCCACACATTTCTGGGTAGGAATACGTGAACAACCGTTTGCAATATACAAAGCATTCCATGGCAAACAACACACTGGAGAAATTTCATGCGTTGTTGATCATTGCGACATTTTATGGGTGACATGTTCTGGAGGGTTGTGCGGAATTCTGCACAGTGCATAGAGATACTTAAAATATAAACAGCGCTGAAAGGCATGTAAGAGTTCAAATTGAACGGAAAATTGCTGTACGTGTGTTCATCAGCTTATGACAACACAAGCCCTTTGGAAAAATTCAGCTTCACGATTTCACTTACTGTTATAGATTATTATTTTAAAATAGGGAGTCGGGATAGCTCAGTCACCACAGTAACTATTCCATGGACTGGATAATCGTATACAGGATTGGGTAGGTTAAGAGAATTCTGCGCCAATTTTGGCTTGAAATTTTGTAATTTTATTTTGAGCAAATCAGAGCTTTCAATTTTGGTCAAATGTCGAGCCAATCAAGACAAAGTCCTCAACCCTCCATTTCATGAGGCTTGCAGCAACAGTATAGCGACCTCCAAACCGCTGTCTTCAAAAGAATGGTAAGGTCCTTCTCTGTGATTTGTTGGTCGGTGCCAGGTGACCTATATAGAGGGATATGATTGGTTCAAAATATAACTGAAAATTTACCGCCAAAATGTGGTTCAGAACTCAACTAGCTCAGCTAATGATGGAGTTGGCTTAACCCTTTTCAGCTGTGTAGGTGAAACTTGGTTTGCACCACCCTCCCCTAACGATCAACTGCAGTATAACCTATTCGCTACAATAGACTTTCTTGTCAGGCTTGTGAGGTGCGGACTCCAGCATATTTCTCACAAGATTTCTGAACTTCACCCCCACATATTGCCGTCCTAGTCAAACCGTCTACTTTATGTCGTAGGTTGAGCGAGTCCTGGCCGAAGAATCGGGTTTCGATTTCCAAGACAGAGGTTTACCTTATCTCCACGGTGTCAAGTCACACTCCGACGATCTCCTTCTCTCTACGCTACGACATATATTGTTCATTGCCATCTGTTTCCGAGGTTTAGAATTAATGGAGCTACATATAAACTTCCCCATATGCTTTCATAGTTTGGCGTTTAATTAATCACAGAAACTGTATAGAAATTTACCTCTGTTTGTCAACATAACTTCATCGCAACCTATCTGAGATACAGACGTGCAATTGCACATAACCTTAATTTTGACAGTATATCGAGTTGAATGAACAGATTCATGCTGAAACCTCTTTGATCCCCAGGAAATTAACATTCTATAACTTTTAGGAAGAGATTAGATGTTTATTAAAACAGGGTTTGATTCGGCGAAATACAATTACTGCATGGAAATGAACCGCAGCAACCCAGGTCGTTCGCTTCAAATCTACTGAATGAGCAGCAATTTTCAAGCAAAAGCTTCCCACGAAGACATTTAGAATTTATCTACATATTCTGATCACATATTTTGAAGCACGTAGCTTCTGCATGTACAGCAAATATTGTAATGACTTTTGTAATTAGTTCTCAATTTATAACATGTGATTGCCTCAATTTACAACGGCGTATTGAATGAGGAAAAACTGGCTGGACATGCTTTCATAGCTAATCGAAGAACCCCAGAACAGTACTATACACATGATAAATGACAGTCAAGCTCATATACAAGGCTGAAGGTTTACAGCTATGCAGCACAGACCCAAACACCAGAGCGGAAATTGTCACTGAATTCACAACAAATCAGACAAAAAAGTCTTAATAAAGTTTTCCAGTACGACCTGCCAGTTATTATCTGTGAACACAACGGTAGCTGAGCTTGATCATCTCCGATAAAGAATTTGTTGCTATGTGAATTTGCGCATAATTGCGTAGCTAAGTACTTCGTTATTCATATGCACGACAGACAGTAGGTATATTTGAGTTCCTGTAGAGCGTTGTTAATACATTAGTATTTAGACTGACAAATTGTCAGTGAATGATAATTTGGACAGAATTTCGAAGAAAGCAGTAGTGAAAAAATGAAGGTACTATTCGGTATTTACCTGGAGGCTGTCAGAAAACACCGCAAACTTGCGACAATATAGCAGATGACTCAGCCGGGATGAGAAAGAGGAATTTTTCGAAAACAAGTATGGAGTGTTATCACTGCAGCAAATCACTTAGCAATATCCTTCCCCTTCCCTGCTGTACTGAATTGACCAGCGTGTACTTATTTAAGTCTTACCTTCATATGTAAGACGGTAGGCAGTTGGCTAAGGCATTGTGTTACCACCTGGAAGGGCGCGGGTTTGATTCCCGAAGCTTTTATTGGGACTTTTCATTCACTTGCTATTTCCGCTGCCCCAGTGACCCTGGGGTCGAATCAGACTAACAGAAGTGAATGCCGGATATGTTTCCTGGGGGCAGAGGCGGTCGATGTGTAGGACGTACAACCTTACCAGTTTCATATGCTGATTGTCTAGAAATTCTGTGAGATTCAATGTCCTTCGACCCTGCGGGACTGTCTAGGCTTGTAATGGGATAGCTTTACCTTACTTTGGTACATAAAGCTTAAGGTGGTAATTGAAGCATTGAAGAAATGAATTCTGTTTATGTGTGTGTTGTCCTCATCTTAAGTTAATGTATTAATGTAAATTAATGTAATTTCCATGTTTCAGAATTGGAGGTATTCTTGTGAGTCCTGGCATCTCCGAAACAAAAAGGTGAGTACTGCACAGCAATTATATCGAAATGGTCTTTAAAACTGATTAACAGCAATGTGCAACGTAAAAGCACGTAATTTGTTGTGGCTTAAATGTTTGCGTGTCCCAGTAAACACAGCGCATTTGATAAACTGTCTCCGTAAAATATAACGAGTTTGCATGCAGCAGCTAGTTTTTGCATGTAAATCTGCATTAGCCGTTCATAAAGAAGCAAAATTTGCTGCCACAAGGTATATAAAAATAAATTTACCTCATTGATTGCATGGCTTTAATAATAAGTTTCGCTGCTGGGCGTATACGATTTTCTTGTAAATTTCTTTGTAATCACATCGAGACTATTTCTTTGTCCACCGTTGTCATCATGATTAACAAGGAGTGATCCGTTTCATTTGTGAGATTTGAGGTTTCAACTTCTGTGATTACGAAGGTGACCGTCTTGTTGTGCGTGACCCCCTGTGATATCGAATGTATGTGTGTGTGTGTGTGTGTGTATGTGTATATATATATATATATATATATATATATATATATATACCTTTTGGAGGAACCTGTCTTGGAGCTTTACCTTACTACCTTGAAAGTAAGCGCGTTTCTTCTCCCCAAAATGACAATAGATTATACCAATATGCACGGCGTAACATTGTAGAATAATATATTTTTCACAGTCTATAAGCTATAGCCTGCAGCCCGGACACTACTCCAGCCTAACCGCACCTAACCTCCAACCTACAGCAAACCAAGAACGAAACGACTTATGGGGTAATCAACATCATAATCGCGAGCTCCTGATGATGGACATAGTAGTGCCCGAAACATGTTGAGCCTATAAAAAGTATAATAAAATAATAAGTGACATCTAGTTGGTTCTTATTCTTTAGTTAACACAAAATCTCTTTTTTTTTAACTTGGAGTCTTGAGCCAGAAAAAGAAACTCAGTAGGTTTATGAAACTACGAGACCGACGTCGCAGGAATCATCGTTTGTTTTCATGCTGGGGTAAAATAATTTTCTCTTCCCTAAAATGTCAACACAGGGTCAGAGGCTCACAAAGCCCCCACTGAATGTGCACAAGTTGTTTTGTCCTCCGAATTAAAGCGAGTGGGACGTGAAACAGTCCCTTAGTTTTATCTCATACTTCTTGCCGTGAAGCTTAATTAAGCAGGGGTACATATTATTATAAGTCTAGAGAGTGGTAACAAAAATGCGAGTCTGCGAAATATTAGGAAGAATATTTTGTTTAGTTGTGTTATTATTGTATTTTACAATTTTGTTATTTAACCTATCTTTTACACCAGACATATTCAAATCAATATGGCACAAAACTTCTAAAGTACACATTTGGTGTATCAAGTACGTAACAGTCCAGTGTCTGCCTCACAGCAAACGCTAGACCTTCCGTTATTAGGACAGCTCCCTTGAAATATACTTCGTAGAGTCATTTACTTAGCATACCAATTAATGCACATACATAAAATTTCACATTAAAACACTTAAAATCGCTCCAACATGTTTCGATCCTAAGATCATCTTCAGGGAGCTATACATATTAACAGGGTGCTGTGGCAGCATGCTGCATGAAACATCTTGGAGCGATTTTAAGTGTTTTAATATGAAATGTTATATATGTGCATTAGTTGTTATGCTAATTAAATGACTGTATAATCTAATTATTATGACAGCTACAGTCGACATATAAATATGTTTTGGACGCGAAAAGCAGATTTGTTAACATTATATCATGTTTTGCACGTACTAGCCACTGTGCTTGAGAGATTAATTTGAATAGCCTAAGTTTGTGGAATTTTGTACGTGAGAGTTTCGAATTTCGCTTCTTACCCAAGGTCAGATTGTGCGTACAAAACGGATGTCTGCTTTGGTCCAGTTACGAGAATATTGTTGATGAAGCACTTTGATGAGAAAGGTGTTATGAATTTTGTGTGGTCCGAAGTTCTGAAATACCTTGTGTTTACCTTGCGACTTTCTTCCTCAGGCAGCATTCCTAGTCGTTACTTGATAACGAAGGTTACGGCGATATATGCGGTATTTTTTCGAAGGAGGGAAAGTGTGAGCTTGCCAGTGAAGTTTCGCTATGACTGCATGTGTTACGGGGAATCACAACTGTTCTTAGGATTCATGTGAAAACAATACAAGCAATCTTACACTCGCCAATCGACATCTGTTGATTTTCCGCTAGAATTCATAATCAGAATACTTTTCCACTTCGACAGAGGATTCTGATTTGTGTTAAGGAGTGCCCAGTTCGAATTTCGGACAGGATGTCAACAGCACTGAGGTCTGTCACGCTTTGCCGTTCTGCAGAAAAATTCCTCGAGGATGCACTAAATTAGTTCATTGCGACTTCTTTCCGCGTAATTCTTACTTCTGTTCTATAACCGTCATAAAATTAGATACCCTATGAAATGAGGTACTTGTGGCTTCGTTAAATAAACCGTAAGGAAATCGTATTACTAGTTTTTATGTTGGTGTGTGGTAAGTACACTATTGTCTTATACCTAGGGACACTGTACTGAAACATTTAGCTTCAAACTTCAGAGACGAATGTTAAGTCGCTGTCATGAATGAGACCAAAATTGGATTTTAGAAATAACTTTTTCGAAATACGAACAAACCAGGAAGACCTGAAAGAGTCTTACTGCTGTCGCAATGAGGAAACATTAGTCCAGCTTGTTATGCAGATTCAGCACGCGTCAGTCGTACTTTCCCACTTGCCATATATGGTGGCCTACAGCCTGAATGAACCATTGAGTTTCCTTATGTTTTGTATTTGTCTTGGAATATGACCGTGTATGGTCAGGTATGTAAAATAAAACGCTGACAAACGTAATTGCCTCTCTATAAAATCCTCCCCGATAGTTCCAGTACGTATTCTTTTGGAGATAAACTTTCGGAACTTATTCGTTTGGCACGATACTCGACACAGTATTACCGGCACAGAACGTATCTGCGAGAAGAAGATTAATCAGTACACGACATTGTTATACAAGTGATCGTTATAATAACTAAGAAACGCTGAGAATGTATCACGGTATACTGCTATTACAAGGTAAGCTTTAATAGTTCCGTTGTAACTAATTTTGAGTTTGCTACAAAATTCAGTCCAGTCTAAATTCCGTTCAAAATTCTAAATTACATACCTTTGACATTAAGAGAGGCAAGAACGTTAATCCGAACACCCCTAGTGGAAACAATTTCTTTGTAACTTATTTATTTGAAATTATATATTAGTGTTAGTGTTGTAGAATATAGACTTAAAGAAGTTTCTGCTATCGTTTATTACCGAAACCCCGTAGTAACTCTCCGACGTTTTGTCTAGAAATAGGCTGGTGGTAGCCTACCCTAGATTCTAGACTCAGAGGACTTAGTGCCTCAACCCTCTCAGTGTCTACCCGGGCCTAGTTTGTTGGAAGTCAAACACCATAACCCTGGTATTCACGACATCACTGTCGGTCAGTCCGCCCTGCTGTCAAGGGCTTCTGGGACTCATGAGCATATCTTAGCCTGTTAAAGGCAAAATTAACCTGAACTCTATCTGGACATTCAGTGCATAGCACACAGTAATCAAAGTCATTAACAGCTGTAAAAAGAAATCAGTTACATCTGTAAGCGGAAACAATCCTGTTTTTTTCTGAGATCCACAGGAAACATACTGTAGAAATTCACACTGTGAGAATTATGTAGAAATTTCGAAAATTAACACTGGTGGAATATATTGTAACCACTGAAATAGAGAGGGTTAAAAATGTAAAATTGTAAATTATTCCGAGTTGTCACTTATATTTTCTGTAGGAAAGGGGCTTCGAAAATTTCTCGACACCATTGCAATGAAGCACTGGAAAAATGGCTAAAGATTGTAATGTGTAACTAGTCAAAAGACCCTGGTCTGCAGTCAACAAACACTAGTCTGCAGTCAACAGAGAATGGTCTGCAGTCAACAGACCCTGGTCCCTAGTCAACAGACCCTGGTCCCCAGTCAACAGACACTGGTCTGCAGTCAACAGACACTGGTCTGCTGTCAACAGACCCCAGTCTCCAGTCAACAGACCCCGGTCTGCTGTCAACAGACACTGGTCTCCAGTCAACAGACACTGGTCTGCTGTCAACAGACACTGGTCTCCAGTCACGATTCATAATGCAGTATACGTACTTATTTCAGCTGGCGAAAAGTTAAGTAGTATGTGTGCTTAATTGAGCATCAGTTCATAAAATCGAAGGGGCACAGGATTTACAGGTCCATATTTCGACCTTAGCAGGACCTGGAGGTGAGTGGTAAGCTTCGCGCTTCGGCCACATTACCTCCAGCAAACAGTCCTCAGTACCATTCGGAGAGGACGTTGTGTGATATCTGCAGTTTGTTTGTATTGAAAACACTCTGTCAAGCAACGAGAAAAGTAAAATGTTTAGAATTACTTGTTAAACGAAGACTATAAAATTAATAGTAGAACATAATTACAGTGCATCTACGTCAGTGTTATTAGTGTACAAGAGACTATTGAATAGCCTGCGAAGTAATTTTAAATTATACGTATAGAAGTCGAGAGTTCGTGAGCCCATGAAAAAGAATTAATATTTGTTCACAGAATAATGTTTATAAAATTACGCCTTTAATTATGTTATTTGCACAACAGAGCTTACACAGGGGACGGTGGTCATGAACGGCTAAGAAGCAGGAAATATGTTTGTGGAGAGGCCTGATTTTATCAGGTAAAGGTAAAGGTAAGAATTACCGTAACGGGCCATGAAGGCCCAGAATTGGAGTAGATGTATAACTTTACACTGTGGTCAACGCTACGCCCCGGCCGCTTTACCCCCCGGTAAACACCCCATACCCATTGTGATTATATAGCATTCCGGCATTTATATTCAAAGACTGATGGCAACAACAGAGACTTTTAAGATGTCCATAAGGATATGTGAGTTTGGAGGCAAGTCTGTGTTTGTATGATGAAGTATTTAAGACTTACTCCCCTGCAGTCGAGCCTGCGAGGAACCTTATGGAGAGAAGTTTCTTTGTGATGTGTGAATAGGCAGAAAGATGGACGTCAATAACAAATATACTGTATATTAAGATAGTATTTCATGGACGCAAGTATGTAAGTCGCTCCTTCACAAACAGGCATTCTCTCCTTCTTCCTCACTGCTTATATTTAAGAGTACCACACACACACACAAAATAACAGAAGACTTTAAATAAATCGATGCCAAAGAATACACTTACAAGCCCTCGGAATGGAAATGTTCCATCTTGCAAAACACAATGGAAATGTTCGTCTCTAGGAGCCTTCTGCACTCCCTCTGTTATTTTTAATGCAAATATCCGTCGAGAAGCAGCTGTAACCTCAAGTCATTTATCATATTATACGTTCTGCAACAAAAATAACGCATGTTGATAATATATTATTTCGTTACGTTTGACTGTTTTGCTTGTAACTCGGTTTTGACCAACAGAAGAAACAAACTTGTACAAATGCCTGAAATATAGTGATCTCAACCTCCTGGCTAATCAGCATAGTTTTGCATAAAAAGACTTTTATTTTTTTAATATATTTTATACTTGTGCCTGATATTTTATGGAAAAACAGAACCTATGCTCCGTTGTGCGTAATGAAAGATATTGCCTGTTCCTAACTGTCCATCTTAGTATTTGTGGCAAGGTTTCTGCCGGACTTTGATTGCTTGCTGCAGACTACGGAGAAGCCGAGACAAATTTCAACATTTTTGGTGAGTGGGCTACAGAATACTGACACAATACCATTTTAGAACTGATTAATGTTTATTTCCATTAATCAGAAACTGCATTAACAATTTACTTTTTGCCCATTGTAAAACCTATTTAACGTCCCTCAGTCATGAGTCTGTTAAGCAGTTTATCGGACTTTTCAGGTCGTCGCCATGATTGTGGAAAGTCAAAGGGTAAATTTTATTTTAATAAACAATGCTGCTGTCACGGCCGTTCGCACAACATCTGCACCTAGCTGAATGAGACTGAAGACGTCCCTTCTCTTCTGATCTCCCTGTCGACTCGAATAGGAGCAGATACACGAAACGTTGTCTCGTGTGTGGGCGCTAACAGTTCACCTTTCAGAGTTACATCAGTGCTGATGGGCTTTGAGATAAACTTCATTGTGATTGAGTGTCTGTAGACAGGGTGGAAGGAAATCCTGCTGAATTCCGGGATTTACAATTTTTTCCAGAGAATTCTACATGTTTCATTGATGAATGTAAGTGTGTCTGTGAACAGCAACCTGAGGATAGTATTTAGACCTAAGAAGGGGGAAGAAAAATGAGAACGGAGAAAATTGCATAAGGAAGAATTTCGTGATTTGTTCTCCTTGAAAAATGTTATTAGGTTGGTAAGGTCAAGGGTTAAGAGGTGAGCCCATGCATGGGAGAGACGACAGCTGCATGTGAAGATTTGTACGGAAAGCTGTAGAATTAGGCTACTCGGAAGAGAGCAGATCCAACTGGTGCAGGATGAGGAGAATTAGGGGATGTTTCAAAACATGATAATGATCTCCTGGCTTCTAGAGCAGCGAAATATTTCTTGACTAGGTGAGCGAATCTTAGTGTCTCAAGAGTAGATCTGTTCTGTGGAGTTACAGTTAATTATAGATCAGTATTTTATTTATTTTAAACTGTACCTTAGCTCAGAACTTAGGCTTTCACTTACATTCCTTTGAACACAGCAATTTATCTCCTCTTTAATACAAAAAAGTATTAAACCTGAAATACTTTGATTTCTGTCTTCTATCATTTCAGTATAATTAGTGCATAGAATTTGTGTCCTTCATGTTCAGGTGCGGTTTTATCTTTACATTTTATGTTAATAATATTCCAGCCACAAATTTTCTTTGCTTTATTATCTTTAATCTTTAACTATGACATCCCAATGTGCTCAGTCACAAATATATAAAAATAATAATCGAATTTCTCACCTTTGGCTGGAAAATATTCACCTCTCCTGGGATGTAGTAATCAACAGGATTAGGCTCGGTGTTCTTATTTGTAGTTTAAAAAGTTTCTTACAATTGAACATGTGCCAAGAATTACAGATTTTTGCAGCTGCATATATATATTCGGGTGCAAGATAAGTCTTGTTAGACTTTGTGATAGTGACTTTGGAATTATTCCCGTAGATTATATTACTATCGGGATTATTATTATTATTATTATTAAACGACATATCGGCGCTTAATTACAATAACACGTAGCCGTAAGTCTTACAAACTATTTTGCTCTGACATAAAATGCTAAATGAATATTAACTTCAGGTGTTGCCCAGCGGTTCTGCCTGTTTAGTTGTGTTCGCTAACGCATTGTCTTTTCCGTTGTTGGCGGTGATTACTGCACTAACACTGCGTCCTGTTATTATCACACGCTAATAGTGTTTATGGTGCACTCTTCTATGCTCTGCTTTTAGTGATCGCTACACCAGCTCAAATGTTTTTCTTTTAAGCCTTCCCACAAGTTCACTGTTGTCCAGCAGCTGGTTCACTTCGACGTTGACGTGGTGGAGAAACCTTTCTTCATTCTTGTTAGCGAAATTTCCAATTTCATTCTTAACCATCTCCATTAAATACATAAATCAAACAAATTTACTCGCTGGCATGTCTAGAACATTTTTACCATGTCTCTGGCTACCGGTTGCGACTATAGAGTTCACACCCTCGAGGACCTCTGTTCAGCACATGTTAGTGGCACATAACATACTTGTACAGTGCTTTTTATGTTTCGTATATTTCACACATGTTGAAGAGGCTATGTAGTGGGAGGTACAGTAACGAAGGCTGTTCGTCTGTTTGTTTGTTTTTGGTGCAACAGCCCCCATTAAGCCAGGACCTCCTCATTCACGAGGTTTCTAGATCACACACTACGACGTGCCACAGTCGGTATGACTCCTCCAAACGAGTGATCAGCTCGTCGAAGAGACCTCTATCTGACAACACACAACACTCACAACAGACAAGCATCCATAACCCCGGTGGGATTCGAACCCACAATCGCAGCAGGCGAATGACCGCAGACCTACGCCTTAGACCGAGCGGCCACTGGGACTCGTAATGAAGGCTGTAGTTGAGGCTCTATCTTTGTGTAGACGAAGACATTTTCATTTCGGCTTCGTCACTTCTTCAACGTAGCTCCCCCATCTGTCTATCGACAGAATTGACGCTTGTATTCCAGCGAGTTAAGTGCACAAAGCATAATACCAAGGATAAGAGACAGATGGTTTGTGTATTGGCAACGTAGCAGATGAAGTAATATTCAGATATGTGCGGAATATGAATCGATACACGGAAATGAATCTTGCAGGAAATGATAAGGCTCGAGTCTTCATTTCTTGAGATATCCATACATTTTCGTGCATACTGACTTACCATTACGTAATGTTGCATGATTTTCAGAAAGTCGAAGCGTAATGGGGAAATTGTCTTTATCTGAAAATATTCAACGTAACTCGCAAGCTAACTAAAGCCTAATTGAATGAACAAATAACTGACTACCTGTTCGACCAAATAAATAAATCAATAAACAACTGTATGGAACAAAGTAATTTTTGAGCAGGCAATTTTTCTTCATTTAATCAAAGAATTCTCCACAATTTATGGAACATGAATGTTCATCACACTAATCAAACAGCCCGCAATTGGACTTCGCCGTGAGCCAGACGAGTCCAGTCCGCATCCAGAGTATTTCTTTTAGATGTATTTTAATATTATCTTCCCATTTTTTGTTTAGGTCTTCAAAACCGTCTCTTTCTTTCAGGATTTTCTGCCGAAACCCAATACGAATTTATCTTCTACCGTCTGTGTCACGTGAGGCTCCCATCTCATCCTTCGCCATTTCATCACTTGAGTAACACAAACTATTGAAGGCACACAGGTGAAATTTGACAGTCGAATTTAATATTTAAACTCAGTCGTACCTACGAAACAGAAAGCCTGTAGTAGGTAGCAGGCACAGTGATGACAATTACGCATTTGAAAAGGAAACAAGATTCCATGTGTCGGGTGTGATTATCAGCATCAGAGAGCTTGTAGTTGCATATCACATCTACTTGATACGAGCAAACGGAGAAGTCGATAGAAACGGTGAAGGAGACAAGCAACTTGAGAGGAGAATTAAATGAGAAGCAAAGAAGTTATTTGAAGAGAGGAGGATGAGAAAATGACAGATATACATAATATGGAGTTACTGGCCAGAATAAACAAAGTTGCCCTTTCTGTTGTAAGGGTATTTTTGTTAACTCATTTATTATTTTACTAGGTTTTATGTTGTTTTATTTCTGTGAAGGGATTGTAAATAAACCGTATATGTGTTTGTCGCAGTTAATTTCATAAAGTTTGGGATCAGCTTATTGTTTGTCAGTTTTGAAGTCCATACAATATTTCAAACGAAGTTTCTGGGGATTTTTATTATCTGTCTTCATATTAAATGTCACTTCCCTAGCTGCAGTGCATCATTTGTCACCTCCATTAAACGAAATGTCTAAGTATATTTCGCACCTCCGCCATATTGTTATATTGGATTGTAAGAAAGTATTACCTTAAAGAAATTTACACATCTTAAATTAGTTCACACCACTGTGATAGACTTTCTCCAGTAATAAGCTACAAAGTTCATCTAGAATCTTAAATCTCTTCTCAGATTTCTCAAATAATTAGTTTCTTTGATTCAAAAATCCTAATATATAAATCAAGTAATGCATATGTAACCCCAGTATTCTGCGAAATATGTTATTTACGTCACAACTATAATAGATAAAAAAAGTCTACACATGACCCCAACATTATCCAAAGTATAATCGTCATCTAACAAGCAATTCTTCTCAATACCATCCCTTATCTAAAAATTGCTTATAATGTAGGAAACCAAACTTACTTCCATTCAAAGACAAAATATGAGCCTCCCCCCCCCCCCACACGCACACACACCTCCTACGAACAGTTGCCTTGATACAACAGTTACAATGGACAGATTGATTAGAGAACTACATTCTCTCACCCACTTTCCATAAAATGTACAATACAACGACATTTATACGAGTACACACCACAATTACCCTGCAATATAAACCGATTATCTGATGTTTATTGGACCGTGCATCATTGTGATAACTGAAGAATAAAGAACCAACTAGATGACACTTATTATTTTATTGTACTTCTTATAGACTGCAGCCCGGACACCACTCCAGCCTAACCGCACCTAACCTCCAACCTACAGCAAACCAAGAACGAAAGGACCAATGTGGTAATCAACATCATAATCGCGAGCTCCTGATGATGGGCATAGTAGTGCCCGAAATATGTTGAGCCTATAAGAAGTACAATAAAATAATAAGTGACATCTGGTTGGTTTTTTGTTCTTCAATAAACCGATTAATTGTAAAAATAAGATCCCATTTAAGCACAAACCACTCATTACCCAGCAACTCTTCTTAGTAAATTTGATATATGTATTAACTGCAGATGTACCCTTCAGACCAAAACATGTTTTAAACAAATCTTCCATATACATAGAAAACAACACTTAGTTGTGACAGACGACATCTTTAACTTTAACCCTTTAAACGCCGAGTTAAATCCCATCTGCCATCTGCTGGCATTATTAGGAGCTAACCATATTCTCCACGTTAGCAGGATAAGGGTTAGAGTTCCCCATATTTATAGGGTTTGTTATCACATACAAATTAACTTTAAATAAGTGGTCCTGTGATGAATTTTATATACATGGGCCCATGCATCGTGAATCGAATTTAATGACTGTACAAGAAGATGTGACTTATTCAGTTTATTACATTTCTGTGGGCAGCTCTACATGTTTTGGGTGTTGACACCCATCATCAGGAGCTCGTAGAACTGTAAATATAGCTTCTGGCATTGATTAACCGGATCTACTAACATCCCCTCTTGTTGTTGAGTGTCATCACCCGAAACATGTAGAGCTGCCTACAGAAAAGTAACAAACTGAATAAGTCGCATCTTGTTGGACAATCATTAAATTTTGTCCTGTGGTAGTTTCTGTCTCACACGTTCACACATTCTCCACGCTTTTTTCTTTACGGATGATAATAAATTAAATCGTAACTCTGAGGGTTTTTCCAATAGCGTAACATTTATAGCAGGTCGCGTGAAATTCTGTCAGACGGTTTAAAAGATTAATTTTGAGACGCGCTTTTCTGATGACCGTACTTTCTTCAGTTTTGAGTAAGACAAGTAGGCTAAAAACGAGAACAAAGAGCACAAGCGTGGAAAAACAGAGAAGGGAAAGAAACTGAATGGAAAAATTAAGTTCGGAAGGATGCAGGGAAGAGACAAGTGACGTTAGAGTGGGGTATGCCGAGCTGTTGCTAATAATATTTCGATCGATTTTCCTCTTCCAGTAAGACTTCGACGAGAAGTCTCTCTGTCTGTGCTGATCGCGCTAATTTCTCCACCACTTCATCTCCCGCTCAGCTGCCATCATTGTTGCCAACACAATAGAATTCCGAATGCCGAGGTGTTAAGTGCGTTATCTGCACCAAACGTAAAGCACGAACTCTGTCGTGTCAGGTTACAAAGGTGGTGTTATATTCACTTCAACCTTTGCTCTTCAGGCTTCAAAGTTTGAACTTATGCATAAAATGTAATGAATATTTGAAGGTCTCACTGCGGTTGTTACTAAGATACTGGGCTTGTAAGATATAATGACGTGCATCTAACTCCTCCTCCTCCTCCTCTCTTCACGTAGTTAGGACCGGCTACACGCCTTGCAGCCTCATCACCTCCTACTGTCCACACATTTCTTCGAAACTGATAATGGGAGCAGCGTTTTCTCTGAAACGTCGGTATGAAGCTGCAGTAGCACACTGTGTCAAAATCAAGAATTGTTACAGCACAGTTTGAAAAACTCCGTCACGAGAACTCACATTCTTCTTTTCGCCCCTACAAATGAGCAAAATTTTCGAGATATTTAACAATCCTGATAAACAAGTACACTTTAATTTAGTTGTTGAAAGAGAGCGGGATATTTTGTTCCCAAATATTCTAAGTTTCGGATCAAGATATCTCACGTGTAATGTGGTGATAGTCTATTTGATGTACCGTAGAATCTTCGGCTTCAAATAATACCAACTTACTTCCCACCGCTACTCTAAACTAAAAGTGTGGAAGACCAAGTCCATCAGTGCATAAAAATGTACCTTCCTTTTATTTTTTACTAGAAAAAGAAACACAATTTTTCCATCACTGTTCTGAGGGTTGATAAATATTTTATCGCACTGAAAGCCGGAGGATGTAAATGTTCTGCCTGTCAAGTGTATGAGTTCTGAGGATAATGTGCTGTCTACTGCAGTGGGGCGCGCAGCAGCCCTATGTCGCTGGAAATTAATTGCAGGTTTTGAAATAAATGCATTCTTTTCGTGTTTGGGTGGGGACCTACTGCCCCGATTACTGCCGGAGACTATGGACATAAAAAGCTTGAAGTATAAGGAGAAAGGACGTTTCTAGCCTTTAAAGGCGTGAAGAGGAATTGGACGAGAAGTTCCTCGCAATCCTAAGATTGGCCTTGGCTGGATATAGGGGTCAGAATCCCTTATCGAACGTGTTATCCTAGGATATGTGTACATGGATGAAGGGTAATTTACCCGAAAATTGTGAGAAAGAGAAAAATCCTGATTCTTTTTACAATCAAACTAACGTGGTCCATCCCTACCCAGTGATTTTAACGACTAAATTATCATCGTTCCGTAACATTTATATGAAACATACTTGAATAAATTTTGAAAGGAGATGGTCAGAGAATACAAAATTGTAGGCCTAACAATGTTTTATTTGCTTTAAAAGTGAGGGACCAATGTCAGTAATGCTCAGACATTCGTACTTCCCGAAAGAGTGCTCCATGACCGGAAACAAGGCTTTTGAAAGCCGACGGAGTTTCTTGGTATTATTCTCATTTCATTCAAGCTTATTTCACGACACCGTGAGCAGCTATAATGCAGATTCCGGATTTTCCAGCAGGGAATGAGGAAAATCTAAAGAAAAGAGAGACTTTGAAGTTAGACTGTATCCCATCCATGATTCTAAACAGTCATACACAAAGCATGTTCTAACATTGCTGCTTAAGCCACATTGTCTTTCTCCTTAATTAAGCATCACACCTTGCTAAGATAGGAAGAGATTTGTGCATAGTTCCACGAATTTATATTCACACAAGATGGAGGTGAGTGGTCAGTTTCGTGCATCTGCTGACTTAATTTCGGGGAAGAGTCGACACTACCCATTAGGTAAGAGTCTGATGAGGTCTCAGTTCTGCCTGGAGTCTGTGGGGCCACTGTAATTACTGAGTTGTCGTATGTCGTCTTTATTTTAAGGTCTCAATAAAAGCGGACCTTCAATGCAAGTTGAAAGACGTGTCGCCACATTTAACGACCCTTCATCAAGAGCTGATAATGTTTTGTCCACCTCAAAATCTTGCACTGTCCCTGTTGTACATTGATGGCAAGAAACTACAACCTAGGGACTACAAGTATCAAGAAAAATTCGAAGCAGCCGGCATATATGCAGGTGGAAAGAATACTGTATATTGCCAGAAGGCAAATGGCGTTCTCATAACATAGTATACGACATTACAAATGCGGTTTTTATTTTCAGAATATTGTACAGTTTTATGAAACATGCTTTAAAATAATGTAAGTTACGTCCATAAGAAGAGTGTGGCTTCCTCTGAGTCGATTTGCACTAAAACCACAAATGTTCAGCAAGATCACGTGCCAGTGAAACTGAACGTATTGCCGTGGAAGGTAGCTAGCTACTCTTTATTGCTTGCATCAGTAATGCTACATGTTTAGGTCCTTCTTAGGGACCTTCATTAGGTATACAAATACATATCTAAAGCATAAATCAGTATGCCAAATGAATGTTATTAATTTGCGACATGTTGAAGTATATTTGCCCGTTGCAGTGTAAGGTTTTCTGTTTAAAGTTATTGTATTAATTAATTCATTAATTATATTCGGCTGGCATATGTACTCACGTTATAGAATTGTATTTATATGCCTGATGGTCAGCAAGAAAGGCCGAGATATGTAGCATTATTGTAAAAAGAAATAAATAATTTTTACGTTCGCCGACAATTCATTTCATAGTATTGCAATGTCACGGTAGAACTGGATGAACTGCATTAAAAAGGATTATGTTTTGTCGTAATATATCGAGTTCAACACCAATGGGAAAAATAAATGTGGAAATTACGGACAGACATGTATTTGCGCTCGTAAGTCAAGTATGGAATTTAATGCTTCGATTGTCACCAACTCACAGTCGCTCAGGTTCCACATCGGACGGAAATGTATAAATACGGGAAAAAATTTATTAGTGTTGTCAAGTGATTTTTTTACTATACGAATTTTCACTAAACTTACGAGTACTCAATAGCATTACGTGGATATATTGCGTAACAAATTTAACAGAAATCCGTCAAAATTTATGAAAAGGACATGCATAAGTTCAGTCACGCCGTTAAGTGAATATGACCATCATTGAGCTGGTTTGCACTAATTCAAGCTCACTCGACGTTGTTCTACAAGATATTCTTGCACTGGATACCATGAAAATTCTTGCACCGGCTATCGTGAAAATCCTGTAAACGATCTAGTGGCTAATATTACGTCCCAATCAGACAGATGATATTTTTATTTGAATAATACGCTCTTTTCTCACTTCGCAAGGTAGGCTTAAAAGTTAATCTCTACAGACTTAGCCGACGTTAAAAGTAAGGCTACAAGCTTCTTTCTCCTCCCGTGCACAGACAAGAAAATGATAGGGAAGATGTAACTCGCTGAAAACTGCCCGCATTTAACCTTAGACTGAGCGTCTAGCTAGTGATAAGATTAAAACGAGTGCGCATGCGTAGACTAAAGTTGTGATTTCTGTACGAAATTTAACGATAAACTACTTAAAGTTTTGAATTTCATTATGAAAGACAGACAGGCGGTTGAAGTTATCGTAAAGTTATCTTTCCTTCTAAACCAAATGAGATAAAATGAAATTGCCTTAAAATAAACAAGTGTCTGTAACACATTGGATTGTTCGTGACGTTACTTTAACTTGATTTGTTCTCTGTCCCAGAATAAGCAGTACAATTGCTTCAGCTTTCAAAGTACGTACAGTAAGTTTCTACGAAACAGTGTAATTTTGTTTGCATGCGAAACAAATTAAATATTGTTAGGGTTTATTCTTCCTGGAAGCGCTAAATAAATTTTCGCGATGCCTTTGAGAACTAATGAATAGGGAAACGCTATTGACGCGACTGCGCAAATTTTGTACTCCGGATATGTGCAATGAGAGTCAATACGAATTGTATTATTGCACTGTAGATAAACAGATTAAATATTTGTGGCGGTTAAAAATATTCTGACGCGAGACAGTGAAGCTTGCCTGCAGCGTCACCTAGCAACTCTCACTGCAACCACTCACAGAAAAAGCTGACTACATTTTGACTGCGATAACTCGCCTGATTTCTCTGTACACTCAGATTTGAACCGTGTGTTCCTGCTACACATAAAGGAGTTTAACTGAATCAACTAGTTTGAAAACAAAAGGGCCGAAATGACTGGAACGGTGATACGTTAACATTTTCTAACTAACCGATTCGATTCTAAGGGTCTTCGTTGTAGAGCTTGGCTATAATTAAATAGTCAGTCACATGCAAAGGGGCATGAAAATAATGAAGACTTTAGTTTCCACTCATCATAACATGAAATTTATTCGTAATTTTTCCAGGGTACACATTTCGGGCGTAATTTGATCAGATTTCCTCCAGCTATATTGTATGTTTTAATATACATGTGTATATGTACTGCACGTTCGCTGGATATCAATATGATACTGCAGTTATGCGGGTGGATTTACGGTATTAAGCCTGGATCATGAACCAGTATTTTTCCTTGCAAATAAGACTTCAAGCCGCTGTGTTGTGACTAGCACAGGAGCACAGTTGAAAGTGTAATGCTTCTAATTCATATTCCGGACGTGGTGTTTCAAACATTACTAGGTCCCCGGCTGCCTGGACTGAGATATTGTTGCCTTTAATCACTGCAGGAAACGAGATTACGTCTGTTACGCCAAGATCTTTTCTTTCCAAATCCTTTATAACTGCAAAATCTCAGCCCTTCGCCGCCGTGATGTTGAAATATTCGCTCTTCTGGGTTGTTAGGCAACGCGGGTTAGTTTATTACTGACGGCACAGCGAATCGGTCCCATCTTCGTACTAAAGGTGACCAAGAAGACATCTTGATGATAGGTTCGACACGATAAACCGAAACGTCGGTATTATACAAAATTGCGCTGTGTGATAATCAAGCAGAGGGACGATTTCTTGACAATTCTCTATGTGTTTTCCTTGCAACTTTGGATGCCGTGTATTGTGAGACACCGATAGTGACAGAATATAAACTGTGTCGAAAGTGCGCAATCGCAAATTATTACGTGTCAGAACTTCTTTTCAGAGGTTGCTGTGTTTACAGTTCACACACAGTTTCTTCAAGACTAACTTTCAACCATAACAATATTTCCTAAGTGGCTTGCTAATTACAGTTACGTGAGCATTTTTTATCCCTATATTAAGGCTATCGCTGTGCTACAAATCAGAAGGTCACTGGATCGATCCCAGGTAGTGTCATTGGGATTTTTCATTGACATAAAGTCCTCCCGATCGCACAATGGCCCTGGGGTCGACTCAGCCTCTACCGAATTGAGTACCAGGAGCATTTCCTGGGGGTACAGGCGGCCGATGCGTAAGGCTAACAATCTTACCACCATCTTGTGCCGTTGTCATGAAATCTGGGAACCTTAACTTTCGGGAACCCTCTGGGCCACTCCAGGCCTGTAACGGGACTGCTTTACCTTTACCTTTACATTATTGCTATGCCGGTCCCAGTGGCCGCGCGGTCTAAGACGAATGTCTACGGCCGCTCGCCAGCTGAGATTGTGGGTTCGAATCCCACCGTGGACATGGATGTCTGTCTGTTGTGAGTGTTGTGAGTTGTCAGGAGAGGTCTCTGCGACGAGCCGATCATGCGTCCAGACGATTCCTACCAACTGTGGTGCGTCATTGTGTGTGATCTAGAAACCTCGTGAATGAGGAGGCCCTGGCTGACTGGGGGCTGTTGTGCCAGAAACAAACAAACAAACAAACAAACAAATATTATTGCTATATCCCTTGTTTTCTGTGGTGTTGCGACCCAAGGCGAGCTATGGCCTCCTCATTCTTGAGGTTTCTAGATCACACACAACGACGCTTCACAGTCGATAGGAATCCTCTGGACGAGTGATTAGCTGGTCGCAGAGACCTTTACCTGACAACACGCAACATTCACAACAGACAAACATCCATGCCCCTGGCTGGATTCAAATCCCACCAAGCGAGCGGCCTCAGACCTACGCCTTAGACCGCACGGCCAGTGGGACCGGCATATTCGCTACCTCCACACCCGAAGTAACCCTCTTTCAATTGAACACACTAATAATATTTGGCCTACGGTAAATTACGAAACGTTTTACACTAAGTATTTAAGTATCACACCGTAGGCAAGTGTGAGGAACTGGCGTAAGCTTTTACACCCACACACACACTATAAACCTCAGAACGAAGTGAAAGAGAATAATTAGTTTCACGACGCGGCCGATTTTCTGCGTAGTAAGGGTAGCCCGGCGAGCCCCGGGCGTGGTGTAGGTGCTGTGGAGAAGAGAAGAATCTTTTGCCCCTATCCGCAATCGAACCCCTGTTACTCTGTCATATACACTGTAGTCTGTTTCACTGTACCGAGTGAAATATCCCCCGCTCTTGCTGCAGGTGCATAAGTGTTGTAAAATTAGTTTAATCTTGTAACTTGTGCAATTATTAAACACCCCATAACCCAGTTTGCTTAAGTGCACGTGTGAATAAATCATCAAGACAGCAGACATGACGTCGACGCTTCTGTTACCAAATAGAGGGTCATATCTCTCACTGGGTCATGTGCTTAATCACACCCAGACTGTCCTCTGCTTCCTTCCAACACATTCCTTGTCGCATCATTGGCTGAAGAATTCACGTCTCTTTTATTTTCTTCGATTAATATAACTGAAAAAATGTTTTTAATTCTAAGATTTGAGGATTCAACCGGGCTGAATTTAACACTCTGATGTTATTCTGGGTCATCTTACCGTGTAGTGATTTGGTAGACGTTTCAAACCCAGAGACCGAAGGATTTTTTGTTCCGTATTCACTACTATATGTTGTTATAAGCCAGAAACCCGGAATATTTACTAACTAAATAATTAACTACGTGACTGATGGCTAGATACCAAATTGCATGCAATGCAGTAGTGTCGCTGATGAAGAACTGACATTCTCTCGGCCACCAATGCAATTCACCGTATTTCCAGGAATAAGACATTTCATTTTCATATTCACGACAACTCGACACTTTTTTTCTTCTGAGCCAGACGAATCCAGTTTATGACTAAATATTAGGAATATTTTTCGGGAGCCGTGGGAACATAATTACGGTTTTGACAACATATTAGTAAAAAACATAATGGAACAATGCAGGTTCATAATGCGCATAATTTTTTTGCGCAATTTCACATTTATGTCCCGTTAATCCATTATCTTCCATATGAATGTCCCTGCAATTAAACCCATGGTTAATTTAGTGTAAACATAATTGGTACAAAACCATCTGTTCTAAAAATATGAGTATATGAATGAATGGAATGTGAATGATTTGAAAGCAGTTTAGAAATAAAGGCATACTCTAGAACTAGTGGACCGTACAATTCTAACTTAAAAATATGAATGGTGGAAGAGATAATTGAAAAGCGTAACTCATTAAAATTCCAGCACAGTTTTGTATAAAAAATTTTTGATTTAATCTACAGAAGTCAATAACAGATGTCAAATCTTTTGAAACTCCCTGATTATTAACACAGTGAAATGTGAGCATTCTGAGACTGATGTACTATAAATTTCACAACTTTCCTTTTTTCTCCTCCCCCCCCCCCCAACCGCCCCACATGTTCTCACGTATCAATCCGCGGGAAGGGAATGAATACAGCCAATATTTGCTAACAAAAACGAATTTAGAATTTGTATTTGTTTCTGGACTGTATATCCTGCAAGCAGGGGAAATGTAAAATCGAAAACTTTGGTTTTATTGAAATTTCATACATTATTTCGGAGTAGTCGTTTGTTTCAGCAATATTTCAATTAAAAATTGAAGTAAGATGGCCGATGGGTAAAACTGACAATTTACTTGCTTTCAATTCTGAGTTTAAGAATGCGTGAAAATTTACTTAAACTTAACATGTGGCTCATACATAGGTGAGTGAGTGGTGTTATTGTTGTCCGGGGACAGTATCATAACTTACCTTTAATACTGATGACGAAGACACAATATGGCTTCTAATAAGCCGTACGTGTCAGTCAAAAATTCTAGATAAAATCCCAATGAGGTTTGTATATTTTCAAAACTGGCATTTTCATTTTGACGTTGGGCTGACAGCTGTGTGAAAGGTATTAAACCCTTACCATTCTACATGTCACACAACCCCTCTTAACATTACACCGTCCTTCCTCTATTCATGTCAAAATATCCAAAACATCCCCATACCATATTAGTGAACTGCCCTTATAAGAACACCTGTCAAGTGCATGCCATTAAGGATGTTAAAGTGCTGGAAAATTAATGTTATCGAAACAGAAGTAACAAGCGAACCTGAACTTTGTTGAGTAGATATATTTCAGAGGAACTCTTCATTTACAGTGATTTAATAATGACGCTTAGATATGGTAAAGACCAGTGGCTCGATGCGTTGTAATTGGACAGTTAAGAAACTCGGCCAAGAGATAATTAGTATGGTCTAAAGTCAGTCTAACGTGAAATCTGAAAAGTTTGCTTATCCTGGGGGAAGGAAGCGTTTCTGATTTCGTGGTTTAGAATTAATGATCCTAAAGATACTTTTTTTGTGAACTTTGGCACAAATAAATTTCTCCTCTGGTTCAAGTACGAAACATAGGCAATTGGTGGTTAATTTTTCTTTTCTCTCTCTCTCTTTCTCTCCCCCCCCCCCTGTTTAACACAGAGCTCCAGGAAGTAATTTCAAAGTCAATTTATTGAAACCACTAACTAACGTGCCACTTAATCAGTTTACAATTTTTTTTTACTTGAATGAATTTTACGTCTATTGAAGGTATGTAAAGTTATAAACTATGGACAGGCTTATGTGGAACTGCTGTGAAGCACAGAAAGGTCTATGGATGGCCAAAGATGGCTGGACAGGCTGAGCGACGGTTAGGTTTTGAGGAATTGTTGTCCTCCATTGCGTTACGTGCCACAGAATTTTCCTGGACGGGAGGAAGAACCACTGACATCTCAGAACAATTAATCTCGTAACCACTAACAACAGAACAGTCAATCGCAGAACCACTAATATCACAGCACAGTCAGTCTCAGAACCACTAAACATCTCACAACAGTCAACCTCATAACCACTAACTTGTCTGAAGTGTCAGTCGCATAACCGCTATTTTCTAAGAAAGCCCTGAACCACTAACATATCAGAACAATCATTCTCAGAACCACTAATATCACAGAACAGTCAGACTCAGAACCACTTACATATCACAACAATCAATCTCAGAACCACTAAGAGCTCAGAACAATCTCATAAACACTAACTTCTCAGAACCACTAACATCTCAGAATAAACAATCTCAGAACCATTAAATTCTCATAACAGTCAATCTCAGAACCACTTTCATATCACAACAATCAATCTCAGAACCACTAACATCTCAGAACAGTCAGTCTCACAACCACTTACATATCACAACAATCAATCTCAGAACCACAAACATCTCAGAACAGTCAATCTCATAAACACCAACTTCTCAGAACCACTAACATCTCAGAATAGACAATCTCAGAATCACTAACTTCTCAAAACAGTCAATCTCAGAACCACTTACATATCACAACAGTCAATCTCAGAACCACTAACATCTCAG
>Ga0136643_10000319_pt1 | contig 52231 bp, 45 predicted proteins | sample TergutLab28metaG_FD_96883 | JGI IMG/M metagenome (GOLD analysis project Ga0136643, IMG submission 96883) | Labiotermes labralis P1 segment gut microbial communities from Petit-Saut dam, French Guiana - Lab288 P1 (version 3) (version 3) | ecosystem: Host-associated > Arthropoda: Insects >... | reverse complement strand
GTAGTAATAATCAAAACCACAGATGATGAGATCTCACCATAGTTACATAACCGCATAAATCTCTTTTGGATGAAAACCTGATAATGGACGGAATAGGCCGAAACATGTAGTTGTTATCATCCTCTAATAATCATCATTAGAAAATTTTGTTGTGTTATAGACTAAATACGTGTACCTATTTACTGAGCAGACCCCTGCTTGGAAAGCTGATAGTAGCTGAGCTGGTCAGGAAGGTCTCTGTGTTATATGGTAACCAAAGGTTTGTGACAGTGTCAATGAGACCCCATCACTGGACCCCACCCTGAACTGGTTGAAGCTGGTCCATACCCTCACATCTCGGATAAATGTCATTTTAATATTATCTTCACATGTCTACATCTGCCTTGAAGTCTCTTTCCTTCAGTTTTCCAAACTAAAATTTGGTATGGTATGCATTTTCCATCTGTGCCATGCATGCTAATTATCGTGTCCATTTCATTCTCCACAATTTAATGAACCTAACAGTGGTGGTAAACAGTACAAATTATGAAGCTTCTCACTATGTAATTTTTTCAGTCTTGCTGTTACTTCTGTCAGGTCTGTAATTATTCTGCTTGGCTCCACAGCATTGTACTCTGAAACTCCCTCATTCTGTATTCTTCACTTGGGGTGGGTGTCCACCTTCGACACCCATTAGAACACAAAAGGTGAATATCAAATAAATATTATTATATTCAGTAGGAACGCAACAGATAGTTTTATTATCAGTCTATAAATTTGGCAACATGTTTCGGCTGTTCAAGCCATCATCAGGCCAAATCTTAGACCATATTGAAGGTACATTCCGTAGATGTGCACATTGTGGGATTCCAGATGTTTACAAAGTGTACAATTTGTAAACATTTGGGATCCCACAATGTGCACATCTACAGAATGTACCTTCAATGTGGTTTATGATTTGGTCTTATGATGGTTAGAACAGCTGAAATATGTTGCCAGATTTATAGATTGATGATAAAACTATTTGTTGTGTTCCGACTGAACATAATAATATTTATTTGATATTTGTATTGGATAACACAAGGGGATGGCCCCAATCAAAATGAAAGGTGAAGTTGCAAATTGTTTGGGTTAGGTTAGGTCTTTAGTTAGTAGAAAGAAAGATAAAATGTTCTGAACTGAATGGTATAAGCATTCCCCAAATTTCATCTGCATATAACTTTTTCATAAATGTGGTTTTGTTATGTTACTGTTGTGTCAAAATATTTGAACTTACATTTCTGAATGACTTGTTATCTTTATCCTGGTATGGGATCTTTCATCCACACAGCTTGATAAATGGTTTTTTGGATGAGGGTTTTTTCCGTTATGATTTGGAGTAGCATTCTTAAAATTCACCAAAACATTTAAAATAAAAATAACCAAAAAAAATCTGTTCCACCTTCAAAGTGAAAGTACTGTGTGTTAACATCAATAAGGCTTCTTCTGAGTAGGTAATATCACGATTGTCTGGTGAAGATTGAACTGCAGAAACATGGGTACCAGAAGTTGAAGGTTGAGGCTCAGGCTTAAAAGCTTGCTCAGAAGCATTATGAAACATTTCTTGCAATGGAAGTTGTTACATATGTTTTGGTATTTCCATTAGGAACTGTTTTTTTAATTTTATAGACTAATATTATTTTTTGTTCTCATGCATCATTATTGTTGTAAAACTTCAACAGTTTACTGTTTTTTTTTTAATTTGTTCATTTTATTACTACATACACATAAATGCCATTACAGTACATGTGCCAGTTTTTCTAAGTATATCATTTAATAAATCTCAACATATTTCAATCATTACAGATTATCAACATATTTCAATCATTACAGATTATCATCAGATTCAGCAAGTGGTATTGCCTAGGCAGACAACTTGTTGACCTGTACATGTCTCCCTGATGGTTTAGTCTTAATAAAGAGTTTCTTTTTGTTTCTTCAAATAATAGACTAGGTACAAACTAATGTCACATTCATTATACAGTTCTACCAAGGTATTTGACTAGACACTTTAATAACCTTGTCCTTGTATGACAAAATGCACTTTATCTGGCAAAAATCACATCCAGTGATCTTCTGGGAGGCGTTTTCAACATGCTGTGTGAGACTATATATAAGAAAGGGTTAATATACAACACAAACACATCTAAGCCACGCAAGTATAAGCTTTCACTGCAAACAGTTTCAGCTGGTAACAGTAGTGTAGGTGGCACTGTGATAACGAGCTCGGGGCCTGGAATTACTTGACATAGATTTTTTTCTGGAACATAGCCAGTTTCAGAGAATTCTATGCATTGGGATGCCAGATAGAATATCTCATATCTGTATTATGATTTTGTCATGCATGTTATGACACACAAACATTACTTTTAGACTGACCTATCATCTCACAGAACTCCTTTGTAACAATGCTGTGTGTGCTTTCTTACTGTTATTATTTCTTATGAAGTTTCTGTCATGATAAGTACTGAAATCCATGATCCACGAGAAAAATTTTAAATATATGTTGCACTGTATATACATTGTGTAGTATTTTTTATTTACATTCATGCATAATTCATTCATGTTGATTTAGCTAATTACGTTTATTGCGACTTCACCATATGGAAGTTCCCGTGAAGAAGAGATTACTGTTGCAGAGGTTATATTTGATTCCGTTCAACCTGGTGGCTCAAGCACTGCAATACAGAAGATAACTGTACCACCCTTGCCGCCATCTGATTTGGATAACTGTGAAATAATTGATCTTGCATATTACCTGAAGGTCAGTACAAGACATGGATCTGTCAATGCTGTCTAAAGCGGAAGTGCATAAATTTTTCTAAAATCTAGGGGCCACCTCAAAATTTTAGGTGCCAGAAGGGTGACATAAAGCAAGTTGTATATGGATGACCCACAAATATTAGCTGCTACCATATAAAATTCAGTTGTCCAGGCAACCTGGTGCCCAGGATTTGTGCACCTCTGGTCTAAATATTTTTTATCTCTCATATTATGAAACTATTTGACACTGTATCATCGAGTTATGCAACTGATAGTTTAGGGGTCTGCATTATAAGTGATAAAAGCTGTGAATCTGTTGTTTTTCTTGAAGGGGTGGGGGCAGAAAAGAAAAAGAATTGTGTTTGCATTTGTGTCCATGCCCTCCCATTCACTTTCTTTGACTCATACTCCAACTGCCTTTGAACACTCCATCTTCATGTATGCTTTCGTGACAGTGGGAGATGGTCTTAGTGAACTGGCAAATTAGTCTTATGTCTTTCATTACAGGTTGTTGCAGAGGCAAGTGGCTGTCATAGTGCCCTGAAAACCAGTGCACCAATTGTCCTGGGGACAATTCCAGTAATATCATACCAACTACCCTTTGCTCCAATACCGAAAGGTGGTAGTGATATCTGTGGTGACATCGGATGGACTGCTCCATCTGTAGGTCCATCATACATGCAACCCAATATATCACCGCCAGGAGAACCGTACACTGCACCCAGTGCACCACAACTTGATGGGAGAGAAGAAAGTGAGGAGCCACGTATGCCATTTCCTGGACCTACAGCCCCCTTGTATCCTGATATTCGTACGTATAAATAAATAAAAATTATTTCCTTAATACCAGCTGCAAATATTGTTAAAATATCGGTGTATACATATGCACGCGTAAGAGTGGAACATATTTTGCAAATGTGTTCCTTGCAGTTTTGCATTCATCGTTTGTCTAAACATTCCTTTATTTCAGGTACTAATTGTCTGTCAACATAGCTATTCAGTCTGTGGATCCTATATTATATTGTAATAATTTCTGCTGCACAGTAACATGCAAATAATTGTGTGTAGGTAATCTAGTTTTGTTAGGATAGTGAAATCAAAGAAGATATTATAAGTTGGTCATGTGGATGGGCATAGGTGTAACTTAGGGAAGGGAGAAGGGGGGAGTCGAATGCTCCCCCCAGTATCACTTACCACAATGAAGAAGATGGAAATACAACAGCCTCGTGAAACACTGTACATTAAATATAGCTTAGATAAATGAACATTAAAGGAAGAGGTTGGTTTTGGTTTTAGGGTAGTGCGTGTCTTCTCCACTATTCTTAAGGTAATTATTTGTTTATTATTAATTTGTTTCATTATTTTTGCATTTACAGCTCCTCCAACATATGCTGAAAGTATATTTGGTCCTTTGAATATTCAAGATGCTGAAGACAGCCAGTACACTCATGGAAACTTAAGTTATGTTCCAAGATACCCAGTTTACAATTTTGCAAGCAAATGAATTACTTAAACATGTTAGGTTGGCAGTAGTTTGGGTAGTGAGCCTCATTTGTTCATGTTAGAGTGCATTCAGACCATCAAGTGTTTTAATCTGTGTACTTGTAACATTAATGGGACAATTGTTTGAAATATGCACCAAGATGTATGTAATTTAGGCAGAATATAATTCTTTCAGATCTTCATCTGTTGAAGTACGAAACTGAAAGCATTTTCAGAGTAACTCATTAAGCAAAACAAATGAACCTGTGTTCCTTTAAATTCATTATTCATACTGAGACAGCAGCAGACAGTAGGAGTGACTGGCCTATGTTTTTTGCATAATTTCTACCACAATAGCAGTAAAAATTATTGGACATAACCATAGTTTTGCATGGTCTCAACATACATATTCCTTATACAAAATTTTTAGATAAATTCATGATACAAATTTTTATTTTCAGCTGTTGTCCCTCATTCTGTCTCATTTATGTAGTTAGAGCGTGGGCATGTTTTGTGCATGCTTGTATTCACACATGATGTTTGTTTGGGCAGATGATCAAGCATTACAGAGTAGCCAAGAAGTCATGATACCCCTACCTAACATACCATGTGGATCTGTACATCTATGTCATATTCTGTGCACAGTGTACCATGGCAAATGGCATGCTTGTAGAGATGCTAACAGTATTGCTACACACCAGTTTCAAGTCTCAGTGTACATGGTGTGTGAGTGCATATCCACATAGTAAGCAAGCACGGGTACAGTTGACTTTTCTTCAGCCACTCTGTATATCAATTCAAATTAAGACAGTGGAACAGCAGATTTTCTTAAGTGGGTGTTACATGTTCTATTTTAGTCTATTAGGTGTAACTGAATCTTAAATAAAGAGTCATTTAGAGTCTGCAGCATTTATTACAAAAACGTAGACAAAATATTCACTATGGGTGAATGTAAGACACTCAGCAATTACATATGTAAAGAACATATTAATACTGACTAAGAAAACAATACTTTCAGATCATTTTTTATACTGACCTCAGTTGAAAAGTTGTTCAACAAATCCATGCAGTCAGAAAATACTATTTCTATTAATATAATGTCCTTTACATATAAGGGGACCAGGGTAGCACAGTGGTTAAGGTGCTGTGCTACAAATCGAAAGGTCGCTGGTTCGATGCCAGCTGGTGTCAGTGGATTTTTCATTGACATGAAATCCTTCTGATTGCCCTATGGCCCTGGGGTCGACTCAGCCTCTAACATAAATGAGTATCAGGAGTATTTCCTGGGGGTAAAAGCGGCCGGTGCGTAAAGCTGACAACCTACCACCATCCTGTGCCGTTGTCACAAAATCTGGGAACCTTAAATCCTGGAACCCTCTGGGCCACTCCAGGCCTGTACTGGGACTGATTTACCTTTATATATAAAACCAGCCATGCTTATAATAGCATATTTGCATAAGATGACATCTGAAGCTAGGAACTTTTTATTTTTAAAAAAGTGAGACTTCCTACGCAGCTGTATGGACAGTATACGAGTAGTGATTACACGTGGAAAATTTTAGCATGTTTAAGGTTTGTGTATAAGACAGCTGTACCCAAACAAAGGTCCAGAGCATATTCCATATTGCATGAAATTCTAAGCTCCAATTTTCATGTGTTGGAATACTTATGGACATGGAATGATCATTCAATTTATGTCATTCAATATGGCAGCTTCAAAAAATATGTCTGCACTAATTTGCTCTGTTACACCAAGTACACAAGTTTTGATACAGTACCTGTACATATGAACTGTTCCTCTGGGCATGTACTAATGGAAAGTAAGAGAAATTTTAACTATGAAAGAGATTTAAAATTATATGAAGATCCACAATGCAGTGTACAGAAAATGATTTTACATATTTTGGTTTTAAATCTGAAATCTGGGAACAAAGTCCTGTGAATGAAGGGCCAATTGCTCTTGAACTGTTGGTATCGAAGTTACATCGAAACCCTTGTTATTAAAGTTTTTAAATCAAAATGTCCAGTTTGACTCATTCTGAGTCTTTGCTTCCCAGGATATATTCAATAACAATTATCATCTTGGTAAAACATTCTGACATGATACATGGGAAGACACAAAAACAGCAGTGCTTTTACAATATGGTGCAATCTGCATTCTGCAATAAGTTCATAAACTTTTCAAAGTAGGTTAGAAATACCAATTCGATTTTGCATTTGTTATTACTGTGTCGATGACACTGCAATTCATATTTGGAATATACTTCAATGTGCTGCAGAGTTCAGATATTTTAGTGCACTGTTATATTGCCCATGGTGTTGAATGTTCCTTTTCACAGTCCTTATGTAACAAAGATACTCAGATTTGAAGAGAATACTGTACCTTAAGAGGGTATGTTTTAGTATATACAGTTAGTTTCAACAATGAAGCATGAAGAAAATTATTTCACAGATAATACAAGTGAAGCTGCCCACAGTATACAACCATGCATTGGTATGGTACAGCCTTTTACTAAACAACATTGGAACATTATGTTGTCAAGTGATTAACAGAATCCAAATGGCACACCTGAAGGGGGTAATTTGCTTCTAATTTTATTCCATATACATTCTGTTATTGAATACTGAATGACTGCCAGATTTCAGTCATCACACAAGTTATATACAGACACCTATGTGCCTTTCCTGGACTCTAGGCTAGCCCAAGACCTCCCGGAGACAGCAAAGGTCATGCACGACTGTGGTAGTAAAGCTACCGTCAGACAAGTTTTTCCCATTTCCATTTTAACATGTCTATTCATTACCTACTCTTTTTGCAGAGAGATGTTTCATGAACAAGATACACACAATAACCAATATAGGCCTATCTGCCATAAATAAGCAAATGGGCTGTTTCATAAAATTGTTAGAAAAAATAGTACAAATAAACACCATAACATGTTTAAAAATGAAATGACTGGCAGTAGTTTTAATGCATTTTGTTTGCTCTTCATTTATTTGTACATACAACAGATAAAGTGAGTCATCTCACACTCATGCGCTTTACAGCATCCCTCACAAGTGAAAGTCTCTTACCATCAGTTAGCATTTCACATTGAACCTGTCTTTCAGTTTTTTCAAATCTAACCTTATCAGTGAATATCTTTGGAAAATGAGCTCCAATGTACTGCAGGGTGAGCTTCTGTACAAGCCGCAGAGATTCTGGTAGCGTAACATCACGATCAATTAAAAGCGGAATATCCCTTATGGTGCCAGATATTTCAACAGGACTTACCAGTCTAGTTCTTGCTATATGACAACAGAACTTATCTTCAATAAAATTCTTTGTAATATAAAATATAACTACAGAGCTCCTGTGAATGACCTCTTCAAACACAGTAAACTGGTCAGACCCTAGAGAAACAGAGTTCCATACAAGGTGCCCTGTTAGTTTGTACTTGTCACTTAAGTTTTCTGTTAATTTTCCTGCTTCACATACATCAGTTTCTGAACATATCATACAAAAGTCATACTGATCCTTCACTTCAAATGGATATGATCCTTGCAATTCAGACTCTATTTCTCCACAGATAGTGGAAATGTGTGCCATGTCAAAAGTAACACCCCCTTCAGCTATAGTTGCTTCCACAGTGCTGTGTAACTGCTGTCCAGGCCATGTAGCAAGTGGAATAGGTTCTGTTGTGTTATCACATTCTCTACCATATCTGAGGGATATCTGTCTACAGTGCCACTCCAGAAGCTTATTTCTTGCATGACATACACTATCCTTTCTTTGCCTCTTAAAACATGAAAATAATATTTGTACCAATGGTAATTCTTTGCTTTTATTGTCATTCATAACTGTTCAGTTTTCCTGTTTCATTGGCCATGCTTCCATTTGAATGTATGGTTACCTTGATCTGAAATATAAATGTAAACACAATGAAAAAATACTGCCTCCCTTCTGAAAAGAATTCACTGATATGCAACCAGATAAAAAATAAAGGGAGTGCAACAGTTGCTGAATTATTCTACATAATAGGCTTAGCAAGGGTGTGTTTTTCAATCTGTAGATTAAAGACAATGATCCCAGTTTTACAAATTTATGAGTACTACCAATAACCTTGTAATTGGTTCCTATTTTTACTGGATTAAACACTAGGATATCAATGTTACAGCTACGATAGAGTTTGTGAGTTTTGTTTGAGCTTGGAATGACATTAATTTTCTTAACTATTTTGCACTGTTTTCTTGCACACTGTACTACTGTACGATATACAGCAAATCCCTGACTAGCATAAATTCAGCTTAATATGCATTTAAAAAAATTGTGGAAAAGTATTTTGCATCCAATAGGAAATAAACAGTAAGGGATGTTTAATTATATTCTCTTTTGTACTAGCACTTGTCTTAAATCATTTTATTGTACATTTTGAAGCACACTTTCATAACTTTTCCTGCGCGCATGATAAAAAAATGAAATGAACTGAGGGAAATTCTAATTTTTTGTAAAATTTGACTTGCATAAAGTTCTGAGGAACACAACCCTTATGTAAGTCAGGGAGTGGCTGTAGTTGCCATTGACAGTATGTCTTTAACCAATTCCCCAAGCACAGAGAAATATAAGCCCTCTTGGCAAGGTGAGTCGACTGTGACAATCACATCATTTTATCTGTGCTGAAAAATGAGATACCCCAATTGTGTGTTGAGTCTCACAAAGTAGGTTGGTGCATGTAAGAAAGGTATGGTGTTGAGCAAAGGGTGTGGAGAAATGTCAAATGCTGGACAAAAATAAAATATAAAAATTTACATTTCTGTTAGATGATGCATTGTTTACATTAAGCAGAAAAGGCCTTACAGGGCTTTGTATGTGTGTGTGCACGTGTGAAAAATTACAGGGTCCATGTTTTTCAAAGAACCAAACTCTGACTGTTACTTTAAATTCTCACACCATTATTTGGTGAATAAAAGAAAGGCAATCCACCCTTAATTGGAAGAACTAAAACATAATTTTTTATGATAAACTTACAACATTTCAAGACAAAAACTCTGACATGTCCAGAAATATTTTCAGGTGTGACATTGTTTAGAACCTGGAGGTCAGCTATTCAGGATTCTTCTATTACATAAGGCAAGCTGGACTCTCCTAGCAGATGCTGGCTTCATACACAATTAAGCTCCTGCAAAAGGCGCTGTGCTGAGGGAAAAGTTTTAAGGCACCCTCTAAACCTGGGCCTCTTTAGCATGCAGCCACATGACAAATGATCTGCAGAACTTGCAGAAAAATTAATGATTTATGCTTACTAGACCTCAAACAGATAATGTAAAGGAAATTAAATTAAATTCTAATGTGACTAAACATAATGTCAGTCATCAGTCATATATACAGGAAAAAATTTCTCACTTTTCTAGTAAAATTATAAATGGTGGTAAACAGTGTAACTTAACTGATCTGTGGTAACTAATTCATCAGTGGTTCACAACCTTTTACATACGAGGACCCCTTTGTAACTTAGAAATATTTTTCTGACCCCATACATTAACAGCAATGCTTCTAGGCTCTACTAACTGAGAAAATACTTAATGACAACCATTACAACCTCAAAACCAGTCTTAATTTCATATTTTATTCCTCACAATAATAGCAACAGTAACAAAGACACTTAGTACTGGCTGGGAGAGCAAGAATTTCTGTTAAGTTAGGTGATTCTCAGGGCCCACAGGTTGGAAACCACTGTACTACAAGCAAAAGAGGCACAAGGAAATTACTGCCATTTGTAAAGGTATGTACAATCTTGTATCAATTTACATCATTTTTAATTCCACACCATCATTATCAGAACCAGCACTGTAACTGTCCCCTTCTCTAGTTCTGGTGACGTGTACATTCACTTCAATGTGAGGCCCTACGTGGATATTTGATGACTCTGAAATATGGACTCCACTAGAGCTATTATTCTTGTAAGGCTGTATGTCTGAACTATGCAAACCAGCACAGACAAGGCTGTTTTCACAACTTTCAGATACAAGCTTATGTATGATATTCTTCACTACTTCTTCTACAGGTAACTCCTGTTCCGCATGTGATACTTCCATGTTAGAAAATGGGGATATTTCAAGTGCTTGTCTCCTCACTCCTGTGTGCAAGGCAAGCTGGGTATTTGTACTTAAAGCCTTGCCTTGTCTATGATGACAGTCTTTCCTTTCTTTATGGCACTGAGCAACATATTCACACAGTTCTTTATACAAGACAGATCTTCTTCTCTTAGCCTCAGCCTCCTTCAACATGCGCACTTTACGTACCCTATCAGTAAATGTTGCTAGCACACGTCTACGCATAAGCTCTGGATGGGTAGGATCCAAACCAGATATACCTGACAGAGCTAATCCCAATCTGTGAACTCCATTTGGAAATACAGGAACACACTTATCTTTGTCTTTGCATATTTGTTCCCAAAGTTGTTGGTAGACAAATCCATTTTGCACACGGAGATGAACATTATCCTTTTTGTAGTTTTCCGTAAGGTAGAAGAATACCTTAGTACTCCGGTTCATCATTGCTTCATACTGTACAAAGATATCTCTCCCTAAACTTCCAAAATTACCATCAGACAACATACAACCCATCAAATTATATTCCCTGCAAAACTTTGATCTGAATTCTGTGGCTTCCTCATTATCTATGTCACAATTTATAAGGCAGAAATCATAGTAGGTAGTTGGACACACCCTATTTAGGTATAATTCAATATCATTTTCTATTACAGCTATTTCACCTGCAGTTAATCCAGAGTATTCACTGGATTCCAGTGATGACAAATCTGAATTTAAACATAACAAGGTGCTTGAACTAGAAGATAAGTTGTCAGTACACACATCATAATTCACAAAAGCATCACAAGCATATGCACTTGATATGGAAGCTTCCAACTCTGTGGTCAATGATTGTGTATTCTGAGATGTCTGAATGTGAAGTAAAGATTGAGAGGGTTCACATGTCAAACATGTTTCATAAGATCTTAAATCTTTCTCATTACATGCAGATTCTGGCTTTGCAGCAGTAATCAAAGCACCTGCTGATACCACACCGCATGTGTGATCACAATGGCCCATATCAAATCCATGTTGACTTATAACGGATCCGTCCTCCACAGTCTCATCCCCTACCTTCTGCTGCAAATCTGAAGTACGCATAACAGAGTCTCTTAATTGGCCATTTGTTTCCAACACAACCGTAGAATCTTTGTAGCTGGTTCTTATCTTTAGACACTTACTAAACCATCTGACGAACTTATTGCTCATTTCATTAAAAAAGGCACGAAACTGATACACCAATTGATATGAACCCCTCAAGGCGAAGTTATCGTTAGTACTGCAGTTTTCACTTAACGAGCATAACAATGGCATTAAACTGTCAACACCAAACTAACCTTTTACAACATTCCAGTTCTCCCGATATTCACAGTGATCACAACGTAACTACGTTTGCTTTCCTACTACGCGTAATAAATGTTGCATCCACACCCTACACATAACGCACTTCCAACCATGCGTCAACCACTCTCATTCACAAATGTCCACGAAGTTTACGAATTTCATTCCAGATACCACGTTATTGACTGTAATTGTATTGTCACTGGTTAAGCATCAGTGCTTACGTACCACCGGTGAATTTGTAAACAACTACGTCCGCATGGAGCATTTTCAGAAATTTTACTACCCAAATACGAACAGGCTCGACCTCTTCTTGTGCTTCTGTCACTCCTCAATTTGATGATGATGATGTGATGATGATAATAATAATAATACTAAAACAATGCTTTATCATTTCTTTATATTTTAGGATGTATCATCAGCATGCCGCACACAAAGTATTTAAATCATTCCTTCGGAGCATAGACGACCACTCAAACAATTAAATCGTTAGAACCATTTATCAGCAATTGGTGCATTACGTAATGACATATAGCCGTTTTTTAACGGTGCGTTACTCGCATAACGTGGGCCGGTACAACGACTCGCTATGGGCTGGACGGTCCGGGCATCGATTTCCGGCGGAGCGAAATTTTTGGCACCCGCCCAGACCGTCCAGCCTTCTGTACAATGGGTACCGGGTTTCTTCCTGGAGTTTAAGCGGTCGGGCCGTTGCATTTACCACCCAACCCCATCTAGAGCCGAGGTTAAAGAAAGAATAAAACTATACATCTACTCCCCCTCTGGGCCTTCATGGGCTGTTCTCGGGTGAACCCATGGCTCTCAAAACATTCGGTCTCCATTTTGCTTTTGCAGAACGTATTTCATAGAGGCGTCCTTTGATGACAGCAACAGCTCGTATATCAGGAGCTACGACCAGGATATTTTCTTCGCAAGGTGCGGTGGTTAGAATCCCGAGGCTTGTCTTGGCCTCTAAGTCTGTACCCTTCTGCAATGTGACGCATTGTAGCAACGTATTGCTGCCACATTCAGTGTAGATGCAGATCAAGATTAAGATGAAAATTGAGTTCCTCCAAAACGTTTCTAGCTTCCACCAGACCACGTGGAATCACGTCACTTAAGACTACAGTCTGAATATTAATCGATGTGAGAACATCGATTAATATTCATATGTAGAATAGTTCCAAGAACGCCACTTTTATCGAGAGGCTGTAGTGTCCAGTACATTCCTAGATAATTTAAAGACCTCGTGTCAAAATGTTGCTATCTGTATACCAATTTAACTCTTTTTACCATTGATAGCCGTTAACCTGAGGATGAAGGCAGTACATTCCTCCGGCATGTTAGAAACCACCTGCCTGTCTACCGCGTCTTATTCATATTCATATTCATATTTATTTTTGTTCGTCTGATCCAGAAAGGGGTTGTAACCCATAGGATGTAGAACATGTCATTTACAATTAATGCTGTACTGCAATGCATTACAATAGATACAAGCAGTCTAAAATAGGATAAAATACATTGCAGCCACTGTAGAATCAGCGGTAGTCAAAAGGTTAACAATATATACTAAATGAAACATACATTTCAGTTGTACAAAATTATAATATGTTACTATTTAAAATTAATTAATAGGTCAACAATTCGCAAGATGAAACTTTAGAACACACAAAATAGCTAATTAATAATAAAGGTTTTAAATCTTATTACAACTAAAATACTCATCTGAGGTATAAAATGAATGAAAGAACAAGAATTTTTTCAAGGCACATTTAAAATGATTTCTATTATGGCACATTTCCTTTATTTGAGAAGGCAGAATGTTGAACACCCTAATCCCAGTGTAATGTGTTCCCTTCTGATATACTGACAGATTAGATATTGGCAGATATAGATTCGATATATTCCTAGTATTGTTGCTGTGTGTCTCAGAGTTCACCATAAAATAATCCCCATTATCGATCACAAAAAGCAAAAATGAATATATATATATATTGAGATTGTAATGGTAATATTTTTAAGTTCTTAAAATGTTCTCTACATGAATCTCTACCTCTTTTTCCTACAATGATTCTAATAATTCTTTTTTGTAGTCTGAAAATAATGTTACTATGATGGGCATTCCCCCAGAATATTAGTCCATAAGTCATTACGGAATGAAAGTAGGAATAATATACCATTTTCAGTGAATCTAGGGACAAGAATGGCTTAACTACTCTCAATGAAAAACTAGCTGAACTTAATTTAGGTATAATGGTATCTATATGAGTTCTCCTAGAAAGTGTGTTATCTAATGTCAGGCCAAGAAATGTTGTGTTGTAAACATTAACTATTTTCTTATTTCCACATATAATATTAAAATTAATCGAAGAGCTGTTCTTAGTAACAAAATGTATGAAATGTGTCTTATCCAGGTTTAATGATAACAAGTTTGTATTAAACCATTCATTTATGTCCTGAATGATTTTATTTACACCTTTTTCAAAATTTAAAGAGTTTGTGTTAGTTATAATCATACTAGTGTCATCTGCAAATAATATAATTTTAGACTTGTCATTTGTTATATGTGGCAATTCATTAATATATAGTAGAAAAAGTAATGGACCAAGTATTGATCCTTGAGGTACACCAATGCGTTGTTACACCCCAATTTGAACATGAACTAGATGAATAATTACTTAAGACCACTCTTTGATATCTACCTTTAAGATAAAATTTAAGTAGTTTGTAGGTTATTCCTGTTATTTCATAAAATTCTAATTTTGGTAGTAATATGTTGTGATTAACGCAATCGAAAGCCTTCTGTACATTGCAAAAAATGCCTCCAACTATCAATCTGTTATTGAGCGCATTTAAGATATTGTCAATTAGTTTATATGAGGCCTTTTCTGTTGATGAGGAGGTTCTAAAACCTAATTGTTCAACAGCTAAAATATTATTCATCTCAATATGTTTTAATAGTCTGTCATATATAATTCGTTCAAAGATCTTGGAAAATGAGGTTAGTAAAAAAATTGATCTGTAATTGGCTACGTTTTCCTTATCTCCCTTCTTCAATAAGGGTTGTACTATAGAATATTTTAGTCTAGTAGGAAAAGTTCTAGATAGCATAGACTTATTACATATATAACTCAAAGGAGAACTAATAAAAGGAGCACTAATCTTTAATATCTTTTTAGAAACCTCATCATAGCCAGAAGATTCCTTTATTTTTAAGGAGTTAATAATTTTCTCAATTTCTTTAGGTGTTGTATTTTTAAACTTTATACTAGGAAAGGGTTTATGAAATAGGTTTAGCAAGTAATAATTTGAGTTTTTGTTAATGTTGGAACCTTGTTTGTTGGTGCATCTAACATCTTGAAGAATATTTTCAGTTATTGACAAAGAATACTTATTAATAGTCTGGGGAGAGTTTTGATTGTTGTTAATAGTTGTAGGTATAGGTCCTTTTAGTCTGTTTGTTTCTGCTTTTACAATATTCCAAGTTGTCTTCATTTTATTGGTAGAGTTAATAACTCTCTTATTATACATAAACTGTTTTGCCTCTTTAATAACGCAAGTTAAAATTTTACAATACTGCTTGTAGTAATTTTTTAAAATAACATCATCATTGTCCTTAGTAAGTAAATAAAGACATCTTTTGCACTTGCAAGAAATTCTTATACCTGGTGTTAACCATGAATTATTGTTACTTCTCTCAATTATCTTACAAGGAGGATAACTAGTATAAAATATCCTTATAGATAGTTATTGTGAAATAAGTTAAACAATGTATCTGTATTTATATTTCCATTGCAACCGAAGATACTGTCCCAAGATTCATAACTTAGTCTGGTTTTAAATTCGTCTATTGAATAATTATTTATATTTCTGATGGTATAAATACGATGCTTTTGTAACAGAAGGTTTACATTGATTATTTTTAACACTTGAACATCATGATCCATTATGTAGAGGGGAAACAGTAAAATTTATAAATTTGTAGGTGTCAATAAATATATTATCTATTGCAGTATTAGAATAACCTAGAGATCACAAATTGAATCCTTGCGAACCAGTGACAGTCAAATTACCCGCCTGTTGTGGAACCCCAGTGGAACCACCACGGATTACCCGAGCTCGGATAGATTTCGGTTGGGCCAAGAATACCATACTTGAAATTATGGCTTTGCATACGATAGATTTAAGTCATCTATTGGTAAAACGTAGTACTTCTTGCACCTCTCGACGCTTCGTCATAATTATTCAATGACCAGATAGACAGCTGTGACAGGTGATATAATGGTAGCGGTTATCCGTGGTTACGGAAGTTGTTTCAATGAATTTGGTTTGTCACATAATGTATGCGTGTGAGTGATGTGTATTTAATATGGATGAATTAGATGACAGATTTTATTATGTCTGTAGTTCGTCTCTGGAGACAAGAATACAAATTAAGATGTAAGGAAATGTGTGAAGTGTAAAAATGTGTGAAGTCAACAGTTGTATTTTGGAATGTTATTTAAGTCAATTTCGTGCTATATTTGCTTATGTTAAAATGCATACGCATAATTCTTGGAGTCATCCGTTTTATTTTTTTGTCATGGAACTAGTTTTTGCAAGGCGAGTTTAGGCCATGAAGATGGAGGCAGCTTGTGCCTCCGAAACGTCGGTATTTACCTGCAAAACTAGAATGTGTCACAAACCAGAAGTTAATCTGAAACACGTAAATTGGCGACTGTGGGTGTATTACAGGTTATGTGATAGGGAAATATTAAAGTCAAATCAAACATGATATGGGTGCTTGTATTTTGGTAAATGAAGATGATCCTTGCAGTGGTTAAGATGTTGTGTTGTGTATGTCTTGCTTTACCCTGTTATTCTACTAATGATCTTCAGTCAGCACATTTTTATGTCTTTATATGTTCTTTTATACTTGCCTGACAAATTCAATTGTTGTCAGTTTGTTTTCACACATGTTCTACTTTTGCAGAGGTACACTGGAAGGCAAGCAGCAGAAACCAGAATATGACAAGCTTCTTTCTAATCCAATGCTAAAATTTTCTGGGTTATACCAAAATGGATTTGCAGATTTGATGGTGGTTTGTCAAGTGTTTTCTGATGGCCACCCTTTGACTCTACCAGTTTCTACTTCTTATAAAGCTTTCACAACGAGATGGAAGTAAGTACAAGATTAAAATTGCAGTCTTCTTGGATGTGATATTGTGTAGTTTGTAGGAATGTACCAACAGTGTGGAAGAACCTGCTGGCCCTATCATTTTTTAGCCTGAAGGTGGAAAGAAGCAGGTTTCTTCAAAATTTTGGTATCTGTCCACCAAACTACATTTCATCACATCCCAGAAGACCATAATTTTATGTATACTACTGTGCGTAACTCAGATTACATGCAGTTACAAGATATTTTGTAGCTGTTAATGTAATGCCCTTGTATGATATGTCACTGAATCAGAGGATGTTTGATTGCATAATCATGCTTGGTATGTGAATTAATTTTTTTTTTTTTTTTATAGATTGTGGTTGAGGATTTTAATCAAACAAAATGGGCACTGTGTTTACCCAAATGTAAGATAGATAACACCCCTTTACATTTTTTGGTTGTCAGGAAAATACCTATACAAAATGTTTTTAATTTTCTGTATATGTATGAGATAACCTAATTCTCAGATAGTTGAAATTTAATTTTTTTTAGTTGTGATGAATCCTTTCTGCTAATATTCTGATGACTGCCATGTATGCTCAGAGTCATAAGGGTAAAATTAATCAATGGAGCATTTCTCTTGTCTTGTAATAAGAGTGCAGTGTATGGTTTTGCTTTCTTTGACGATAGCATATTCCATGGTATTGTTTTTATGACTTGGTGCTTCTTCCTCATTATATTTGCTTTGAAATGGCTTGACTTAATTGTGTTATATTCATGTAGTGCAGTGTAGGGTATTTGCACTTTCATATTTTTTACATGACTTTGGCATATTGTATGATTTATTTTGTGCTGAGCTAAATGTACACTGTTTGTTGAAGAAGTTATTCTTAGCATTGTAAATTGTATGATGTTGATTGTTTACACTGCTGTTTGCAACTGTGTCACTATATGGTGCATAAACTCCAAAACAACTGATGAATAACTGCCATGCAAATCTTAAAGTTTGTATATTTTGGTTGATATCTGATGGAAGAAATAGGAGCCAAGTTCCAAAAGTAAAATTCATTGGTGCATCTCATTTGCATATACTGCTTCAGTAGAGATGTTCAACATAAGAAAGAATAATAATATGTGTATATCTGTTTCTTCACATAGTTGTAAGGGTGATTAATACAGTTGTCCCAGCAATATACCACTTGTTTGATTTCTGTGGGGAAGAAGTCAGTGTTCACTGTTGCTTCCATTGGCGTACATACCTCATCTTTTACCTTTTCATTGTGTCTGAAGTATTTATGCTGAATTCTGTTTTCTGGGGTGTGCTGCCATGTAGTCTGATAGCAATTTACCATTATGGCTTTCCAGGTGACAATATTGTCTATAGTTATTGCCTTGAGAATGTCAGATCTCGCACAGAATTGTTTACTGTTGGTGTGCTACTTCACTTGTCCAAAGAGTTGGATTTCAGTCGCTGGCTGCAAGGTCTGGCCTGTTTGGTGAATGGGCAAGACATTTTCAGAAAAACTGCTCCAGGAATTGCCTGGTGGTACAGGCTGTGTGGAAGTTGACATGGTAAAGAACAGTTTATGAGCTGGCAACGGTATTTTTCTTTTATTGGTTCATTTTTTCATGGAAGTTATGAAATTTTCTTCAGTGTCAGGGTGTAGTGATGCAACCATGTTTAACTGCCAGCTGTGATGTGACTGTGGAACTTTATATGGGCTTGGCATCAGTGGCTATAGAATGTATCAGAATATTGGTTAAAGTATACAGATGGATATTGTGTGTAGACTGATGACATGTGATGTGGCAGGCCATAAACCTCAACAGCAGGAAACATTGTGACATGGAATGCCTGTTGCAAGGGCAGGTGGGTGATAAGTGACTGTTAGGTTGCTGTGAGTGCAGATGTATGTGTCATTATGAACACATAATCCACAGTGTGCTGGGATACTGCAGACTATTGACAAGATAGATGCTCAAGTAAATGAATGCAGAGCACAAGGTATTTTAATCTAGGACATCCCATTGTGTTTGAATTCTAAAAGTAAAACAGAATGTTTTAAAGTTATTGTCACAACACAACAACAGTGTATAAATATTAGTATTTTATTGTGGCAACATGTTTCTGTCTTATTAGACCATCTTCAGGCCAACATTCAGAGATATGAGATACAAATCAATGCATATCCCATATTACTTACAGGGTGTACATAAAAATAATTTAAAATTATACAAATTATAAAAATTATGTATATTAGAAGTGGCTAAAAAGTATAGTGTGTGGGTATCTTAATATTTTGAACAAGTTGGGAAGGTACTGTGATTCACATTTGAAGGTGGTTGAATCTTTTAGCCACATCAGCACTTGAGTTCAAGGTTGTAGTATATCACGCATGTAATTTAGATTTTAAGTATTCACTTCTGTATATGTGTACATAGATGTATTGAATTATGGTTGTGGATCTGTTAGTCATACATGTGGCATATTAATATCTGATTGTACACATACAAATGTAAATTGCCACTTTAGGTGTATTATATTTCTATTCATGTTGATATGTTGTACCTCATATCTCTGAATGCTGGCCTGAAGATGGTCTAATAAGACAGAAACATGTTGTCACAATAAAATACTAATATTTATACACTGTTGTTGTGTTTTAATAGCAACTTTAAAACATTTTGTTTTACTCTTAGAGCAAAAGGTGTTGTGAATGGGACTGAATTTCATACCTCGGTAATACGAGTTGAATAAACATTTTCAGATGAAAGGAAGTTATAACTTATATGGGACAATATCCACTTCTGTACAGCCAGTATTACAATGCAGCTCCCTGAGAATTTTTGCTGTGATTGTCTCATGCATCTACCATATTAGCCAGACTTTGGAATGAGTGACCAACTTGTACCTCTTCAGACCACTATAGAAGCCATTGAAAGTAACACTTGTAACATGCGATCTTTACTCCTTGGATTGTTGCACAGCATAGGTTGGTTTGTTACTGATATTTTGGGGGAACATATTAGTTCCGTCTTCAAGGGTCAGAATGTCCAAGACATCCTAATCCAGCAGAATTAAAATCCCGAAATTCCACTTGTGACATGATTGTGAAGGAAAAACTGAAGCATGCTGATTGTTGTAAACACAGCTCTGATTTCTTGTCATTGTGAATTGAACATGTGGTTTATGACTGCGGCAGATGACTTGGTAACTTTGTTAATTATGTGGGATTTAGAGGGTTTTTCTCTATTCGTGCTACAGTTGGGACAGGTGGCACAACCATTTTGGTGGTGGTGTGTGGGTATGGAGGGGTTTTCTTTATTTGTTATACTGTTGGGACATATTGTTTAATCTCTTTGGTGATTATTTGGAGAAAGAGTGTGTTTGTCTTGATTCCATGTACTGTTGGGACAGATGGCTGTCACTTTGGTGACGGTGGAGAAATGGAGTGTTTTCTGTATGTCCTATTCTGTTGGATATCAGCGTTTAAGTGGTAAATACAAATGTATGTATCCTGGGATATGTCTTGTTAAACACACCTTGAATATAAGACCAAAATGTTCATGGGTTTGTTAATAACCAACTGGAATGACAGAATATACCAGATGGCTGCATAAGGATATTGCAAAAATCATAGTATGTTTGGTGGTAGCAGTTCCCATTTAATTGTTTAGCACATGTTTGTGTTTATTTTATGCATGGTGATTATTTTTATGCTTTTCTCTGTTCTCACAGGGCTGAAGCTGGGATATTACCATGTAATGTTTGTTGTTAATACGAGGGTTATCCAGAAAGTAAGTTCCAATGGGCTATTAAGAAAAAAACAAGAATATATTACAAACCATGTATACTGCCATTTGATGTACATACTGTACACTACTTTTTGACATAGTTTCCACCACTGTTGAGGCACTTGTCATAACACTGCACCAGTTTTTGTATCCCTTCATCGTAGAATGATGCCACCTACGATGCAAAGTAAGTGGTAACGGCTTCTTTGATCTCAGACACAATTTTGTGAAGAAATGACCGTGAAATTTGAGGAAAATGCAGGGAAAGTGGTGTAATGGTGAATCATCTGTTCTCCCTAATCTTCTCTTCAACTGCACGCACCAAATCTTCATTCACCACAGACGGTCGGCCGCTCAGCGGATCATCATGCACATTTTCGCGTCCTTCATTAAACAGTCGCACCCATCTCCATACCATTGAACTACTCATGGCATGTTCTCCATACACGTCACAAAGTTGGTGATGAATTTCAGCCGGTGTCATGTTCTTTGCATTCAAGAAATGGATTACAGACCACATTTCACATGCGGCGGGATTCTCTATTTTCTTAAACATTATAAACACACAGCACAATGTGTAAACACTGTTCGAATGTCTGCAAATTCCATCTGTGCCATGCCACAGAATCAACAAACTCGGCACCCATGCACACCATTGTGACTGCAGCGCTGCAGAGGCAATATTCGCAAACAGAACTTATTTTCTGGATAACCCTCATATTTATTCAGCTGCTCTGAAAATTTCCTCATTTCCAAAGATCCAAAATTGCTGTCACGGAATCCACAATTATTTCCTGTTCTGGACCAGTTCAATCCATTGCACATCTTCAAAACTTCTTTTTGTAAGAGCTACTATATATTGCCCTATCAGCTAGTACCTCCATCTCCCAAGTGATTATTCCTCCAAGAGGTTTCCAAATTCAGATTTGTTCATGCCCTCTTAAATCATACATATGTGGTCCACATCATCCTTCTTGTTTTAATTACCCATTTACATATATTAACATTAACAATGTACGTATGTGGAGATATTTGAAAAGTGTTCATTTAAATCCAAAGCAGTGTTATTTCTGTACAGCTGGAATGAGTGGGTGACATTACCTGTGATGTTCAGTGACCTCCCCCGCAATGCTCAGTTGGCACTGACTATCTATGATACGGTGGGTCCTTCCAAAATCCAACCTGTTGGAGGGACCACTATTTCCTTATTTGGCAAGCATGGTGTGTTTAGACAGGTAAGCTTTTCATCTTATGAATAATGTATGAGGGGTGGTATAAAATGTTTGTACAGAGGCTACTTTTAATTTAGTAAAACTGATGTTTTAAAAATTTTAGACCATCATTCAAACATTGCTATTTTTTTTACACATAAAGCAGCAGCTATGGAATAAGGATATTTAATTAGAATTAAAGACGCTATTGCTATGGAGAACCTAAATAGTGAAAGTGAGGTCAGTAAATGTTAAAAGAGAATTGGGCACCTCTGTGTAAAGTTAAAAAGTAAAAATGTTGACATTAAATTTTAGTTAATGGAAGAATTTGAAATTCACTCAACTAATATCATGATTACAAGGACAAGAGATGAAGTTCTGAGCTACAAAATGTAAATTTAATGTAACAAATTCGGTGCAGTTTGTGTGTTATTGTCTCCAGATTTGCAGGTTGTGAATGCACACTTGTTGCTGTGTTATACATAGGGTAAAACAGGCAGGTAGAGAACTGGTGGAACGAGCAGTCCAATTCCCACATTATATGACACCATAGTAATTACTTTTTATTTAAGTAGCTCAGAAACGGATGAGTTCTGGAAGAAGTTCACTCAATGTAAAATGTATGCTTTATCTCTCTGTGTAATAGTAACATTTTTGCAAGTAGCAGTATTTAGTGAGTTGTGCGTGAGGTGCATGGAGAAGTGTATGTGGCTCTTCATGTAAAGTGTCCATTATTTATGTATGATTTAACTAAAACTGGTACGGGTCAACAAATTATAGTAAAACTTCTCAGTTTCAGGTTTAATGAGAATCCATTTAGCAGGTCTTGAATTGTTGTTTGCAGACAGACAAGACAGATGGACAGACATAGTGAAACTAATTGGCACTTCCCTGCAACTTTTTGTTTTGTATGTGCCAAAAGTGATCTGATTTTGAAATAATGGAGAGTAGAGCTCCTTAGGAATGTTATGCAGTATTTCAGTAGCTAAAATTTTAAGTTAACTTAAAAATCAGAGAAAGATTGAAGTTTATTGGGAACTTTATGCAGTAGTTCGGTAGTTGAAACATGAACATATTGTAAGCCAGAGAAAGAGGTGTTTGCTGGATCAAAGTTTGAATTTTTTTACCAATCTGAAAGCATTAAGAACAACAAGATGTGTACATGGGGATTACAAGAATGAGTAATGTAGGAAAGTAGAGTGTTAAGTACTTTGAAAATTAGGAAGGGAGATATATTGCATAGCATGAATATTTGAGTACCACGTAGTATTTGTATGAGACTGTAGGCATCAAATGGTGTTCTTCAGAGATTACTCAGAATTAAAGCGAGTAGTGTGTTGGTATTGGAAACAAACAAAATGTATAATTTTTGAATGACAGAATTACATGTGTGTTCCAGGGAATGCTGGATCTTCGGGTGTGGCCTGGTCAAGAAGCTGATGGTAATTTTCCAAGCACTACTCCTGGCAAGGCCAGGGATCATGGCAAAGAACAGATGCAGAGGCTTGCTAAAGTATATTTTCCACCATTTGTGCCGTATATTGTTTTAATATTTCTGTTCTTCTTGTGGAACTATTTCTGCTGAATCTCTTAAAATATTAACCCTTTCCATGCTACAGATGTTGTGTGTAATTTGACGTGATAATGGCTGGGTCGTCTTACAGATATGCATATAGGAAGGGGTTCACAAATCCTGAGTGCCAGGTTGCCTGGATGACTAAATTTTGTTTTGTGTTGTTTAGTATTTGTGGGCCCTCACTATAGCTGCTGCTTCTTGTTACCGTTCTGGCACCAAGAATTTTGAGGTGGCTCCTAGATTTTTGTAACATTTGCACACCCCTGCACATTTGATCCTTGGAACTTATTTACTTTATAGTAGCTCCCTCTCACCTGAAAGGAAATCTTGGCACAGAAGGAGTTAACATAAAAGTATTGGAGATAAAATTTGTATGTGGATGGACAGACATAGGTCTGAAGGTTTCTCTTCATTGTTTGTTCATTTTATGAAGTTTTGTACAGTGAGCACACAAACATTTTCAGATACAGAAAGTCTGTTGTTCAGATATTTTATGACACTCCCTTGGTGTTTGCCAGTCCTGTTGGACATGTGTTGGTCTGAGGAGTAGACAGGGATAGCAGAATACCTCACATTGGTAGTTTCTGGTTGTACGAACTCTTTTTTGTTTTGTGTAGTACATATGATTCGTAAAGAATTGGCCATGAAGTAGGTCTTCTGACCAGAGTAAAAGTGTTCTGTGTGAGAGATTCTCATTTTGTGTCAAATGGGTGAGAGAAGAGGGGGGAGGGAGAGAGAACGCTTCATATTTCTCTATTTTCCCAACCATTCTTGCCTACATTTTTTTGATATTGTTCACCACTGTCAATGTAAATGGCCACAGGGCTTGATTCATACTAACTGGTACTGAAGAACCCAGTTTAAAGAATAGTGGGGTCATTTGCTTGCCATCCTAATGTGTTTGTACTCTTTTGCTTATGTGTGTTTGTGATTACATTCATGATGCCCAGTTGTACTTTTCCACCCCATGTACTGTTTGGAACAATGCCTTCCTTTCCAGTTAACAAAAAAGCACCGCAATGGTCACATACCCAAAGTGGATTGGTTGGACCGTTTAGCATTCCGTGAAATTGAAGTGATCAATGAAAGAGAGAAACGAAATTCAGACTATCTATACCTCATGATAGAGTTTCCATCAGTTGAGTTGGAAGGGACGCTGGTAAGTTGATGAGCACTAGAAATTATGAAAATAATAGCAGCAGCAGCAATACTATCTGTTTAGGAATTTGCTGAGAGGGCGCTTATGTTGCTTTGTCTAGATGTAATCATAAACAAGTCTTTAGAGTTCGTTTTGTAGTTCATATTAAGTTGTCTTGCATGCCAGCTATCTTGTCTACCACCTTACCACTCAGAATGCTGTATTCATCTTGTAGGTGCTCCCATTCCCTCACTCTGGCTATGGAACTGGAGACTAAACAAGATAGGAAATGCACGTATATTGTAACATTGGGGTGCAATGGGATCTTTGCATTCTGGCCTCTTCTCATATAGTTATACCATTTAATCCACTGGGGTTACACTTTTTATTATTCGCAGTTGTACAAATATTTTGGAATGCTGCTGCTGTTACTGGGTCTATTATTATGTTTCTCAGAATAATTTGTAATTTATATGTCTGCAGTGGTATTACGTATGTTGAATTTGTCAGACATACATAATCCCAAAGTATTAGCCTCTTGAGAATATCATCTAGTAAATTTATGTTCATTTTACCTTGGCTTATTACAGTCACTTAACAGATTTACAGTCTGTGAGTGAATGGATTGTAAACACATGCAACATTCTGTGACATTCTGCTTAAATTACTTTTACAGGCAAGAACATATTTTTTTATTTTTGGTGGAAGTGTTTAATCTTTCTGTGCCCAGTGACTGAGAATAGTTTATTTTAGGTTCCAGCAGATTAGGTACTTTTTTTTTTTTTAAAATATATACAGTAAGACAGAAGCGGACCCAGCTTTGGAAACATAGTACTACTTTGAAAGTTAGATGCTGGATGAAGTCCGAAGAAAAAAGATTACTTCAGTAAAGTTGTATACCATTGTCATAGCCCTGTAGATTTGAGTTAAAGTACTTAATTCTTTTTCACTGATCTGTTTACTTATTATGTACCTGGGCATTCTTTGTGCTCAACTTTTTGCTCAAAAGTAACACTGCGTGTCAGAAACACAGCAGTTGGTGAAGCCTTTCTGTTAAAAGGCACAAGAATGTGTTATGTGCATATTTTATTATATTTTGGGTTCATGTTAATGTGAGAGGTCGACAGACCATGTAACTTGCCCATTCTTTGCTTGCTTATGCACTAAAATGGCATGGCTTAATGTGCTGCATATTTTAACATCATTATGGTATTTGTACATACCACACAGGAAACTGTGGCTCTTTATAATACAAGGCAGTCTAATAACAAAGATGCCTTGTGTGGACCACAGAAGAGAGAAGGGAACATTTCTTGAAGTGATATGAATAATAAACATTTACTGCAGTGTTAATATAAATAGAATTACTCTGAAGGGTCTGGGACAAACTTTTATCTGTTTGAATGGCACACCCAGACCTCAGCTACTGTGAGAAAGTAAAACTGAAATAGCATTGTGTACATAGCCATAAATGGCACATAATGTCTATAATATTTTTAAATGTGTGTAATATTACAGTTTGTGTTCAGTGATTGTTTATGTAACTGCGGTTCAGAAGTAGGTCAAGGAAATGGCCATTTTCTTCCTCAACATTAACACACTTGCAAAATGAATGTAGGGATGTTCCATATATATACTGGTCCTGACAGAGGAATGTATTTATTTACTCTAATAATTAAATAATATTGCTGTAATGTGTGAGTGTACTGAAAACATCTTGTATTGGATTTGGTCTTATACGTACCTTTAACATACAGTACATGTTTAAAGTTAAAACAGGGCAGTAAAATCTGATTTATCTGACATTCAGGATCCAGAAATCTTGATTAATTGGCAAACTGACGAAGAGCCGTATTATATTTTACTCTTGCGTTACCTTGCAGCACCTCTTCCTACTCACAAAATTTGACTGGCTCACCATTTCTTGGAGTGATGGTCAGTTAGTTTGGTACTATCAGTTTTTTATTTCTGTCACATGTTCAGTGTGTCACACTGTAGTGTCTGGAATATTTGACAATTTTTGTCATGGAAGGGGCTAGTAAAAAGTGGAAAAGTGTAGTGTTAACAATAAAGGTATACGAGGATTCACATTAGGTTTAGCATTCTGATATCTGGAAAACTGCTATATGCAGCAGCCCTTTGGTTCTGGAGGTGCTGGATATGACAAAGTCTGCTGCTTTTTGAGTGTTAGTCAAGTGAAGACCTTAGAAGTATGAATAAAATTGAGACCCTGCTGAATGCAGTTGTACATACAGCAAGTTGTCAGCATGGTTTACAAGCATGCACCATATATGGTAGATCTGGAAACACTGGGTGCATGAAGGTAGTAGTGTGCAGAGAAAAATACATGAAGAAGGAATAATGCTGTGTCATCAGTTTTCTGGTTATTGAGGCTAACAAACCCATTAGAAATGTATTGCAACATGAAGATGCAGTATAGTAATGTATGTTTGTCTCTGCAGCAGGCCTATGAGTCTAACAGGAAGTTTAAAAATGGGATGTTTGTAGTGTGATGGAAGTCACTGGATTGGGTGAAGTCCCTAGAGGTAAAGCTGCAAGGAATTGTGGAGGCTCAGTGTAATGTAAGATAAAATCTTCGCATTAAGGTGAATGAAGTGGCTGGACATCATTCATGATATGGCTCATCCTACTGTCTGCAACATGGTGCATTTCCACAAACTGTCCATATAGTGGAGTGACACAGAGGGTCTGCTTGAAGAGCATAGTGACTGGAGATGAAATATGAATCCACTGCTTTGAGCCTGCAATGAAGAGAGTGAGCAAAGAATGATGCCATTTCAGCTCATCAAGACCCGGCGAAAAAACTGCATGCAGGCTTCTGCAGGAAATGTGATGCAGACACTGTTCTTAGTGTAGCACCTCCTACTTACTGGGTACTACATGTTGAAGGGGACCAAAATCACCAGTGTCACATATTGTGACCTCCCTAGGAACCATCGATGATGGGCTGTCAGATCAGAATATCATGGTATGCACATTAATGATGTCTTGTTGCAGTATGGTAATGATAGGACACCTACAGCTTGTGTGACAGCCAAGATGATGAAAGGCATTCATTGTGAGGGTGTCCTTCAGTTTCCTTACCTGCCTGACATTGCTGCATATGACAACCATGTTTTTGGGCTGATCAAGAAGGCTGTTGGCAAAATATGTTTCGATCTGATGAAATGCAAGAGGCAGTGGAAGAGTGGCCTCACATCAGCTAACCCTTTGGCACCAAACAGTGCATATTCTGTGTCACATACATGTTTCAGTTCCTGAATGATGCTGTATATGTTTCAATGAATTATGGCCATTCATGTATTCATGTGCAGCCCTGTTGGGGTTTTCCTCCTCCTTTTTGCTCTTTCTTCTTTGTAAATTTTGCATGGATAAGTTAAATCCTGTAATTTGAATCTGGAGTTTTGCAGATTGTACCAGGAATTTAACTCCAGTGCCACAGGGCTAAAGGAATTATTCATGCTAGGAATGTAGGTATTAATGAAGTGTTGGAGGTTGTGCACTGAACATGTGTGTTGAGAAATGGCAAAACTGTACTTAACCAGTTTGCACTAAATTAGCTGGTAAAAGTGAGATGTGTGAATTTGATTCAAGTGGCTCCAGACATGGATCCAGTGGTAGGCTTTTATGAACAGTAATGGACCTTTGGGTTGGTCAAGAGCAGAGAGTTTCTCATTCATCTGAGTAGCTATAAAATTTCCAAGCAGAAATACCTAGTGGTCCAGGATGTGATTGCTTTCCTTGTTGTATCACCAAAGTATGTAGTAGCAAACAGTTTGAAGAACGAATAACTTTTGGGTTAAGAAATTAAAGTGTATTCATGTAATTGAAATAATATGTTAGAAGTGAGAATTCCAGTCATATACGTAGGTTATTCGGAAAGTAAGTACCGTCTGCGCATATCTCTCGCGCATCCTTGAGACTGTCACTTTGCGCATGTGCAGTGACTTTCTCTATCAGTTGAGAAGCCACAGACGCCATTTCGTGAAATTCGTGTTATGTTTATGCTTGTTCCTGTGCGTTAAACATGTTTAAGACAATTGAAGGGGCCGCCAACTGTGAAATACGGTCAGTAATTCGTTTTTTGAACACTAGGAATGTGCTACTAAGTGAGATTCATCACCAGATCTGTCAGGTGTATGGTGACAATGCAATGTGTGATGGCACGGTTAGGAAATGGGTTCGGATGTTCAATGAAGGATGAGAGAACGTGCACGATGAGGCGCGAAATGGGCGTCCATCTTTGGTGAATGATGATTTGGTGTGTAAGGTCAATGAAAGAGTGCTTGATGACAGACGTTTCACAATTTCTGATCTGTTCCTGCACTTTCCTCAGATTTCAAGGACTCAGCTCTATGACCTGAAAGATGCAGTGCAGAAGTGGCTAACATCGCAGGTGGCTGCATTCTATGAAGAAGGTGTACAAAAACTTGTGCCCCGCTACGATAAGTGCCTCAATAAATGGCAGCGAATATGTGGAAAAATAGTTTGAAGAATGTAAAATCTGATAACAATAAAATTTTATACGAAACCTTACTCAATTTTTTTTTTACAGTGAAACGGTACTTACTTTTTGAATAAGCCTCGTACAAAAATTCTACCACAGTATTTCCATATTACTTCAACACCCTTGTCTACCATACATACTAGCAAGAGTACATAGTAAATTTCATAATACTCTTGAGTGTTGTATGTTGTTGTAGAGTAGGAAGTGGAAAGAGACACGTAGGACAAAGTAGTTAAAATTTTGTATTTATGTCAGATGTGTACTCTGCTTACAGCATTCCGTAGTATTCTATGAACAGGATGGTGATGACATCTATCAATTCCGATCTCAAGCTGATCTTGTTAGAGTTCCTGATCCTGAAATATTACAGGTAAGAAACGGCACATATTATGTATGAGTCTCTTTTTCATTCATATGTTTTGAGTGAATGTGTCCAATTACAGGTCATGTTAAACCATATAAATTTATTCCTATGTACTGAGGATTTATTTTAAAAGTACAGGGTTATTCATAAGTCCGTGAAACATGTTAGAAAACTGGCTGATGCCACAGTTGAATGAAGACAGTAATGATTACATCTTTCAACAAGACGGCTCTCCGGCTTGCCCCAGTTGAATGAAGACAGTAATGATTACATCTTTCAACAAGACGTCTCTCCGGCTCACTACAAAGACGTGTGAGTGTATCTCAATTGAAACTTGCCACAAAGGTGGATAGGACACACACGAAAAGAAGATGATGCGTTAATGCGGTGGGCACCCCAGTCCCTGGATTTAACCCCGTGTGACTTTTTCTTCTGGGGGTTTGTGAAGGACACTTTCTTCTTTGTGCCTCCACTCCCCGCTAATCTCCAGATTTTCACAACCGTATCACTGCTGTTGTGGCTCTGGTCAACTTTGATATGCTGGTATGTGTGTGGAACGAGATGGACTATCGCATAGATGTCTGTCATATTACCAAAGGTGGACACATTGAGCATCTGTGAAATATGTAAAAAAACTTGGAGAGTTTCTCTCTCTATCAGTGTAAGAACTACCATGATCCGTTGAGTAGTTTATTTGTTGCAAATTTTTAAAATGATTCGCGGACTTATGAATAACCCTGTATTATGATTGGTCTCAGTGCAAGGAAAGCATAGACATAGTACCATAAGGTTGGAATATTTTATCATACCAGTGCTGTTGTAAGGGTTTATACCACAAGTTTAGAGGCTTCTCACATGTCAGAACTTGAGATACAGTAAGTGACAGTGGCTGTTACAGATATACATTGTAGTGTAACTATTTGTATCATTTGGTAGATTGAACTGAGGGAGTTACCAGGACATACTATCAGTGCATGATCCTTTTTGTAATTTTAGTGGATTTCCTCTTACAGGTCTTGTGAGTGTTGTGCATTGAGTCAGTTCACAGTTTGACAGACTTATTTACCTATGAGACATTAAGAACTGTAACACAATTAAGCCCCAGTAATCATTACTGTTGATGCCTCAGAGAGATCTTCAATTATGATTTTGAACTTAAGCTTTAAGGCCATTCCATTAATGTTATTCATGATAGTAAGATGCAATAAACCATCCAATACAACTCTTTTTTGTATGTGTATCTATTACATGAAAACACAGATCATCTACAGCATGTTTTGACTTTCAGAATGGTCATCCAGTTTTATGTAGTGTGGAACAACTCCCGCTTCATGTGCTTTGGCATGGGGATGATTTTGCCTTTATCGCACTTCATAATTCAAATTTTTTTAAAAGTGGCTAGATTTATTCTATCAAGAATTCGTACTTTTTCAGCCATTTTTTTGTTCTTTTGAACAAAATTATGCACTTGGGCTACTCATTTATTTTGGACTACTCATTTATTTTTTTGATTGATTGATGAAAGTGTTTAAATTCATGGAATAACTCACACATTCTTTCTCATTTTATGTTGTAATTCCAGATACATACAGATGACTCAATTATAATTGGAATCCCCCATCCATATAGGATCAAGAAAGAGTCTAAATATGTACCTCACTCACAGATATACATAATTTTTTTCCCCATTGTGAGACTGCATACAAGGTTCAGTTAATTATTGATCTATGGCTTTCTTTGAAATTTTCTATGGCTTCTTTGCATACACTAAGTAGCTTATTTAAGACGAACCATTATGTACGGATGGAGTGATTAGCAGACAGAAATTTTGTAAAAGTGAAGTCAGTGTTTTTAAAAGTTAACATTTGATAGGGGCATTGTTATTCTCTTGGTTTAAAGTCATAATGACTGATAGGCAGAGGTGCTGTATCTTTTACTGTACATTGGCCAAAACATTGATTGTTGCCGATTAGTTTTATTATATATTGTGTGCAATTAATGCTTGAAAGGCTACAGTTTTCCAGATTTTTTTTTAATAGAGTTGTTTCTGGCCTTTCTTTGTTTACAGTTTTATAATGGTATAAAGTTTGTTGCTTTTCTTTTTGTGGGCTTTGGGCTTTGAAGACACCTACATATTTTTATGCATGTTCTATAAATAATTATGACAGCAGTATTTGAGTGACAAATTCATTAAATAATTGTTGTAACTCTACTTACAGCAGAGTTTCTGCATTCCTTTCTGAGATTTCCATTTGTTCTTGCTTGTGGGCCTGTAGGTATGAGAAAAAAATTGGCTGCTTCTTGAGTTAATATCGTTTGCTAACATAGAACCATGCTCTTTCTGTGGTATGTGTATAACTGGCAGGAGAATCTTGTGGAGAGCAAGCATCACAAACTTGCAAGAAGTCTTCGAAGTGGTGTCTCTGACAAAGATGCCAAGCCTAATGCCAGTGTTCGTGACCTCCTCAATACCATTGTGGCATATCCTCCAACCAAGCAGTTGACCACTGAAGAGCAAGATTTAGTGTGGAAATTCCGTTTCTATCTCAGTAATCAGAAGAAAGTAAGTACAAAATGCTGAGTGCAGGGTGTCTGTGAACATCTTCAAGGAAGATGTCTTGTTGTCATTAGTGTAATGTGCTTTTCTGGAAGTAGAATGTACCAAATGATCAGTCTTAAAACGTGTCACAAATTACGGAGTATTTATATCATCAAAGTCTTTCATTTACAACAGATGCACTTTGTATCAGCCTTATAAATCATTAAAATATACATGAAAACTTAAAACCGCTCCTACATGTTTTGGTCTATGACCATCATCAGGGAGCTTACACTTGAGCCTAGCTAAAGTCACATTTATAAAATAGTCATTAACAATACATCGTTGTGGAGTATGCAGTGGTGTGGCAGCATGTTATATCAAGTCCATGGAGGTGTGTGTGTGCTATGTGCTGTGCAGAGAGAGTTGTGTGCTGTGCAGAGAGAGAGAGAGAGACTCTGTCTGCACAGCACACTCCATGGACTTGGTATAACATGCTGCCACACCACCACATAATCCATAACGACGTATTGTTAATGACTATTTTATAAATGTGACTTTAGCTAGGCTCAAGTGTAAGCTCCCTGATGATGGTTGTAGACCGAAACATGTAGGAGCAGTTTTATTGTAAGTTTTCATGTAACTTTTAATGATTTATAAGGCTGATACAAAGTGCATCTGTTGGTAAATGAAAGACTTTGATGGTATCAAGATGCATGGTGCAACAATTAAAAAAAAAGAATATTCATATGTTGAAACAGGTTGTGTGAGTTATATGAAGCACTTAGTGGGTTAACTGATAGTGCAGTATTGTACGTGAAGTGCATGGAGTACCTGTTTTAATTTTTTTAGCATAATTCCCAAATATCAATACCTTTTATAGAAAATGCTTTGAGTGCCAGCTCAAACCTGGATATTATGTTTGGCCAATCCCGATTGAAATTCTTTCTAAATCTTGTTTGTCAAGGATCTTGGGTGAGGAATGTTCAGGGAATGTTTATTATGTAAAGGTTCTCTAGGTCATAAAATTAAATGTGAAGTCATTGGAGCATTGCATTTACACTGCAGTATTGTTGTTTTTCAGCTTAGTCCCTGTGCGTGTTGATGCGTTTTATCCCCCATGGCATGGGCAAAAATCCTGTTGCCATGGCAGTTAGGCTTCTTCTTTCATATCCACCTCATTGTGGAGCTTAAAACCTCCCAGGTGTTGCTTCATAGGCCCAAACAAATAATCTGTCATGAGATGTGTTTCTCCAGCATGACACAGTGCAAGTTGGGCATAAAAGAGTTGTTGCACTTCTTTGTGTAGGAAAATCTGAATCACTCACTATATTGTTCAGGATGCTGAAGTAACACTTTAGAGGTTGCACATTCAACAATAAAGTGGAAGTGGAAGTGGTTGTTAATGAATGGTTTTGAGTGCAAGAGACAGATTTCTAAAGCAGGAGAATTTTTAAACTCTTGCTGAGGTTGGACAAAGGCATGAATGTCCTCAGGAATTATGTTGAAAAAGAATGGTACTTTAACCATATTTTTGGTTCACTGTATTTTTTTAAGGCTCTGACCAAATTTCTAAAGTGTGTAAACTGGAGACTAAGTGGAGAGGTCCGACAAGCACTTGATATGCTTCAGCAGTGGTCTCCAATGGATGTGGAGGATGCTTTAGAACTATTGAGCTCCAACTTTACACATCCTGCTGTACGAAGATATGCTGTCTCAAGACTCAGACAGGCGCCTGATGAGGTAGTTTGTCTCTGTAATTGTGTGTATCTGGATTTTTATGAGGATAAAGTGACATATCTTTTAACAGTATTATAGATCATATGACATTTTTAAATTTGAAGCAAGCATGATATTGATAATTTGATTTTTTCCTCTCTGAATGTTTTTGAAGGTTATTTGAATTCACAGTTTTTACAAGTTTGACTTTTGTTCATTAGTTCTTTACTAAGAAAATGTTCTGTGGACTGTACTTATGGTCATGCAAGTGTTAATTTTGGTTCTGTTATTGATCATACGACAGCGTTTAAATTTGAAGTAAACACATTATTTATCATTTGATTTTTTTCTCTCTGAATATTCTTGAATGTCATATGAATTCAGAGTTTGTACAAAATGCTTTTGTTCATTACCTCTGTACTAAAGTATGTTGTTCTCTGGGCCTCTTATTGTCATATCAATGTTAATAACTGATTCTGTTAAATATATTATAAAGTTTGGAACAATGTCTGGGTTATTGTATATTTAATAATTCCAACTTTACCAGGCATTTTATGTGGTAGTAAAGACAGTAATTTACATTTTGGAAATATGAAAATGTTACAAAGCCATGTAACTCTTATTACATAAAGGAAATCATTTGGTGTACATGTCTGCATGAATGCCTGTGTGCATATGTGTGTGTGTGTGCATGCGCATGCATGCTTGTATGTGTGCAGTTGATGAATGAGGACAAGGGCCAGGAGCTGCAGAAATCTGACAGGAAGCACTGATATTATAGCTCTACTCTAAATTTTCTTAATAGAGTTGACAGTAAGTACATTGTAGTGTTAATGGTTGATATAAAACTGAGAAAACTAAACGTAAGTATGGAAGTTGTGTCATTTTAATTTCACTGAAGACAGTGGGCATTGAAATACCATATTTACCAGAATGCAAGACAACTCTAATCTAAGATGACACCCCAAGTAAAACACGTCTGTGGAGGGAAGTCTAAGACGACCCCATAAATAAAACATCTACTAAGAAAATAATATTTTACTACTCATTTCACACACCTAATACACAAAGCATGTCAGATTCTATCAACCTTTATCAATCAGTATCACTGTCTCCATCTTCACAGTCAGTGCCTTCATCTTCATGACACTAACATTCCCATCCTCTTCAGTAGCAGTCCCAAACATTATCTTTAGTCCCATCCACTGCATTGGACTTCTCACGGTCACTTCTGGTGAGATGGGCTTCCATGCCATTACAATCCACACGGACTAAATATTACATTTATATTTCTTGGTTTATAAACTTACTTGAACCCATGAATATTCGCAATTTTCTCCACAGATGGTGTAAGTGATGTTAAGAATTTTGAATATATGTATTCTGGGTTTTTGTGTTTTGTGTGTGTGGTCTGATCAGTCTGAGTTCACGTCTCCTTTTTACGGTTTTTAGGTGTGTTCACAAAATTGCTAAAAGTGACTATTAGCTTCGTCATGTCTGTCCATCTGTCCGTCTGCCCACATGGAAAATAACTCTGCTCCCACTGGACTGAGTATTTTTTGAAAAACTGTCTTGAAAATTCAAGTTTCATTAAAACTGGACAAGAAAACCAGGTACTTAATATGAAGACCTCTAGACTTTTTTGATGAACTCTCTCTCAATTCTTTCCAGAGTAAGAAATGTTTAGGACAGAATTTGTAGAGGAAATCAAAACACGCATTTTGTGTTCGATAACCTTTTTTCAAAAATCGTGCCATTCTTGAGATAATGTGGAAAAATATTGTAGTGCAGGGCAGGCCACAGATGACAATATGGTGCATGCGCATTGCATGCTGAATATCTAAGGCTATGCACATACTCTCAGTATGTAATACTTACTGCTTTTCCACTGCAAAGTGGCTGCAAGAACGTGTCTGAGTGTTACATTGTATGTACATTGCCTATCTTGTTAATTTGTATTTTGGTTCAGGTGTTATTTTTGGGTCTTTTAGTTAATATTTAATTTTGCAGTAGCCATTTTCCTGTTACTACCCTTGGACTAGACGTGTTCTCAGGTGCATATCATAACGAGTTACTGTGTTTATGGTACCCAGTGATCAAAAATATTTCAATCTGAGGGGTTCACCAGGTTAGGTGCTTTTTTGCCTGGAAATGGAAACAGAGCTGGCTTTCGAGATGCCATACTTCTCTAAAAAGTTAGGCTGTGCCAATTAACTTGAGTTGTGCTCTGTTCTCTCTTTTGGATTACTTTACCATTGAAGATGGGACCGATACGTTGTCCTGAAACATTGGTAAGGTATTACCACTCTACACTGCATAATATCTCAAAAGAGTGCAGATTTCACATTACAGTTTGGCATTGCTGGCCGTGGTATGACTCTGCATGGTCTAGTTCAGAGCATTCCAATTTGGCATGGTCCATTTCAGCACATCATATGCTAATTGAAGATGGCCTCACATATTTAAATGCCAAATTTAAAGAAAAAACCTTGCCTTGCATTTGACTATATACAGTAACACTTTTCTTAGTCTGGCACATGAATACATATTACAGTTAAATGTCACCTCTTTAACATACCAAAACATAGTGTGAAGAGTCAGAAGGTAATGAATTTAAATAATGTAGAAGGGAGATGAAGTAAGAGTAAATTCTGTGTCATCATAGTTACTATCTATGATTATGTCTTTGTAGGATCTGTTGTTGTACCTTCTTCAGCTGGTTCAAGCTCTCAAATATGAGAACTTCAATGAAATCAAGGAGGGGTATAATCGACTATTACCAGGCCGAGATGCATCCATGTCATCACAAGAAGACACACAGAGTGAACAAACAACAGTCAGGTAATTATGGGGCATTTTATCTTGTGTATTATACCAAAAGTAGTGTTGTACTACACTTGCAGTTTACTGGGTTTTGAGTTCACATCATGTCTTTGGTATAAAAATATGTGTACATTATAATTGTTTCATTATTCTGTAAGTAATAGTCAGCTAAAACAGGCCAGGTTAATAGCTTTAGACCAGAGTAGTTCAACAGACATGCTTCTTGAGGGTGGTGTTGGCAGTGGCAATGACAGTTTGTCACCCTGGAGTGTACATCTGTACACCTGTAATCACTACTGCCTGAACTCTGATATTGTTTAACAGGCCGCTTTTCAGCCTACGTAGGATATATGACACTTGTCAGTTAGTACTAATAGGAAGGTAGTTAGTAATTTAATTGTGTATGGTATTAACCACAACCTCCTTGACTCTTTGAGGATAATTTTGATAAAACTTGATATATTTTGTCACATTCACTGTATACGTACCTTTTCCACAGGGAGACAAGAGAGCCTGTTGAAACTACAATGAAGAAATCTTTGAGTTTTAACCCCACAGATCAGGGTGTACGGTCTGATGAAGGGTCTCCACCAGTTGCTCGATCCAACTCCCTCCTTGACAGTTTAGTGCAGAACAGTCCTCCAGAGCAGCCAGTTTCAAGATTAGAGACTGGACAAGGAAATCAGAGGGGACTAGAGAGAGAGGACTCTAGTCAAGACCTTGCTACTTTTTTAATACAAAGGGCATGCCAGAACTCAACTCTAGCCAACTACTTCTATTGGTAGGTACATATTTGTATCTGGCACATATTCTCTATACCTATGGTGTGCTGATGTACAGGCAGTTGAGACTGAAGTATATGCTTTCAGATGTTCATGAAATATGAAATATACATGGCTTAATTTTTTATGTAACTTACTAGTTGTTGAACTCTGTTATTTAAATCTCTGCAAGAAATGAATTACCCCGTTCCCTTCTGCCAGGGTACATGTTGCTATAATGGCTTCTGCACAGGAAAGGCGCTCGTTTGTTATCCACTCTGAAAAGACAGTGATGAGTGTGCAGTCTGTGTTGTATAGGTGCTACAGAAATAACTCAATTTAGATTAGGGGTAAGTATGTTGAAAACAAAGGTTTATCTGCAAGGGGAAGAATCTAGGCGGACTGTACATTATTGAAAAAACAGTGCACCTTGGAAAGGAGGTATTTCATCACTGTCCACGAATGTCAATTCATAAAGATAGTCTTGAGTTTAATTTTTCTCAGGTAATAGCCTGGTGTGTTCTTTAGAATCTTTCACTTTTGGAAGCTTGCCAGTTGTAGCCTGTGCCTGAACTTTGTGAGATTTTGCTGATTTCATCTCAGCCAAATATTATTCATCTGCAGTTTCGTATGGAGTTCTGAGGATATCTGAATAATACACTGCCATATTGGTTGTTGGAGCATGGGAACAAATATGATCATCTTTAGTGCTGTTTGCTCCCAAGGTTACCAGACCCGACTATTATGTGATTTATTTTTGTGGAGCTGTGTAAAGGGTACCATGTTTATGCCATCATTGCAAACAAACATTCTTGAACTCAAAACGCAGGATTACAGAAGAATTTGTTGGGGCCATACTGACAAAGGTATTGGAAGAAGTGGATAATCAAATCTTGATCTGCCATGTGACCCATGGGGTTCTCATAAATTGCCTGTATGGCTTGTAGGGAATGTTTGGAGGTTCTTGACTGATTTGTATTATGTGCCATCAATAATATATGCACGTTTTAATTTTTATGAACGTTTGAAATGTTCACATTCTTTTTAATTGCCTTGAGCTGAAGAAAATTTAAGAAGTTCAGCTTAAAGTCAGGGTTTACTTATGATAAGATCTGTCATGGGTTTCATGAGAAACCCATTTGAGGCCATAGACGGAACGTTGATTCAGACGCACGCGTAGCTATGAACAGTATTCTTCATCCCTTGGATTTCTGTGGCAGAGAGAGGATTTGCAGACAGTTTTTTAAAAATGAATATTACATTAAACATGCATAAATATGTAATTTTTGAAACAAAAGTGTAATGCATTGAGTTCAAAAATGGAATGTACCACAGCAAGAGGAAATAGAGGAGAGAAAGAAATTGAATGAAATATCAGTGACCAAAATACCATTCACCTGGTGTACAGATAAATGTGGTAATTAAGTTTTTGCCATGTTTAGGTACCTTTTGATAGAATGTGAAGATCAAGAGCCAGCTGTGAAACAAGACAGCAAAGTTCGAGAAATGTATCTTACTGTCATGAAGACATTCTCCCAGGTGGGTCACATTTGTATCAATAAGAAGCTATGTGCCTCATTTCTGGGGATCAGGTTTTTGTCCATTGTTGAACTGATTGATAACCAAAAGGTCCATAACATTTGTTGTTTGATTACAACTTGAGAATATCAAATGTTTATTTACAGCTTTTCAGTTGCATAAATAAAAGTTTGGGTGGGAGAATGACCATGCGTAGTGAGTAGAAGAGGGTTTGGAGGGAGGAAATGTTGTACTGTATGAAGACAATGTATGGCATTTTCTAAAAGTAACAGAAGAAAATCGTCCAAACCTTCCCAATTCATCATAGACTAAGATGGTGTATAGTGTGAGATACTGAGAGGGTTGTAAAATAAATGACAAAAAAAAATGATTGCCTGTTAATGCATTTTTGTCAATAAATGTGGTATTCAATTTAATGGATGTGGTCGTGGTTTCTTTACAGACATTATTGAAAGGAAATGCAGATTGGCAGAAACGACGAAACTTTCTTTCCAGGCAGCAGACATTTATAGACAAACTTGTGCGACTTGTGAAAACAGTTGCTCGAGAAAGTGGTAACAGGAAGAAGAAGGTTCGTTGATTATATAATATAGTATCAAGATACTTAGTTAATATTACACAGCATGAAATTAAATGTGCACTAAACACCATACTTATCACTGAAAGCACACATGTGAGTGGAATATAAAAAGTGTAATTAGTGAACATCAGATTGTTTGGTTCTTCCATTGACAGGATGGAGTTTGCATGAATTCTGTTATTATTTCTGTATTTAATTTTTACTCTGGTTCTGATCCTGTTTGTAGAGAAAATTTAAGAAATTACACATGGATGTTACAAATTGCATGGAAAATAATTTGTTAAATAATGTCCTGTTTTGTAGACTGAACGATTACAAGCCCTGCTTGCTGATCCAGAAGCGTTTAAGATTAATTTTGCATCATTTGAACCTCTTCCATTTCCACTTGATCCTGAGGTTCAAATAAAAGGGATAATTCCAGAAAAGTAAGTATACTGAGAAAATTATGTGAATAATGACACCAAGATTCACATGTAATTTGAGGGGAAGTGTTTATGTAGAGCATACTGCAATAGAGAGAATGAAGCAAGTGTATAATTCTTGTGTGATAAGAAACAACTAAATGCACGCTTTTTTCATTAATGATTTCATTCAATTATATTGTCTTTGATATGTTTCGAACAACCAAATGTTCATCGTCAGGTAGACTTGTACATGCAGTTTTATCAAACACGTCCTGACGTTGACCAGACTGCTTATACTGATGCATGTAAAAATTCCGTAAAACTGCATGTACAAGTCTTCCTGAGGATGAACACTTGGTTGTTTGAAACATGACGAATTCAATGTAATTGAATTAAATCATTAATGAAAAAAGTGTGCATTTTGTTGGTTCTTATTACATATGTATATCACAATGCACAGTTCAAAAAACATAAAGTTTATGTAATTCTTGTAAGTTGTTTATGACGTGTTTGTCATTTCCTCTACATTTTAGGATAAGTACTTTGGAGGTAAACTGAGCATGTTTGTTTCAGAGAATTCTCTAGTATGAGAAACATTTCTGTCACTCACCTCCTGCATTTAACTACATTTTTACCTGCAGACAAGGGTGAGGGTACACACAAGGTGCAATTGCAGGATTGGAAAATGCATTTATTTTTTATTTTTGCTAAAAGTATTTTAATTACTAGGTGAAATATTCTTTGAAATCATAAAGCAAAACATGGGTCGGTGATTTGTCACTTACTGTTTCCTGATTTTAGCTCTGCTTTTCCTTTATGTCAAGTTTCTGTTCTTCAGATCCAAAAATCACATTGTTGATTGTTCTGTAGTTGATGAGGATCTTCATGATTTGTACTCCTTTCAAACTAGGATTAGAGTGAGGGAATCAAGGAGGATGGCAGAGACTTTGGTAGAGAATGTAGCATGCAGGGCATAGATGAAATTTTAGTCTTAAAATTTGAGTTGAAAATACCTAGTGTAGATCATTGCTCTTATTGCAACAGTACTGCATCTTCCATATTTTTCACTTCTGCTTCACATGTGGAGCATTTGGAGCAAGTTATGTATTGATGCATGTTAGAACATTTTAAATCCTAAGTATTCAGTATTGCTAAAGAGGTTAAAGTAATAAATGGTTCAAGCGTCATCTGTTTTACATCAACACGTACATGGAAGTTTGATAACGAGAAAGCATAAACTCACACAAGAACATGTAATAGATAAACTTTGGCACTGATTGTAGTCATGACCTCTTGAGATGTCAGCAAAGTGGAGGCTGTTACCTTAAGCATATACAACTCCCACAAAGGAATCGAATGTTTATGTTGATATTTGGGAAGACCTTAATGTTTTGTCATTGCTAATGAACTATAAATACATCCAAGTTACTTCATGCAAAAAGGTATTACATATGCTCACACTGTTGATATCCAGTATCCATTTATTCAAGGATGTTTGATTCAAGTAAAATCCCAGAACACAAAGCGATCTACTGTAAAATGCCAGTCCTCTTTAGGCATAGATCAGAGAACAGTAATACAGTGTATCTTAAGTAAACAGGATGTAGGGATCTGAATTGGATTCAGGTGGCTCAGAGTAAGGTCCAGTGGCAGGCTCCTAGGAATGAAATTTTTTAAAATAGGTTAGTGACTGCTGGCTTTTTAGAAGGCGTCGTGCTGTGTTCAGTTTGTTATTAGTTTCTGTTACACTATCTGCCTAGCATGCACTTATATTTTATTTACCATTGATACATTTGTTGTTATTGGTATCTGTTCAGGGCATCACTCTTCAAGTCAGCTCTGATGCCATCAAAACTAACCTTTCTCACCACAGAAGGTACAGAGTATGTAGCCATTTTCAAGTACGGAGATGATTTGCGACAAGACCAGCTCATTCTTCAAATGATCACTTTAATGGACAAGCTTCTACAGAAAGAAAAACTGGACCTTAAGCTTACACCTTACAGAGTCCTAGCTACCAGCACACGACATGGTAATTACATCCTTCTGACAAATGTAGGAGTTGGTCATCTTGAGTATTTGAATTGTGTTGAATGTTCTGTGAGAAGAGTGCTTTTTTCTTACTTTTAACTGAATTTGAGTGGATTTTGAAAATGTATTTGTTAACATAGAAGTAACTAAGAATGAAAGTTCTCAAGATGTGTGTAGAATGCTACTTTCCTTTTGCATAATGTATACCCTTCAAATGAAAGCTCCTGTCATGTACTGTCTTTGTTACAATAATTGAGTCCCGAGATTCAACAGAGCTACTTCTAGAGGGTGCCATTGGACACATTCCTATGCCACCTGACATCCTTTGTTCCCTAAATCTAACTTGTGTTCATATTTGTGAAGATTGAGATAATGGTGTGTAGGGTAATTACCGCACAGTTTCACAGTGTTCAGAAACATACAGAGGGTGCATGCACAGTGTTCAGAAACATACTGAGGGTGCATGCACAGTGTGAAAGAAACAAGTGACTGTCCTGCAGTGATAGAATTGCAGTTTTACATTTTTAGCAGACCCCACACGTGCATATTAGTGTTATTTTTTTATGTGGGGATGTCTGTATAAAACTAACAAGTTATCCTGGAATCGACCATCTAAACTGTAAACACCATGTCTGTGCAGATTGTTCACCTCTCTGTGTTCTTGATGTCAGAAACTTCCATTAATGATCTATATGCACTTCTTCTTTGTACATATTCATACTTCTGTAACACCCTTAACTATCCACCTGCACTCATTCCATTGGTCTGATCTTCCCGGTATTTGTAACCTTTGTGTAAAGGTGCCCAAATACTGTGTTGCTGGCAGCCTGTGATGTCTGTAACAGATTTATATTCATATCTTGTGTATCAGTGCATCTTGAATGTATATTTTCAAATTAGCTACATAATAAATTATTTATCATGTGTTTGTACCAGGAAAACAGGTAAAATGAATATAATTCTCATGGACTGTGAAATTAATGAAATCCCATTTTGTAATATTTTATTGTAAATTACGTTTTGCACTTGAATAGTGAAATGTATTAAATGATGTGGGAATGTAAGATGGTGTATATCTTGTGAAGACAGGACAGTATATGGTAGATGACAGAAATTACTTTTTTTATCCACTTTTGTTTGTTTATGTTGTTTTGTGGGTACTAGGTTACATTCTTTGCACTGAAATTAAAAGGACTGAAGTAGTGTATTTAACACTGCTGCTAACAACTTTGGGGCACGCGGTGGCACAGTTGGTTTAGGCAGTGTGCTACAAGTTGAAAGGTCGCAGGTTTGATTCCTGTTGGTGTCAATGGAATTTTTCATTGAAGTAATCCTTCAGGCTGCACTATGGCTCTGGGGTTGACTCAGCCTCTAAAAGAAATGAGTACCAGGAATATTTTATCGGGAGTAGAGGTGGCCAGTGCTTAGGGGTGAAAACCTTACCACCTTCATGTGCCGATTGTCATGAAATCTGGGAGCCTCAACCTCCTGGAACCCTCAGGGCTTGTCCAGGTCTGTACAAGGATTGCTTTTACTTTTCTTACTAACAACATTTACTGTGTTTAGAATATGCCACACCCTGGAACTTTTGATCAGATAAATGTAAGGTTTCCTGTCTCATTCTGCATCTGGGTTAGTGTAAGTTGTTTCTGAACTGTATGACATTTTTAGTCTTTAAATAATATCATTTAATTGAATTATATTTTTTTCCCCCCTCAAAAAGTAGTTGGTTAGCCAGGATAATTGGTAACACTGTGTTGTTAGGGATTTACAGTCTGTGTTGGTTGTGCCAAAGGGTGTGTAATTGAAGTGTGAATATGCAGGGCATTCATTTGGTATGAGTACATTTGGTTTCATAGCAGTGAAGCCATAATGAGTATTTTACAATCATGATGTTCTTCTTATGTCTCACATGCTATGTATTTTGTAGGTTTTCTTCAGTACATTGAATCAACACCAGTAGCAGAGGTTCTTGGAACAGAAGGTAGCATACAGAATTTCTTCAGGAAATATCACCCATCAGAGACTGGGCCATTTGGCATCGCACCAGATGTTATGGATACCTACACTAGTAGTTGTGGTAATCTAGACATATATTTGCATTCTGACCAGTTATTGTGTAGGTGCTGTAATTCCAAATTTGTCAAACTGGTAGTAGAACCTTTAAATGACTGGGTTGGTATTTAAATTTTAGTGCATGGTTTGTGAAGAAAATGAGAATTATTTGAACAGAAAAAGATAAGCTTATGAAAGAAACAGAATTTTGTGGAAAATTTAACAGAGATAATGCAGCATGTCTCAAATTGCAGTAAATTCCTCTGTTGCCTAAATATATAAAATGAATTTCTAGAAGTGTTTTTTTTTAACTTGTGTTGGCATATGCAAACATACTGGATTAAAGGTTAAGAAATTTTCATTTGAAGAACAAGTACAACCGACTGATATCTGTAGTTACAAGAAACAAGTTATTTACCTTCTGTGGTTATTTATTTCAGAGTTTGTCCACTGTCTAAAAGCATTACTAATATGCAGCCATTTTTATGTTTTATGTGGTTTAAATAGCCACATTCACACATGGGCTCTTGAAATCAGAACGGCAGTGAAGAAGAGATCACAGAAGATGGCAGAAATATCTGCAGGGCTTGTACATAGCCTTGCCAGTTCAGCACAAATAACTTCTGAAACATAAAGTTAAATAGTATAACTGTGCAGTTTGATGAATACAATATGTGCAAAACAAATTTTACACCACTACCAAGACTTGAGCTGGCATATTTGATCTCTGAAGAATTCTGGGCTCCTGCTTTGTCCACTTGGCTGCAAGTGAATATTAATGTTGAAATCTTTATGTAATCTTTGCTGTGGAACCTAGTTGCAAGTCACAGAAAATTAATGAACTATGATCCACGTTTTTCACTGAGAGTAGCGTGACATATAGGTGTCTGGTTAATATACATCTTGCTTATTATAACAGTAATGAATGCAAAGCAGAGAAAAGCAGTATATGGACAAATACAGGGAAGTTATGAATGATTGGAATTAGGATGGCAGTTATGTGCTTGCATCACTGCTGATGTGGGGTTTTGAAAATTTTATGTGCTTAATTTTGGTTGAATAGGTTGTACCTTTTTAAGAATAATGTATTTCAAAATTCTCACCCTTATTTTTCTGAAAAATGTGGTTCGTGACAAAATATAAATTACTTTATCCATTTGTACTTTTATGTCTAAACGTAAGGATGAGGTTGTTATGGTCTTGTTGTGATTCTTCCCTTGTGTGGGTATTTGTGAGATGTAATGTATTTTACTGGGAAAGAAAAACAGCCTTTTCTTTTTCTGTTCATATTCTGCTATGTGTGTGTGGAATGCGTGTATCAAGTATTTTCCAAAAAGTAGTTCATTGCCTCATGTTTTACAATAGCTTTTGACTTTTATGTAGCTGGCTTTCTGTTAATTTTTTGTGGAACTGGAGGTGTGGGAAATTTTGTTATATTATTGATATTCATGACAAAATCGAGAGAGAGTTGTAAATTCAGGATACTCATTTGTCATTTAGTTCGTAATATTTTATCTTCTGCCTAAAAGGTATACACTCTGTAAATACATGAAATCTGAACCTGAAAAACTGTTATTTATTATGTTTTATGTGAGTGCAATAATTGGTCTGCCATTACGTACTTGTAGCAAATGAAAAGTGTTTCTGCATACAGGTTGCTGAGTACAGTATTTTTACATAGGAGAGATTAACAGTAGAATGAAAACATTATATACCAAAAATATCTGTGATTTGTGTTACTGTCATTAAGGCAAGTAAGTCAAGAGTGTTTAAATGGGCTTGACGTACAACCTATCTAATAAAATAATGGGGAAGGGCATTAAAATTGACTTAAGAAAACTGGGTTGTGATAATGCGATGTGAATTAAACTGAATCAGGATAGGATCCTGTAGCTGGCTTAAGCAGTGACAGGATGAACACTCAAGTTGCTGTAACAGTTGAGGGATTTCATGAACTGTTAAACAGTTACATGTTTTGGCCCAAAGAGAGACTCTTCAACACAGAAGATGGAGGGAACAAGTTTTTCCAGAATTTCAGAACTTTCTGCACAATTACATGGCTGTTATATATATATATTTACAAAACAATGTTTTCAAAATTCTAATATTCACATTCTGTTTTTGTAGCTGGTTATAGTGTGATCACATACCTACTGGGAGTTGGTGATCGCCATTTGGACAACTTGCTTCTCACAACGTCTGGGAAACTATTCCATATTGATTTTGGTTATATACTGGGTCGAGACCCCAAACCTCTACCACCACCCATGAAACTGAGCAAGGAAATGGTGGAAGCAATGGGTGGGATAAATTCAGACTATTACTATAAGTTCCGCAAGCAGTGCTACACAGCCTTCCTTCATCTGCGCAGGTTAGTGGAATCACACTGTAGATCTTGCAGGTATGTTCATCCCTGTGAATTAAAAACAGTTAATAAGCACAGATTTTTATTTGCAGAAGGGGAGCAAAGACAGTTGTTCAGTGAATGTTATTGCACAGTTGTTAGCACTGCATGTTTGGGAGGTTGTTAGAAGAGAAACGGTTAAGAGGTTATCAAGGGTCCTTCTGTTGCAGGAATGCAAATCTGATGCTAAACTTGTTTTCCCTTATGGTGGATGCAAGTGTGCCTGACATAGCATTGGAACCTGACAAAGCAGTGAAAAAGGTTCAAGACAAACTGAGATTAGATTTGGAAGAGGAAGAAGCAGTCAGCTATATGCATACACTACTAGATGTGTCTGTAACAGCTGTGATGGCTGTCCTTGTTGAGCAGTTACATAAGTTTGCACAGTACTGGAGGAAGTAGACACATAATTTCTTGTCTGGGAGGTAAGTACTCTCTGTGTTAACAGTTATCGAATAATATTATGTCACTATGACTGTATTAACCCTTTTGTGCTGACCACAGTTGATGCACAGTATGTGGTTTAAAAAACTGACGTCTGCTAAAGTTGTTGCCAATAACGTGTACAGTAATGGTGGTGATATGAATTCTTTTCTGAATACGTCCAGGCATTGAAATCCATCACAAAAGGTAACTAGGAAACAATTAAGAATACAGGATGCGCAGTGGAATTGGAGTGTGGACATCTTAAATATGTGTATAAGGAATACAGATATCCCTACCTTACATTCACTTGGGGGGGGGGGCAAAATTTTTAAATTTTATGAACTTCTTCATTCTCATCCAGTTTTCTGCATCAAGCATGGTTGTCTTTACAAAAATTTACTTTAAGAAGCACAGACTGAATAAGATTATCCATCTGCTTACAAACAAGGGGGTCCTAGTTCCATTTATAGCTGATGGAGTTTATTTATGGTTTGTTTAATCTTTGGTTTCTGCCAAAATATTAGATACATAATATTTGTATCAACTTTGTGAATGAAGATGGTTACAAAGACTACATATTGGTCAGTGTTTCAAAAATGTTGTGTCTCATAGACCCCTTGTGTCTTCAAAAAATAATTACGGATTCTCACATCCTCGCTCATGTAAATGTAGTGTCCAGATGATAGGTATCCAAAATTAAAAAATATATATCTTAGAACTGATTTTAGATAAATAAAAATACATACTGGTAGCATAAGTAACAATGTCTTGCATAATTTGACTTTAATTAAATGATTATTGCTTGCTTTGTGGGTGCAGAAAGTTTCATAGTTTGATATTCTAATGGTCATTTGAAATAAACATAGCACCAATTGATTAAGTTCCTTGATTATTTTTGTCAAAACATTATTCATGTAATTGAAAAAATGAGTACATTTGAAAGTAGCCATTACAGAAATGTATCCCGTGGCAACTGGTTGCAAATCCCTTGGGATTCACGGAGCACACTTTGGGAACCACTGATATAGGTCACTGTGTTGATCTGTTTGCAACAATCTGATTTGGCCATTGAATAAGTGGTAGACATAATCAGGATGTAACCGCAGTTGTCACTGTGATGTAGCACACTGCACCAATATAATTGCAACTGACATGTTAATTATTTGCACCCATTTGGAAATCAATCAGACTGCTGTCCAGCTTCACTTTGCCAAAGAGAAAAATATCACATAAGATATTAAAGCACCACAATATAAGTACAAATATGCAGTGTAGCTATTGTGGTAGTGTCTGCGAGTGCTATGTGTGCCTAAAGGGCTGTGTTACCAGGTGGAAGAGTACTGCAGAAATACAGTGTTCTGCCATCTGGGCTGTGTGTTCATAAGTACAGTAGTGCACTGTACAGTCATTAACATTAAAGAAGTTATTTTCACACATTCTTAATGGTATACAAAGTATTGTGGTCAGGTGACATATCTACTGGGTTCATCTTTGTAGTCCATGAGGACAGAGTATTCATTTTTTGAAACACCATTTTTTAGGCTGTGTATGCAATCGTGAAGTAAGTACGTCTTCATTTTTCCAATAAGGGTTATTCAGAATGTGGTTTTCTGGTTTGTAATAGAATGTAGTTTGCTAGGTGGATAGCAATGTTTCAGAGAACATGCTGCCTTGATCTTCAGGGTCAAAGACAGTAGCATGAGGAATGTACACTGCGGAAGGTGGCCAACGGATCTTGAGAAGGGTGGATAAAGGATGCAATACAATGCTAACTGACAAGAATAGTGAATAGGAAAGATGAAAAACCAAGGAAGAGAACAAATACCCTTTGTATGCCACGATCTTTGCAGGAGTGATGGGTAGAAGTGAGAAAATAGACCCTTATGTAGATGCATAAAATTATTTCTATGTATGGAGGGCATGTCAGAAGTAATGCTGCAGAGGGTCAGGTACTGCGGAGTATGTGTCTTCGGTGTCACAAGAATGTTCTGTTTCTTGACACCGGAATTGAAGAAGTTAGTGTGTTATGATTTTCATTGCTTGAGTTATAGAATATTGCAGTTTCTGTGTGTGTGTGTAAATATTTTCAAATGTGATCTAATATTGATACAATATCCCAACCTCAATATGGCAAGTCCATACTCATAATAATGTTGCATTTATGCTATTTTTATTTCAGAATTCTGCCTAACCTTCATCAGCTTGTAAAGCCGAAGAGGTCCTTGCATTCACCAGCGAAATATTCTTAACCCAAGACTTATATTATGGTATAGTTATGAAGATTATGTTGTTAATAGTGAGCCTTTTTTTAATTGAAACAGCTGCACAAGTGAACGTGTGTGTGTATGTGTGTGTGTGTGTGTGTGAAGAATGTCTGTGATTTCTGCAAAATGTACATTACTATAATTTATAAAGAATTGTGACAGTTATTGGACTATTATATTTGCAGAGATTTTTATATTTAAATGTGATAAAACTGAAATCATTTTATTCTTTCAGTGTGTGCTGTTTACCAGGCAAAACAGTATTAGTTTAAAACAAATGTGCACTGAGACAGAATGTCAGTTGTATGAGAAAGTCTGAAGAAAGAATGTTGTGTTCTGTAAAGTAGAATAGTAAATAAAATTTCTGTCATATCTTTTTATAACAAAGCAAGTGACAATTACAGCAGAATTTATAAGTTACCAGGGTGTCCACAATACGATATACCATTCTTCTATAAATTTCTTTAATGTTGCTGTTGCAGACAACATTTGTGACATCCATACTTATCCTTTAATGATAACTGTTTTTAGCATGTTTGCAAAATTGCAAAAAGTTTCTCTGAACTTCGTCATGTCTGCCTGTCTTTTTGTCCCTCCCTCCATCTTTCCATCTGCATAGAACAACTTGGCTCTCACTGGATGAATTTTCATTAAGTTTGATATTTGAGAATTTTTTGAAAATCAGTTAAAAAAATTCACTTTTGATTAAAAAATCTGACAAGAATAACAGGTACTTTACATGAAGGCATATGCACATTTATGAAGATATTTTGCTGAATTCTTCATAGAGATGAAAGTTGTAGAGAAAATCAAAACACACGTTTTATGTTCAATAATTTTTTTCCAAAAATTGTATTGTTTATGAGAGAATGTGGAAAAATATGGTAGAGCCAGACAGGCCACAGATGACATAATATGGCACGTATGCTTTGCCTGCTGCATAACTAAGGCTACAAACATACAGTCAGAATATGTAGTACTTATTGATTTTCTGCGGCAACAGTGTTAATGTGAACACAGCTAAGTGTTATGTTTATACTTGCATTGTTGTCTTGTTGCAGCATAATGTTGTTTTGTTTGCTTTGTAATTCAGATAAGAATTCTTTCTCAACCTAGTCACCAATGTGTTATGACGGAGACCTGGTTTCAATCCCAGACCAGTCAGGATTTGTGGTGGGCACAGTGGCACTGGGTTAGGTTATTCTCCAAGTGTCAGTATAAGTCCACTGATGCTGCATCCTCATATCTCATTCACCCGATGTCGATGCTGTGTGATCTTAGCAACAGATGGCATGATGAAATAAAATACTTCTGTCTTTCTGTCTGAACTGTGCAGGTTATATAGTATCGACAGTTTATCAGTTAAATGCAGAAAAATATGCAGGACTGTTCAGTGGCTGCAGAGGGATGTCGTATGGGTCAACAACCTCAACATCTCCCTTGAGTGGTACTGTGGTCTTCTGCAGCATTCTTCCCCATATACCCCTTTGGTTCATTTACTCACTTCACACAAATATTGATAGTAGTAACTTTGACTACTGATAAACACTTTGGGTCCATTTGCTTATGCAAGTGAGGTAGACAGGCAAATTCCTTGAGCATTGTTACCACTACCATCCTTGTGCTTCCTTCCATCCGTGTAGAGTGACTTATGTTTTTATATACCTTGTCACCTACAGTATATACCATGTAGCAACTTAATCATTCAAACATCTAGTAGAGCAAGATTGGTCAGCTAGTTGAGCACAAGGAGCTGCACTTGTAAAAGGCAGTTTAGGGAAGAGCCACATCTATATTTATAAAATCATGTGTATAGTGGCAACACTACCTTATTCCCTGAGAGTATGGAGATAGTGCTTTCTGTTCATGACACAAAGAAACTAATTGGAGCATCTATTAATCCATTAATAAAATAATATGTTTTTGTCTTATTTGAGGGCTTCTTACATCTCTATATCTAATTGCAGTAGGTCAGTTTCAGTCAGTTTGAGCCACCTTTCTTTAGAAAACTGTTTAGAATGCAGTTCACAGTCGGCCTTTTGTGCATGTAAACTACCTAAATATTATTTTTACATTACTCATTCTGTGCAATAAGGTGGTACTTCTTTTTTAAACATACCAACATTTGCACATGTAGTATACATAGAGGTACAATTTCTTAATTCCTTGTACTTGTTTTGGCAGTCACCATCATCAGGGAGTATATGCTCCATTGTATTTAAAATATGAGATATACAGATTCAAAAGTGATATTAATTGCATCATATCAATTTCCACATCTATATTTACAGGATGTAAAAAACAGCATAGTAATGTAAGTGCAATTAAAATTCTCATATGCCCAATGGATTTCTCAGTAGCATATCAGAAGTGTTCTTGATCTGCGGTAAGTCTAGACATTATACGATAAAGCAGTGTCGTGCTCTGTCTAGGAGGTTGTAAAACCACTACCTTAACTGCTAATAATGTGTGTAATTTATCATTAGCATTTAAGGTAGTGAATCGCTGTAATTGGCGCAGTACTTTTTTGAATGCAGTCATTTATCGTTACTGTTGACCCACGCCCAAGCGTTTCAAGGACATGACGCACGGTACAGGCACATGCTTCCCATAGCGTTGTAGCGCTGAATGTAACGTGTTAAATCACGGCACCGCCTGGCATTGTGTAGTGCGCGAATCACGTAGTTCAGCGCAACGCAAGCAAGTCATTCTGTGACCGTTGTGAGCACAGATCATCTATTTTGGTTGCGACCTTGAGTGTCATCCACATCGTTAATTCATCTTGGCCTGAATATTTTTGCTTCATTCCAGTTACACACGCATTTCGGCTTACAGTTTGTGTCTTGCTGGGAAACGTAGAATATGCTTCGTACTGTGTTCAGAAACTGTGTTGTCAAGTTTGAAAGGGCGTTATCTACGGCAACTTTACCTGCACCCAACACAAATCCGGAGATATTGTACACTGGGGTAAGGTACACATAATAAGTGTATTTTAACAAATGCCATGCGGATCTAAAAAGTGCATTAACCTTTTGGCTCCGGAATTATTTTTTTAATTTTAGCACACTGTAAATAAAATGTGAATAATACAGGAACCAAATAAGTTAAAATTATGAAACAAACTGCATTTTGAAGAGAAAAAAACGGAGAGTATATACCGTGTTTAAAATATTCAGTACCTATATTTGTTGAATAAATATATAAGATGCAACTTTAGAGGTTAGCGGTGCGGTACGACCACTATAATTGACATTAGGCGTC
>Ga0136643_10000318_pt1 | contig 52605 bp, 28 predicted proteins | sample TergutLab28metaG_FD_96883 | JGI IMG/M metagenome (GOLD analysis project Ga0136643, IMG submission 96883) | Labiotermes labralis P1 segment gut microbial communities from Petit-Saut dam, French Guiana - Lab288 P1 (version 3) (version 3) | ecosystem: Host-associated > Arthropoda: Insects >... | reverse complement strand
GGCTGAGTGGACCCCGTTCCAGACCCACTACTACTCAGAAAATCTGGTAGCGCCGGGGATCGAACCCAGGACCTCTGTATCTGTAGCCAGAAACTCTGACCACTAGACCACAGAGGCGGTCCAAGTTTTCAAAATACATATCCGAAATGAGAAATTTTACCAATTTACATGTACTCTTACGAATACACAGAACAATATCTTGTGTCAAACAAATAATCCTCCTTGGCGTCCATGAAAGTTTGTTATTTTTTGATCAGCTCAGTGACTACAAGCTTCTGAAAGACTCTATACCAAATGGTTAGTTAGGTATAAAGGAACACACACAATGGCTGATATAAAACTCTCCTGTCTTACTGCTCACTCACCCAGTGTAGGAGATCCTTTTAACTCCAGCAGTTCATTAGTTTTGAAGTACAGCACAGTGGTGTACTCTGCTGGGAGGACTGCAATATAAGACTTCCAAAATGAATCAGGCCTGAACTTCTCTACAAGCAGCAGCAAAGATAAGGCCACATTTGGCATATGCTGCAGCATGGGATCCGTCCGGAACAAAGGACCTATTTATAAGGAAAAAAACATGAATTTCACCATATTATAAAAACAAATTTAGGAATACGATATTCTAGTAAAAATTTGTAAACTTTTAAAGCCTAGTTGTTACTTTGTGTACCACTGGATTTAACATTAAAAAATTCTATGTTCTGCCCACAGGGTGTTTTTGTGTGTTTTGTATGGATCTCAGAAATAACTGTGACTTTGCCCTATACAAGCTTAAGAGTTTGCTTTTTACAATGGAGATGGAAGGTGTCTATTGTGTGGAATGAACCTAGGGTAAGAAAAACACATTACACTGTGTCCTTAAAAATCAAAACCAGTATTTTCAAAATATACTTAATTTCAAATGCTGCCATTAGATTTATGTTATATACCATCTGTTGAAACAAAAATGCATTTTGGAACACACACATATCACCCTTGATTTCATTACCCTTATGTCTGCAACACATATCCCAAATAAATCAATGTCATGGCAGGATATCACTCATTCAAGATAAGGTATACTTCCTGTATTATGTCCCTTTGGGCATCCAAGTCTCTCAGTTTTATCACCAATAAATTTTCAAATATAGATTAACAGGAATGTAAATGTTTTTATTTCACAAATGACAGACAATACAGTATTGTAACAATGGCCCCTCATTATCAGTACTTTGCCTAAGCATGAAGCCAGCAACCTTGAAGTAAATAATGTACTTCACTACTTTTCCACAGCAATTCATCAATGGTGCCCCTGGGACTAGGTGAATACAAAAGCGGCATTCATTAACTGGTTTCTGATACTGTGGCAGTGTTAATACTATTGAAAACTGGGCAGCTGCAACAGGCACTTATTTGTTAGTCATTTCTTATTACATATGTACCTCAGGTGGTCTCACTTTGCTAGTGACATTTATTCAGTTGAAGTGTCCATTGCATTACTTCTGCAAAGTTTTCATTAAAATAATAATAATAATAATAATAATAATAAACTGTCTAAGGTTTTGTAAAAAAGATTCCCCATCAAAAGTGCTGTATAAATAAACACCATACAGACAAGTGAGAAAATCTGAATTATAGGTTCAGAATTGGACAAAAATAAAATCCAAAAACCCTGATTTTTATCAGATGACTTTACAGTTTACATTAAGTACAAACATAAACAGCCAGAATAAAAGATGCTGGTGCTACAAACATCCCCATCCAAGTCATGCAGTTTCTGTTGCATGACCTCAAACTGTAGTGGGCGTGGCAAAATCACAAGGCCCATGTTTTTCAAGGAAATAAATTCTCTCAACAACATTAAATGAACCTGACAGCATTATCCAGGGAACTGATAGGACAAAAGAAAATGTAGGCAATCCATCATATCTGCAGTAAATTGAGGAACAAATTTCAAAGAAGAGGCAAAGTTCAACCTAGAACAAGCCATGAAGGGCCAAAGTGGGAGTCGAGGTACAGCTCTACTCTTTCTTTAACCTCAGCACTAGATGGAGGTGGGTGGTCAACGCCATGCCCTGGCTGTTTTACCCCTGGGAAACTGGTCCGGTACTCACTGTACAGGAGACCTGGTGGGCCCCAGGGCTGGTCTAAACGGGTGCAGATTATTTCACACCCACCAGGCATTGAACCCCAGACTGTCCAGCCTGTAGCAAGTCACTGTACTGCCCATAACATACCCGCCCACATTTAAAAAAAAACTGCTCACATCTCAAGACAAGAGCTTCGTCATTTCCTGAGAAATTCTGTCAGGTGTCAGACCTACTCAGAAGGTGGAGGCTGGGACCCTGAGACTTTTCTCTAAGTTAAGTTGACCTGCCAGGAAAACATGTATTCTAAATTTGTGGCAAATGTAGGTTTCATACAAAACAAAGCTCCCCTCACAACTGCCATGCTGATGAACATGATCAGTGGGATGCTCCATGTTAGACTGATCTAATGGAGGGGTGAACTTTTGAAACCAAAGCTATGACAAAAACTGTCAATCTGTCCCACAGAGACTTCAAGAGGCATTTCACAGGTCAGTTATTATAACATTCACAAAGATAAAAAATCAGAAAAATACCTAACAATGAGTCTTCAATATTCTCTGTGGTTAACATCACTTTTCGAGGGACAGCAATCAGAAGATCACCCTGTGCAAAATTCTTTTCTGCTTCAATGCCATGCCCATACCCTTCAAACCGTGTAATTTTTACACCATTAATTTCTGCTCCATTTTCCTTCATCCAAGTTGTGAATTCTCCAAAGTAAGCATTTCGGTCTGCCACTGGAATCTTCATATCTAAAGCTGAATGAAACACAACACATGTATAAAAGGTAATGTTCATCATTAATCAGACAACGGGATTTATCACATTTCGAGAAAGAGATAAGCAATAAAGACAGTGGAGTCTCTCCTCAGTGACGGCACACTGCATTTAATGCTTCAGCTGGCATGCTAGTGTACAGAACATGACAATTTTACAAAATGCAACATGGAAAAACTACTACATGTCTAACATCTACTGCACTTTCAGTACTCCTTTGGCTCCTATTTTAACTGTCCCTTGTGGTTGGTATCACTGCTTTCAGTGCAGCTGCAACACAAAATTCTGTAGCTTGCAGGAGTTTTGAGAAATCTGCAAATAAAATTTAGAGATAGAGATATACTTGACTTACATAGAGCCATGCATCATAATATTATTTTTCTAGTAAAACCAACAAAATGCACCAATGTATCAAATTTATTTTATTTTGGAATGACACTCTACATGTTTAGGACGGTCTTTCCATCGATCATAAGGAGTTCCAGACTGTACATTCAGCAACAGGCATTTGCCTGTTGCTGTATGTACATGTAGAATGTCATTCCAAAATAAAATAAATTTGATACATTGGTGCATCTTGTTGGATTTATTATAGAAATAATATTGATGCATGGCTCTATGAATGTCAAATTTGTCATTGCCAAACAGGCAAAGGAAACATATAAATATACAAACATCAAAGGAAAACTGTACAAAACAAATGCTGCAATATGGTGTAACAAAATCTGCAGAGAACAAATGCCTGTTGCTGTATGTACAGTCTTGAATCCCTGTTGATGGATGGAAAGATCATCCCAAACACACAGAGTGTCATTCCAAAATAAAATAAATTTGATACACTGGTGCATCTTGTTGGTTTTACTATAGAAAAAGATATATATTTGTTAACTGCAATTGGGTTGACACCCGGTGGCAGTAGTATAGTAAACATTTACACACAAACAATACACAGAATAACACAATTAATTCGGGGAGAGTGTTGGCCATGCCCTGTCTTTGCGAGTTGTACCCTGGCATTTGCCTTACTACTGAGGAAAAAGCACGGAAAAACCTCAGTCAGGGTAGAGTGCCAGCTGGCACGATGAAAACAGAATATACAGAACAGAACATACATAACAATAAGAATACATAAACATAACAATAAAAATATGTAACTTACAAAATTAAACAAAGGCATAAAAATAATAACTATACATAAACGAAAAAATACAAAAACACAGTAAATACAAGTACACATATTACCAAAACACCCACACATTACAAAACCAATACATACATACACCCATACATTACAAAAACCATACATACACACAACCACACATTACAAAACCCACACATAAACACACCACAAAAGAAGTTAAAACAACCATAGTACAACAAACACACCAAATAAAATTGTCACAATACAATAACCTTAATGTGCATTGTACTTCTATCCCCAAGAACTTCAACATAACTCACTTCAATTCACTTCAAAACAAAATCACTTCGCATATATCACATCAGTTCACTCCACATCACTTCAATTATTTACACTCAACCTCCACTTGAATTTCCTTGCCTGTAACTACATTCTTAACCCTCTTTCTTAAAGTGTTTAGTTTACAGCGGAAAGATGTTAGTAAGCCTGCAGGTAATTAGTACCAGCTTTTAATGATCCTATTTACAAAGGAATATTTACAAACACCTGTTCTTTGTTTCCTAGTCCTAACTTTCCAATTATGATCTTCCCTGCTCAGGTAACATGGTTTTAGAAGTCTGTCATCTACCACTTTCCAAGCTCGTCCCGCGGTGCATGCCTTGAAAAGGGCGCATATTCAGGCTATCAATCTACGCTGTGCTAAAGTTTCCCAACCAGACTCATTTATATTATTTGCAAATTAGCTGCTCTCTTTTGCACGCGATTTAAAGCGCTTACCTGACTTTCTCTGTATGGGTCCCAACACACTGCTCCACACTCAAGTGTTGGTCTCACTAGTGCCGTATAAGCTAAACATTTCATGTTGTTTATTTAAAATGATTATGACTTGAAACACTTTTTATTTATCATAATGTTATATAAATGATACAGAAAAGACAACAATAAATGTTTCATTACTTTCATTCAAGGAAATGTTACCGATATTAGAGTACAAGTAAGCATATAAAACGTAGTTTCCACCTTTACTTAACATAACACTATGTAAGAGAAATGGGAAATATACATTCACAATTAACAAATTCAAAATCTTCTACTTGATTTTATCTAGTATCTGGACTGTCTCTTTTAAGCTTCCAAATAGTCACCCAGCATTCCCAGATTCCATTTTTCTCTGGTAGCATTTCTCCAATGTAGAAACATTCTGGTGAAACCTTCCACCACACTTGTCACAGACATCACCAGGGTTATTGTAAAGAAATCCAAAAGAGAAGGACAGTGTATTTTTAGCACACACTGTACCACATCATTCTGCAGGCATAAAGCTGATTATGTAATATCATCCATCTTCCAGGCTATGATCTCAATAACCTCAGTCTATTTCAGTCCCTAGGGTAAGATATCACGATTTACACCCATTTAAAGCAAGCAAATTCACGGGCAAGCATATGTAGAATCTAGGCAATGAAAAGGTGTTGTGACCAGCCAAGTGTAATAGCCAACATACATTTCACAACAGCTGTTCAGAGAATAATTCCTAACAACTGATAGAGGACTGTGCTAACAATACTGTACAGCATAATTCTAGGGATTAGGATATTTTGGGATTTTCTTTGTCAAGTAACTGTATGTACAAGGATAAAAGATAACCTCCATTCCCAATCTTCAATTTTGGGGAAAATACCTGTACAGAACATGTTTTAACTACAAACACAATTATAAAAAACCACCATTTATCAAATAATTAGCTGTGAAAAATTTCTTTCTCATATTCAGGTAAAAATGGTATTTTACAGCTGTGTACAGCAGAGAAACTTGTTGAGGCAAAATATGTTTGGTATTGAGAAATTTCTCTTATAATTAAGATTAAAGGGTTTTAAGTAATTTGGTTCCTTTGCACTCCTGAACATGGCTAAAGATAATGCAGAACAAACATTTAAACTGTTGTATTCTTTCTTTTGGGTGATTTCCCAGTGTCTGAATTTTATGTGCTGATGTTTCAAAACTCTCTGTCAGTTTCATCTTCATAGGTGGTGTAAGCAGAAGAATTCTTCCTGCTTACAACATTGTTGAAGATGAAACATCGGCACATAAAACTCAGATTTGCGGAATCACCCAAAAGAAAGAATACAACATTCATAACACGACAAAAGTTTCAAATCAAGACATGCTTAAACTGATTACATGTTAAATAACTCATAACTGTGTAATACCTGATTCTATTTTCCTGATCTTCTCCACCAGTTTTTCTATTTTTTTATGATCTTCCATTTCTTTGGCATCATTAGGAACAGGCAAGATGTTACTACTGACTGAAAAATAAATTCATATAATTACAAAAATGCACCTAGCATATCAATATCCAGTCTGTAAAACATACATTTAGATTAATTGAAACATAAAGATGCATAAATAAAATGGAGACAGGTGACGGTCACTATTAACATGTTATCAGAAGCCTACAAACATAGCTGGACACAGCCTAAAATGCTACATGCTTATTTGACATGAGAGTGCTGTTTCCGTAATCTTCTCATACCATTGGTCCATATCTTATTCCCTAACTCCTGCATTCCACTGTACCCTGGGAAGACACCTCTAACATTTGGTCTACTACTACCTACTCCCAAAACTGGTTAGGTTATGTATAATACAAACTTAGGCGTAAAGTTCATCACGGTCTAATATGTCGGGAAAATTTCTATGGAATCTAATCGTGTCAAACATGCGCATAATCCTTCCCAATCACTTCAAACTAGTTGACATACTTTAAAACGTTTGGTGTTCGTACAGCCGCTATTCTTTCGAACTTCCCAAAGTACACATCAGAAATATCTCACTTACCTTTAATAAGTTTCTCTACCAAATTACTGACTTCACTTCTTGCTTGAGGAGATAATGGCTTTCGTAAACCATCCTCAACATTTTTCTCTTCGACTGGGAGTGTATCCCTCACGTGTGCCTTCCCACGAATTTTTTTTCCCATCCTATGTCTTCTAAACCTACAGGGCTCATCATACGTATACAAAAGAATGATGATTTCAAATTACGTCTTCTGTTACAATTACTAAAAATTATGTACATTAAACCATTGCGTCTCCAACATTATTCCACCGTTATCCTATCAACCTTCTGCCACGACCTCGTTCCCATCTCACGGATTACCTGCTGTATTTTTGTGCTGTGATTAGGTATCAGAGATCATATAGGTACGAATATATAACGAAGATCACCAAACATGTCGAGAAGCAAGCAGCGTCGCGAGTGGCGAGGCATGTGACATAAACGTTTGAGAAATGTACACTAAAGCATGTAACTAGCGATTATTCCGGCGTAATTTTGATATTTACTTGTGTACTGTACTTACCTATGCACACACCTTGTTGAATATAAGCCATGTAACCCATTCAGTAAAATATCCCAACATTCAGAACGATGGGCTTCCACCCAAGATGTAATTATAATTGTCTTGAAACAAAATCTGTCGTGAAGTTTATCGTGTAGATATGCAATTGTGCAATGCAGACCCTTTTAAGAGTGGTATGAAACAAAATGCCCTATTGCAGGTGCTTTTAAACGTTCGGTCGAATATGCCATTAGAAAGGGGCAAGCAGTCTCGTTAGTATAGTGACCAAAGATCATTTAGTTACAAAATTATCTTAGGTCTGAACTGAATTGTATTTCTATTTCCTGCAGGTGTATGAGACTTATCTCCTTAAAATTGCCTACAGCAGTTCTTGGTGCCAACCAATACCAAAAGCACTTGTTCGGGGTCATCAGTGTCCTCTTCTGTATTTTCCGGAATCTTCGAAGCTGGAGAAGTTGATGGAGAAGAAAAAGGGTCAGGAGATACAATGGTTGATGTACAGACACCCTTGAAGGTCTTGTTGAACGTGTCCCTCAGATCTGCATGTTTCATTGATAGAACATAATCTGCATTTTATGTTAAAAAGAAAAATTTCTGGTCTTGGGACTACTCAAGTGCTCAGTTTTCAGCATTTCTGAATTATAATACTCCAGACTAATGGAAGTTTGCTGTATATGGGAGTGACATTAACAAATAAAAATTAGAACGAAATTAATGCACGTTTAACTGAAGCCACATCACCTATTTCATGTGTTGGATGAATATGCTGCCCCAACCTTAGTCAACTCACGAGCCTAAAAAGTGCCCAAAACTAAACAATTATCACCTGAATAATGACTGATGTGAAGGTTTGAAGACTTGTATTATACCTGTTTTGCATGGATGTGAAGAATGGTCTCTTAATATTACTGGACAAGCATAAACTTCAAAGCCTAATGCAATGTGTAAAGCTTTGAAGATCCGCTGTAAAGAGTGGTTTTCTGTGCTTTCTGGATTCATTCACATTCACATTTGGCCACATACTTTAATCACTACTATGAAATACCTGTGTGAAATAAGCACTGTTAACAACATACCATTCTCACATCTTGACTCATCATAGTATCAGCCTCTAACACCCTTGATAAATAGAGGAGGGCAGGTATCACAGCATTGCAGGAAGTAACAGTCAAAATATTTTCTATCTCCTCTTATGCACACATGGTCTCTCTGGCAATTGCACCATTCACTATGCTACAGTCACCCTGGACAGTTGCATTCCCTTATAGGCTAAAAAATTATATGTTTTTTTTTGTTTGGAGGGGGAGGGCATAGTCAGGCACAAGACCAAGTCCACCCATTTGACCACTGCACAAAGAGGTGAAGCAGGTCAGTCTGTTCTACAGCTTGAAATACAGTATATAGTCACATAATGGTTACACAGCGTTCACAAGGACTGGAATTATACTACTTGTGTTGAAAGTTATGCATGCTGCACTTGTCCCACATTTTTTCCTCTTTGTCCCTAGTGATCACCCTTTTCCGCAGGGCTTGCATGCATTAAGGGGGATGGAAACAAATATTAGTATGATTATTAATTTTTCAAAAATAATTTAATGCCAGTTTTTCACAATGTAATGAATTCTTACTGTACTGGATTTCTACCACACTTAAGAAATATACATTTGCCTTCATGAGTATTTCATCATGCAAAGTCATGGCACATGTTATTTGTCCAACAGCTCATCACGGCAGGTACCACAGCTAACATTCCTCAATACATGTTTCACTCCATTTGGAGATGAATTGCTGGTGCACAGACCCATAAAACACAAACCAAAATTTTGCACAGTAACAGAGTATTGTATACTTACCATTGTGACAGATTTCATCACGTGTGCATAGTAATAGCAATTTGACTAATAACTGTATGATATTGCTAATGAAAGTATAAAATTGATTCCATCCAGATGAAGAAACAACCAAACAACACAAGTCTGTCAGTAATTTATTGAGTAAAAATTGGTGGAATGACCACTAGAACATACACGTGTGACACAACAGAAACATACTGTCTGTTACATTTCTGTTATCAAACAAAGATATTTACTGTGGTGGTTGAAGCTGTTTCTTTTGCCGAACCTGCGCTGCAATACGGTCAAGATCTCTACGACCTTGAACAGTCAATCTACGTCCACCATCACCAGTCTTCTCAATAAGCTTCAGTTGCTCAAGAGACTGCAATGCCTTACGGGCAACACCACCCGCACCGCGGCAGAAATGTGATGGACACACACCATTTCGCTGACGTCCTGCAATGACAATGTTCATATTGTATCCTTTTTAACATCTATACAGTATTTAATAAAAGGAAAAGTCTGCAAAGCAACACACTCACTACAGACACCTTTCTTACAAACTCCCCTTTTATTGTTTAAACATACACACTATTTTGTCTTTCATTGTATCAAAATATATTTTCACTTACAAACTTCATTGACTTACAGTACATATAATTCTTGGACTACAAAGAAACATAACCAATAAGCAAAATCTGAATGTTGGCCTTTTATAAATCAAAGTTCTTGGCTAAGAACAGAAACATGACACTTAAAACTGATGTATGAGAAAGCTGTCACACATGTAATGAGAGGTTAAGGCTAGAAAGATAACCAACCTAAGGCCATGTTCAGAGTCACTAATTCACAACTACTAAAAACAAAATGTGAAAAAATGTAATAAACAGGGAAATACACCTCCACTTTGGTTTTCAATGTTCACATATGTACATAAACAACTAATGATAATTCACTCATAACAGCCCTAGGTCATGGTACCCATTATTGAAACGAGATCTCGTTCCCCCCACCCAACCCCCAACACCCTAAAAGAACACCCCACACATCTTGTATAGATGCTCTGTAAGTTAAATCACAACCTGAAGATGGCCAACATACAGGGCCAAAACATGTAGCTGTATACCTACTGTACTACAAGGTGAAATATAGTTGTGTTCGACTGTATGTGTAATACACAAAAATTCTTTGTTATTTCACTGTTTCCAGTACACCATATAACCTGTTTTCTTAGTGTGGGCAATCAGCAGCAATCAAGTAATCTCCAAACAAATCCACAAAAAATAAACTAACAATATTTTGATCAATGTGAAATAAGGAGGAAGCTACACACTGGATAACTGAAGCACTGGAGTTCAATTTCTGGTGGAGCTGTAGATTTTTTCTTCGCACTGTGTCCAGATTGGCTCCACAGCTTCAAGTTCAAAGGATAATGGGGGTCCCTTACTGAAGCTAGAGGTGCTGTACCTAACAACACTGTCAGTTGCTACAGTTATATAGCATCCACAGCAGATGAATGAAAATCTGCATTACTTGGGGGGGAAAAAAAACCTGTCCCAGTGCCACTCTGTCCACCATAAATTCCACATGAACTGGACTGGAGCTGAATCCAGCTGACAGGCAGGTGGCAAAGTTGGTAAGCATGTACTATATGATAGGAAAGACTGGACCTCTAAACTCCACTCCCCTGTATGTCATTACTGACATTATGTTGAAACAAGCTGGTACTGACATTATGAAGCAGAATTTTATATAAAGGATAAACGCTAAAGAGAGTCTTCAATTTGAATAAATCAATCTCTATCAGCAGAAACAGAATGTCAGGTTAATGAACAAAATGAGGAAATTATATTCATCATTCCTATTAAACAACATGAATTTCAGTTTATTTTTGGATGAACACTTCACTGCAATTTCCAAGATATATATAATACTAAGGGATAAAGATGAGATACTGTCATAATAAAAACGGACGTTGATATGACATGGCAACATTCAGCATGGGGCTTATACAAAAAACAAAAGAGATGAAAACAACTTACATGTGGTGCAGGTAAATAGTATGAAGTAATATGCAAGACATGAAATGTGTCAAACAGTCAATAAACCATAGCTGCCCTATATTGATCATTATGCATCAGTTTAGTTGTATGTCTTGCTTATGATGCAGCCAGACCTCTTCGCTGAGCAAGCCAAGCCAATCATTTTTTTGAAGATGTCTCCAACCTAGCACCAATTTCTCCCATTTTACATCATTTTGCACGTCTTCTGTGTGTCCCCTTACCGCCCACAATTGAACACATAGCTCAAAACATTCCCACATAATTGTAAACCGTTTCCCTCTTTGGAAATGGTGCACCAAGAAACTTTCATCTGCACTTATGACGGTTTCTTGTAGGAATCGTATTCAGTGTAACATACAAACAAATGAATTATTCCAATGTAATCCACACAGCAGATTCATGGAGATCTCATGTCACCAACAAGCAGCATGGGAATGGAGTCAGTCAACTTAGTGCATAACACAAACAACAACATATGAGGTTAGCAGCAACTTTGGGCATTTAAAATAATGCCCCTACAACAATGGCACAAATCTATGAAACTGCATAGTTCTACTTTTGCATTTCCCCTCCAAACTTCAGTATTTCAAAAGAAACAAGCATCACAGTTGTTGAAAATATCCACTTTAGAACACAACATACTTCTTCCTGAATAATACCTTTGTGGAAGAAAGAATCTCTACCATTTGCCTCACCTCCAAAGATTTTAGTAACAGCTCCCACTCCTACAGGAGAACGGAAATAGATGTGTCTTGCAAGAGCAGCACATCTAGTGTAATACCAGTCTTCATCATAGGGAGCCAACTCTTTAAACCTTGCACTTTTCACAAGGTCAACCCACTCTGGAACTTTCATTTTACCAGTCCTATAAAGAAGATTGTGTTAAAGGTTAGCATGAAACTCAAATTAAAAAACTAATGAACGCACGCATTTTCTTCTAAGTAAGGCTGATGCTCACTAAATGTTAACGCTTAGATATACTTATTATGGCAGGATTTGGGATTTAAACCCAAACCATTTCATGGATAAAACTATCGTCATAAAAAATCCCCCCCCCCGTGACATTCGTTTTGTTCATTTGTTTTAGGCACATCTAACTAAATGTCTCGTGTCAAACATAAACATATTCAAATGCAGAAAAACCGGCGTGTGTAAGAAAATAGGTGCACTTCAATAACACATTTAATCACCTTCAGAATTCTACCTACTTTTTAAGGAAAGCTGAAAACGCTTTCACGAACTTCTGCTGATCCACGTCCTTGAGAGTGACAGAAGGCATCTGAAAAAGCAAAAATTAACTTACAAAAAGTTGTTTTACACAACATACACAGGAAAAGTCCTCTTCCCTGTCACATTTATACAGACTGCCTTCCAAGTTTCCTACTTACACCAGTCACACCACATGCCCGCATGAGGCACGTACTCAAGTCTGAACCGAAACATTTTACTTTCCTACCTACACCAGTAACACCACATGGCCGAATGAGGCATGTACTCAAGTTCGAAACAAAACCTTTTTTACTTTTCTATATATACAATTTAAAAAACTTATTACAAACCACGTCAACTATACTGCAAAACGCTGTTCAACTTGACTAAAAATTCATCAAGCCGAAAGTATAGTCAGAAACCTGTTTTATACACCCTTCGTCTCCAACTCACCTTGTTGCTTACTTCTGCCGGAAATACCACCATACAAGACCGCACCATCGCACGGAAGTTAGAGAGCAAAAGGATCATATACCAGAGGTGTTAAGCCGGCTGTCCAAACTCACGGATTATACATGCCGTAACACACACTTCAAATCTTCCACCAACAAATACCGTATTACGTACCTTCCAAAGGCAACTTTACTTTTTACCTGTAAGCAAAGCACTTGAAAAGTAATGCAGAAAAATTTGCGTAAAATTAATATTGGGCAGTTTTATTAAAATCTGTCAAGAAAATCAAAATTTTGTTGAAACTCGACAAAAATAATGCACTGTACATTAAGTCCTTTTAAATAAATCAGAAAATAAACTGCAGACAGCATGGAAGATAACAAACAAAGTATCAAAAAATGCAACGGACTGATAATATATCAAGAATACAAATAGAAAACAAAGAGTCCCAAGAAAATAGCAAACGCCTTTAACAAATATTTCATAACAATCACAGACAATTCAATAACAATTAATCTGGATGAAAAAGGTATTCAGCTATTAGATAAATGTAAAATAATGATATATTAGAAAAGAAACTAATAACCACAACTGAAACTAAAATTTTAAAAATTAAATTTTTTATACAAAATTCTACACGATATGAAGGAATTTCATATAGAATATTAAAAAATGCATAATGCAATTGGTAAACCAATTATTCATATGCAATGTATCACTTAATCAAAGCATCTATCCTAATAGATTCAAGTTCACAATAGTGGAGCTCATTTACAAGAAAGGAGGAAAAACTGCTTCAACCCATTTCACTATTAATAACTTCCTCAAAGATATCAGAAAAGTGATGTATAACAGATTAAGCCCACTTTTATATGTAGCGAAAACTGTGACAGCTGAAAAATTTGATTTTCAGAAAAACAGCAACACTGTACAGCAATTTATATGTTAACAAATGATAACTTACCAGTCCTACATGTAAGTAGCCAAATTGCAGGAATTTTCTGTGATCTAGCCAATGTTTTTGATTGTATCATGTTCTTTTGAATAATCTATTGTGTTATGATACACATGGTACAGCAATACTATGATTTAAATCCTACTTGGAGAATAGGAGACAAAGAATTGATATATGGCATAATGAATTTGATAAATCTTTTTCAAATAGGGTAACAATAAAAAGTGGGGAACCCCACGGTTGAATCCTGGGTTCAATGTTAATTTTGTTCTACATTAATGATTTCCCATAAGGAATAAATATTAATTCTAATCTGATATTATATGCAGATGAAACAAGTTTATTAATCTCTGGTATTAGTATAAATGAAGTTCAAACTCTACAATTGCACTGGATAATATTAAAAAATTGATCATGAGAAATCATTTGTCCATAAACCTAAAAAAGTTAAAATAATTAAACCTGATTCAAATTTCAAAATAATGAATTTTCAGAATTTCTTATAAGGATAAACCGATACAAGAAGAAATAAACACTAAATTTCTTGGGGTAGGAACTGAAAAATATATGAACAGGAAAACTTATATTAAGCTTTTACTACCAAAATTAAGTAGTGCACACTATGCAATTAGATGCATGACCCATTATAACAATACAGAAACACTCACGATGATATGTTGTGCATATTTCCCACTCAACTGTGATGTATGGAGTGATCTTCTGTGGTAACACACCAGATATTAATAAAGTTTTTCTCTAACAAAACAAATTTAATAAGAATAATGATGGGGATACGTCCCAGAAGCTCATGTAGGCCACTTTAAGGGCTTTAAGATTACTGACATTCCCCTCACAATATACATTGTCCCTGATTAAAGTTTCAGTTAATAACTTGGAATATTTTTCATTTAATAATACAATACACACTAAATTTACATGAAACAGAAGGTGTCTTCATGTGGCACAAATGTGGTATTGTATCAAAGTGGTGTTTACTACGCGAGTGTAATAATTTTTAATAAAGCACCCATATATACGGTCGACTGTGTGGAAAACAAGCAGTAGTGCATACGAAAACTGAGAATTTATTAATACACAGATTTTATTCTGTAAATGAATTTTATATTATAGTTATGCTCCACAGGGAAATCAATATGTAAAACAGATTCATTTCACAAATGATTATTGACATTCTAGTGTTATGGAAATTAATTTGTGGAGCCATACGAGTTAATACAAGCTGATTGATGCATGTGGTTGTGTACATGTTGCGGTGCCAATATTGCAGAACAATTAAGAACATTTTTATATTTATACTTTATATATTGTATGTGTTTGTACATATGATATGACATGAGAGCTAAGCAATCAAGCCCACATTTGTTTATTTATAATTGTATTGTGGTGTACTGTACTGATATTGACAAGCTTTACATTCAGAGCCATGAGGTGAATATGATGAATCTATGAAACAAGACACATATGTCATGTTATATTACCGAAGTATGTTACATTTTTGACAGAGACGTAAGATGTATAATCGATCTTGTCGAGCCACTGGATATTAGGTTGTTAGGACTGCTGAGGTAGTACCAGCAGTACAGAGTATTCTGTACCTCAACCATAATAAAAATAATGGATTGATGCATTTCCACAACACCGATGGTTACGCAAATGCACCACAATGTTACAAGCACACAGCTTACCTAGTCCATTAAAATTAATAAAGTAACACCAAAGATGCCATTCATCAAGGATTTTTTTCTTCAATGTTTTCGGTTTCCACTGACCACCATTGTTAACAGAAGCTATGTTAAGAAAATGTACTGCTACAAACAAGAACCGACGACATTACACAGATTAAACACAAGGGCATTCTTTCACTTCATGTTGCAAGATGGAACCAAATTACTGTAAATATCAACATGACAGGAAATGGACTATAACTTAGTGTTGAGGTGCATTCATGCCACCATTGTTGCAGTGGAAGAGCAATAAGTATTGCATATTCAGAGTGTGTGTTTGTAGCCTTAGGTATCCTGCATGCAATGTGAATGCGCCATATTGTCATCTGTGACCTGCCCAGTTCTACAATATTTTTGTACTTATCAAATAAAGAGCATGATTTTTTAAAATAAAAGTTACTAAACACAAGATGAGTGTTTTGATTTTCTCTACAACTGATGTCTGTAAAATTTCTCATTTTAAGAAGAACTGAGCCGGATATGATCAAAAATGTCTTCGCGCCAAGTACCCCATTACACTGGTCAAAAAAGATTTTGTCCCATGCAAAAAATGTCTGTTTCTGATGTATTTTTGGATGCTGAATTCAAAAATGTTTCCAGAATTTCTCTACCACCCACACCTTTCACATTGCATCAGACTACGTGAAAGCACAAGCCTACATATGCAAGTCACTGGGTGCCAGTAGGAATTAGTCTGGACATGATATAACAAGCAGTCTGGTGTCATAACAGTCCTCTGCAGGTTGCTGGCCTGAGCTCAGTGTGTTATCATTTCAGAAGTACATAGTGTTTGTTCCGCCATTAATATGTCAAGAAAGTGCGTAAATTCATCAGATGTATTCTGCTATATCTGTGTTGAGGTGACATTCAAATCCCAAAGACGGTCTTTCGCACCCCTGATTAAGAAATGCTATGAGCATTATTTCGGCTGCAAAGAGTTATCCAGACAAGAGTTGGGCTCGTCATTTTTATTATGTGACATGTGCCAGTCTTCTCGCAGCATGGGCAAACGGTTCATGCTGTATGCCTTTCGCAATTCCTATAGTTTGGAGAGAGCCCACGGACCATGCTTCAGATTGCTACTTCTGCCTGACCAGTACCCCTGGTGTAACAGCAAAGTCCAAACACACTGCTCAATATCCAAATTTACCATCTGCAATGAGGCCAGTACCTCACAGTACGGAGTTACCTGTGCCAAAGCCTCCAACAAACACGACGCTGAGTGACAGTCTAGTGACGAAGATGTAGGCCAAGCTAACAACAATATGGATTGTGATCCAACATTTGCAGGAGCCTTTTCTTCCAATGAACCACACCTGCTGACTCAAGCGGACGTGAATGATATTGTCCACGATTTGAACCTGTCAAAGAAGCAAGCTGAACTTTTAGGGTCCAAGTTAAAGGGCTGGAGCCTTCTGCACCAGGACACTATGGTGTGATTTTACCGTGGACACCATGAAGAATTCAAGGATTTTTTCTCCCTGGAAGATGGGGGTCATGTTTTGCAATGATGTTTGTTCTGTTATGGAAGTTCTTGGCCATGAATATAACCCAGATTAGTGGTACTTGTTCAGTGATTTGTCAAAAGTGAGCTTGAAGGTGGTTCTAATCCAAAACGGAAATAGATTCCCCTCCATTCCTTCAGCACATGCAGCCAAGGAAATTTATGAAAGCATGAAACTACTGTTGGGAAAGATTAACTATGATGAATTTAAGTGGAAGTTATATGATTTCTAGGTTGTGGCACTGCTACTCAGAATGCAACTCAGGTGCACAAAATATTGCTCTTTCCTGTGCGAGTGGGACAGCAGGGACAAGAAGAATCACTATGTAAATAAACTGTGGTCTAAATGAACATCACCGACGCCAGGGGAGAAAAATGTCGCCATTCCTCCTCTTGTTCTTCTGGAGAAAATTTATCTGTCCCATTTGCACATAAAGCTGGGTCCCATGAAAAACTTTGGGCGAGGTATGGATAAAACCGGCCGTGGATTCGAATATGTGAGGAATAAGTTCCCAAATGTGGCACAAAAATCAAGGAGGGTATATTTATAGGACCCCAGATCAGTGAACTGATGCAAGACAAACAGTTCGATGAAGACCTGAATGAGATGGAAAGAAATGCATGGTTGTCATTTAAGAGGATTTGCAAGGACTTTGTAGGAAATCACAAAGCAGCAAACTATCAGGATGTTGTGCAGGACCTGTTGACTTCGCACAAAGCTATGGGATGCAATATGAGTCTGAAAATCCACTTTGTGGAGTCACACTTGGATTTTTTCCCAGTAAATCTCAGTGACCAACACAGTGAAATATTTCACCAAGACATTATGGCTATGGAAAAGCGGTACCAAGGCAAGTATGTTGGCAGACTATTGCTGGACGATGAAGAGGGATGTACCTGATGCCAAATACCGGTGAAAGTCATATGCCTCAACATTTTAAATGAAAGTTCCTGCCTGTTTCATGAGCACATAAAGTACTATTTTGCACATTTAAATTCCTCTGTATCTTTGAAACCCTGCCTGATAGAAAAATTCTGTATACGTATCTGAATTCAGCATAAAAAGTATTGCTAAGTTCACCTATTGAAGTTCGAGAGACAAAAAAAAAGTTACATTTTTTTGACCAGTGTTATTGTCAAATTTGAACGAAACTTCAAGTTTTTTCACAGATATATAAGAAAAATGCTCAAATATCAAATTTCATGAAAATCTGCCCCATGGGAGCCGAACTGCTCTAACCAGATGGATGGACAGACATGATGAAGCTAATGGTTGTTTTTTGCAATTTTGTGAATGTGCCTAAAAACAAAATGTATGATGCTGTTGTGGGTGAGATTGGAACAGTACATTCGCTTCACATCCTGAACTCACACTGTACAGCACAACAGTGAGCAAAAAATTTTAACTACTGCATGTAATAAATTTTACTTAATAATTTGTCCCAGCACTTTTTAATCCACAGAATAGCTAATTATATACATAAGCCACATGCCAGCCTAAACTGTATCTTGGACAATATTTGCAGGCATAATACAAAAGTACTTAGTAGTGGTAACATGACATGAAGAAACAGACTAGCAGTTATTTAATTACAAATTAATGGTATGAATTTGTGTAATAGGAAACATACATTAAATCTGAATGTCATGTGTGCATGTAGTTTAATATGAAGATAAACCTTAAACAAATACATTTTTGGCATGTGAACTATACTGAGTTGGTCAGTACACAGTTGATTTCCATTGAAACGGTGAAGTTCTAATCCTCTTGTATTGTTGAACCTGCAATTTACCTTTAAAACACCAGGTACTGCAATACCTGTATCCACTACTGGCCCCAATTTAAATCCCAACACTATGCCAGGCTGTCTTTTTCAGCACACATTAGGCCAGCTAGGGATGCCACAACTGTGGCTTAACAGACTGTGGTCAGTAAAATCAGAACATGCCATTTAAATCCTGATCCAAAAGCCAAATTCTGAAAAATTATTTAACATTTTTGTTCTTTCATTTCCTTCATATATCAGTTATGCAGTCAGAATCTAAGATTTAGTGGCTGTATATACCAATAGCACAAAATACTAAAAACTGAAGAGTGCATTGCTACATAGCTAACTGTATGAAAAGTGATGTATAAGTAAACAAATGGTAATTGTATAACTCTCGATTCAAGATAACAAAAGGACTTATTTATGAGAGCAAAGTACTCTGACATAAATACAAAATGACACATTTGTAACATGAAATATGTCTATGAAGCATTAAGGGGGATCTGATGATCTGCAATTTGCTTCAAAATTCACACATAATTTTGATTCTGAATAGCCACCCACCTCAGATAAATTGTCAAACAAAGGCTGAATGTAAATTTTTTTTGGTACTCATATAAAAAATTACAATGTAAACAGGGATAAGGGGGTCCATGATAATGCCCTTCACTTTAAAGGATTAACCATACAGTATTCTACTGATACACACCATATATTTTGTAATTGAAAATCAATGCACAGCAGACTTAAAAATCTATCTCTCATCAACACAGAGCAGAACCTCACTGTTTTTAACTCAGTCTGGCTATACAAGACATAGTCAATGCTCATACAAGAACAGAAGTAGAGTTATGTTAATAAACAACACTGTCAGTGCTATTCTATCCAATTACAATCACCACACATTTAGATATAGATTGCACTTAATGGTAACATACCCATCTGAAACTTCATTTTAGTCATCTACTAAATTCATGCAGAGCAATTTCCAGTTGAAATTTTAACTGGCTGGTATCAAACAACCATATAAAAAAGGGTCAATGTATTGGTCATTTTAAAAAACCACATTCAAGGAATATGAATATTACACTTAAACAGTACAGTAACTGTATGTCACACTAACAGTACCATTCACCACAGCACACAGCAAGAAACAATGGTACTTATATGCACTGCTCAATACAATGCTCTTTGTTTAAGCCCAGATGTTTTAGCTTCATGTTTTTAAATACTGCAATCCACACTTTCTAGTGTCCATTTCCAAACTGTTCTACTGTTGCTACTACTGCCCAAAATGGGCAAACCATTAACATGGTGCAGCCAGAGAGGGGGTAGAAATTAAGGTAAAAATTCCTGAAAAAAAGATAACTTCTAACATCATTACACCATATTCTAAAGTATACATATAAAAATATTTAGACTCTGCAGAGTATTTACAAAGTGAAAATCATCAAGCAAATATTGTACACACCTTTTAAAATTATTTCCAATTTCAGATGGCAAAAAAACCTTAGAACTGCAATGTTATGTCTCTCTTGATGAGAACTGTGACGTTTGAGATTCTTGTTGTGGTGATTATGCAGTGTGACATGATGGGAATAGGTGGTTCCTCTGAAACAACGGTACAGTAGTGCCACACTAAAAGTCATCACATTCCACACAAGAGCAATCTATGAGCAAAGAGCTGTTTACCAGTTTATTTAAGTGGTCAGGGGACACAGTAAACATACACAGACAATCCTCGTTTAACTCGTTTAACAACGTTTTAACACCAAGAAACTATAGTGACCGAAGATTCAACAGGTGTTTCCCCAACTTGGATTAACAATGATTTTGCTGGCAGGATCTTCACTGGCCAGACTCTCAGAAATTGCGGTTAATTCTCAAGCAAACCATCCTGTTTTACCATGTTTCACTCTATGGTCCAATATACAGAAATGCAACCCCGACATTACACAAGGTCTAACAGTTCCTAAATTTTTAATTATATACATACAACTTATATGTTTACATTACAGTCCTTCCTTACAATAAATCTGTTTAAAACATGGGTAACTGAAAAGTCCCCAATAGAAAGTTTGATTTTTTGTTAAAAAAAAAGACAGAAAAGAGAAGAAAGAAAAAAACTCTACTGATAATGTCCCTTCCACAGATTTATACTGTCTGTACAAGCATTCCTAACTAACTGCTTGCCATTATGCAACTTCTCACTGAAAAATTATATGAGCAGTTAACCTTAAGGACAAGGATTTAAATGTCGATGTATCTCTGGACAGCCCAAGTCTTTCAGGCTTAGTACGGACATTTAAACTGCTACCAAGTAAACACATACAGAACAGTCTGTGGCATGTTAGGCCATTCACCAGTACATTTTCAAGAGACCAGCATATGGTCTCACAGGACTACAATGGTTAAAACTCTATAGTTAACAAGATTTGTCAGCAGTCCCAACCAAAAAGGTAAGGCCTGACACGCTCCTTGACATGTGTTTAAAAAAACCCAAAAATCCAAAATTGCAATGATTCATAAAAATATTTTCCATCAATGATCAGCATTACCAAGGAAAATACAGTGGAAGGTAAAGTGACACGTACACATGGGACGTGAACATGAAGATAGATACATAATGGATTCAAGCCCTTTCAGTCCTGATGCATGTTGACCTATGACAGGCCCTCTGTGCCCGTAGGTCTTAAGTCCAATTCATGTGAGCCCTGTCCATTTAATAAAGGTCCACATTGTTCCCAGACCTAGACTTCTGACATACTCAGGGTCCAAGAGAAAGACCCCCGAAGTTTCACTCTCCCACAAAATGTGGGCTCTGGTCTCCTCCTGTGCCCCACACTTCCTGCACACAGGATAGTCAATCAGCCCCATTATGTAAGTGGGCAAGAAACTGCAAGTGATACTGGCTGATGTGTGATTAATAGTACTCAGTAGTTCTGCTACTGACATTTAAGTGTGGGATTAGTTTCTGAGATAACAGTATCTAATATACATCCCCTGTGATCAGATCACAGCAACTCAACAACCATTCCTGTCCAAGTAATGGACAATTTCCTACAAACATTACACACTCATGCATCATACCACTTTCATTTCTACTTCACTGTGGCATTCTATTAATTTCAATGCAAAATCAATACGTATATCATGACTGCATGTAGTATGTTCATAACCACTAGCATCAAGGCATACCTAGCGGCTTGTTCCAGCCATACAGAAATTCTCCTAAGTCACCCTCCCATCTTTACCTCAGATGTTCAGTGTCTCTTATATCACACTGGCATGTTGTCACCTGAACCAGTGATCAGTATTTCCATATCTGGTAGGTGATACGGCCTTTTCATTTGAAAAAGGCAGTTGCGTGAGGACAGTAAAATGTGCACTGGAATGAAAATGACACACTTTGAATATGGTACCATACCACTGAGCATTCAATCACAGAACAATTATGCAACTAATATAATTCCACAGAATGGAACATTTGAACAAAAACAGTAGTCTACTTTCATGGATTTACATTTCAAAAATGTCAAATGGCCACTTGTTTGCATTTGTTTATGCCGCAAATGAATGTAGCATAATTGTATTTAGCTCGTGTCCCTTAGCTGTTTGAACTCTGGATTCTAAATTAAGTTGCTCTTTTTTATATCTCCATTGGGTATAATTACAAGACATGTCATATGCCTTCTACACATAATGGACACTATGTAGAATATACAGCAGTACAGTGCCAGTCAAAGGTTACAAAACTTTAAAAAATATCTCTCTGGGCAGGGAGAGATATGGTGTGAATAAACCTCTACTTCAAGTTACTCACCAACCTGATTTCTGGAAGGCTGTGTGCTTAACCCTTTAATGCCAAACAACTTACAAAGACGTCGCAAACATTGTGTCAAAGTTTGAAGGAGTTTTGTTCACTCCTATCTGATAAAATCCTGTGGCCTGCTATACTGCAGGACCCTTGAAGGTTAGACTTTCTTTGTGGGGCCAGAATGTACCCCCTCCACAAACCCTGAAGTGTAAGTTGACACAGTAACTGTGCATGGTGTCCCAGCTGACTAATATGGTTTAGACACTGATAGCTTTATTTATAGCTTGCACTGGGGTTCACCATGGGTTGAAATGTTAACAATGGCCTATGAAGTGAACTTTCTTTCTTGACCAGAAAGAGTGTCAGTGACATACTGTACCCATATAAATCAGACAAAACTAATGCTCAAAAATCAGAGATATCCAAAAAAATCTACGTTTACAGCTACAGGAGGGCTCACAGACGTGCCTCTTTTAGTGCTGGGGTAATCTGTAGGGGTTGTGGGGTAGTAACATGCAACATACAGCAGTCAGTCTAGGAAACGTCTTGGACACCCTCAAACAGCTGGAATTTTATACAGTAACTCACATCGTAGCTTTAGATCTACTTTGCTGTCACTGTTGAAGACATTTATATCTCACTGGTATTACGTTTCTGCAACTGTGCCCAGTCATACACAGTAGTCTAAACAAGGCCGATGATTGTGGGTCACCAGCAATGGCCGGAAAAAAAAAAATTGAGGAGGAAGCCATAAGTGAAATTCTGGTTGCTGGCACTGACTCGGAATCAGGTGCTGAGATTAGCGGAGGTAAAGACTATTTTGAGGAGGAGGAGGAGGAGGAAGAAGGAGGAGGAAGAAGGAGGGAGGTGGAGAAGGAGAAGAATGAGGAGGAGAAGAAGAAGAGCAGCAGCAGCAAGCCTCAGCAGAATTCGCCATAACAAACGCTGGCCAGCGAAATCATCAACCCAACTGCGCTCCCGTCTGTGTTCTTCTCACAGCCAAAGAAAGGGCACAGTGTGTAAATGTGCCAGATGTGACGTAAGCCTGTGTGTGGTGCCTTGGCCTTGTTTCGCAGAATATAACACAAAAGTAAATTTGTAATATATCACCGTCTTTGTGAATACTGTGTTCTGATAAAGCAGTGATCCAAGGTGCCACAGACCTTATGCGGCAGCCAGAATTATGTGACTGATGAACTAATTACACCACAATTTATACAATGCATGCAATTCACAGGCCTAAATTTGCTATAAAAATAGGTGAATATTTTTTCCCGGGTTAACCAAATCATAAGCACAGTGCAAAATGTTATTTCATTAAATTTGAAGGAAAAGCCTATGAGATATGTTTTTTTTTTCTAATAGTAAGCAGTAAAATTTAAAATCCCCAGTAAAAAATCTCAACAGGCTGCATTGCCCAGAGGGATTTAATTCTGGCATTAAAGGGTTAATATTATGTCACTGACTTCACAGAATTTAATTTCGAAAGCAGAAAGAACAGACATATACAGTGAAATATCGCTACTAAACCTTCAGTGTATAGTATTCTTGAAGACATATGGTACTAATTTCATAAAATAATAAAACGTATCAAAGATATAGATTAAAAATTGTATGTATATATATACACACACACACACTTGGGATTAGAAAGTTATTACCTTAAATCCTCTGCATAAATAATGCACAACAGCTATGACATATGAGAAAACTTTGTCCTACATATGCATGTACTTGATTTACTACAAAGTTCTAGTTTGACAATTTTCGTACGAATTGAACAAGACATGTACTTCAATGCAATCTGTCTGCCCCAGCTCTGATATAATACTAGTTCCTCACAGCAGAATTAAATGAAGCTAAGCGACATCTGCTGGCTGTGTTCTGGCTATTTGAGAAAAGATGTTTTTGTATGAGGTGAAATGAGCAAAAATGTTTAAAAAATCTAATAAAAATACTCTCTGCATAGCATAAATTTCCTTCCTAACATCTGTGGAGTTTGAGAAGCATGATTATGTATAAGCTCTGTAGTGCTAGTAGAGGATAACTCACTGACAATAATGCGCATACAGAAGTATATATGATACTAAAACAAAAATATTTCTGAAGTGTGACCTGCCAGATGGCCTCAAAAAATGACATCACACATTACAGCAAAAGCTACAGTACATACAAACCAACATTTCATACAATATATCTTCTAAAGAATCACACTGAACTTCATATGTGACTGGTAATATCTTAATCCATCATTTACTAAGCAGCTTAACTGAGTAGTTGAGTATAGTTTAGCAATGATGGTCAACATACACTGGAATGACATTTCCCTGCAAACAAAATTCTTTACAGACTCATTTTTGTAGAGTATACCTGAAGTTTAATGGGTATTTTGTCTACTGCATCAGGCTATTTCACCATCAGACAACACCTCACCCCTAACACAGTAGGCTTTGTCAGCATTTAGGAACCACCAAGGTCACCATGAACCCAGCAATAACTTTAGTACTCTTCCCCCAATAAAAGGTCAACATATATAATTGTTATGTTCTCACAAAAAACTGCCATATCAAAATAGCAAAAGGAATTGTATATATAAGCAAATGTGAAGAAAAAAACTTCCTCCATAAAAGTCCCAGTGACAAATTTTTCTCATTAGTTCCTTGTCTAGTCTAAACATTCTCAGTAATGCTTGGAATCTGAAGGCTCATTACCATGCTCACAACAGCATAAAATTTGTCCCTATCATGAAGCACACAAATCCATTCCGGGCCCTCCCATCATACTTCTTTTACAACCCTGCAGTGTTTTTCAGTTTTCACCTACAGACAACAGGGATACAGATTTCTTGTACCATGTAACAGCTTCTAGGGGCTGTTTACTGTCAGTATACAGCTTTATGGTTGTATGCTTTGATATTCTTTGGTCAAAAAAAAAAAAAGTGGTTGGTCAAAAGAGCAACAACAAAGATTTACAAGGCCACTCCAGGAGTAACACAAAGCCATTTACAGGTTATTAGTTCCCACTGCACTTCTATTACCAGTTAAAGTATATTAACATATCAGTACATAACTCATCAAATATATGACACTTACTGTCCTACTCTAATGGTATATGCAACTGAAATAAATTTACCATGAACTAAAGTCAGTACTCTCATGATAAAGTTGGTAATGCTTACGTCCACAACTTAAAAACACTCTAAAATTCCTAGTTATACAGAAATATTATGAAATAATGTGGAACAAAAACATATATTTTATACACAACAGGCCATATGACTACCTAACACTTGGAAACACAACCGCACGGTATTGCCTACATATCGGTATATTTACATTGAAGCCCACTTTTATAAAATAACAGCACTGTTAAAAACAGGTCAAATATATTTGCTGAGTTTCACCAAAATTAAAAAAAAAAAAAAAAACTGGAACCCAAATGAAACTGGAAATATTCCTAAGGTCTGATCTAAACTGTCACTTATGACAGTCTGGATCAAACATCCTGTCAACCCACAATGCCTAGATTACACAAAATGTTAGCACAATCCTGACAAACTGGAACCAGTAATCATGACACATAAACAGTGTAACAGCTGATTAAAGGAATTGTAGTCACAGCAATAAAAAGACACATAAATATAATTTAACCATCTTGCAGACACTTCTCACAAACAAGAACCATTCCACATGACAGTAGCCCCTTCAACAGTTTCTCAACTGTCAGCAAAAACCTCCCAGCATAACACCAAGTACCACTCACTTTCTCATCTGTCTGCCCTCTTCAGTTACACTATATTTTCAACAGACACATATTTGTTTGACAGTACAAACACACAAAGCTGCAAATCACGGCCATCTGAAATAATTCATCACAGCATACACAGTTCCAATTTCAGTTTGAGACATGTACTCCTCCAATTGTTCAGCTGTACCTTTTAAAATACACCCATTCTCCAATGAGATGTTCACTGAGCAGTCTATCCAACACTTTCATGAATTAAGCAATATTGATATGACATTCAACAGTTCTTCTCAATGTTTTACATTAATAATTAAGGTTTTAAACTAACAACCCTTATATAAAAATACTGCTGCTGCTACTGCAACTACTGCTATTACTACTATTATTACTACCACTACTACTACTACTTACTACATTTTACCACCCTACTATTATAGGAAGGGGCTGCAGACAAATTTGTACTCATTACAGCCACTGCACTATATATATATATTTCCTACACACATCTTAAAGCCTACTGGTACAAACTGCAGACTCTGTTCACCAAACTCTCCTTTCAACAATTTACAAATGCCATTTCCCCCACATCTGTGTTATGTTTAAAAAAAATGTTTTTGATAAAGGAAAAGATTTCTATTCAATTTAAGCCATCCGTAACAGTAAAACCATCCGAAGTGAAGCTGGATCTTTACGGAGCAGGTTCAGAAATAGTCTGGCGCCACGTAGCATGGAATGGAATTTTCAGTATCTTCACTCTTGTCTTCGGAAGAGATGAAGTCAACAGTTTTTGCAATTTTGGGAGAGGAAGAATTTCCACCTGAGGGGCTGCAGCAGAGGTTTTTGCATCATCAGATTCATCTTTCTCTTCCACATCTTCTGCAGATTTAGTATCACCATTCCTGTTGCTTTCCAACTCATTCTCTTCATCATGTGATTTCTCAGTTTCACAGTCATCTTTGATCTGGACTGGTTTTAGAATTGGAATACTGTCACTGCCTGACGATTTCTTTCCAGATTTGCTTGGAGGAGCTTTGGTATCCTTCTGACCCTCACACTGATCAACAAATAGCTCTGTAACCCGTAACAGCTCATGCGTCACTCCCCAAACGAAGTGGGTGAGCGAGTTGCACAGCTGATTCACACCATTCAAAACCATGTGATTTGTAGTAGCTGACTGCAAAGAAGATAAACATTCATCAGCATACATTCAAACCACACACATTACCAAACAAAATCAGCACAGGAGTCTCAACACAGATTCAACACATTGGGAAGTGTAGCACAGGGTGATTCAAAAAGATGGAATCAACTGAACAGTAAACGGCACCTCTACACACACCAGACAGTTGGTTGTGGTATTCCAAGTTCTCTGCTCGCTCTAAGGGTTGACTTGCGTGGGCTACGCTCAAAATTCTCTTGAATTCGTCTCACGTTCTCCTCTGATACACGTGGTCGGCCGGAGCTTTTGCCTTTACAAAAACAGCCTATTTGCTCAAATTGGTGATTCCAACGACAAATGCTCTTCTTCGTTGGAGGTTGAATGTTGAAACGAAGACGAAACACACACTGCACAGCAGTCGCCGACTCAGTTTTAATGAACTCACGAACACAAAAAATCTTGTGTTGCATAGTAGCCATTTTGCTCTCAACTGACGCTGCTGCACAGCTGTGCACTAGGCAAGTGCTCTAGCGGTGGTATTTGAAAATTTAGGACCTCCTCTTTTAAATGTTACACAATATAGATCATTAACATATCATGTATAGTTCAGAAAATATAGACGTATGAAATTGAGTCCATCTTTTGAATCACACTGCATTATGATTTATGTAATTATGTCGTACCGTGCAGAACTGTAACACAGTGTCCAACTGCTGATGTGAAAAGTGGGTGGGCTTGCACACTTACAGTTGGAACTACAGAAGTGTGGATCTCAATGCATTAAGAAGAGTCAGTTTCTTAAAAACAGATTTAAACTTTCATTGCAGTTCACTGTTAAATGTGATTCATTGTTAAATGATGGTTTTTGCATCATGTGACAGTGCAATGCATTACAGTATTTTGTACAAATGTGTTGCCTCCTTCTCCACAACTGATAAAAGTACAGAGGAAAGTGTTTAGAATTGCTGTGTGTGTTCTCTCCAATGATGTTAACTGTACGCTTTCACAGTGACGTATTGTTACTAACTATAAGCTGCCATGCTTCTGTCACCCAGGGGACTTTAGTCACTCCAAAACATCAGCAACATAACCAACATTAAGATCAACACACATACTTTTCCATTCCTTGCAAAAACTAATTAATTATTAGTACCCTAACAGCAACTGCACACCATAATTATTACTGACAGCTTTCCTGGCTACAATGGTGGTCTGTCAAGTCTTTCATTCTTTCTTTCATTACAGAATAGAAACAGGATAATAAAAGCCCAGATCACATAAAATACTGGGATATAACATACAAGTTCTGGTAAGCACAATCTTACTAGTAAAGGATATTAACATAACAAATGAACAAGGAAAATGACCTATTCAGTGTCTGGAATGTGTTAGGTCTGTGTCTGTAATATATAAGTGCAGAGATGAAAGAGATGTGCAAAATGACAAAGAAGGTTAACATAATGGTGAGAACTACAAATGAAATGTTTTTTATGAGCTATTGTACCAACCTGTGTCACATATGTAGGAATAATGAGCAACCTGCGAATATTAGTGCATTGTGCCAAAGCCTTATCGAAACCAGGCTTAACGTCGAAGTTCACGAGTTCAAGGTGTGTCAGTTTGGGAAGTGCTGCAATGCCAGCCAAAATACTGAAAGTTGGACAGTCCTTCCCTTGTCCTTTCTCCAAGCGCAGACGTTCCAGTTTCTTCAGCCGTGAAAGTGACTCAGGTCCGAATTCAGGGGGAAAGTCACAGCATTCACCAAGTTCAAGTGACTCCAAATTTTTGAGATGTCCAAGTACACTTGGTTCCATCTTTCCCAGCTCCTTGAAAGTTGTCAGTGACTAGAAAATATCCAAATACCAATATTACTAAGGTCATTCTTGCAAAAATTATTTTATTTCTATTTTAATACACTATTTATAACTTGTGTAAGGTGCACTTAAAATTCATTGGAAAACACTTAGTTTGCAGACTAAATAAAGTTTGATCATGACACAATGCTTTAAATGCCAACAAGAAGGTAGACCAATCAATGTATGCTTATACTGGCTGGCATTTTTAGCATTTTGTGCATGTGAGACTCCCTGGCAAATATACATACAATGACATGTGATAACAACAACAACAACACTATGGCATTCAGTATTGATGAGTCCTACATAATAGGATACACACCAAGTGTTTCAGACTAGTGAGTTGTTTCAAAGCTGTCAAGGTAGTGGTGAGATGAATGCCTGACACGCTCTTAAGCCGCAGTTCCTGGAGATTCCTCTGGTTTCCCAAACACTGCAGGTTTATATTTGAACATCTGAAAACATACAAGTTCCTCACAATACCACTACAACTATGAAGTCTGTTTCAGTGTAGTTAAAAAATATATATGGACAAGTAAATGAGGAAAAAAAAAAAGGCTATTTAATTCCAGGTAACAGTCCAAATTATTACAATGACAAATGATTCAACAGAAAAGAATAAATTTGTTGTTTATTTTGTGACAATGCATTAAATGTTTAGGTTCTGAAGTTTGTAATTAAATTACTTCACGTGGAAACATACATGAACAAGACTCTACAAGTACACCATGTACAATTAGAAGGTGCATCTCAGAAAGATATTATGAACAATGTGCTACAATTCATGCTATTAACCAGCACCTCATGTCATCATGAATATAACCCTATGCCAATAAAAATGCAGCAGCAGTACTGGTGGTGGTGGTGGTGGTGCTATCTGCAACTTCCTACCCGTCAGGCCAAATGTATTCTCGTCACAGCTTTAACAAAGCAAGCCCACTTACAAGGGGTGAGCACAGTTGTGTCCTCACCAAATTTTTTTTGACTATGTGAGGATAAAGAACTCATTCTAAGGCAAAATGACAAGCAGTATGACCCCACGTTCAGAAACTGCGGAGAAAAATGGCACTGAAATATTGTATCTAATGTTTCAGCCCTTCCAACCCTTGGTAGTCAGGGGCACAAGACAATGCAAATGTTACAGGTTCAAGCCCAGTAAGCAACCTTATTTTCTTTTACTTTTTCAACTTACACATGTTTTATTTTTCAGTTTTATTAATACTTCATTTTCCTTTATATTACTGTAATGATAATTTGTCATATGTATAAAGCCATATATTTTTGCAAATAATATGTGAATAGTGTACTGATTTACTATTACTGACCATAAAGTACATATTATTAAAGCCCTGTTACAAAGGGAGTTACTGCTCAAGCACAGCTTCCAGAATCTCTGGGTGGATGAGATGTGGTGACAGTAAAAGTCTGTGCTCAGGGAGTCTGTACACAGTGAAAAGTATACTGACAGAAGCTGACCTATATTTATAAAAACAATACATTACTTGCATTTCATTTTCTGCATGCTTGCCACTTATCCCATCTTCTTAATTTAATAACAGATCATATACCATTTCTGTAAAATTGAAATTAAACCTAATCCAGAAAATCCCCCCCCCCCCCAAAAAAAAAATGTATGGTATAAAGTAATCACAGTGTTAACTCCAAAAATGTAGATGTCCACTATACAAAATAATATGTATATTTATGCTCTTTCCAGCTGAATTCTATGTTTTGTGTGTGTGTGTATATATATATATATATATACACACACACACAATGCAAGATTCCTTACCTGATTGACAAAGCATTGATTATTTTCAATTGTGGGCAAGACTCTGCAACTCTCTCAACAACTTGAGCTGGACATCGGCACAAGTCTAAACGTGACAGGCTTGAAGCATGAACAATAGCACGACAAAATTCATCCCACATGGAATTGGTGTCTTCATTTGGTACAAGCATCTTGCGCAGGTCAAGGTGTTGTGTCTCATGCCTGCACAAGCTCTTCACAAGGCCTTCCCAATCGCCAACATGTGAGTTCTTCATCCTCACAATCCGCCACTAAAATATTTAAAACCACTATTAGAACTGCTTGCCCAACTATGCAATACACAATTAATACATACAGGAAGAGAAAAGAATGCAACTCTGTGAACTTGATTCAGTTAATTCAGAGATATTCAAAGTAAAGCAGGATAATTTCCATTTTTCTGACACTACTACAAGCTACTCTCCACAGTTTCTGTCTTAACATCAGTTACAGTTCTAACCCTTTCTGTTCCAGTATCAGCTACCATTGCAGGCCTGGATAATATTTAGGCACAGCCCCTTCACTGAATACTTATGTCATTACGAAGTTATTATACATGTGGAAACATTAGCAATAACCGAAATGTCTGCTTCTAAGAAACCAGTTACAAAATTAAAATGCGTTAACATGAGAACAGTTGTGTGTACTTCTGGACACTCACCAGCGAAGGATGTGATGCCACATCATGCCACATGCGACAGACCCTAGCTGCACGCAGCAATTCCTGCACTTTCAGATACTGGAACACATGCAGCAGAGAAGAATATCCAGCACAAACATTCATCATGAAATACTGCATGAAGCGTCTCTCTGTCTCCAAGCTTTGCCCCTGAGAAGGATCACTGCTCTTTAACCGCTTGGCAGCCACAGGGCTATCGGACTCATGGCCAACCAACTTTCGCTTCCCTTTGCCGACATCCTCACCATCTCTATAACAAGGAAAACAGGATATTATCTATCACAAACAAAAAGCCATTTACATGGAAGCACCATAATTTGTTTTTAATGTCCCCAGGTACTGGCTACAGACCCTCTAGCCTCTCAACCACATGGCAAAGGTAAACAAAGCTACTTCAGATTTGGATGAAACCAACTGGCTTCCTGTTATAATGATAAAGATGAGTAACAAAGAGCACAATAAACTGTTTATAACTCTATGATTTCTGACTTTTCAGATGTGTGGGATAAGGAATTATCACAACGGACCCTGTCTATCTCGAACATGCAAATTTTGGTACGATTCCAGTATTTCACCAGATTTTTATGAAGTCTCCATCAGTATCATATGAACACAATTTGCATTCTGCAGACAAAACAACAATTTTGTATTTCAGTATACATGTCTGATCATACCACCTCTTCAGTTCCTCATGAAACTTAAAATAACCTATTTTGCATCATAAAAATTAAAACGTCATGTTGTGTGTTTTTCTATGCGTGCGCGCACACACACACAAAAAAGCATAAAATATCTTTCACACACAAATCTTATTATGACCACCTGAAACAATCACTTTACACAGGTCACTCGGAGACAAGTAACATAAAAACCATTTGAGTAACCTGTAAGAAAAGTGATATGAGAATAGTACCGAACAACAAGGTCATGATATACTGGAATGTGATGCCATGTAATTGGATAGAGGCATTAAAAAATCCACCTTCAGGGTAAAAGATGGAGATGGCAAGATAAAAAAAAACCCTGTACTATATGACAAACTAAAGAGCATCCAGTTCCAAAAAACTGCTGTACTCATATTCACTGCTGCAAAAACTTAAACACAAATGTTTAAAAAATCAATGTTATCAAACAGATGCATCAACATAAACAACATCGTGACTCTCAGAAATTAAGAAAGGAATGAGTAGTTCCAATATGTGAGTGCATGTTGTATAAAGAATCAACTCACAGATCTCACTTTCATTACCACCTAATGTATTACCCACTGCCATATGAAATGACCCTTCCCATCTCAATATACACATGGAAATTAAAGTTGTGCTCCTTTCCCTGACATCCGTGACTTATTCATTCTTCCCTTCTGTCTCTTTCATAAGGAAAAAATCTGGAACTGCCATGTGATAAGCATCACACCATGAGGTTTTACTGAGAAGAGGAGACGTGGTCAGCCTTGTCTTCCTGTCACTAATGTCCACAGAAAGAGCCTGAGATATCCGAATCCATTAGACAGGAGGCTGGGTGGGCCTCAGTCTGGATGTGACAAAAATTGAGCAATTTGTGTTTCCACCACAAAATGAACCCTAATTCTCAGTTTTTTAACCCACAGCCTAGTCACCTTAATGACTGGGCACAAGTATGCACTGCATAAAATAGCCAAAATCGTGTGTATGTGTGGGGGAGGGTTATGAGCACGCTCTTATTTGCTTCAGGTGGTATGCATGCATGTGCGCATGTGTGCGTACATATGTACTCACAGTGTTACATGTTTGTCAGGACTCGTCATGCATGGATGTCTTCTATTATTCAATGAAACTAATTTAAAATTATTCTTTACTGAAAGATAATTCTGCAATTCCTTCACCAGCTTAATTAGGCCTGGCAGAGCAGTTGGAATAATGATGATGATGATGATGATGATGATAATAATAATAATAATATGAAGAAACGAAGAAGAAGTCTCTCAACTTTCCAGGTATGAAATGAATGTAACAAACATAACTACCAGTGACAGGGCACAGACAGTTTAAATTACAAATGGAAAAAAAGTGTGCTAAATTTTACAAATTTGTAATTCTACTGTGGTCCAAATACACACTACTCACTGCAATTGTAAAGATTGAAGAAAAAAGAACTTTGCTCCCTAGGATCTGGCATATGAATCAAAGAGTTAATGGCAGTCTTCAAATGATATCAATACCAACTGCTGTGGTCTTCGTATGCTACATAACACCATGTTTAACCATTTTACTACCAGCCTCCAACGGTTAGATATGATAGAAATAACATGTAATTTATGAAGAAATTTTGAGATATGTAACAAATGGTAGCAGACAGCATAGCTCATGGAACACCTCGCAAATGCAGTTGTGACCAACTAGATGAGCACTTCAAACTAGAAGGATTAACATGTGCAAACTGACAGTATCTTCACACACCATGCTTATAGTTATGCTTCCATTACTACACCTCATAAATAAAGAAACTGCTATTGTTAAACAAATGAGATGAACCTGTTTACTAAAATTCCCATGGTTCTATCTTCCAGAATTTTATCTGCTACCCAAAACTACATGATATGTCCACACTGCATTTCTGCAACATACTAATTACCTTCTATAGCAGAATTAAACTAATATCCTTGATACAGTTGACAAAATAATCATAATACAGTGCTTATTATGCTAAATTTAAAATCTGCGACACTTATGTTTTACAAACACTAATTTTATTTTAATATTTACTCTTGGAAAATATGTGACAATAAACGAAAATAGAACTGTATTATGTTGACACCAACTCTGCTTAACAGTGCAAAGGAAACTAAAAACTGACAGGAATGCAAATAAATTTTAAATACTACTGAAAGCTCAAAAATATCTAACACATGTGATTATGACTCAAGTTAATTAACAAAACAGAATAAACTTATTTAAGTGACACACATATTTATAGCCACCAGCATCATCAAATATAGGCCTGAATAGCCTACTGGTCAACGACAGTTTACAACTAGCAATTACATTACTAGTGGCATTTTCACTTCATTCTATAATTCAAGTTTGTACTGTACCAGGGTTGCCCGATGTACTGGTAAGTCTGCTACGTGACCTTCATAGTTTCTGTTGCCACAAGCACAACTTTACACTCTCACTCAAGACTTTGATCCTCGTGACTTTCATTTGTCTGTACCGCAAAACATTATCTAAAGCAGTGAGTTCCTTCTAAATCTGACACTCAGTGACACAGAACCCTGCCTTTTATGAATAATCATGTCCAAAACCTGCCACTAGCCCCTGTCCTGCTTACAATCCTTTTTCTTACCATCTACCTCAGAAGTATGCTCCTGTCGATGTACAGCTCTCTGTAGGCTTTCAGACCAAAATTCTGTATCTAGTTTTCACTCTCCCACATGCCCTACGTGCCCCCACCCATCTCCTCCACTCGCTGCATCTGCATGTGCACAAAGATATGGAACAGAATGAGATTATGCACAAAACTCAATGGATACCAGGGTGCTCTCCTGCAGGTAATGTGCTGCAGCATGACCTTCACACACACCTCCATCTAGTACCAAGGTAAAAATGAGTGGACTTAAAACCTTCATTCCCCCAAAATTCATGGCACATAAATGGGATTATTTTTTTTTTTACCTTGCTACCATTACATTAGCAAATCATTTTTTTTAACTGTAACAACATTTCTCATAAAATAATTGCAAAAATCACTTCTATTTTCACCAGCAGTTTACACGTGTGTCCAGTTTTTCACTACACTGTACCAGCAGCTGATACAGCACCATGACATTGAGACCCACACAGCACATAAAGGTAAGGCTTTCATCACTGTACATTGTTCTATACAGTCATTATTTTATCTGACAGCTAGTCACATCCCATTGGCTCACTTATCTTATAAAGCTACAGTGTGCAATACATAACAAGTTAATCACATGTGCCACATACACATAAGCTGAAGAAAAGCATTTCAAGAACAGTCTTCTGAATATGGTAAAAGCCCACTGCAAAAACAAAAACTAAAATGTGTGGACCCCAATTAATAATTACTTGAAATGGCATAAAGTGCTGTGCTGCCAGATGTCATGTGAAAGAGTCTGAGCAAAGAGTAAAGTGAATAGTCACACAAAATAATGTCTCTGTTGATTATATTATAAGCAGTATGTAATACTGCCTCATTCCCACAACTATCAACGTAACAGTAACTGCATACAAGTTAAAAGCAAGACATCTCACTCAGACAAGCCTTTTTGCTCAAGCATTTATGCACAACTGTACCTGAAGGTCTGACAATGGCATACAAAATGCTGAAACATGTAACAATTTTAACTTATGTACAGAATATGGTTTTTGACGTAGCAAGAAGTCACTCTTATTATATACTGCTTTTACAAAGGTAAATTGCCACACATTCATAACCTAACCATCTATACCAGTAGGGAAAAGTTCAAATAGTCATCATCTAGAAAGTTCCAGGAGCTCAAAAAATGTTTTGAACATCGTAATGGAAAGGAATACCGAACCCACCGATGAAAATCAAGTCCCATACAACCAGTCTGTAACTGAACCACACAACTTCTCTGTTTCTCCTCCAACACACAAGACGATGAACACCTCCACAGACTAATTTCCACCCTTCTAATGCCAACAATTAAGTACAGGAATGTTACAATTACTTATGTCAGTAATATCCTGAACATGTGTTCAAATCCCTGGACTGTCTGGACAGAATCACATACAATTAGACTTCCAAAATGTGTGCCAATGACAGGAAATGCAACATAAAAAACAACAACTTAATACATCACTTACACTGTCTAATTTCAAGTGTCATGTCAGATCCTGTTCTACAAACTTCTGTTTATACAAGCAGCATTAGAGGGAAATTAGGCTGTTGTTGCTGCTTTCAATAAACACCTGACTACTCAAAGTTGTACAAGAAATTTCTAGCAAAGGAAATGCAATCTAAATAATGGGGTTAAAAGCTCACGTACTAACAAAAATGGGATTAAAACAAAAGTTTATACGACAAAGTACATTACAAAATACTTCATACAAATTCACATCTTTCCCAGGATTTGAACCCAGAATGCAAGTGTTAATTTAATTTCAGTACCTTAATGAGGCAAAGTAAATCCTTACAACAATACCACATATCATGTCAGCATGAGGCAAGTTCAAACTGATTAATGCTGACAAGGCTATTCAGGAAGAAGACAGAATCGACATTAAGTAACATGAACATAAATACGGATTTTTGTGGATGGATTTGGACAAATAGGAAAGTGATAGGATTTTATGGCCAGCACACCTACAGGTTATGAATCTGCAAAAAACAAAACATATAAATTAATACACTAAAAAGAAGCACACAAACTTTCTGCGAAACTTTACACTGCATAATGTTTACCTCAATGCTGCTCCTTCTTTGGTTATCAGACCAGTTTTCGGTACATGCTTCTCTTCTGCTGTTCAGAATATTTACAAAATCACAAAATGCCAGTACATAAGTAAATATGAAACTAAGCACAGAAGTCAGCAAATGACACTCTGGAAAGCATGTGCTTCTTTTCTGGTGCTGTCATGTCAAAGAGCATAATGGACTAACCTGATCTGTCCATCCACTGTGTCATCTGCAGTGTCTCCAGTCTTGGCTGACACATCTGTTTGCCTCTGTGCCTGCTGAAGATTGCCAATGATAAAGTTGCCAGTCTGAAAACCTGGGGGGGCATTGACAATCAAATATTGTGGTTGTTGTTGTTGTTGTTGTTGTTGTTGTTGGGAGTTCTTGTTTGCCAAACCATCTTGTCCTGCTGATGATGTGGGAATGAATGTTGAACCTGATCCCACAAAAGGAACCAGCAACACACCAGGAGGATTCTGAAGACCTCCAGGAACTCCACTGCTCACAAGATAAGCTGATGGCTGTGGTAGAACAGGACTCCCAGAACTCACAAAATTTGTAAGAGGGGTTGTGCTCTGCACCAGATTGATAGTTTGTCCACCATTGGCAGCAGCTGGACATGGCATAAGGACCTGGGGCTGTCCAATAAGGCCCTGAGGGCTACCAAGGACAGTGGTGGCACGACCAGTTGCATTTGTGAGAACTAAACTAGAGGACAGTGTTACAGGAGCATTATCTACAACAGGAGATGGATCTCCTACCTGCACGCAAGATTTTGAAGTGGGAGTCGTGGCGGTGGCAGCCATGGCTGGACATACAGACAGAACATTGTGTTTTGGAACAACAATGTACTTTTTACCACCTATCTGGGCAACAGACTGAACATTGGCGGGGCTTGGAGATGCTAAGGTGTCACTTACAGTATTTGTTGAAGAGATAGAACTGCTTAATGATGTTGAAACAGCATTTGAGGAAGTCTTGGCAACTCCAGTTGGACTCAAATGAATGGTGGATGATGGTGGAAGCCATGTAGTAACGGAACCCACAATAGTGCCCTTGTTTCCAGCAGTCCCTTTCTGGCTCTGCTGAGGAGAAAGGACAGATTCATGGCTCCTTGGCACTTTAACAAAACGAGGGACAGTGATCAGTTTGCCAGACTCAACCATACGTGGTAAACGTTGTAGTTTTGGGGGAGAGGATGGTGTTGCAGTGGACTGGCCTGAAGTAGTGTCACTTGGAGTAGTCTTACTTCCTGTCCCAAGAGCGCTGATTGGAGTCAGTGGTGGAGGAGTAGTTGAAGAAGCCAGTTTTGGGCTTGATGTATTAACCATCTTTGTGGCAGATGACTTTCCATCTTTTACTTCCTGCTGACAATTCTGTTAAAAGAAAACAGTACAGCTGCAGGTGACTGTATGAGTGAAATACACACAAATACTGAACTCAAATTACCTACGCATACTACACAGTAAACAGTAACTGACAAATTAAAATATGTTGGTAACATACATTAAAATAAATAATGAAAAAATGAACACAAAAATGGAAAAGCAACAGCGTGTGCACTCACACACACACACACAATCACTACCTCTGTACACCCACTCATCTCATGATCATTACTGTGTAACTTAACCTTCACTTCTGACCTCTGACGTGTGCTACCAAAAATCCCAGCTGGTATTTGGACCAGTCCTCTGATTATCACCACCACCACCTCAGTTGGTCTGCCACCCTAATCACCCACACCTAAAATACAGCCTATCTTCCATGACAGCTATTCTTCTTTAACCACTTGACCCTGAAGATAAAGGCACTACAATCCTTTGCCATTTCAGACAATATTTATCCTAAAATGCAGTTTCACCACTACTGGAGTGTTTATATGGTAAGGGAACCAAATGGTGCTCATGTGGGTGGAAATGACTAATGGTCTAGGCTCTGTACCTACAACTATATGCAGGGGTGATAAGAAGGTCAACTAAACCTTCAGTCTTGAGCTCCACATAGAGTAACATAAGTTGGAAGTCCTGTGTAAATAGGAGAGATAACAGCTGGAAAGACACGATTTTCACAAAAACATAGGACACTAGTATCCAACGAGTTGGCAGAATTAATGAGATACAAGAAACAATCGTGACTAATCCAGTGTGATATGGTGATGATGTAATAGACATTCAGCCAGTAAAGGACATAAAAAGATGACTTCAAAATGGTAAGAATGCTGGAAGAAAGTGAAATGAGGGAAAGGAAAACCTGACAGCCCCATTTGCGCACCCTGCCAGAAGGAGGACTAACCTACCTCGGCAGGTAAATAAAAACTGGAACAATTTGGGAAATTTCTCTTTACAATTTACCCACATCAAATTTTGTAAAAATTCAATCAATAGTTCTCACACTGTTAACACAGAGTTGGATTAAGCAATTTTAATAGGCATCGCACAGGGATGTGAATGCACCTGCCGATGTTCACATCCAATGCAGCCACAAAAAGAGGCACATGTTTCCACATACACAACAAAACACATGTGAAGAGCTGCTGATTCACAGTTTGTTCTACAGGATAAACTTGTGGTGCACATTTCTACTGATGTGAAACAGCAATGCTATAAATTAGCAAGGTCTTCAGGAGACGTTATTTCACCAACAAACTTCAAAAAAGCACTCAAAAATTTGCATTCTGTCACTTCCATTCCTACAGAAAGTTTTGATACATTATACTTTCCCCAAACTATCTGAATGGTTTCAGGCATTAATGTGCACATGCTGTTCTTTTAGTGCAATTTGTTTAAAAGTATTAACTGTACATACCCAATCAATATATAACCATTTTCATGACATATCACTTCTGAAGGACACAACCTACAGTTTTGATATTAAATGCAAATAGTTTAGCAGACTGTATTCTACTACCACAGCACAGGAACTGTGTACAAACTATGGTAATGTCAAATTGTAGATAGTACAAAAATTTTCTGATCACACCTAGTAAGTACTTCAACCCTCAAATTTTAGGTAAAGACATTTAAAGCTTTTGTAAACACCAAAACTTCTTTCATTCAGTATTTCTGAATAATCTACTGTGCATCAACACGAAATTATGTTCTGCACTAACCTTACACACATAGCTGTGGATGGTCTCAGAGATAGAGCCCAGCCCTACACACTCAGGGTGGTACAGACACAGGCAGACTCGGCACTGAAGCGATGGAATGAGGCCCATAACTCCTACACAGCGTATTGAGCATGGCTCATTGTTGGACTTCTTTCCGCTGCCACTCCTGCAAAGTGTGCGGTGGCGAAGGCAGCAAGGGTAAGGTCAAGGTCAGAGAGGAAATAGGCACATACGGACAATACAACCTTATCAGCATGTCATTACCTCAGTTGTTTCACAATCTGAATTCTAACTGGAGGGAATTCTGCTAATAAAATCCCTAATCTGATTAGCAAAGAGAAGGCCTCATGATCTTCACATCACTCTTTGTAGTTGCCTATATAATCTCTGAAACTGTTACAACACCACGCTAAGTAAGCAAAGTTAAAAAAGTTCATACTTTTCAATAAATTTAGACCACTTGATACAACCTGGATAAAACAGGAATCCAACAACAAATTCTGTCACAGTTTTGAGATTTCATATGGTTCCAAACAACAGTTCACTTTAACATTTACTAAACGTCTACACACATTCATGTTCATGTTGTGCATGTTGCAGTTCTGACAGATCAGTACATCAGTACAAACAATAGATCTGTGGCTACCTTGTTGCCTTACAGTGAAGTCATCAAAAAATATCTGACTTTGAGATCATTTAGAAATGCTTGCCTATTAAAATTTAGTGCATTGGCATCAAGCTTGAATGATATACAGCGAAGCTCTATGCATTCTCAATCTTGACACTAGACAGTGTGTGTGTGTGGTCAGATTTACTTATTGCTTATTATGTTCAATTTACTGCATTCTCAAAGTGTAAGTATTCCATTCTTAAACATTTTTTAATTTAAAAAAAAAGATCACACAACTTTCAAGTTTACATTATCCTTTTATGTAAGAAGTACACAAACTAATGCCTGCATATCACATTCCCACAAACATATCACCTTCCTTTTCTGTATTAAATTACATAAACTCATATTCATGTGTCACATTTGCACACATACCTTACTTTCCACACATCAAAACTGACTAACCCAACACATAAAATAAGTAATTTGTTTCTCTGTCTGTCATTGTGTCAAATGTCATGTATTTACTCACAACTGGGCATTAGCTGCCTACAGAAAGCCAAACTAAGAATACTCAGCTCATGCAGTTACCAAGTCACTCTTTAAGTCTTCCATAAAAACTACCTCCACTGAAGTTTCCTACTCTTTTACAAACTACACGCCATTTATCAAGCAGGTGTTGTGTTACTTTCCGATACCCACAAAAATAACCTCCGAATGGTATTAATACCAAGTCTCAAAACTACTAATTAAAACTGGGGCCTTCATGTTCAAAGCTAGAGACAGATAAGGTGAATACTGAAATAACAGATTTTAAAATTGGTGTATTTTTGGTACCAAGTGCAAATATCTGTCCTGGAGGTCACAAATCACAGAAAATATCACCATTTCTTCCTTCATAGCTCATTACACAGCAAGAATCACCTTATCCCTAGAATTTCCGTTACACATTTTTTGTTAGACTTGTTATAGGCAGTGGAATCCTTCCACACAAGCTACAAGTTGTTCACCCAGTGAACAAATTCCCCAACTTTCACAGGAGTCTGGTTCTGCTTCCACAACAGACACTCTTTCACCACTTCATTCACTGGATAACATCTCAAGCCAGATAAATGCAATCCTCATCCCCACACTCTACGTCCAAAATAAGTCTTTGCAACTGCATTTACAACAATCACGTGTGAGGGCAGAAAGGATCCCCACGGTGATACAAGTTTATCTTAGCACAGAGTCTTCCATAAGCTACAATCCAATGCATAATGCACACAAGTAAAAGCAGCTGCATCTCTTCTGGTATCAATCCTGCAAACGTGCTTTAGACACTCATTTAACAATTCACACACACACACCTCAGAAATACTTGCACTTTAGTTCGTAACTTCCCTGCATCATAGCAAAGTACAATAAATGAGCACTGGGTTTTCACTGGGTAGGGTTTCTCTGTATGCCAGCAGAGGCTCCATTTCTGTTTCCTCCATACTCTAGTAATGAGATAATTGAGTTTTCCCATTTCCAAGAAATGGTGCTACCATGGGATTTTTTTTTTGTCAGTAATGGGACTAGCAAGAGAACTGGTTTGGACTTATATGCAGATAATGTAAATAATAAATATGGATGTTTTCACTGCAGAGCACACATACTTTATTTAACCCATCCACTTACCTCCCTACTTCTTTTAAGGTATTATTTACATTACCAACTTCTTGGCTCATAACTGTAAATACTGGACTGCTCTGTAGTTTGTCAACCTTCCCCCAAAACAAGATTCTTTGTTACAGCACAACTGTGTGTCTGCCGCACTTATGCCATTTCTTGGTGGTCAGTTAATTACAAAGTTGTTACATGTGATAAATCAGAGATAAATTATACCTCAGAAATGGCTGGGTAATCACAGCTTGCAACTTGTAATTCTACCTCTGCCAAGGAATGGTTAAGTTGATGGGTTAAACATGGATAGAATGGCAGGTAAGCCGTGAAAGTCCAACACAGAAGTTGCAACACGGTAACAACAAGTGTACTCACTTTGGAGACCAGGTGACTGTAGTGACACTTTGGGAGCTGCCTGCAGTTTTTTTCAGAAATGGGCTGTCATCTGGGCTCCACATGGGTGGCAACATTCCTATCTCCATTTCTCCATCCTCTGAAGAATCATTCTTCTTCAGTCTGTTACCACATAGCTTGCTCAGTGGCAGCCTCTGTAATTTTACAGATGACACCTGGCATACAAATGTAAGAGACTGTTATCTACCAAATTCATTATATTGTCCTTGAAGAGACAGATTTCAATGGCAACTGTATCACATGATGGCCTCAGTGTCTCTGGCTTATTATGGATACACGAACTGCTACCAAGTAAACGCAGACAGTCCAACATAAGGCATTCCAAGCCATTTGCCAGTACATTTTAGCAACCAGTATGTGGTATAACCGTTACAGGTAGTTTAAGTTTTATGAGGTGTTAAAATTTTATATTCGATAGAGTGGATGGATTTGTTTTAATTAGTAATTTAGTTTGGGTGGAATGGCAAGTGTAACGGATTTGTATAGCAGCTCACAGGGATGGAGGGTTAGAGAAAGTGAGAGGGTGACAGAGAGAGAAGACCAGTAAGACACGGGAAGATTATGCTACTAAGATACAGGAACAGTGTTATGTACGTGAGCCAATAAAAACAGTGTTTCAAATTTTGACTGTTGATTCTATTATGGAGTAGCAGGATTTAACAGTTAGCCAATCGGGATGAGTAAGAATATTAAAGGGGGGATGGATTTGAACTGTGCGAATTTGAAAACTTAACATAAGTAGTCCGTTTTCTACCCAGGATGTAAGAAGTTGTCTACATGATAGAGGCTAATAGTGCATAGATTTTCAACGTCACCTCCACACACGCAAACATCTGCAAACTTTAATAATCTGGTGAAATAATACAAATAATATTAATAGTGTCCAGTTATTTATAAAATTACTGTTCCGCTACTTAGAACACTTAAGATTCCCTGGGATTAAGACACGCGCCCAACTGATGAGCTGGGTTAGGTTACAGTGGTCTTGTACATTTATAAATATTATACAAGTACAAGCAGCCATTATCTAATATACCCATCATATTATACAAATACAAGTGGCTATTATCTACCACATTCATTATATTATACAAATACAAGCACCTATTATCTAGATTACTCAAGGATAAAACACACACGCAAAAACATGCGACCATTTTCAACAGCCGCAACTCCCCTAAAGAGTTGGAATGTTCCTCTACATGTAAATACAGGGCATTTCATAAGTTGTATACATTACTGTAGGAGAGGATTTCCTAGGTCTTTGTTAACAAAAAAGCTCTTATAAATATGTGTCCAATTCTGAATGGTTTTGGAGCTATGACCACTTGCAACTCAGAATAAAATGTAATGATTATTGAAAAGGTTATTGATTAAAATAATAAACAGACATATTACCTGATAAATTTAATGCCTAACCTTAATTTCATGACAGAAACTGCCTTTAATTCACAATGTCCTGTGCTTAAAGCAGGTTTACAAAAATTCCACCCTAAGCCACAAGGAATCCTCACCACTGGTTGTGAACAGCACATGTGGAACACTACAGATAAGCCTGGGATATGCTTGCATCACCCACCTTTCAGTGGCAGAATCGAAGGTTGTTGACAGTCATGTACTGAATAACAGACTCCAAAAAGCAGTGACATGCAGTTTACAGGTGTAGGTTTAAAAACACCACAGCACCATAACTATTGAAAACAGTGCCCATGCTGATAGGAAACTTTCTGATCACAAAGACCTAGAAAATTATCTCCTAGTGCAATGTCAAAAATTCATTAACCTTTTGGCACCGGAATTATTTTTTTAATTTTGGCACATCCTGTATATAAAATGTGAATAATACAGGAACCAAATACGTTAGAATTATGAAACAAACTGCATTTTGAAGGAAAAAACGGAGAGTATATACCATGTTTAAAATATTCAGTACCTATATTTATTGAATAAATATATAAAATGCAACTTTGGAGGTTAGCAGTGCGGTATGTCAACTATAGATGACGTTAGGCGTCTAAAGGTTAAACATATCTATACAAGAGCTGTGATGTGTGGGTACAATGCTCACACACGACACATACTTTACAGCTTACTGATTCTGCCTCAAAAGACAGATAAAATCAGTTCTCAAGGAATATACACATCCTGAGGTACAACACAGTTGATTGATGTCACTTACTTTGTGGAAACACAGCAACTGTTGGGGATGAAATGAACTAATTATTGATGTTCCATGGTATTGGTGCTAATACCAACCCCTTATACAGAAATGATGCTATGTATGTTACAAGTTCTATCCTACACAGAGAACCAGCAGTGACAGGATTCCTGTTATGTGAATCAACAATGCAAATACTGAATAAACACAATGAGGAAAACTTGGACAAGTACAGACATGTAGCAGGAAAGGATTCAGAGAAGAAGTTGGGGAAAGAAAAGACACACATAGAACAGGAACAAAGAGACTGGAAAAGGCTTTTTCATAAGAACAGTCACCTTGAGAGCTGGGTCTATGGACATAATCCTTACCTTTATCTTTGGAAAAGTTTTTGGAGGTGCAGTTCGTCCCTGGTGCGAGCTTTTTGGACTTTCTGATTGAGTGCTAGAACTCAATGCTTCAGGCAATGAAGAAGACTTTTCACTTACTGGCTTCGTCTTCGTAGTCTTTTTTGTTGATGGTGCACTGGGATCCTAGTAAACAATTTCAGTTACTATGACACACATAAGCATACGAAAAGACAGAAAAAAATGAGAATCATACTCCCAACAAAGCCAATTATACTGCTCATTAACATGTAGTTAACAATGACAGGGAAGACTAAAGAATAAATGATGAGGCATCATCACCATGCTGGATGAAAATTACAGTGGTTTCAAGTTTATGGAGCAATGTATGAATGTTGCCACTCTGTGTCTGGAGTACTATTTGCTACCATAAGACATCATCATGTTGTGAACAGAATGCGGGTCAAAATTAAAACATAAAAATGGCCAACAAAACCTTCATCAAAGTAGCCAAGTGCAAATGCATGAAGAAGTTGAGCAAATTAAATTCAGGAAATGCCTGCTACCATTCGGTCCAAAATGTTTTGTCTTCTCATTTATTGTCTATGAATACAAAAATAAAATACACAGAACTATAATTTTGCCTGCTACTGTATGTTGGTGTAAAATTTCATGTTTTACACTGAGGGAAGGACATATACTGAGAGTGTTTGACAACAACAGGGTGCTGAAGATATCTCAGCCTAAGACATACAAGGGAACAGGGGACTGGAGAATACTGCATAATGAGAAGCTTCATGATCTTTGTTCCTCACCAAATATTATTTGGCTGATCAAATACCTAAGGGGTGAGTGGGGAGGTCATATGGCACACATTGGGAAGAAGAGAAGCATTTTGGCGGGGAAATCTAACAGAAACACACCATTTGCTGTAGAAAGAAAATACTGAAACAGAGCTCACAGGAACAATTGGGTTCATGTGGCACACAATATGGACAAGAAGTGGGCTCTTCTGAACATGGTAATGAATCTTTGGGTTCCATAAAATGCTGGAAATTTCATAACTGGCATTTCAAGAAGGACTCTGCCCCATGAAGTAACATACCAACAATGTGGGGTGAGTATATTTAAAGAAGAGGTTTAAATTCTTCTGGCATATCATGCTGCATCACAGGGCAATTGGATCCTGACATTTTGAAGGTACATACATTTGAGATGTCAAGATCTGATTACGATGTGACATGGTGTCATATCACAGAAGAACAGAATCCTCTGCTACACCAATGCTTCAAGCCCAAAACTTGCACTTTTAAAGAAATCTGTAGTAATTTTAAATTATATTTTAAAAAAACCCACTTAGCACTTACACATAACAGGTCTAGTAATAACTGTAATGAAAACAGTTACATTTGTATTATGCTGTGCAATTCACTCACTTTGGTTAGAATCTTCTTTGCATCTCTGATTATCTCTTTTGAAGGGTCATCGAGACCCAGAGCTTCTTTGAAGAACGTAAAATTTTCAATTGTAAGGTCTTCTGAATCCACTAGAAAAAAAAATTAAACATTATACTCATCCTCCAGACCACATTCTGAAATGACTGGCAGGAAATACACATCAAAAATGGTCTCAGATGTAAGCTTCATAGGCACAGATATAAGAAACCATCAATCTAATACAGCATCTTAAAAAAAAAGTTGTTGTCTTAAAGTCAGAATGAAAAATACTTCACAAGGAAAAATGTTTGCATCACTAACAATACTAAGTACTCTTGTGTTTTTAGTATGGGTGGCACTGCTATTCACAGCTCATGTAGGAGAATGAAGTTACTTGTGTGTGTATGTGTGTGTGTGTGTGTGTACAACAAATTCAAACAGTTTGAAAACACATTCCATCTCATTCCACCATGACATGAAAATGCAATAATATTTTGCAGCAATTCAACCAAGACATACTTACAATATTCCAGCACCTCCCGGTTTGATCGCACCTTCTTCCCAGATGGGGTGTAATAATAGATATCAGCCATCTTCTTGAATGTTGATTCACTTGTGTTCCGGTACACCAGCTCTCGCTTCCAACCTAACAGGAAAGAGTGGTATGACAACAACAAAACTTAACCTTTAGGAACTTAACTGACATAAATCGACTGACTTCCATAAGACACTATGATAATATAAACAGAGGTTTACTCAAGGAAAGAAAAAAATTAACTTACACAGTAAAGAAAATTTTTTACACAAACTTTTATCTGTAATTCTTATAGGAGATCCATTTACTATGTACTGAAAACATAGCTAGTTCTCATTCCTAAGTCCACAGGATATTCCAACTATAAACATTCTTATTTTATAGCCAACCCTTCGCTGTTCAAAGGTTTTACAGTCTTGAAAAATCATGTGGCTGTTACGACCACACTGTGCAAAGATAGGAACTCATAGGAAAAATGGGGTCAGGAGAACAAAAGACACAAGAAACACGATAGTACTGAAATCATTTGCAATACAAAAACATTCACATTGATATTTAAGGGAATGATTGGAATATGTACTGGAATAACATCAGTATATCACCTGTAAATTCTCAAGGTGAGTGAATGACAGAGTGCATGGTGAAGGGGGGTGGGATGGAAGGCAGTGAAGAAAGAGATGATTTTCAATGCTTTGTTTTCTTCTGCGTGTTCTTAAACACACTTTCTTGTATGGTGCCATAACAGCTTCCATCTTGTGCTCAAATTTCAGGCACCAGTCCATGAACTGAACTTATCTTCATTTTTCTTGATGAAATTAATTGATCCACTTATAACACAAAGGCATGACTTTCCTTTCATCTTAGCCATAGGCCCTCTTCCAGACGTATTAAAAAACAAAGACAACCGAAGTTCTAAAGTCTGCAAAACATACAGCTGAGTACATTACGTATTGTACAATATCTACACTGTTAGTGAGGGAGAAGGCAGGCAGGTGCAACCGCCTGTATATTACAATTCAAGCACCACCATGAAAGGGTGAAGGAACCACGAACTCATGAATGAGAGTTACCAAAATAATTATCTTGTCAATAATCAAAACTGCAATTTCCAAATCCACAGATAAGCCAGGTGTGCAACACCACAAATCTTGCATTCATGCAGTATGATAGGAAATGTGACACAAGCAGCTGTAGTAATGTTCGTAGTAATGTTCATATAACAAACCTGCTGCAGTGATTCTTATCAGAGCCACATGGTTATCATTCGCACACACTACTTTGCAATTACATATAATGAAATACCAGTTACTTATATCAGAAGTCAGATTATTTGCTTTCCAAAACATCCATCCATGTCTTTCTTTTACACACACGCTGGTACACATACATTAGGCTTTGATCCTCTTTCTGTGCTATAATCTCCCCTATATAAGGAAGTGCAGGCTGCTTGTGAAAGGCCTACACAGAAGAGATGGCCTAAGAGTACCATTTTCTTCAGTGCTCTAGGTACAGTACTGGTGGTAGGTTGGGGAGGTTCATTTCAATGATCATGGGGTACTGAATAATTGGACATTTCACAGATACAACTGCGGCAGATGCCATACATCAGATTTCTCAGCTAAGACCTTCCAATAGTGGCAGCTTGTTTCAAGTGGATACTTATATGTAGCAGAATTTGCTGAACAGACAATGTCACACTAGCACAGTTGATTTTACATTTCCAAACACTAATTATTATAGTATTTTTCTTCTTATTCTATGGTGCATAAGCCCATTTTTAGGCCACGGTCTTCCCGATTTCCTTACTTCAAACTTCTCTTTTCCTTGTTGCTGCCATCCAGTCGTCTGTGAAGCAAATCTATAGCATCCTTCCAAGCAGAATTCTCATCTACCTCTAAGCTTTCCCACAGGCCTTCTTCAATCAAAACAACCTCCCATACTCTTATACTAAAGGTCATTACTTTTCCAACACATCTTTTCATTACCTGCTTTTTCAATCAAGCATCTGTCAGTCATATGTGTATTTTCCTTCCAACATGTTTGTAAGTTACCTGGGCTATGAAATGCTGCCTTGCATTCTTGTTACTGCAGATTCTAGTGCACAGTGCTAATGATACCCTACACACTAGGGGCACTGTTTCTTACACTTTCTCCCCAGGTCTCAATTCTGCTGCTGTTTTCAGAAACGTATACATAATAAACACAATTTCATGACTCCGACTATGGATAACTTTACGCCCAACCACGCACATTTATTCATAGCAGCACACACTATGTGTGACACAACATTTCTGCAGCAGGCCAATGATACACACAGAACAACACGAGCACAGATATGCAGTGAGTGGTGTTTTGCATGTTCATGCTACACAACATTATCACAATGCATCACAGGCCAATTTAAATACTTGCATCATATATATTACAAGTCACAGAGGATCGAAATACAGCGGCTTAACAGCTACCAGGGAAGTTGGTACTACTGTGGGGAGGAATGTCAACAGGTCACACAAACAAACAACCATTATATACTATTTCTCAACACAAATATGTAAACTGTGAAGTTTTGTGAATTCATGGTGAACAAAGATGATGGATTATCCAGGTTAAAATTGGGCATGAATAATTCACAGAAACGTAGAAGACCAATTATCTGACACACAATTGTTTTTAGCATGTTATTTAATGATGCAGTCAACTGCTACGATTATACAGTGTTGGTGAAGAATGAATGAATGAATGAATGAATGGAGTATGGGGCATTGGTGGAAAAATACTGACAGGGGAAAAATGAAGTACTTTGGAAGAAACCTGTCCCAGTGCTATTATGCCCATCACAAATCCCACATATACTGGCCAGGAATTGAACCCAAGCATCTGCAGTAACAGGCAGGAAACTAACTGCCTGAAGCATGGCATGGCCTAAAATACAATTTAGTACATACCATACTGAAATGGTTTCAGATAAGCTGGATTAGACAGGTCCATAAGGACCTTCTTGCCCTTTCCTCCACTTGAAGACAAAGCAGGGGAATCCCCACGACTGTACCTCCCACCTGAACCAGATACTTTGAGGCTGCTTCGAGAGCTAACTGATGGACTGCTTGCTGCAGAGCTGGTCACTTCTGATGATACATCTTCACTAGCAGTACCTACAGATGTCACAAATAATTTTATCAGCTTTTTAGTGTGTTACTTAACGACACGGACAACTGCGTCGGACCAGTCTATTAGTCTACCGTGACTTGTTGCAAAATGCATGTGCAGGTTCTGAATTCAATATTCCTGTACAAAATTGTTACAAAATATTTACATCTGACACCCATAAATCTGTTATTGTGCTACATTTCAGTAGCTCACAAACTTGACTGCAATTAGGTTGGTTATTTGCCACTGTCTGAGGTACATTCTCATATTGGTTGTCATTATGACACTCTATGTAATTAATGTCGATAGTCTGGATAAAAAGCAAAAGCCTATGAATGTTGATTGGTAGAGGTCTCTGAAATAAGTTGATCCCTTGTCCAGAGTAATCCTACTGAGCATAATGTGACTGTGTATGATCTCAAAACCTAAACAATGAGGTGGTCTAGGCCGAGTAGCAATGCTGTACCACAAGAAAAAAAAAATTAATGCTGATCATAATTAGTGGACAGAGTGTTACATCCTGAGCACTCCCACTAATGACAACCCCTATGTAACAAATTAGAAAATATAAATAAGTTTTGTAACAATGACAACAACCAATTCACCATTTCTCAAAACACTGTGCACTGTAATATACCTCAGATAAAGTGTAAGCAAATGTCACCCACATATGGTGTCTGTCGGTGGGTATCAGAAGACACAGCCACAGCCTCCAGACATAGACAGCCAACATAGGACAGTCCTTACAATAAAAGGAGAGTGTTTTTATGAAACTTTAAATGGAACCTCAAACCTGGACAGACACACTTTCTCAACTTAACTTTCACAACCATACACAGCACAGGCAAAGGTCACACTCTGCATAAACAGCAGCATCACCCCTCACACAGTTAGTATACAGCATATTAACACACTTTACACAATCAATCACATAAACTGACTACCTGGCAGTTGCTTACTCTTATCCAAGGTAGCGTGTCCTCTGTAGAGCTCATGAGAGGAAACAACAGTCTCCACACTCAATTGTAAACATCAGAAAAGAAACCAAAATTTAGCAGGACACACATTCCGCACAAATGCACATACAGCTAAATTTTGGCTGCCTCTGCAAATGTCCCACTGAAATGAGGAATCCACTGTTCCCTGATTTGGACAGCCTCTGCCATTAGCTAGACGTTTGCTGCTACTCAAGATCAACAGCTTCCACACTTCTGAGGGCTTTCAGGGGTACACAGTGTCAAACACAAACATTCACATTAATTTTGAAGAAAACAATATAGTATTATGAATTCTTCAGCTTTTAGTAACCACAGCTCTGAAATATAGCTTCATCTTACAAATTAACTGTATTCTGAATAAACCACACCAATATTTATACAGAAACCTATGTTAAAACCAAGGAAATTCATATCTTTTTAATTATATGATATTTCAAAATAACCAATTTTGAATTAGGTTTTACTATATATTTCTCTCTGCACTGTGCTACAAACTGGAAGGTCATGGGTTCAATTCCCCCTGGTTCCACTGGAACTTTAGAGTGACATAATCCTTCCAGCCACTTTATGGCCATGGGGTAGACTCAGCCTCCAACAGAAATGAGTACCAGGAATATTCCCTGGTGGTAAAAGCAAGCAGCTGGTACAAAGGGGTGACAACCTTACTTACTTACTCCATGGTGCTCAGTCCTTCTTGAGAAGCTAACTGGTTTGTAGCTAGTCAAGAAATTCCCCGCATTTCATGGAACCCGAAGGTTCATTACCGTACTCACAAGCGTCCACCACCTGTCCCTATCCTGGGCCAACCCAATCCAGTCCACATACCCACAT
>Ga0136643_10000317_pt1 | contig 52689 bp, 52 predicted proteins | sample TergutLab28metaG_FD_96883 | JGI IMG/M metagenome (GOLD analysis project Ga0136643, IMG submission 96883) | Labiotermes labralis P1 segment gut microbial communities from Petit-Saut dam, French Guiana - Lab288 P1 (version 3) (version 3) | ecosystem: Host-associated > Arthropoda: Insects >... | reverse complement strand
TGATTTAGGTCATGCAGGTCAAAATGCTATGTTAAGTGCTGCGGCTCTTGGGCTTGGTAGTTGCTGTATTGCTGCGTATAATCAAGACCTTTTCGATAAAACGCTTGGCTTTAATGGTATAGATGAGTATACTGTTTACGCGATACCTGTTGGGTTTATTAAAAAATAAAATACTTAGTTTTAAGTTTCAAAAAAAAGCAACGGCACATTAACTGTTGCTTTTTTCTATTCTCACTGTTTAAACTTAAGGTTTGCCTCTATCTAACTTTCCACAATATCATTGTATCACATAAACTACCCTCAAAAGTCTCCATGCCGTTGCCCTTCGGGACAACGTTAATGATTTGTCTCAAATTTTTTTCATACTTTTAATTAACGCTCTTACTATCCTCAATCAACCAATAAAGTGCCGAAAGTGCATCTCTTAGGCTTCCCGTTTTATCAATCAACTTCTCTTTAACCGCTTCTTCACCAATTAAAATGCTTCCAACATCTTGAACCAAGCTTTTTGTATCCGTCATAAGCTGCGAAAGGCGTTTTTTTGATATTTTAGAATTCTTTACAATAAAATCTAGGATACGCTCTTGCATTTTATCAAAATAATCAAACATTTGCTGAGCTCCTATAACAAGCCCTGTCATGCGAATTGGGTGTATTGTCATTGTCGCAGATGGTGCTATAAAAGAAATGTCCGCCGCAACTGCCAAAGGTACACCTATAGAATGTCCGCCGCCTAAAACAAGCGAAACCGTAGGCTTGCCTATACCCGAAATTAACTCCGCCAAGGCAAGACCTGCTTCAACATCGCCTCCTGCTGTATTTAAAAGTATTAAAAGCCCATCAACTTGCGGGTTATCTGCTGCCGAAACAAGCTGCGGTATAACATGTTCATACTTTGTTGTTTTATTTTGCGGCGGCAACTCCATGTGCCCCTCTATCTGTCCTATTATCGTTAAAAATTGTATATTTCCTTTCGGGCTTTTGTGAACTATCTCTGGTTGACATGGTTGTTTTATATTTTCAACATTTTCATTTTGCTCCATAAAAATCGCACTCCTTCTTGTAAATGTAGTTATTATTTGTTTTTGTTTGAAAAAAAATACCTATATACTTTACAAAAAGTCTTTAAAATGTTACTATAGAAATAACACACATTCAGGAGATAAATTAATGGACTTTACAAAAAATTTAAACCCCATGCAAAAAGAAGCTGTTTTACATACAGATGGGCCACTATTATTATTAGCTGGTGCAGGCTCTGGCAAAACAAGAGTTTTAACACATAGAATTGCAAATCTTATACAAAGCGGGGTAAACCCGTTTAATATATTGGCAATAACTTTTACTAATAAAGCCGCAAAAGAAATGAAAGAGCGTGTAAATTCGCTTATTCCTTATGGTGAAGTTTGGGTTTCTACGTTCCACTCCACTTGCGTAAGAATATTGCGGCGAAATATTGCTAAAATCGGCTATGAAAATAGTTTTACGATATATGATGCCGACGACTCTGAAAGGCTCATAAAACAAGCTATGAAAGAGCTTAATTTTAACGATAAGCTTTTAAAACCAAAATCTGTTATGGCTGAAATTGGCTCACAAAAAGATAACATGATTTCTTATGAGCAATTTGAAATTATTGCTGGGTCGGATTTTAGGCTTAGTAAAATTTCACAAATATATACATATTATCAAAAACGTCTTAGAGCAAACAATGCCCTAGATTTTGATGATATAATTTTTTTGACGGTCAAATTATTTAGAGATTGTCCTGAGGTTTTGGTAGGTTACCAAGAACGCTTTAAATATATTCTTGTAGACGAGTATCAAGATACTAACACAAGCCAATATGAGCTTATTCGCCTTTTAGCTGGCAAACATAAAAACCTATGCGTCGTTGGTGATGACGACCAAAGTATCTACGGTTGGCGTGGTGCAAACATCAGAAATATTTTGGATTTTGAGAAAGATTTTGAAAATGCCACGGTTATTAAGCTTGAACAGAATTATCGTTCTTCTAAAACCATATTAGAAGCCGCAAATGCCGTTATAAAAAACAACCATAGCCGTAAAAGCAAATCTTTATGGACTGACAATAACGAGGGCGAAAATATAGAGTTTTATAAAGCACAGTCCGATTTAGACGAATCTAGATATATCACCGAGCAAATAGAGCAAAATGTTTTAAATGGTGGAAAATACAGTGATAATGCCATTTTATATCGCCAAAATGCACTTTCAAGAAGTATAGAAGACAGCCTTGTTAAGAATAATATACCATATAGAATTTTTAGTGGCGTTAGGTTTTACGAACGTAGAGAAATTAAAGATATTCTGGCATATCTTAGGTTAATTCATAATCCTTTTGATGATATTTCGGGCAGGCGTGTTATAAATGTGCCTAAACGTGGCATCGGCGAAGCTAGTGTTGAAAAAATATTGCGTTTTAGCACTGAGCAAGAAATTTCTTTTTCAGATGCACTTGTTATTTGTGATAATATCGAAGGTATCGGTACAAGGCACAAAAAAATTAAAGAATTTGCCGTTTTGATAGAAGAGCTAAGAGACTTTTCAGTAAATAATAACGTATCTGATTTAATAAATCAAATTTTAGAAAAAACGGGCTATATTCTTGAATTACAAGCAGAAAATTCGGACGAGGCTTTGGGGCGTATTGAAAACATAGATTCTCTTATAAACAAAGCACATGAATTTGAAAAAGAAAGCGAAGACAAAACACTAAACGCTTTTTTAGAAGAAGTTTCTTTGGTTGCAGATGTTGATAATTATACTGACGATGATGATACCGTTGTTTTAATGACACTTCACTCATCTAAAGGACTAGAGTTTCCAAATGTTTTTATCCCAGGATTTGAAGAAAATATTTTCCCAAGCTATCGCTCTTTAATGAGCCAATCTTCTAATGATTTAGAAGAAGAGCGCAGGCTTTGCTACGTTGGCATTACAAGAGCACGCGAAAATCTTTGCTTAACAAGTGCTACATCTAGGCTTCAAAACGGGCAGTTTGTGTATAATATGCCATCGAGGTTTTTGGAAGAAATTCCAGAAGATATTGTAAACTCTACACGCCAAAATATTGGCGTTAGCATGAAAACAATAAACACAATACCTGCCAAAAAACCAAATATAAGCTTTAAAACAAATAACTATGATACAATTAACAGCACTTCCAAAAATAGCGACATCAACTTTAAAATTGGTGATAAAGTTAAGCAAATAAAGTATGGAAACGGCACAGTTATAGCCATCTCTCAAGAAGAAGTTACCGTTGCATTTGATGGATTAGGAATAAAAAAAATAAAACCACAATTATTAAAAAGGAAGCATTAATTCAAATAATGCGACCGTAAAAAAGGAGAAATTAGCATGTCAGATTTCAAATTAGAACTTGGAATAGAAGAGGAGTTAGTTAAACCCTCAGATTTTAAAGATGAGGATACTTCTCTATCTATTTCCTCACTTAGTGATACAGAACGCCAACAAATTGATGAATTTAGCCAAAAAATAGACCTAAACAACTATGATATTGTTGCACTTTACGGTGTTAATGTGCAAAACAAAATTGCTAAATTTTCTGATAGCGTTTTAAAAACTGTTAGAACAAAAGATATGGCACATGTTGGCGAGGATTTATCTGCACTTGTTGCAAACCTAAAAAGTTATGACCCAGCTGGCGGAGAACGAACGGGAATTGCAAGAATATTTAGAGGAAAGCCATTAAAATTACGCATGGATAGGATGATGGCAGACTTTTCAAAGGTTGAAACAAATGTTGATGCGGTTGTTAAAAACTTAGAAACTCACCAAAGGCAGCTTATTCAAGATAATGTTATGCTTTCGGAACTTTACAAAAATAATTATGAGTATTATAAAGAACTCTCCATGTATATTATTGCAGGAAAACAAAGCCTTGAAAATTTTATCGAAGTTGATATTCCTGCACAAAGAAAAATTGCAGAAGAGTCGCACAATCAAATGGAAGTGCAAAAACTAAACGATATGATAAATCAAGCAAATCGTTTTGAAAAAAGGCTTCATGATTTAAAATTAAGCCGTACCATAAGTATACAAATGGCTCCACAGGTAAGGCTTGTACAAAACAATGGTAAAGTATTGATTGAAAAAATACAATCTAGTATTGTAAATAGTATTCCTCTTTGGAAAAACCAGATGGTTCTTTCGCTTGGCATGGCTAATACTCAAAGGGCCTTACAAGTTCAAAAAGATGTTACAGATATGACAAATCAACTACTTCTTAAAAATAGCGAAATGCTAAAACAAGGCAGTATAGACATTGCAAGAGAAGCCGAAAGAGGCATTGTTTCTGTAGAAACTTTACAAAAAACTAACGAGAATTTAATTACAACTATTTCTGAAGTTTTGCAAATTCAAAAACAAGGCTCAGAAGAGCGTGCACAGGCAGAAATTAGCTTACAAAATATCGAAAATGAAATTAAACAAGTTTTACTCGAGGCTACCAATAAGCAATAATTTGTGGTATACTCATAATATAATAATATTTTGGAGGAATTAATATGGCTGAAATTAAAAACAAATCAAATATAGGGCAAATTCAAATTGCCGATGAAGTTATTGCAACAATTGCGGGAACTGCGGCATTAGAGGTTGATGGCGTTGCTTCTATGGCTGGAAATATTACAGATATTGCAGAATTTTTGGGCAAAAAAAATCTTTCTAAAGGCGTTAAAGTAAATGTTACAGGCGATGAGGCTTCGTTTGAAATTAGCTTGCTTATCAAAAACGGCTATAAAATTCAAGATGTTTGTGAAGAAGTTCAAAAACGTATAAAAATCGCTATTGAAACTATGACAGGTCTTAAAGCAACCACTATAAACGTTAATGTTTCTGGGCTTTCAATGGAAAAAGAAAAATCTAAAAAAGAACTACTTAACAGAGATGAGTAAAATAAGTAGAAGAACCGCCAGAAAACACGCATTTAGCTTGGTTTTTCAACTAGATTTTAACAAGACTTCTGATTATCAAAATTTAGCAGAAATATATTTTGATAACCACATGCTAAATGATGACGAAAAAGCCTTTATTTATGAAGAGTTTAGCGGAACATATCAAAATTTAGACAAAATAGACGAAGTTATAAAAACCCATATACAAGGCTGGAGTATTGATAGGCTTAACAAAGTAGACCTTGCAATACTTAGGCTTGCTGTGTATGAAATTTTATTCGCCGACGATATACCAAACCCTGTTGCCGCAAATGAAGCTGTAGAGCTTGCAAAATTATACTCTGTAGACGATGCTATGGGGTTTGTTAACGGCGTTTTAAAAAATGTTATAGAAAGCCAAAAAAACTCATGAAAAAAAACATACTAACCGTAAGCAATGTAAATTTATATATAAAATCCTTGCTTGAAGAAGATGTCATTTTGTCCGATATTTACATTAAGGGTGAAATTTCTAATTTCAAGCTTCATTCTTCGGGTCATATGTATTTTTCTTTAAAAGATTTGGGTGCATCAATCAATTGCGTTATGTTTAAAGGAAATGCCCAAGAGCTTGCCTTTTTGCCTAAGAATGGCGAAAATGTTATTGCTGTTGGTCGAATAAGCCTTTACGAAAAAACAGGCGTGTACCAACTTTATGTTGATGAAATGGAAAAAACAGGCCTTGGCACTTTCTATGAAAATTTTGAAAAGCTTAAGGCAAAGCTTCTGGCAGAGGGGCTTTTTGACGAAGAAAATAAAAAGCCTATTCCCAAAAATCCTGAATATGTAAGTATTGTCACCTCACCTACTGGTGCAGCGGTTAGAGATATAATAAAGGTTGCAAGAGCAAGAAATCCATATGTTAAGCTTAATATTATCCCTACACTTGTTCAAGGCGATTTAGCACCTACAAGTATATGCGAAGCAATAAAACTGGCTAATTTACACAATAAATCTGACGTTATAATTCTTGCACGTGGCGGTGGAAGCATTGAGGATTTGTGGGCTTTTAATGATGAGAATGTTGCTCGTGCAATTTTTTTATCAAAAATACCTACAATTTCGGCAATTGGTCATGAAACAGATTTTACTATCGCTGATTTTGTTGCAGATTTGCGTGCATCAACGCCATCTAATGCGGCCGAAATTGCTGTTAATGACTATGTAGCTCAAATTAGCCATGTAGCTATGCTATATTCTCAAATCGAACGTAGTATGAACTATAAGTTAAATTTTGAAAAGAATAGACTAAAAAATCTAGCCAATAGGCCAGTTTTAAAACGTCCTCTTGAAAAAGTTTACGAAAATCAAATTCATCTTGAAAATCTTTTGAAACAGCTTGAAAAAAATTCACTTTCAAAGATAAATGATAATAAGAATAAACTGGCGTTTTTAGCAAACGCTCTTAATCTAAATTCTCCACTTAATATCATGTCTAAGGGTTACAATGCTATTTTTTGTGGAGATAATTTAGTTAATAGCACAAAAAATATAAAAGTTGATGATGAAATTAATATAAAATTTGTTGATGGCTCTGTAAACGCTTTAGTTACAGATATTAAAGAAGGTGATTGTATTGGCTAAACCTAAAATTAAATTTGAAGATGCTATTTTAAAACTTGAAGAAATTGTACACAAAATGGAAGACCAAAGCACCTCGCTTGAAGAAACTTTTAAGCTTTACAAAGAAGGGGTTTCACTTTACGAAACCTGTGCAAAAACTATTGCTGCTATAGAAAAGGACGTTACTATTCTTGTTGAAAAATCGAAAGGCATACTCACAGAAGAACCTTTTGATAGCATGGAGGACGAGCATGAATAAATATATAGATTTAATAGAATCTTCACTTGATAATTATTTAGAAATTAAATATCCTGAAAAAATCTACGAAGCAATGAGATATTCAGTTCTAGGCGGCGGCAAAAGAATTAGGGCTATGATTACTTTGCTAACTTCTGAAGCTTTAGGGTGTAATCATAATAATACTTTGCCTTTTGCTTGTGCAATTGAAATGATTCATGCTTATTCTCTAATTCATGACGATTTGCCAGCTATGGATGATGACGATTTAAGGCGAGGAAAACCAACGAATCATAAAATTTTTGGCGAAGCAATGGCAATTTTAGCTGGAGATGCTTTATTAAATAGAGCATTTGAAATAATGAGTAATTTTTGTGTGAAAAACTCCGAACCACAATTTATTAAAGCTATGAACGTGATTTCAAAGGCATCTGGTGCTAATGGCATGATTGGCGGCCAAGTTATGGATATTCTTTCAGAGGGACAAGAAATAAATGCCGAAATACTTGAATATATATACAAAAACAAGACTTCCGCATTATTTAAAGCTTCTTTTTGTTCAGGTGCATATGTTACTAATGCCTCAGCTGAAATAATAGAAAAATTCGAGCTTATGGCTGATTATTTTGGCATATCGTTCCAGATTAAAGATGACTTGTTAGATATTCATAGCACTGAAGAGGTTTTAGGCAAGCCTATAAATAGTGACGAAAAAAATGATAAGGCAACTTATATTAAAATACATGGCTTAGAAAAAGCCGAAAAAGATTATCTTGAATATTCAGAAAAAACTCTGCAAATATTAGAAAGCCTTGATCTTTGCGATACTGAGCTTTATAGATATATCAAAAATGCTTTTGAAAGAACTTACTAACACTAATTCCATCAAACACTGTGGTTTTCAGAGAGATGTTTATTGAGAATTAGTGTAAATCGGAGGAAATTTAATTGTCAACTTTTTTTAGCGAAATTAGTAAAAACACTATTTTCTTATCTGCTGTTACTAGTTGGTTAATAGCTCAAATAATAAAAATCATTATAGAGCTATTTAGGACAAAAAAATTTAAATTGAGTCTTATTCTTTCAAGTGGCGGTATGCCCAGTTCGCACACATCTTTTATTATTGCACTTGCGGTTTCTGTTGGATTTCAAGAAGGGTTTGACTCCGTTTTATTTGCAATAGCTGGTGCTATCAGCCTTGTTGTTATGTACGATGCACAGGGCGTTAGGCGTGCAGCCGGAAAGCAAGCTGCAATTATAAATACAATGCTTGAAAATATTGAAAATACGGGTATAAAAGTTGATAAAAAACTTAAAGAACTTTTAGGGCATAGCCCTATAGAGGTTGTTTTTGGTGCGATTTTAGGTATTATTATTGCATCACTTTTCAGCCGTTAAACTACACGAGGTAAATTATGAAATTACTTGATAAGGTTAATTCACCAAAAGATATAAAGCAAATGAATATATCGAGCTTAAATGTTTTATGTAAAGAAATAAGAGAGTTTTTGGTTAATTCTGTATCAAAAACAGGTGGGCATTTAAGCTCTAATTTAGGTATATGTGAACTTACTGTTGCTTTGCATTATTCTTTAAATTCTCCAGAGGATAAGATTATTTGGGATGTTGGCCATCAGGCTTATGTTCATAAGATTCTTACTGGTCGAAAAAATAATTTTGGCATGCTTAGGCAACTTAATGGATTATCGGGCTTTCCAAGCCCTAAAGAAAGCCCTCACGATAGTATTAAAGTTGGCCATTCTTCTACTAGTATTTCACAAGCCTTTGGCATAGCTGTCGGGAGAGATTTAAGTGACGATAATTATAACGTTGTTGCTGTTGTTGGTGATGGCTCAATAACTGGTGGGCTTACGTACGAGGCGATGAACAACGCAGGTCAATCTAACACCAATATGATTGTTGTTTTAAATGATAATCAGATGTCTATTTCAGGAAATGTTGGCTCTATTTCGAGGCATTTGAACGATATACGTATAAATCCTAGATATGTTGCCACAAAATCTAACATTAGCAAGATTGTTAGAAGTGTTCCCTTGGTTGGAAAACCATTAAACAAAGCACTAGAAAAAACTAAAAATTCTCTTAAATACTTGCTTGTTCCTGGTGTTATTTTTGAGGAGCTTGGATTTAAATATATTGGTCCAATTAATGGGCATAATTTAGCTGAGCTTATTTCTGTTATAAATCAGGCAAAAAAAATGAATGGTCCTGTGCTTCTTCATGTTTATACAAAAAAAGGTAAAGGCTATATTCATAGCGAGATTTCACCATCTAAATTCCATGGAATTGAACCATTTGACGTTAAGAGTGGAAATATTTCAAAACAAAAACTTGAAGATTCTTACACCGATGTGTTTTCAAATACATTATTAAAAATTGCAGAAAAAAATGATAAACTGGTGGCAATAACAGCCGCAATGCCTGATAGTACAGGGCTTGAAGCTTTCTCTAAAAAATATCCTAAGAAAACGTTTGATGTGGGCATTGCTGAAGGCCATGCTGTAACATTTGCTGCGGGGCTTTCTAAAAGTGGTTATATCCCTGTTTTTGCTGTATACTCTTCGTTTTTACAAAGAAGTTATGACCAAATTATACACGATGTTTGCCTTGAAAATAGGCATGTTATTTTTGCGATAGACCGTGCCGGAATAGTTGGCTCTGATGGCGAAACCCATCAAGGTTTATTTGATTTGTCATTTTTATCACATATCCCTAATATGGTAGTTCTCGCACCAAAAAACAAAATAGAATTTGAAAAAATGTTTGAATTTTGTAGTCATCACGGTGGCCCTATTTCCATAAGATACCCAAGGGGTATGGCATCTACTGTTTTAAATGAACATGTAGAAGATATTTCGCTAGGAAAAAGTGAAACTATTTTTAAAGGTGAAAAAATTGCCTTAGTATCATTTGGGGCAATGATGGATAATGCTTATAAAGTTTATGAAATGCTTAAAAATAGTGGCTATTCCCCTACCCTAATCAATGCTAGATTTTTAGCACCTATAGACTTAGAGATGGTGAAAAGCTTAAGTAAATATGAATATGTATTCAGTTTTGAAGATAACTTAGAAGTTGGAGGATTTGGCTCAGCCTTATTAAGTGCTTCAAATATCAAAAATTTCTACAATTTTGCATTTCCTAAAGAATTTATACCTCATGGAACAAGGGAACAACTTTTTGACATATATGGCCTTAGTACTGAAAAAATGTATAAAAAAATAATTGAAATAATTGAGGTGTAGTATGGAAAATAATGAAAAAATACGCCTTGATGTGCTTGTTTCGCAAAAAGAAAGTATTTCTAGAACTATGGCACAAAGTTTTATAGAGCAAGGGTTCGTTAAAGTTGATGAAAAGATAATTACTTCATCTAGTGCAAAAGTTGATATAAATTCAGAAATAATCACCGAAAAACCAAAAGATTTATTTGTAAGCCGTGCAGGAAATAAGTTAAAGTTTGCAATTGACGAATTTAATATAGATGTTGAAAATAAAATATGCCTTGATGTTGGAGCATCAACAGGCGGTTTTACCGAATGTCTTTTAAAGTATGGTGCAAGCAAAGTTTATGCTGTTGATACAGGCACCGAGCAACTCCATGAAAGCCTAAGACAACACCTTAAAGTTATGTCAATGGAAAAAACAAATATCAACGATGTTAATAATCTGCCTGATAAACCTGAAATACTTGTGATTGATGTTTCGTTTGTGTCGCTTAAGAAAGTCTTTTTGTCGGCATTAAATCTTGTTCATAAAAATGCTGAAATTATATGCCTTATAAAACCACAGTTTGAAGCAGGGCGTGAAAATTTAACTAAAAAAGGTATTGTTAAAGATAAAAAAATTCATAATAAAATTTTAAATGATTTTCGAAATTATTTTTCTAGTAATGGTCTTAATGTTGTAAACCTAATAGAATCGCCATTAAAAGGTGGTAACGGTAACACAGAGTTTCTTATTTACCTTAAAAGGAAGTTAGATTGATGAAAAAAATTGGAATATTTGTGAACGAAGAAAAAGATATAAACTCAAACTACACAAAAGAGGTTTATTCTTGGGCCGAAAAAAACGGTTTTATTCCCGTTGTTATAAACACCACTTTTATAAATGAATCATGTTCGTACTACAAGTATATAGTGGTTTTAGGTGGTGATGGAACAATGCTAAGTGCTGCCCGTAATTTCGCTAAATATAATGTTCCTCTTATTGGAATTAATCTTGGAACTCTCGGTTACCTTACCGCAGCTGATAAAAAAGAAGGACTTTTGGCTCTTGAAAAGATTGCAAAAAATGATTATAAAATCGAAAAAAGAATGATGTTAGAGGTTACTATAGACGGTAAAAAAAGCAATCATATTGCACTGAACGACATTTGTGTTTTGAGAAACTCTATCTCAAAAATTATATCATTAAAGATATGGGCTAATGATGAATATATAGATAAATACAGAGCAGATGGCATTATAGTTTCGACTCCAACGGGTTCTACTGCTTATAATCTTTCAGCAGGAGGTCCAATACTTAAACCAGATATTGAACTTATTACAATTACCCCTATTTGCTCGCATAAAATTTATTCACGCCCATCTGTAATAAGTTCACAAGACGAAGTTAATATAGTGATAGACGATTCTATTGATAATGATGCTGTTCTTGTGCTAGATGGCCAAGTTAGGATTCCGTTAAAGCCAAAAAGCAAAATAGCTATCAAAAAGTCAGAATACTATACAAGTATCATAAAAACCAATAATTTAGGCTTTTATGATATAATACGTTTAAAGTTTAATCAATAGAAGGAGATTTATATGGTACGCCGTAAATTACTTATTGTGTTAAGCATATTTAATGCAACAGTGAACACATTGTACTTAGTCAGGTTTTTTGGAGTGCTTCCGCCAGAAGAAATCGTTCATGGATATGTACCATGGTTTATGTCGTTCGCATTACCCAACACTGTTTTTGCCTTGTTATCATGGCTTCTAGTGTATTCATTGTTAAAAAAATCTTACACATTAGCAATTTTAGTGGGCTTACTAAATGCAGGAGGCTTAATTTTCCATGCACTAATCGGTTTAATGTTCGGATTTTATTCGGGTCTTTTTGAAATTATGACATTTAACGTAGTATTTGAAATCGTAGTCTATGTGTATGGCTTATCACTTGCCACATTTTATATTGCACAATTTCGAAAAATTATTATAAAAAATATAAGCTAGCAAACAAATGAACACCACCATTGTATAAATATTTTACATTTTGTGAAAAATACTTATATAACGGAGGTGTTTTTTATGATTATGAAAAATAATATAAATTCGTGCAAAAAATTTCAAGCACTAGAGCAAGGCAAAAGCCTTCTGCACAACCAAACAATAGATAATCCGCTTTGCTTAAGTTGCCAGAGCTATAATACAAGAAACTGCTCGCAAAATCCTAATCAAAGTACGTTAGTTTCTTCTGCTACTTGAAAACATCTTTTTGTTAAAAACTTTATATGGAAACACAAAAATCGCCATAATACCAAGAGCTATAGAGCCTGCTATCCTAAGTGTTTCAATACCCATTAAAACAGCGGCACCAACCTCTTCTGAAATCATATTATAAACCGTGTAATAAATTAAAAAACCTGGCACAAGAGGAATAATTCCTGATATTAAATACACGCTTATAGGCTGCTTCCTCACAAAACTTAGCCTGCGACTTAATGCAGTTACTGCCATAGTTGAAATAAAAATGGTTATCGCTTCCGAGTCTAAATAAAGGCTCGAAATTTCGTAGGCTAGCCAGCCAAAAAATCCAGCCAACCCACAAAACAACAATTCTTTTTTAGGTGCATTAAACATAAGTGCAAAAAAAGTTGTTGCTACATAAACGGCACCAAGCCTTATAAGTAAAGGCATATCAATAAAAAACATCTGCAATTCCCCCCTATCCTACAAAGAACCAAAATCCAAGCGAAGCTCCAACCCCAGTAGCAATACAAATCGCAACTAGCACCGAATCAAGCAATCTGCTTGTACCCGAAAGGTAATCTCCTGCAAAAACATCACGAACAGCATTTGTAAAACTAACTCCAGGTATAAGTGGCATAATAGAACCAATTATCGCAACATCCACATTAGCACCAAAACCAAGCCTATAAAGCATTAGTACGACGCTTGAAGAAATGCCGCCACCTATAATATTTACAACAAAATCTGAAATATTAAACCGCCCTGCCAAAATAATAAACCCAAAAAGCGTTAAACTTGCCAAAAATGCAACAGCGGCATCTATATGGTTACCTCCAAAAATATGTGAAAACGCTGCACATGCAATAGCTGTTGCAACCATCTTATGAATATTTTTGTAAGGCTTAAGGGCCCTTATTCTTTCAACTTCCTTAATTGCTTCTTCTAAATCTATTTTTTTCTCTGCTAATTTCCTGCTCATCTCATTTATGAGCGATATTTTCTCAAGATTTATGCCTCTTTTTGCAATTCTTTTTGTTGCAGAAAAAATCTTGCCATCTTGGTCTATAACTGTACAAAACATACCTGTACTTGTAACAAATGGCTCTATTTCTACAAACCCATAATTTTTGAGTATCCTTGTCATCGTATCTTCTACACGGTTTGTTTCTGCACCATTTTGAAGCATTACTAAAGATGCGTCCATCGCAAATTTTAATATTTTCTCTTTATCCATATCAGCACCTATATAACTTTATTTTTTATTATCTCAATAATTTTATTGCTAATTCCACAAGAACGAAGATACTCTTCTACCCCACCAAATTTTATAACAGCATCATAAAATTTTTCTATATATTCAGGTCTTGCATGCATAATATGTTGCCATTTTGAAATTTCGCCTTTAATTAGCTCTTCATCTTCAAGATACTTAAACTTGTTTGAATAATATTCTTCCGCAATTTTTTTATTGTATGTAGAAGAAATTTCGTAATCTACCAAAATATCAACTTTATCAATTCCTGCAAGCATTAAAAGTAATGTGGCAACTACACCTGTTCTATCTTTTCCTGCAACACAGTTAAAAAGAATAATGCCTTCTGCATTTTCTGCCATAAAAGCAAACACTTCTGCAAAATTATGTCTTTCTTCAAACATTGCAATATATAGCTCACCAAGTGTAATATTTTCGCTAATTTGTGGATGTTTTTCACATAAAAGCGGAATATTTTTATAGCTTACTCCAACATAGTCTGCAAAAGAGCTTGGATCTCTAGCTATTTCATAATCACTTCTTAAATCGATCACGGTTTTAAGTCCATAGCTTATAAGATAGTCACAATGCTCTTCAGTTAAATCGGCCATCGTGCTGCTTCTTAAAAACTCTTTGTATTTTGTAACTTTTTTGTCTTCTCGCTGATAACCACCAAGCTCACGCATATTTGTAACAGTTGCTCCCTTTAGGTTAAATCTTTTTGGAAAGTTTTCCATTTTTCGTCCTCCAATCATTCTAATATTAATTATATATTACTTTTTAAATTTTTTAAAGGTTTTTGTAGAAATTTATAAAAAAATATGTTATAATGGATTTTATCGATATATTAGCGGGATGAGAGCAATATTTCTGAAATTACGTAAATCAAGAAAACTCATTGTTTTCTTTGGAGGAAATTATGAAAAAGTTTTTAGCAATTTTAGTATCACTAGTTTTATGTTTTAGTTTACTTGGTTTTTCTAACATTTATGCAGAAGAAAGCAATTCACAATATATAAGAGTTGGCCTTTTACAAAGATTTCATCAGCAAGAATCTATTAATATAGCTAATACAAGTATTGTTGTAGGATTTGATTTAGATGGTGAAATAACTGCCTTAGCCACTAGAACAAACGAGAATGGCTTTGTTGTTAGAATTTTAAATTCTCAAATAGTAATTAAAGCTAATGGCACTCCACTTTTTGCATTTGATGAAAATATAATCCCTATAATTTGGGATACAAATGGAGCACCTGTAAGCCTCTCATCGCGAAGTTACCGAGGAATGATTGAGTTTAGCCAAAGAAATAATCGAATTAATGCAATAAATATAGTTGATATGGAGGAGTATCTTTACTCTGTTGTATCTTCCGAAATGCCATCTAGTTGGCACATGGAAGCTTTAAAAGCACAAGCTGTTGCTGCTCGTAGTTATACATATACTAGAATTAAAATGAATATTGAAGCTGGGCTTAATTTTGACCTTTGTGATACAACCATGTCTCAAGTTTATAATGGTTTTGAGCAAGAAACCGAAAACTCTAGATATGCTGTGAACTCAACAAGAGGTCTAATGATTTACTTTAACGACGAAGTTATTAACGCTACATATTTCTCCTCTAGCGGTGGAGTAACTGAAAATGCCGAAAATGTTTGGCAAGAAGCTCGCCCATATTTTAGAAGTGTTATAGATACGTTTGAAACAGAAGGTAGAGTTTGGCAACGCACCATAACATTTTCAGAAATACAATCTATTTTAAATGCAAGAAATATAAATATTGGTACAGTTCAATCTCTTTCAATTAACAGAAATTCAACAAATCGTGTTGGTTTGCTTATAATAGAAGGTTCAAATGGCAATCATATACTAAGGCAAGAAAATATAAGAACGTTTTTTGCAGGTACTCAAGGTGGTTCCTTGATGAGTCGTAACTTCACAATTACTAATCTTAATGGAAGCAGTGTTACCTTTTCTGGAAGAGGCTTTGGCCATGGCGTTGGAATGAGCCAATTTGGTGCAAAAGGTATGGCAGAGGCAGGCTTTACTTTCGATCAAATACTTATACATTATTACACTGGAACAACAATAAGATAAGAGGTTTTTTATGAATACAAGCGACTTTTACTACGATTTACCTGAAAAACTTATAGCACAGAGCCCACTTAAAGATCGTACAGCATCAAGACTTTTAATTCTTGATAGAAACACGGGAAAAACTACACATACCCACTTTAAATCTATTATAGACTACTTAAATGAAGGTGACTGCCTTGTTATAAACGAAACAAAGGTTATTCCTGCTCGTATTTTTGGATGTAAAAAAGGCACAAATTCACAAGTTGAGTTACTTCTCTTAAAACGACTTGAAGATGACAAATGGGAAACTTTAGTTTCTCCCGGAAAAAGAGCCAGAATTGGTGATGAAATAGAGTTTGGCGATGGGCTTTTAAGTTGTATTGTAAAAGATATTGTAGATGACGGCAATAGAATTGTCGAGTTTAGCTACAATGGTATTTTTGAAGAGATTTTAGACAAATTAGGAGAAATGCCTCTCCCTCCATATATTACTGAAAAACTAGAAGAAAAAGACCGATACCAAACAGTTTATGCTAAAAATGAAGGCTCTGCAGCGGCTCCTACAGCTGGGCTTCATTTTACAAACGAACTTTTAGAAGAGATCGAAAAAAAAGGCATTAAAATTGCAAGAATTACACTTCACGTTGGGCTTGGAACATTTAGGCCTGTTAAAGTTGATAATGTTAAAGAGCATAAAATGCATTCAGAATTTTATTCAGTTGAAAGAGAACAGGCTGATATTATAAACACAGCAAAAAAATCTGGCAAAAAAGTTATTGCAGTTGGCACTACGTCTGTTAGAACACTTGAAGCTTGTACCGTAAACGGCGAACTGCAAGCTGGTGAAGGTGATACTGAAATTTTTATCTACCCAGGCTATGATTTTAAAATGATTGATGGGCTTATTACAAACTTTCATCTGCCCGAATCAACGCTTATAATGCTTGTTTCTGCTCTTTCAAACCGTGAACATATACTTAACGCCTACAATGAGGCGGTTTCTATGGAGTATAGATTCTTCAGCTTTGGCGATGCCATGTTTATAACAAATTTAGGTGATACTAATTAATGGATTTATTTGAATATCAAAAGAACAAAAAAATGAAAAAAGAAGCTCCCCTTGCCGCCCGTATGCGTCCAAAAAAATTAGAAGATTTTATTGGGCAAGAGCATATTGTTGGAAAAGGGACTTTGCTTTATCGTGCAATTCTCGCTGATAAACTTACAAGCATTATTCTTTATGGTCCCCCTGGAACTGGCAAAACAACTATTGCAAAAATAATTGCAAATACTACCAAAAGCAACTTTATTCAGATAAATGCCACAACCTCGGGTATTAAAGATATAAAATCCTCTATAGACGAGGCAAAAAATGCACTTAACTTAAACGGTAAACGAACAATATTTTTTGTAGATGAAATTCATAGATTTAATAAAACTCAGCAAGATTCACTTCTTCCATATGTTGAAGACGGCACAGTAATCTTAATAGGTGCAACTACCGAAAATCCTTATTTCGAAGTTAATAAGGCTTTAATTTCGCGTTCAATAATTTTTAAGCTTGATTCACTTACACAAGAAAATATTAAAACACTTATTTTGCGTACGATTGAAGACGAAAATGGACTTGCTATGTATAATATAAGTATTGATGACGATGCCCTTACCTTTTTATCCGACATGGCTTCAGGCGATGCACGAACTGCACTAAATGCAATCGAGCTTGCCGTACTTACCACCGAATCTGATGAAAACAGTAAAATACATATAAATTTAGCCATTGCTGAACAATGTATACAGAGAAGAGCAATTAATTACGATAAAAATGGCGATAACCATTATGACACTATTTCCGCATTTATTAAAAGTATGCGTGGGTCTGACCCTGATGCAGCTATTTATTATCTTGCACGCATGATTTATGCTGGTGAAGACCCTAAATTTATTGCAAGGAGAATTGTTATTTTCGCATCAGAAGATATTACAAATGCCGACCCACATGCTCTTTTAGTGGCAATCGCAACGATGCAAGCGGTTGATTTCATAGGTATGCCAGAATGTATCATGCACCTATCGCAAGCCACAATTTATATGGCTTGTGCACCTAAGAGCAACTCTTCTATATCTGCGTATTCAAAAGCTATGCGTGATGTTGAAACGATTCAAATTAAAACAATTCCTAATCACATAAAAGATGCTCATTATAAAAATGCAAAAGATTTGGGGCATGGAACAGAATATAAGTATGCTCATAGTTTTCCTGGAAATTATGTTAAAGATGAGCAATACTTGCCTGATGAATTAATCGGCAAAACATACTACACGCCAACCGATAATGGCGTTGAAAAGAAAATAAAAGAAACTCTAGAAAAACTTAGGAGTTGAGTTTATCAAAACAAAAATTTTATTAGTAGGAATTAATGCTAAATTTATACATTCTTCGCTTGCTATTAGAAGTTTGTATACTTATTGTAAAGATTTTAAAGATAATCTTGCTCTTAAAGAATTTACAATAAACAACCATGAAAACTACATTTTAAGGAGTATTTTCAAAGAGCAGGCAGATGTTGTGTGCTTTTCTTGCTATATTTGGAATATTGAGATTGTAAAAAGATTAATTAGAAATATAAAGAAAGTTATGCCTAACACCAAAATAGTTTTTGGGGGACCAGAAGTTTCTTATAACCCTGAGAGCGAAAACTTTTTTGGTGCAGATGCTATTGTCTTAGGTGAAGGCGAAAAAAGTTTTTATAATCTCGTTTTAGATATTTTGAACGGAAAAGAATTAAATAAAATTTACAAATCTGAAAAAATTTCTCTCGACGATATACCTTTTTGCTATACCGATTGTATTGAAGATTACGAAAACAAAATTATATATTACGAGTCATCTCGAGGATGCCCATTTAATTGTCAATATTGCCTTTCTTCTATTGACGGCGAGGTTAGATTTTTATCCGAAAAACGTGTTAAATCTGACTTGGATTTTTTTATCAAAAACAAAGTCACGCAAGTTAAATTTATTGATAGAACATTTAATTGCAATGAGCAACACGCTTTGTTTATTTGGAACCATATCATAGAAAATGATAACGGCGTTACAAATTTTCATTTTGAAATTTCTGCCGATTTGTTAACTGACAAAATGCTTGAGACCTTGAAAAAAGCAAGAACAGGGCTTATTCAATTTGAAATTGGAGTCCAATCTACAAACATTAATACTCTATTAGAAATACAACGCAAAACTAACCTAAATAAGCTATTTGAAAAAGTTAAGCTCATCAAACAACTTGGCAATATCCATATACACCTTGACTTAATTGCAGGCTTGCCACTTGAGGGATTTGCTTCTTTTAGAAATTCTTTTAACGATGTTTTTTCTTTGCACCCTGATATGTTACAGTTGGGATTTTTAAAGCTTTTACGAGGCTCTGGGCTTAGGCAAAATGCAGAAAAGTTTGGAATTGTTTATAACGATTATGCTCCATATGAAATTCTTTACACAGGTGATTTAAGCTTTGCTGATATACTCACTTTAAAATCTATAGAAAACATGGTTGATATTTACTATAATAGCAATAATTTTGTAAATACTTTAGAGTATGGGCTTAAAAATTTTGAAACCCCATTCGATTTTTTTCACGCACTTTCAGAATTTTGGGAAGATAATAATTATGATTCTGTAAGCCATAGAAAAATAAAGTTATATGAAATATTATTTAATTTCCTTGAAAAAATAGACGAAAATGTAGATTTTCTGAAAGATTTAATCAAGTTTGACATGTTTTTAGGTGAAAATATAAAAAACTTGCCCGCATTTGTTACAAAAACTGATTACAGTAAAATCAAATGCGAGCTTGGCGATAGCATTTATAAAGATATTATAAAAACAAAAAAGTTGCTCCATATAGAAAAATTTAACTATGCTGTCCCTGATTGTATCAAAAAAGATACTTATATCCTGTTTGACTATGGCGAAAAGCCTAATACATATACCTATTTATATCCTCTTTGGTAATATTTGGGTGAAGAGCTATATTTATAGCATTCGCTATTATATTCGAAAGCCTGTCGATAGTTGCATCAACCTCTTTAGGGGTTACAAACATATTGCCATCACAAGGAGCCAAAATATTTGATATAAGCCCATGCTTTTCTTCAGATGAAAGGCTATTAAGCATTTCATAAAAATAAGAACCCTCGCTACACTCTTGTATCATTTCATCTAATATTTTATCTAGGCTGTCGTTTATAAGAGTTGCTGCATCTACAACAGTTGGCACACCTATAGCTAAAACTTTAACACCCAAGGTTTCAATATCCAATTTTTTTCTGTTGTTGCCCAGCCCAGCTCCCGGTGAAATTCCTGTATCTGATAATTGAATTGTTGAGTTTATTCTCGAAACACTCCTTGCTGCAAGTGCATCAATAGCAATTACTAAATCAGGCTTTATCCTATCAACAACGCCTTTCACGGTTTCTTTAGTTTCTATTCCTGTCATTCCCATAACACCTGGTGACAATGCACTTACAGAGCGAACGCCATCACCAAGACTTTCTGGCAGAACTTCTTTTATATGCCTCGTAACAAGTATTTTTGAAACAACCTTCGGCCCAAGAGAATCTGGTGTTACACTTCTATTTCCTAGACCAATAATTAATACACTGCTTTTTTCTGAAAGCTTATGAAGCTTTCCAATTTCATCCGCTAATAGCTTAATTATTTTTTCATGAGCATCTATATCATTAACTTTAAGTTCATCAGATTCTAGTGTTACATAGCTTCCAATTGGTTTACCCATAGACTTTTCGCCTTTTTCATTAAGTATCTCAATGAAGCTTATTTTAACGGAATATTCATCATCTTCAAAAATATTAAAATCTATTCCGTCTATTTCATCTTCCTGCGAATCCTGCAAGTACAAATCTCTGGTTTCTGTAGCTAAATCTGTATATATATTTTTATTTTTCATGGCTCCTCCTAAATAGTATTATTTTATCACATCTTTTTTTTTATATGCAAAAAAGATTGATTTACTGGAAATCAACCTTTAATAAAAATGATTTATTAAGATGTAGAATAACCTATTCCTTATAGCACACTATCACCAATCAACTTCTACTCTAATAACATCACCTGTTCGCATGTTTATATAGACTTCATGGACAACTCCAATATGAAACACCTCAACATACCACGCTCTTTGAAGCCTTTCAAAATCTCTCTCAGCTCGACTGGCTGTTCCGCCGCCAACATGAGAAATGGCTATTTCTTGAGCCTCTTGGCGTGATATATTTGCAGGCCAAAACATAAATATGCCTATAGCTATTAAAATCAACACAACAGGAATAATTATAAGTTTTTTTCTACCCTTTTTTTCTTGCATTTTCTAGCAACTCCTTTTTACTATTTTACCTAAAGTTTTTATACAGGTATGTGGTAATACGGCAACCTCATAGTTTCTTTAAATCCAAGCCTCTTAGCTAGATTTGTTGAAGCCACATTTTCTAAACGGCAAGACCACATAGGTTCTAAATTATTTTCAATACAGTATTTAATAAGCCTAGAACACACAATTTGAGCCAATCCTCTACCTCTGTACTTTTCATCCGTTTCAATACCGATTTCTAATATATTATCATGCCGATACGATGCAAATGCAGTGGAAGCTGGTTCACCATCAATCACAATTATAAAACTAGTAGAAGTTTTCAAAAATTGATGCTCATCACACCAAAACTCACTAGGGCTAACAGTACCCTTAATACTTGAAAACATCTCGGCTGTAGTAGGAATAATAGTATACTCATCAAAATATAAATCTGCATTATTTTTATAAAACTCATTTTTATCAAAAGAAAAATTAAGACGGCTATAGCGATTTGCTTTACCTACACTAACTACCTTTTCAATCAAAGGATACCACTCGCAAGGATATGCCTGCAACCACTCATCTTTTATTCTTAATTCATTCTTTTGGGTAAAATAGTTGAAAAGACTATTATTAAATTGCTCATTATTTGGATTGCCAAAAAGCAGAGATAAGCCGCATTTAGATATAGCGTAAAATGACTTTGGACAATGGAGATAATCAACATAAATTTTGCCTTCAACATGGCCCACAATAACCGAACGTATAAATAGAGTATTAAAATTTATTTCTTCTAACAGCCTTAAAAGCAACTCATATTGATTTTCATTTAATTGTATCATATTGAAGAATTCCTCCTATTTGCTATTTTGCTCGATAGTATGAATTCTTTCAATAAATTCTCTATTAGATTTTGTTCTAACAAGCATTTCTGTAATATTCTCGGTCATATCCTGCCCTGATTGCTTGCTCATAGTTTTTCTTATGGTGTAAACTGCTTCTAGCTCCTTATTGGTAAGTAAATTTTCTTCTCGCCTAGTGCCCGATTTCATTATATCAATAGCTGGGAAAATCCTCTTTTCAGAAAGCCTACGGTCTAAAACAAGCTCCATATTTCCTGTGCCTTTAAATTCTTCAAAGATAACATCATCCATTTTAGAACCTGTGTCAACCAAAGCCGTTGCAAGTATTGTTAAAGAGCCTCCATTTTCAATATTTCGGGCAGCCCCAAAAAATTTTTTTGGCATATGAAGAGCCGCAGGGTCAAGCCCGCCAGAAAGCGTTCTACCACTTGGTGGAATTGTAAGATTATATGCCCTTGAAAGCCTTGTGATGCTATCCATCAAAATAATTAAATCTTTCCCCTGTTCTACTAATCGCTTAGCACGCTCTAAAACCATTTCAGTAACTTTTTTATGATGTTCTGGAAGCTCATCAAAAGTAGAATAAATAACATCTACATTTTTACCTTGTATAGAACGTTGCATATCTGTAACCTCTTCAGGCCTTTCATCTATCAATAAAACAATCATGTGCATATCTGGTTGATTTTTTAAAATGGAATTTGCAATTTTTTTAAGTAGGACTGTTTTTCCTGCCTTTGGAGGTGCAACTATCATGCCACGTTGTCCTTTTCCAATAGGTGCAACAAGGTCGATAATTCTTGTAGATAAATCTAAATGGTGTGTTTCAAGCCTTACTCTATCTTCCGGATAAATAGGCGTTAAAGTTTCAAAGTATGGGCGCCTAGCCATAGTGTTAGGATTATCGCCATTTATGGCCTTAACAAATAAAAGTGCTGGAAATTTTTCAACCTCTTTCGCTATTCTTAGATTGCCTTTAACAAAATCACCAGTTCTTAAGTTAAACCTCCTTATCTGTGGAGGAGAAACATACACATCTTTCGGGCTTGGCAAAAAATTTTCAACACGCAAAAACCCAAAACCGTCTGGCATAATTTCTAAAATACCTTCTGCCTCTATACCACTATCAAGAGCTGCTATTTCGCCACTTAATCGAAAATCATCGCCCACTTTTGAAGACCTTTGCGAGTTTTGCTGATAAGGTTGTTCTTGCCTTATGCGTGGTTTTGGTTCTTCTTTAATTATCTCTTGCTTTACTTTAGGCTCTTCTACAATTGTTGTATCCAGCAAAAGCTCACCTATTTTTTCAATAAGCGAGCCTTTGCTATACGTTGTTGGACTTTTAACACCTAATTCTTTTGCTTTTTTTCGCAAATCAAGTAAACTCATTTTTTCAAAATCCATAAAAAACCTCCTTTAATCTCTTGGTGGAATAATAAGTACCTGATCAATTGTTAAATTATCACTTGTTAAGTTGTTAGCTTCACGTATTATCTGAGCACCTGCATTTGCAGCACCAAAAAATCTATATCCTAAGCCATTTAATGTATCTCCACTTACAACTGTGTGAGTCGTACCTACAGTTTGAATAACATCTGTGCCAGTTTCATCTTCTGTGCCATCTTCAGGAATATTTGTGGTATTTACCTGTTGTAATTGGAGCGTTAGCGTGTTTACCTCATCTGTAAGCTCTGAAATTCTGGCTGTAAACCTGTCTATATCTTCTTCTTGCGAATTTAGTATACCACGAAGTGTTATATTAGCATCTTCAAATTCACTAAGTTCACTAACTTGGCTTGATAAACGACGTGTTTGAACCGCTAAAACTACAACCAAAGCAAGCATCACCACTAAGGCCCCACTCATAATCTTGAAAATAGGCAACTTCAAAAGTTCCACTTTAGCATCTATGTTATTTAGAGATTCGTTTGTACGTTTATTTGCTACACCTTGCACTTGATTATTTGGGCTTGGACGCCTATTTGGGCTTTGACCTTGCTTTGCTTTTTGAATTTTAGGTTCTAAATCCTCAAGTGGGCGAGTGCTATACCTTTTTTCAGCATTATTTAACTCTTCTCTTTCACGCTCTACGCGTTTTCTATTAGATTGCGGCCTAGCTTCTGAAAGGCGCTGCTTTTCTGTTGACTGTTGCCTAGAATCTGAGCCACGTTGCTGCTTTTCAGGAATTACTTTTTTAAACTCTCGCTCACTTTTTGTTTCGTCTAAAAATTGTCTTCTATAGTTTTCTCTTTCTTCACGAAAGGCATTTCTACGCTCTTCACGTGCCTCAGAAAACTCCTCACGACTAACAGGAGGAACCTGCCTTTCCTCATTATTGCGAGATGACCCACGAGAAGAAAGTGGACGCTTAGGTTCTTCGTAGTGTTCCTCTGCAAAATTATTATTTTGCCTAATTTCACGCCTAGCACGCTCTTCTAAATCTGCACCACGACTAAAGCCGCGAACAAATCCGCCACCTTCATCGTTTTCTGCCCTTTCTTCGTCATAGAAGTGGTTGTTTATAGTTTTTTTCACCCCTGCCTTCTCTTCATCATAAAAATGATTATTTATAGGTCTCTTGGGCTCAAAGCCTCTTGGTTTTTCATTTATATATGTTTTCTCAATGTCTTCCTCAAGCGAAATATCTTCCTCATCATCTATCTCTTCAAGAAGTTTACCAACGGCTTTACGGCTTATCTCATCGTTATAAAAATCTAAGCTACCACTAGTAAACTCTCTGCTATTTTCTTTATCGCTTGTATTTTTGTCAAAATCTTCTCTCATTTGCCTTCCTCCTTGCGAAACTATAAAATTTAATTCATACTCCTTCAACACATACTTTTTATGATATGAAAATATGTGTTGAAGGACAGTTTTTGTCTTAAATCACTATAAATTACACAATCGCAATAGCCTCGATTTCAATAATTGTATCTTTAGGAAGCCTTGCAGCCTCAATACAACTTCTTGCAGGTGCATTTTCTTTGAAAAATTCTGAATAAACTTCATTAACATCATTAAAATTATTAAGATCTTTAATAAAAATTGTAGTTTTAACTATGTTCTCTAAAGAAGAGCCAGCCTCTTCTAAAATAGCGATAGCATTTTCTAGACATTGTCTTGTTGCTTTTTTAATACAGTCTGTATAATGCTCGCCTGTTTCAGGATTTATAGGAAGTTGACCTGACGTAAATACCATGTTTCCTACCTTAACCGCTTGAGAATATGGACCAATTGCACCAGGTGCCTTTGTTGTTGCTATAATTTCCTTTTTCATTTAAAATTCCTCCAATATATTTAATATTTCTTTAATTATCTCTTCTGATATATCTTTCTTATAATTTTTCAGAAGGTAAAAATATGAGCTTTGTAAAAACTGTTTTTTATTGTTCACCAGATACATCTGGTTTGGAAGCTTAAGCCCTTTATCATATTCAGATACCTTAAACTTATTAAGCCAACTAATAAGCTCCTTACCTGTAAACAACTCTCTATCTATAATATCAATGAAAGTAGCTAACATTCGTTCATCCTCACGATAATTATAAAGAGCATCTTGGTTTTTAATCATAGGTTCTAAAGCATCTAAAATTTCAATCAAATCGTCCTTTATTAAAAATTCGTTTCCTACTAAAAATTTTAGTGCATCAGCAGCGTGTGCTACTGCATGTGCCCAGCCTTTTCCTTCTACAATTCCTCTAAAATCACGCTCTTTTTTAACGTAATACAGGACTTTATCTTTAACATGCAAAACTTCAACCTTAGTAAGAAAGTTTTTAACATCTCTATTAAACCGAAAAACAACTGGAACCATTAGCATAGAAAATGCACGAGTAAAGATGGAATCGGTATCAGTTTCACCTATATTATAAAACAAATGATTGTCATCAAGGCTTGTATTTAATATGGTTCTTAGTTGCTCTACTGAAAAAGCTTCTTTTTCTGCAAGCTTGCAAAATGATGTGTATATCAAATTATCTCTAAGCCCTGCATCTGTATCACCAATATGCTCAAGCATTGCTAATATAAGTCTGTCTAAATCTATATTTTCACAAACTTTATAATCTGCCTCTTTAATTTGTTTTAAAATTTGTTTAAGTTCATCTCTTGTCAATCAAAGTCCCTCCGAACTATGTATCCTATATATTTTAACATATTGCACATAAATTGTCTACACATAATTTTTTTTGGTAGTTCTTAATTCAAATTCGATTAATTTGTCTAAAAAGCCTGAAAAACCGCCCTCAGTATATTTCGTAGCCTTCGGAATAAGGCTTTTACCCGTTAAGCCCGGCAAAGTATTAACTTCTATAACTGTTATTTGCTCCTCACAAACCACCATATCAACCATCGCATAGCCTTTACAATCTAGTGCCAAAAATGCCTTTTTTGCAATTTCTTGTATCATGGTTTTTAAAAAATCGGGCAAATTAGAAAACTCCGCATTTCTGTCTTCTGTAAAATATTTTTCGTTATAATCAGAAAACATATCAGGTGAACGTATTTCAATAACAGGCAAAACGCTTAAGCCGTTTTCGCCCTCAACCATGCTACAAATAACTTCTTGGCCATATATGTATTTTTCTATAAGCACAAAATCATTCATACCAAGCACAGCCTCTACCGATTTCGTTAGATTTAAAAAATCATAAGCCATGCTAATTCCAATAGATGAACCACCAGAATTAGGCTTTACAATAAGCGGAAAACCTATCTCGTTTTTAATAAACTCTTCGTTTAAAAAAAGCTCATCAATATTTTTAATTAAAATATCCAAAGCAACAGGAATGTTGAATGATTTCATAATAATTTTGCTTATATGCTTATTTAAACAAATAGCCGAACTCATAACTCTGCTACCGATATATGGGATTCTCATACAGTCAAGCAGCCCTTGAACAGCACCATTTTCACCCATTCCACCATGAAGGGCACTTAAAACCATATCTGGCGGATTATCTAAAAGTTTTTTTATCCAGTCCGTACTACCATCCTTGGGTATGTCTATATCATAAATGTCATACTTGCTTTTATTCAAATTCTTAATTATTTCGTTTGCAGAAATAAGCGAAACTTCTCTTTCTGTAGAACTTCCGCCCATTAGAACACATACTTTAAGCATTATGTTGCCCTCCTTAATACGTATCAATTAATCAACCACAAATGTACATCTTGATACACATTATTAATAACAGGCGATTTAACACCCCTAACCTTGTTATCAGTAACAAGCGATTGCCTTCTAAATGCAATGCTAATACAAACAATTTCACTTGCAATATATCGTTGAACATTTGATACTGCACGTACAAAGCTCTCCTCATTTGCAGCTATGTTAATGCTGTGCAAATAGCTATCAAGTGCCTGTGAACGATAATTAAAAAAATTATTGCCTATGCCAATTTGAGATGACGAAAACATAGAAGTAAAATCAGGCATTAAAGAAAAATTAAAGCTACCCACAAATATGTCAAACTCAGAATTTCTAAGCCTTTCAACATATTCTTCAAAAGGCAAAATAATTACTTGCGACCTAACCCCTATTTCGTAAAGGCTTTCACTTAACAAGTTCGCTATTTGTACTCTCTCTACGCTTTCTTCGTTTGCCAAAATTCTAAAATCAAGCTCTAAAAAAATTCCGCTCGCTTCGCGTCCCATATAGCCTGAAATCGTATCGTCTGTAAAACCTGATTGCAAAAATAAGTTTCTTGCAAGCTCTGTATTATGTTCACGCACTGCCAAGCTTTCTTCAAAAAGCCACGAATTTGAATTAATTACAGAAAATGCTCTCAAAGCCGAGCCAAGATATACATTGTTAAGGATTTGCTCTATATTTACAAGATGAGCAATGGCCTCTCTAATTCTAATATCTTGAAAAACAATATTATCAAAATCAAACCCTATAAAATCATATAGGTTTGTAGAAAAGTCGTTTATAATTGTTTGCCTCGTTCCCGAATATTGAGAAAAATTCAAAATATCTGTCGTTATAACATCAATTATTCCTTGCTCAAAGGCATGTAGCTTTGTTTCATAATCATCAATTATCAGAACCCGTACTGCTTCAATATTTGCACGACCTTTAAAATGCAAATCATTTCTAACCAAATTTAATTCTCTAACCAATGTGTAATTTTCAAACTTATATGCACCTGTTCCTAAAGGGGCCATATTTGCTTCTGAATTCGGTAAAGTTTCGCCCCTATAGTGATGCTCCGAAATTATTGGAAATAAAAACATATAAGCCTGTCCGCCTGTTGGGCGAAAAAGCTCTACTACAAGTGTAAACTCGTTTATTATACTAACACTTCTAATTGTACTAACTGTGTCTTTATATATACTTCTATCAGGTGCATAATTTTTTATGAAATTTATAGAAAAAGCTAAGTCACTTGCTGTTAGTTGTGTTCCATCTGAAAAATAAACGTCTTGCCTAAGATTTACTGTAACCAAAAGCCCATCTTCACTAAATTCAAAACTTTCTGCCAAATTTGGCAAAACTCTTTGGCTAGAATCTACAACAGCAACATGCTCAAATATAAGATTTAATATTTTTTCAACTGTTTTATCTTCATTAAGCAAAGGATTTAAGGTTAAAGGGTTTCTCATAGCTAATGTTAATAAATTTTCATGCAAATTTATATTAGTAAATTCTAGGCTTTCATCTTCTTCGTCAATAAAACGCTGTTCATCTAAATCACTAACGGCTGGCAAACCTTCAGTCGCACACCCAGAAAGTATAAAAATTGATGCTAAAATAGCCAATATTCTTTTCATTAATTTCTCCTTAGTCTAAGCCTTATCCTGTAAATTCTGTAAAACATGTTAATCCGCCCTATATACTCTCTTGTTTCCCTGTATGGTATGGTGTGAAGTGTTCTAGAGTCATCCGAAAAACTATTATCCCTAAGCCATGCAGAAACTTTTCCGCTACCTGCATTGTAGGCAGCCAAGGCTGTATCAACCTCACCATATTGCCTTATAAGCCTTGCAATATACCATGTGCCGATACTTATGTTAATCTCTGGGTCTTTTATGTTTTCGTAAGAAAAATTTTCTATGCCCATCTGCTCTGCTGCCCAATATGCTGTGCCTGGCATAATTTGCATAAGCCCTGTTGCACCCGCATGACTAACCGCACCTTCCCTAAATCTGCTCTCAGTAAAAATCATCGCACACACAAAAGCAGGCTCTAGCCCGTGCTTAGCTGCGTATCTCTCAATTATATCAAAATGCTTAACAGGAAACACTGTGTAAATAAGCATTAGCCCTGCAAAAAACAATAGTGCTACTAAAAATATAAATTTAAAAAACTTGCTTAATTTTTTCTTCGATTTCAATCCTTAATTCCTCAACACTTTTCTCATTTTTTATTATTACATTGGCATAACTTTTAAGCTCTTCAAAAGACTTTTGATTATCAAGCCTTTTTTTTGCATTTTCGTAAGAAATACCATCTCTTTCAACTATTCTTTTCAAAGAAATCTCTTCACTGGCAAAAACAAGCCATACCGTATCAGAAATTTTATGAAGCCCAGCCTCAACCAAAAGTGGTGCATCTATAACGATATATTTATATTCGCTGCTTTCTTTAATTATTTCTTCCACTTTTTTAACAACATATCTATGTGTTGTTTTTGTTAGAAAATCTAATTTTTCTTTGCTTGCAAAAACTATGGAGCCCAGCTTTTTTCGGTTTATATAATTATTATCGTCAAATATTTCGCATCCAAAAAAATTATACAGCTCTGATTTTAAATTTTTATCAAACCTAAATAATTCATGAACAATTTTATCACAATCTATAATTTTAGCACAATACTCCTCAATAATACTAGAAACAACACCTTTTCCACTACCTGAGCGACCGGTTAAACCTATTATCTTACTTTGTGTCATACCACGTTGCCCCTGTCTTAATATCAACTTCCATTGGCACTAAAAGATTAACGGCTGCTTCCATCTCTTGTTTTACAAGCCTAGTAACTTTATCAACCTCGCCCTTATCAACCTCTAATAAAAGCTCGTCATGCACTTGCAAAATAATTCTTGATTTAAGATTTTCTGTTTTAAGCCTGTTATAAACTTTAACCATAGCAATTTTAATTATATCTGCCGCACTGCCTTGAATTGGCATATTCATTGCAACACGCTCACCAAAAGAGCGAATGTTAAAGTTTGCAGATTTAAGCTCGTCTATAGTTCGCCTTCTACCAAAAATGGTTTCAGCGTAACCTTTCTCTTTTGCCTTTAAAACAGCATTGTCCATATACTCTTTAACCTTTGGATAACGCTCTAAATAAGAGTTTATATAATCTTCTGCCTCTTTTCGAGTAATACTTAAATCTTCACTTAAACTAAATGCACTGATACCGTAAACTATGCCAAAATTAATAGCTTTTGCACTACTTCTCTGTTTTTCAGTAACTTCTAAAGGAGTTATATTAAGAACTTGGCTTGCTGTAATTCGGTGAATATCTTCTCCATTTTTAAATGCTCGAATCATCGTTTCATCACCCGAAATATGTGCCAAAACCCTAAGTTCTATCTGGCTATAATCACCATCGGCAAAAACAAAATTGTCTTCACTTGGGATAAAAATTTTTCTAAGCTCTCGGCCTAAGTCCATCCTTATTGGAATGTTTTGCAAATTAGGCTCTGTGCTAGAAATACGCCCAGTTGTTGTAACTGTTTGATTAAATGTAGAATGGATTTTGTGAGTTTTTTCATCCATAACATTTAAAAGCCCATCGCAGTAAGTACTTTTAAGTTTTGCAAGCGTTCTGTAATTTAAAATTTCTGAAATAATCGGATGTGAAGATTTTAATTTCTCCAAAACCTCAGCTGCGGTTGAGTAGCCTGTTTTAGTTTTTTTGCCGCCTTTAAGCCCAAGTTTTTCGAAAAGAATTACGCCAAGTTGTTTTGGCGAGTTAATGTTAAATTCTTCACTTGCAAGCTCATAAATATTGCTGGTTAAAATATCTATACTTTTTTGAAGCTTACTATCGTAAACCAGCAACTCATTTTTATTTATTTTAATTCCGTAAAACTCCATATCACAAAGAACATCAACAAGCGGAAACTCTATATCAAAATATAGCTTGTCTTGCTTGTTTTCTTCAATTTTTTTAAGCATTAGCTCATATACATCAAATGCAACTTCACTCTGCCTGCAAGCGTATGAAAGTTGCTCTTTTTCAGAAAGACCTAAAAAATCAAGTTTCCCCTTACCTTTTCCTGTAAGCTCTGAAACCGATGGATATTCTTTGTTTAAAAATTCTCTTGCAATATCGTCATAAAAGTAATGCTCAGACGAAGCATTTAAAACATACGCCCCTAGACTCGTATCAAATACAACATTGTTAAGCTCTAAACCACTTTTTTTCATAAAAAGCTTATCTTTTTTAGAATCTAAACACACTTTTTTCACATCAGATTTTAATAAATTTTCTACAACTAATGGAATTTTTACATTTGCATTAAATGGTAAAAACCCACTAGTACTCTTATTTGAGAAAAAGCTTAAGCCACAAATTTCTTCGCCAAAATTCACTAAAGAAGTGGCGATAATTTCTTCTTTTTCTAAACCTTTAATGTACTCTTCGCATTTTTCTAAGGAGTTTAATAAAATGTAATTTCCAGTCTGCTCTTCTTTTTTTGCAACAGGCTCGTCTGTTAATGAAAACCTAGCATAATGCGACTTAAATTCAAGGCGTTTTATTATATCATGAGCCTCTTTATTAAATATTTCTGAAGATGTAATTTTATTTTCAGGCAATTCTACAGGCGAATCTATGCTTATGGTTGCCAATACCCTGCTTAATATCGCTTGTTCACTAAATTCCACAATATTTTCTGATGCTTTTTTAGGTTTAATATTTTCAGCATTTTCTATAGCCGTTTCAATATTTTTGTATTCCTGAATTATTTTAAGTGCAGTTTTTTCGCCGATAGAAGGCACACCAGGAATATTATCAGAAGAATCACCCATTAAAGCCTTAACATCTATATATTCAATAGGGGTAACGCCATATAAATCAATCACATCTTTTGCTTTATAACTTTCAACAACAGTTTGTCCTGCCTTTGTTTTTGGAATTCTTATGGTAATTTTTTCAGATGCAATTTGCAATAAATCTCTGTCGCCTGAAATAATAACAGCTTCTAAACCTTGGTTTTCAGCCTTTTTAGCTAAAGTTCCTAAAATATCATCTGCTTCATACCCTGCAATGCTACAAATTGGAATATTCATCTTTTCAAGCACTTCTTTTAAAAGTGGTATTTGTGGCCTTAAATCGTCAGGCATAGATTTACGGTTGCCTTTATACTCTTTGTACATTTCGTGCCTAAAAGTAGGTTCTTTTAAGTCAAACGCAACTACTATTTTATCTGGCTTTTCTTCATCAAAAAATTTTAAAAATATGTTTAAAAAGCCATAAACAGCATTAGTAATAAGCCCCTCTTTATTTGTAAGAGGTGGCAACGCGTAAAAAGCACGATTTATTAAACTGTTTCCATCTATTAGCATAATTTTTTCAGACATTGTATATAACCTCAAAATCTTCAAACACTACCAAGCTATCTTCTGTAAATTCGTACCCATCCTCTTTGCCATCTTCAGTAAAGAAAAACCAGTGATTTTTTTGCCAAGATTCTAATGTATCATCTTCACCTTCACGTTTGCAAATATCATATGTTATTTCTTTAAACGGCAAAATTGTTACGGCTTTTGTTTCTATTACACAATGAGGATTTTCTTTAGAATCTAGAACAATGCTTAAATTGCCTACTTTAGGTAATTCATCTGCTCCATAACTAAGAAAATTACTTGTTGTAGCCGTTTTTTTGCCACTTAAAACAAGCTGTAAAAGCTCGTCAGCAAGCTCTTCGATCGAAAAGTAAAAACAATCATAATATTTTGTAGATCCATCTCTATTAGTTGATTTTAAAAATTTTTGCCAAAAGTTATTTATTATATTTTTATCCAAATCATATCACTCCAAATCAAACTTTGTTTTAGTATAACACAATAATTTGTCCAACACAAGTATTGCCTCATCTTCTTAAGACGAGGCAATTAAAACATTATCTTTTTTCACATTATCACTAAAAGTTTGCTTATTCTTATTCACATTTTCAATAGAAAATACATCTTCTAAAATTTGCTCTACATGATTTAACTTAACAATTTCTATATTAAGGCTTGCAAAAGATTCTTGATAGTTTTCTTCTGGAATATAAATCTTTTTAACACCTGCCTCAATTGCTGCCTCGAGCTTTGCTCTAACTCCACCAACAGGGCAAACTCTACCTTTTATGCTTATTTCACCAGTAAGAGCTATTTGAGAATCGATAGAGTTCTCATTTATAGCCGAATATACTGCCGTAAAAATTGCAACTCCCGCCGAAGGCCCATCAACAGGCACCCCTCCCGGAAAATTAATATGAATATCATAATTTTCTAAACTTTCAGCCAAATATTTTGATAATAACGTTACAACATTTTCGACTGAAGATTTTGCCGTGCTTTTTCTCTTAACTTTTCCGAAGCGATTATTCAGCTCTTCTTCGTCTACAATTCCCGTAACATTAATTATTCCCTTAGCTTTGTCGGTTTTTTGTGTGTGAACTTCAATTTCCATTAAAGCTCCAACACCTTGATTTGAAACCGCTAAACCATTAACAACCCCAACTCTTTGCAAAGATGTAACCTCAACGTTTCTGATTGGAGTATATCTTCCATATTCAATTACTTCTTCTATATCAGACAGTGAAATATCAGTATTACCTGAAAGTGCCGCTATTGAAGATGCCGTTTGAATAATATTAACCGTATCGCGCCCATTTTTAGAATATCTGCTTATAAGGCTTACACAATCAAAACCAAGGGTGTAACCCGCTTTTTCACTGGCATTTTGTGCAATTTTTATAACTTGGTTAGCATTAAGTGGGTTGAAAAATATTTCTGTACAACGGCTTCTAAGTGCAGGTGGAATATCTTCAGGCTTTCTTGTAGTAGCCCCAACAAGCCTGAAATCGGCAGGAAATCCGTTTGAAAATATATCATGTACATGCTTTGGTGTGTTTGTATCACCTTTAACATAGTATGAGCTTGTTAAAAAAACTTTTCTATCTTCTAAAACCTTTAAAAGCTTATTCATCTGAACTTGGTGTAATTCGCCAATTTCATCCAAAAAAAGTATTCCGCCATGAGCTTTTGTAACCGCACCTGGTTTTGGTTGAGGAATGCCAGCCTGCCCGTAAGAACCTGCACCTTGGTATATTGGGTCATGAACCGAGCCTATTAGCGGGTCGGCAATGCTTCTTTCGTCGAACTGCAAAATTGTTGCATCCATCTCTATAAATGGAGCATTTTCAGAAAATGGCGAAAAATTATTTGCAATAGCCTCTTTTAAAATTACCCTTGCCGCAGCAGTTTTTCCAACTCCCGGTGGACCATAAATAATAACATGTTGCGGATTAGGTCCGCAAAGAGCAGCCGATAACGCCCTAAGCCCCTGCTCCTGCCCAACAATTTCTGTAAAACACTCTGGCCTTGTTTTTTCTGATAAAGGCTTAGAAAGCTTTACATCCCTAAGTTTTCTAAGCCTTTCAATTTCGCTTTTCGATTCTAAATTAACACTATTTTTAGAGCCCAACTGAGTCTTCAAGCTATTAAAGAAATAAACTCCCGCTATAATAGTAAATACAAGTTGCGAGCCTACTAATAAGCTAATCATTGCCTCCATATAACCATCCTACTTTCCTAATTCTTTCCATTATTTAAGTAGTATCGTCATTTTTTTTGTATTTATTCGTTTGATTAATACCGTCAAAGCAACTATTAAGTTTTAATGTCATACTGGTGAATTAAATTTCTCTATATTTGTACCTAACCCTTTTTACGAATATATCTTAAGGGCTTAATAATTGTTAATTTTATGAAAATATATATTAACAAAAAAATTGTGTGTAATATTGGTTTTAAAATACAATAGTAAAACCAATATAAAGGTAACCCTGCACTAAATTTATTAACTATAATAAATGTTCTCAATGCAATCTTATTAAATCTATATTTATAATACTTTTTCATATAGTCTGGCTTAGTAATGTCATTCACAAAAAATGATAACATGTTAGGAGAAGTTACATTGAGTGTATGCTTGTATAAACCAATTTCTTTTCGCATAATTCGATACATATCCCCGATAATAAAAACCATAAACTCATTTGAATAATATTTAGTCTTTTGTAATTCCTGATTGTTTGCAACTTCTCGATAGAAACAGTACGTTTTATATAATTTTCTTGAACCAAAAATTGCAAGTGAAGACCCTAGAGAATGAAGTTCTGCACTATCCTTCATCTTTTCGATTTTTTTCGGCTCTTTTGAATTCATAGCTACATTTTCAAAAAAGCGTATCAGCTTTTGGTAATGTCTTTTTCTTGTTTCATATATTTTTAATCTACTCTCTCTTCGTTTACCCATCATAAAAATTATAAATGTAGTCAGTACAGAAATTAGTGCTATATGTTCTGTTCTTAATCTACTAACAAAATATGTTATTTTATTAATTAAATCAATTATCATTTATCCTCCTGTAATTTAAATTCATTCTTTATCGCTATATCTACCCCATAATTAATCCATAAATTATACTTCCAAGCAATAAAGTTAAAACCACAACAAGCATTGGCCTAACTATTTTTTTACCATTTTTAATTGCAAGCCCAGTGCCTATGTAATTGCCTAAAATTGCAGCCCCAGCAGCAGGAAGTGCCAACCTGTAATCAATTTGCCCATTATACATAAAAACAACTACGGCTGCAATATTGGTTGAAAAATTTATTATCTTTGCATTTCCCAAACTCTCCCTAAGTGAAAACCCTACAACCGATGTGTATAAAAGTATTAAAAAAGTTCCTGTTCCTGGTCCAAAAAAACCGTCATACATACCAATAACAAAGGCAACTAATGCACACATTACAAATAATTTTAGTTTACTGTATTGTTGGTATCTTTCGTCGTCTTTAAAATCTTTTTTAAAAAGCATGAATACTGCTAAAACAGGTAGTGCTCCAATTAAAATGTATTTAAGAATTAAATCGTCCACATTTACTGCAATTTCAGCACCAATTGCCGAACCTATTAACGCAAATGCAATCGACGGAAAAATTTTTTTACTAAAACTTTTGTTTTTTATAAATCTAGCAGTACTTGTTAGGCTTCCAATACTAGCACTTAGCTTATTTGTTCCTAAAACCATAGTTGGGTTAAGTCCAACCACTTGGTAAGCAGGTAGCGATATAATTCCGCCTCCACCAGCTATACTATCTACAAATCCCGAAATAAAGATAATTGGCAGTAAAATTAATAATTGCTGTAAGTAACTCATGTAAAATCTCCTTAAAATATGTAATATAGCCATTATACAATTTTTTAGTGGAAAATACAATAAAAATCTGTTATAATGTTTTTAGGTGATTTTTATGAAAATAAAATTAGACTATACTAACATGGTGTTAGACATAAAAAACATTAGAGAAAAAATAGAATCTGCAAAAGTTAGTATCTCTGAAAAAAAAAGTAAAGGCCTCATGGATTTTATGCTTTTACCACACAATCAAGGCAATGTCGTTGAGGAAATTTTAGATTACAAAGAAAAAATGAAAGGTAAAATTGAAAATATTGTTATTTTAGGTATTGGTGGCTCTGCCTTTGGCACATATGTTTTGCATAATGCCCTAAACCACCCATATCATAACGAATTTAAAACACCTAAGCTTTATATTGCCGATAATATAGACCCTGAACGACTTTTTCACATACTCGAGCGAGTTGATATAAATAAAACCTTGTTTAATGTGATAACAAAATCCGGAGAAACCATAGAAACCATAAGCCAGTTTATGATAATAAAAAATTTATTAGGGGGAAAAGCGAAAGAACTTATTGTTATAACAACAGATGAAGAAAGCGGCAGCCTTATTAAAGTCGCTAAAAATGAAGGGTTTAAGACGTTTTTTGTGCCTAAAGGTGTAGGTGGTAGATTTTCGGTTTTAACACCTGTTGGGCTTTTGCCTGCTGCGTTTTTAGGGCTTGATATAAAAGAAATTTTAAGAGGTGCAAGCCAAGCTTGTGAAGATACTGCAATAACCTTTGCAGCCATGCAATATATGTCACTTTTAGATAATAAAAATATTTTTGTTATGATGCCTTATGTAGATAGGCTGAAGCTTGTGCCTGATTGGTATAGCCAGCTTTTTTCCGAATCACTTTCTAAAGAAATTGATAACGATGGAAATATTGTAAACACTGGCTTTAATGTGGCAAAGGCACTAGGTGCAACAGACCAACATTCACAGCTACAGCTTTACATTGAAGGGCCAAAAGACAAGATTATTATCTTTTTAGATGTTGATGAATATCATGAAGAAATGATTATTCCAAAAAACTATGAAAATATTGATTCTTTGAAGATTTTAGGTGGCGTGCCTCACTCTAAACTCATTAAGCTTTCAAAAAAGGCAACCGAAGCTTCGCTTACAGAGGTTGGACAAATGAATATGACTCTAACACTGCCTAAAATTACAGAATTCACAATCGGACAGCTCTTGTATATGCTAGAATATTCTTGTGCATTTTTAGGTGAGCTTATGAACATCAACGCTTTTAATCAACCAGGAGTTGAACATGGCAAGAAGTTAATTTACAAATATTTGTCAAAAATTTAAAACAAATTTGAGACTTTTGGTAGGTACTTATGTGTTATAATATATTTAATCAGGAGGGCAACCTATGAGAATGTTAGATTTAATAGAAAAAAAGAAACTCGGGCAAGAGCTTAACCACAACGAAATTAATTTTATTATTAGCGGCTATACAAAAAAAGAAATTCCTGACTATCAAATGTCGGCTTTTTTGATGGCAGTCAGATTTATGGGAATGACCGCAGAAGAAACGTCTAGCTTAACCGTGGCAATGGTAAATTCGGGCGAAATTGTGGATCTTTCTTCAATAAGTGGAATTAAAGTTGACAAACATTCTACAGGAGGTGTTGGTGATAAAACAACGTTAATTATTTCGCCAATCGTTGCAAGCCTTGGCGTTCCAATTGCAAAAATGAGCGGGCGTGGACTTTCGCACACTGGTGGAACGGTTGACAAGCTTGAAGCCATCCCAAACCTTAGGACCGAGTTTTCTAAAGAAGAGTTTTTAGAAATTGTAAAAACAACTGGTATATGCGTTGCGGGTCAATCTGGAAATTTAGCCCCTGCTGATAAAAAAATATATGCTCTTCGTGATGTTACAGGCACGGTTGACAGTATTCCCCTTATCGCAGCAAGCATAATGAGTAAAAAAATTGCTGCTGGTAGTGATGCAATTCTATTAGATGTTAAAACTGGTAGTGGTGCCTTTATGAAAACACTTGAAGACTCTATAAAGCTTGCTGAAGCTATGGTTGCTATTGGCGAATCTGTTGGAAGGTGCACTGTTGCACTTATAACTGATATGGATACTCCATTAGGTTATGCAATTGGCAACAGCTTAGAAATTAAAGAGGTTGTTGATGTTTTAAATGGAAATGGCCCCGAAGATTTAACAGAAATTTGCGTTTTATTGGCGGCCGAAATGCTATTTCTTGCAAACAAAGGTAGTTTAGAAGAATGTAAACAAATGGTTTTAGAATGTATTAAAAACAAATCGGCAATTGAAACTTTAGCTAAAATGGTTAAAGCCCAAGGCGGTAATGAAAACCATATCTACGACATTAATAATTTTGAAAACGCAAAGTTTACCCAAGAAATTATTTCAGAAAGCAGTGGATTTATCGAAAAAATGGATACAACGGGAATTGGGCTTTCTGCATGCCTCTTAGGTGCTGGGCGTGAAACAGAAGATTCTGTAATAGACTTTAGTGCTGGTATTATTTTACACAAAAAAACGGGTGATATAGTTAAAAAAAGTGATGTTTTGGCAACAATTTATACGTCTAGCTTAGAAAAGTGTGAAATTGGTAAGGCAAAATTTTTAGAATCTATTATTTTTTCTGAAAAAGAGCCTAGCAAGAAACCTATTGTGTATGCAAGGGTATCAAAAGATGGAGCTGAATTATTATGAAAAGAGTTATATTAGTTGTTTTAGATAGCGTTGGCATTGGCGAACTCCCTGATGCTGCCGATTATGGCGATACTTCGGCAAATACTCTTATAAATATCAAGAAACACGTGCCTGAAATGAAATTGCCAAATTTAATAAGCCTTGGTTTATCAAATATTGATGGTTGTGCTCTTTTAGCTGATGGTAAAGAAATAACACCTAAAGGAGCATATGCAAAACTTGCTGAAGCCTCGAAAGGAAAAGACACAACAACAGGCCACTGGGAAATGGCAGGACTTTTAATTGATACTCCTTTTCCTACATTTCCTAATGGGTTTCCGAAAGATTTTTTAGAAAAATTCGAGAAAAAAATTGGAAGAAAAGCTTTAGGCAACTGTGTTGCATCTGGCACCGAAATTATTGAAAGGCTTGGTGATTTGCACGTTAAAACAGGCGATGTTATAGTTTACACGTCGGCCGATTCGGTTTTTCAAGTTGCTGCTCATGAAGAAGTTGTTAGCTTAGAAGAATTATATAAAATTTGTGAAATTGCTAGAGAAATGCTTATGGATGAATTGGCGGTTTCAAGGGTTATCGCAAGGCCTTTTATAGGCAAGAGTGGTAATTATCAGCGAACAAAAAATCGAAAAGATTACTCACTAAAACCAACTGGCAAAACCATGCTTGACTATATAAAAGAAAGTGGCAAAGAGGTGGTTGGAATTGGCAAAATAGATGATATTTTTGCAGGAATTGGCTTAACTAAATCGGTTCTGGCTAAAGAAAATATGGATAATGTTGATAAGCTTTTGGAGTGTATGGCTACTACCAAAAATGGATTAATCTTTACAAACCTAGTAGATTTTGATATGATGTTTGGGCATAGGCGTGATGTTTTGGGTTATTCGGATTCGCTTATGGAGTTTGATAACATTTTGCCTAAAATAACTGAAAATTTGCAAGAGAACGATATTTTAATACTAACTGCCGACCATGGTTGCGACCCAACTTTTAAAGGAACAGACCATACGCGTGAATACGTTCCGCTAATTGCATATGGTAAAAATATTAAAGAAAATATAAACTTAGGAATTAGAAATTCTTTTGCTGATATAGCAAAAACAACTTTAGAATATTTAGAAATTGAAAACGATGTTTTTGGCGAGAGCTTTCTTAAGGAAGTTATACTGTGAGTATAACTTACAAGTATGACTTGCAAAAAAAGAATGATTTGTTTAAACTTTATGAAATATTAGGCTGGAATTCATTTTTAAAGCTTTCTTCTGATAATATTCTAAAGGCAATGAAACAAAGCTTTTTAGTTGTATATGCGTATGATGGCGATAAACTCATCGGTACTGGTAGAGTTGTTTCAGATGGAATTATTAACGCTTATTTATGTGGATTAGGTGTATTGCCTAACTACCAAAATAGAGGAATAGGAACAGAAATAATCAAAAAAATAACCAAACATTGCAAAGAAAATAATTTACACTTGCAATTTCTTTGTGAAAAAAATCTACTTCCCTATTATAAAAAAATGGGGTTTGAAGAATTTGCAATTGGAATGAAATTATTGTAAAATAATACTATACAAATTTAAGGAGATGTTACAATGATACCAACACCACACATTGAAGCAAAGCTTGGAGAAATAGCCGAAACAGTTTTAATGCCGGGCGACCCGTTAAGGGCAAAATTTATTGCCGATAATTTTTTAACAGATGTTAAACAATATAACTCTGTTCGCAATATGTTAGGCTTTACAGGAAATTATAAAGGTAAGCGTGTTTCTGTTCAAGGCTCTGGCATGGGTATGCCGTCTATCGGTATATATTCTTACGAGCTTTACAATTTCTATGATGTTAAAAATATCATAAGAGTTGGAACTGCTGGTGCCATAAGCCCTGATTTAAAAATTAGAGATCTAGTTATCGGAATGGGTGCTTGCTCTGACTCGGCTTATGCAAAACAATTCGATTTTTCTGGCACATTTGCACCAATTGCAAGCTATGAGCTTTTAGAGTCTGCCGTTAATGCCGCCAGAGCCAAAGGAGCTAAATTTAATGTTGGCAATATTTTATCTTCTGACATTTTTTACGGCGACAAAGGTATAGAAGATACTTTAAAATGGAGTACTTTAGGCGTTTTATGCGTTGAAATGGAAGCCGCTGCTCTTTACATGAACGCTGCAAAAGCCAAAAAAAATGCTCTTTGTATGCTTACAATTTCAGATTCTTTAGTTACGCATGAAAAAACTTCTTCAGATGAAAGGCAAAGCTCTTTTACTGATATGATGGAAATTGCTCTTGAAAGTATTTTGGCATTATAGTGGATAATATAGCAGAAATATTATTATACTGGGGCTTAAGAGATGCTGCGATTACACCCATAGCATCTCCCTCACAATCGACATGGGATATTAATGGCAAATATATATTAAAAAAACGAAACTCTACTGCCGAAGAATTATCATGCAGCATGCAAATTTCTGATATTTTAGCATCTAAAAATGTTCCAGTAGCTGCATACGTTAAAACAATTAGTGGGCAACTTATTTCGCCCGATAGTATGTATTTTCTTATGAAAAAATTATCAGGCGAAACAATAGATTTTTATAAACACCCTAATCTTGCTGTCACAATGGGTAAAGAGCTTGCAAAACTACACCAAGCTCTAAAGCTTATTGAATCCAAAATAGCATACAATGAAAACGATCTGCTTGCCACTTGGAAAAATAAAATTAAACCAAGTCTTAAATCATTAGTTTCTAGCAATATTTTAGAAAACGTTGATTCGGCTTTTAGCAAAAATTATGTTAAATTGCCACGCCAGCTTATTCATCGTGATGTTCATGCTCATAATGTATTGTTTGTTGATGGTAAATTAACTGGTTGGCTAGATTTTGATATTAGCCAGCGAAATGTGCGAATTTTTGACATTGCATATCTTTTGGCAAGCTTACTTTTTGGACAACTATGCAATTTTGCTAAAATTAAAATTTGGCATGAAATTTATCACAATCTTCTGCTTGGATATAATGAAGTAAACCCTTTAACAGCTGATGAGTATAATGCTTTACCAACTATTATGATTGTAATTGAGTTCTTGTTTGTTTGGTTTTGGAGTGAGCAGGAAAATAAGGAGCAAAGTGAAAATTCGCTTAAATTAGCTAAATGGCTTTATAATGAATACTTTACGGAGGTAGTTAATTAAATGGACATTAATAAAATCTTATCATGCGTTGACCATACGCTTTTAACACAAACTGCAACACAGGAAGAAATAAAACAAATTTTAGATGATGCAATGAAATATAAAGTTGCATCTGCTTGCATACCGCCTTATTATGTTAAATTTGCCAAAGAATATGTTGAAGATAATCTTAAAATTTGTACAGTTGTTGGTTTTCCAAATGGCTATCAACCTACTGAAATTAAGGTTTTTGAGGCAAAGACTTATATTGAAAATGGTGCAGATGAAATTGATATGGTAATTAATATTGCAATGCTTAAAAATTTAGAGTATAATAGTCTTTGTGAAGAAATTAAAAAGATAAAAGAAGCTTGTGGCGAAAAAATTTTAAAAGTTATTATTGAAACTTGCCTTTTAACAAACGAAGAAAAAGTTAAAATGTGCGAAATTGTTACTAGTGCTGGGGTTGACTATATCAAGACTTCTACAGGTTTTAGTACATCAGGTGCAACATTTGAAGATATTAAACTTTTTAGTGAGAATGTTGGCAAAAATGTTAAAATAAAAGCCGCTGGTGGAATTTCAAGCTTAGAAGATGCAGAAAAATTTATTTCATTAGGAGCTACAAGACTTGGGACAAGCCGTATAATAAAAATCGTTAATAACGAAAATTCTAATGGCTACTAAGGAGAACTTACATGGACTATAAAGAACTTATAAAACTTGCGTTATCTGCAAAAGAAAAATCATATTCTCCATATTCAAACTTCCAAGTTGGTGCGGCACTTTTAACCAAAGAGGGTAAAGTTTACACTGGCACAAACATAGAAAATGCTGCATATACGCCTACAAACTGTGCTGAAAGAACGGCGTTTTTCAAAGCTGTTTCAGAAGGTGAAAGAGAGTTTAATGCCATTGCTGTTTGTGGCTCGTTAAAAGGTTCTGAAGAGCCTGATTATTGCTACCCTTGCGGCGTTTGTAGACAAGTTATGATAGAGTTTTGTGATAAAAATGATTTTGAAATAATTGTAATAAAAGATTTAGAAAATTACAAGGTGTATAAACTTAAAGAGTTACTGCCTTTTGGTTTTTCGCCATTAGATTTGCAATAAGAACCGTTGTTAATGGGCTTTGCCTTTAACATATACAAAAATAACTCTATTAAGAGTTACATATCAGGAGGAAAATTTAGTATGAAAAAATTTTTAAAAGGTGCAATTGTTCTTGCTTTAGGCTTAGCATTTTTAGCTGGTTGCTCAAGAACAGAAGAGGAAACAACAACACCAGTAACACTTCCAGCAGAATTGCCAGCTACATCAGATTTTAGCGTTGCTATGATTGCTGATGTTGGCGGTATAAACGATCAATCGTTTAACCAATCTGCATGGGAAGGTTTGCAACAGCTTCGTCCATATGGGCACACTGTTAATTTCTTAGAAGCAACAAATGCTTCTGATTACATCCCTCACATATCACAATTTGTAGACCAAGATAAAGATCTTATTTGGGGCGTTGGTTTTAGAATGGGCGATGCTATAGCTGATTCTGCTCGTATTAACCCAGACCACAACTTCGCAATTGTAGACTTTTCTTATGGTGACGATACGCTTCCTAATGTAACAGGCGTTATGTTTAAAGCACAAGAACCTTCTTTCTTAGTTGGTTTTATGGCTGGTATGGAAACAGAGAGCAATATCGTTGGTTTTATCGGCGGTATCCGTGGTAATATTATCGACCAATTTGAATTTGGTTTCAGAGCTGGTGTTGAGTATGCTGCTCGTGAGCGTGGCGTAAATATCGAAGTTTTAGTTGAATATGCAGACAGCTTTGCAGATGTTGCTGCTGGCCGTGCAATTGCAACTGTTATGTACACAAACGGTGCTGATATTGTTTTCCATGCTGCAGGTTCTGTAGGCCTTGGTGTTATTGAAGCAGCGGTTGACCACGATAGACGCGTTATTGGCGTAGACCAAGACCAAAGCCACTTAGCTCCTAACAATGTTATGTCTTCTGCTCTTAAGCTTGTTGGCGAAGCTATGTATGACATTTCTTTAAGACTTGCTGCAGGCGAAAACATTGGCGGGCAAACTTTAACTTATGGTATTGCTGAAGGCGGCGTTGGTATCCCTCCACGTACTCCAGGCTCTTCTACTGCACTTCTTGTTTCTGAAGCTAATTTTAACAGAACAATGGAAATTCAAGAGCGTATATTAACAGGCGATATTGTTGTTCCTGAAAACGAAGCTGGCTTTAATGCTTTTGTTGCAGGTCTTTAATCTAATAGTAATTAGCCTTAATTCACTATAACAAAAAAACACCATGTAAATTACATGGTGTTTTTACTTTATATTTTGTTTTATTGTAAGTCAAACCTTATATCATTGCCATTTATTCTAAATCTAAGAATAGAAAAATCTTCATTAACACTTCCATCTTGATTAAATAACCCACCAATATTTATATAATTCACTTGGTTTATAACAGTTTGCGAAGTTCTTAGCCCATCAGTTGAAACTACAAACACATTTTTGCCTGCTTCTACAATAGATTCTACACCTTCTCTAAAAAGCTCGTATTCTTTAGTAAATGTTAAATTGGAAGGGTTTCTGTCCATAACAATTATAATATGCTCAGCAGTAGAGTTTTTAGATTCGCTTATAAATATCCAGTCTGTTGGGGTTAATCTACCGCTTTGAGCATTAAGTTTAACAACCGCAACATTATCAAAATGGTTAAATCTATATCCACCCATATTAACCGCATCAAAGCCCGAAATTTCTGTTATGTTTGTATTTCCTGCTAAAAATCCTTTGCGAGAATTCTCTCTAAATCTGTTTATAGCACTATTTTGTACTGATGTATTAGCCTCGTTATCAGTTGCAATATCTCCAATAATTGTTATATCGAACCCTGCTTGAGGAGCAGAAGAGAGATTAGCTTCGAAAGGATTTACAAATCTGCTAGAGGCAGGAAGATTTACCGAAACATTTTCAACAGGATGTAAAGACATTAAATCATCGAAATAAATCGTTCTAGCCGTTGTATCAGTATTACTAAGCGATGCAACGTATATCCGCTCAACACTTACAGGCTGAACTGCAGCTGCTGGAATATTAGCCGTAAGCTGGCGCCACCCAGTAAAATCAACTTCTCTGGCCAAGTCTATATTAAATGTGTTGCCTTCTGCATCCAAAATTCTTGCTCTAAGCCAGTTACCACTACCATCACCAAAAACTGCGAGCCTTATAGCCGAAGCATTGTCGCGAAGTGCAATTGGCGTTGTAAATCTTGTGTATGCTGTTTGTGTTGCAGTGCTTTCAGCAAATCTATATTCTAAAGCAACGGCATTATTTCCTGGATTATTAACAGTATCCGTAAAATATGTTCTGCCTGATACTGCCGCCGTTGATGTAAGAAATTCTACAGGAAATGGCGTATTAAACGAAGTTACAGATTCAAGCCTTGTAGAAACTAAAACTTCTATATACCTAACAATATTCCCAACAGAAGCCCTAATATAGCCACTCTCTCCACCTGTTACTGTAAGAACATTATTTGTAATTGTTCCAAGATTGCTTGGAAAAACTTCATACCTAACACCAGAAATTTTGCCGCTCATGCCAGTTGTGCTAACACCCAAAAAACTTAAATTTGCACTTTGCCCAACAGAAAGGTTTAAACTTTCACGGTTTGGCACAAGTTCTGCAAGTGCAACATTTTCAATTTCCTTTGTAACTGTCATACCGTTATGCTCCGCAGTTATTAAAATACGACCTAAAGAGCCTGGATAAAATACATTTCCTTCAAATCTTCCATTAGGGTCTGAAGAAGAAAAATTAACCGCAAGATTATTTACCCTATTGTGGTTATTATCAAGTCCAAATGCCGATAGGGTTATAGCCGAATTGTTAAATACAACATTATACTCTGTTTCTAGCATAATTCTAGAAATCGCTCCCACTGGTGCTCTGTTAAATATGCCAATTCCATTTGCAATTCTTCTTTGCGTTCCGTCTGCAAGTGTATTAACAACAGTATTTGTGCTAGAATTATGCCCATTTATGGCCATTGTTGAAGAGCCGCCACCATCTAAGTGCATAGCACTGTGTGCCCCTGCCCTAATCATTATATTTGCAAGCTCTGCATGAGTTACGCCAACAGAATGGCTTCTTCCGTCTACAACAGCCATAATAACCCTAGAACCATCTTGGCTTACACCAATCGCACTTCTTGGATGTCTGTTATTTGGCCCAACAACAAACCCATTGTTTACCGCCACACCATTCTCAACCAGTTTTCCAGCTCCGCCTATAGCCATATTTAGCCTACTAAAATCAACCCTTGCTTCTATACGCATTTCCGCTCTATCGCCTACTCTAACCACGTCATAAAAATTTTGTGCATAAGTTGCTGCTGCCAAAACTATAAAACCATTTTGTGGAACAGTAACTGTGCTTGTTCCTATGTAAGTTATAACGCCCCTATCAACAACAAACTTTACAAGGTCTGGCCATCTTGCATCAAATTCTGCGGTATCTGTTATAGCATTTCTGTCATAAATAACTGCTGTAAAATCGTTAAAAAATTTATTATAAGCTTGAATTTGCATGTTCTGGCGTCCATTATTTAAAAATTGCACTTCTGGATAAACATATTGTATAAACGGATTATTTCCGTTATCTATAAAAAATGTTGCGTAGCCTTGTTCGCTATTTAATGAAAGCACATTTCCCGAAGAAACAACAGGCCCAAAAGCCGATACAGGGTTCGCAGTTGTATCAAAAAAATCACCGTTAATTCCCGCAATTGCACCATTTTCGTTTAAAAGTGTTGTAAGTGTTTCACGGGTTCCGTAGTTTTCTGGCTGCAATGCTCTAATATCTATGTGTGGATTGTTAATATCTACCGTTAAAATATGTATGTCTAAAAGCCCATTTGTTGTGGCCTGCCTTATATACTCATAATTAACACCGCCTGCCACAATTTCTTGCTGTCTTGTTTCAAATAAAACTCTTGCATAAACCTCGCTTACATTAACTAGCGAAGAAATAGCCAACGCACCGGATATAATCGGTATTATTATATACTTTTTTACCTTGTTTTTCATTTTTTATTGCCTCCCATGTACTTATGTGGTATAATCATTTTTAGAGCAAATTTATGCTACCCTTTTTAGGGCAACATTAATATGCCGTTGCCCTTCGGGACAACGTTAATATAGTATACCATATTTATAGGACGAATTAAATACATAAAAGTTCCCTTTTTTGCAACTTAATAAAATTTTAAGGAGATTAATGATGAAAGAAAAGATAAAAAAAATACTTAAGGCTAGGCTAACCTTGCCCCCTGTGGCTTCGTTTATTTTAATAGCAGTTCTATCAGTTTTAATAACATATTTTACACTTTTTATTGCACCAATTAATTTTTCTGTGCTTTTTTTAATAACAAGAAACTCAAATTTCTTAAATTTGCTACTAAACACAATTCCTGTATTTTTAAGCATACTTATATTGTTTTTTGCAACATCTGATTTTGTGCTTTCGGTAAGTATTCCAAGTTTTGTATTTATTATTGCAAGTGTTGTTAATCGCTTTAAAATACTTTATAGGCATGACCCGTTTTTGCCGTGGGATCTTTCTATGTCTGCCGAGCTTTTTGGCGTTATTGGTAGCTTTGGCATGGCTTTATTAGTTACGGCAGTTTTGGGGATTGTTTTCTATATAATTGCCACTATAATTGCACGTATTTTTATACGAACCAAAAAAATTAACTTTAAACTTAGAGCTTTAGGCGTAGTGCTTACAGCAGCACTTATGTACTTACTAAACTCTACGGTTTACCAAAACCCAAGTATAAACCAAAGGCTTTATGTCCACGGAAATATTTTTAACCAAGTAAACACCTCTAATTCAAGGGGCTTTATTTACAACTTTATTTATATGCACAATACAAACAGACTAAGAAGGCCCGACGATTTTGACCACCAAAGGGTAGTAGCACAACGAGCAATATTTGAACAAGCCAATTTTGAAGCACTTGAAAATGGCGTTAGACCACATATAATCATGATAATGGGTGAAGCTTTTTCTGACATAGCCCTTCAACCTGGATTTGATTTTACGGGCTTTAGGCATCCGCTAGAGAATTTTGTTAGAATACGGGACGAATCTATTTCTGGACATATCGTTGTTCCAAGCCTTGGCGGTGGAACGGGTGACACAGAATTTGATGTTTTAACAGGGCTTAACACCCGTTACCTTAGAGGTGTTCCGTACTCATATATGCTTATTAATAATTATTTTGAAGCATTACCATCTATTTTAGGTCAAATAGGTTACCGGTCTATTGCAATTCACCCAGGACATGAGTGGTTTTATAATAGGCAAAATGTGTTTAGGTTTTTTGGCTTTGAAAGAAGCATTTTTATGGACGAATTTCCCGAAGGCTCGCATAAAGGGCCATATATAAGTGATGAGGCTGCTACAAAAAAAATTATACAAACCTTTAATGATCATCGTACAGAAAATCCTGATACTCCGCTTTTTAGCTTTACTGTAACCATCCAAAATCATGGACCTTACAGAGATATGTATATGGCAGATACAAACTTTAGTACACATTACGATATTTCGGACGATGCTATAAATGTACTCTCTAATTATTTCTATGGTCTTGCTGATGCAGATGCACAAATTAGAGACCTTACAGATTTTTTTGAAAACATACAAGAACCTGTTGTTGTAGTATACTTTGGCGACCACCTTCCGGCGTTTACTCGTGATGTATACGATGTGTTTTATCCTGATATTCATGAGCATGGCTCATTTGAGGACTTATCAAGACTTTTTAGAACTCCATTTTTCATATGGCAAAACACTGCTGCGAGAAACAATTTGAATATTGATGAAAATTTTGCAAATGCTACTATGCCAGAAAATAATATAATATCATCACCATTTTTAGGGGCGTATTTGCTTGAACTTTTAGGTTTCAATGGTTTATCGCCTTTCATGGATAATGTTAATAGCCTTAGAGCGGAATTTCCTGTAATGTTTGAAACAAGAAGTTTTAATTTAAATGGAATATCTTCTTTATATCTAACAGTAGAAGAAAGAGCAAGCTTGTTAATCTACCGTGATTGGGGCTTTTACAAAATTTTTGGTGAATAGTAAAGAAAAAGGTGAAAATATGAAAGTATTAGTTACAGGTGGAGCGGGATATGTTGGCAGCACAATTTGCTCGGCTTTAATAGATAAGGGATATACTCCAATTATATTAGATAGTATAGGCAACAAAGAAGTTATTAATAAAATTTTTAATGAACATGGTGATATAAATTTTACTATACATTGTGCTGAAAAATCATCTATAGATATTTCTGTTTCTAACCCATATGAATATTATAATTCCAATGTTGTTAGAAGTATAGAGCTTTTTAAAAACCTTAGCGATAATGGCTGTAAAAACATTATTTTCTGCTCTTCTGCTAGTATTTATGATGATGTTGCAGGATATATGGTTACAGAAAACTCGCCAATTAATCCAAGAAGCCCATTTGCAAGAAGTAAGTATATAACCGAAATGATTTTGCGTGATTTTGCGGCAGCTTATGACATGAAATGTATCTCACTTAGATGCTTTAATCCAATAGGGGCGGACCCTTTGATGCGTTCTGGTATAGCAGAAAAAAATCCACATAACATTGTTTACAAAATGTTAGAATCGGTTTATCGCAATGAAGAATTCGTTATTAGTGGAAACGATTGGAACACTAGGGACGGCACTTGTATACGTGATTATATTCATGTTTTTGATGTTGCCTTAGCCCATATTAAAGCATTAGAAAATTTTGATAAGGCGTTTACAAAAGTAACAACATCAAGTAAGAATTTTCTATCTATAAATATTGGCTCAGGGCTTGGCTCTACTGTGAAAGAACTTATATATGCTTTTGAAAATATAACTGGCGAAAAAGTAAAAATTGTATATGGAGATAGAAGACCCGGCGATGTTGTTGGTTCATACGCAAATATTGAGCGTGCAAAGGCCGCTATAGATTGGGAAACAACACTTTCTATGGAAGAAGGCATTTTGGATGCCATACGTTTTAAAGAGTTAAATATTTAAAACTTAACTTAAAGTTAAGTTGAAAAAAAAGACAACTCAAATAATATGGTAATATGAAGTGAGAAAATGATCACACCTTGCCAGAAACGGCATTATTGCCATCATTATCACAATTTTTAGGATGCTCTATAGATTCTATATTGATGCCATTTGCGTCGCAAGATTCTGATTTTAGGAATTTTGCGAAAACTGCTTCTTGTGAATCTGCCAAGCTTGGGCTACTGCTATATGAACAAATAAAAAACAAGTTTGATTTCACTATAAACTATGACAAAAAATATTATATTTTTGAAAATGTTTATAATGGTGGTAGTGCAACATTCAATAGTCCATCTAGGCAGGACTTTATCATTAGGCTAGACATAACTGAAAATGACAACATTTTGGCGGCTAGAGTTCCTTTACCAAATTGTTCAAATTATATTGATATAATTGAAATGATGCCAGAATACATTAAAAAGAAATTTAGATACAGCGACTGCACAGGGTGTAACTGCAATTGCACCCATGCTATGAAATATATCTTTGAGGGTAGTGAATATAAACAATGCCATTTCGTGTCATTTGCACTTAATTCAAAAGAAGATGTAGAGTATGTATTAGCTCTGTTATCTGCAGAACATAGTTAATAAAAACAAGAATTTACCGCAGGAATATATCCCTGCGGTTTTATTTACACATTTTCATGCAAAATTTTTACCAAAAATTCTACTGTTATATCTATCGGTTGAAGCTCAAACTTATTTGCAAAATATTTCTTCATACTGTTTAATGCTGAAACACCACTGTCTATAAATTCATCTTTTCTAGCAAAGTATTCTCTTATAATTTGCTTTTCGCTCGAATCAAGTAAATATTGTGTATTAATAACATTTCTATCTTGGTTTGTTGTAAAGTTACTGTATAAAAGCATGTCACTGCTTATTTTGCTAAGATTTTCACTAATAACAATTGTTCCGCCTGCCATATCACCAAGACGCTTATGCTCTTTCGTAAAAAATATCATAAGCAGTCCAATTCCTTGGTTATCTATAAAAATTCGTATTAAATTTCTTATAATAGATTGTATAAAAGTAATTGGTTGCCCATTTTGGCGTATTGTTCTAAGCTTTAATATTTTTTTTCCAATAGTTTGTCCTTTTAAAACTATTTCGCAAACCAAGAAATATCCCATAAATATCACAAAATATACTAAAATAATAAATGCAATATAAACTGTGTTTGTGATACTTTCTATAAAATTAAGGTTGCTAGTTACAACTAAAAGAGATATAATTATAATAATAGCAAGTGCTGCTATTTGTATAAGAAAATCTATAGTTGCAGCTGCAACGCGTGAGCCTGCTCCTGCAAGCCTATATTCAATATCAATATTGTCTGGGGTTGTTATGTTTATGTATTTCATAATACACTCCTTTAAAATTTTAAAATTAGGTGATACAAGTGAAAGAAGAGCAATTTATACTTAAAAACAAAGAAAAATGGGAAGCCCTTGAAAACTATAATAAGCGAGTTGTAAAATACGGTATTCCTTCTTTAAATAAAGATGAAATCAAAAATTTTACAAATCTTTTCAAAGATTTATCGCACCAGCTTAGCTTTGCGAGAACGCATTTCCCACAAAGTAATATTACCATATTTTTAAACCAAATAATAGGGCAAAGCCATAATTTTTTATTTGTTTCTGAAAAAGCTTCCGCAATAAGTATAAAAAGCTATTTCACTAAGGGCTTTCGCTTACATGTAAGTAAGTATAATAAATATTTTTTAACATCTATGGGGCTTTTGGTTGCTGGCTTCTTATTTTGTTTTATCCTTGTTATGATAAATGAAGCTTGGGGCAGTTATTTCTTCCCCGGCTTTTCTATAGAATATTCTAACTTAAACCCTGAAATCACGGGGGATGGTTGGCATTCTACACTCATGGCGTCGTTTATAACTACAAATAATATTCAAGTTTCTTTCTTTGCTTTTGCCTTAGGAATTACCGCAGGCATTGGAACAGCATTTATATTGTTCTACAATGGCATGATAGTTGGTGCATTATTTGGCGTTATAGTAAGAGCCTCGAGCGGAAATCTCTTTGCAAATATCATTATGTTTATTTCGCTAATTTTTCCACATGGATTTATTGAGCTTGCAGCAATTTTTATATCAGGTGCTGCCGGACTTATCATTGGAAAAAATATTTTAATGCCTGAAATTCACTCAAGAAAGCACGCTTTTGTTAAAGGAGCAAAAGAAGGTGCCTATTTTATCCCAGGAATTGTTGTAATGCTTGTAATTGGTGGCATAATTGAAGGATATTTTACACCATTAAACATAAACCCTTATATCAAAATATTATTTTCTTTAGTAACTTTAGGCGGGTTAATTGTTTATTTTTGCAAGCCATTTGTTCGTAAGATTAAAACTAATTAAAAGGCTAATGTTTAG
>Ga0136643_10000315_pt1 | contig 52903 bp, 46 predicted proteins | sample TergutLab28metaG_FD_96883 | JGI IMG/M metagenome (GOLD analysis project Ga0136643, IMG submission 96883) | Labiotermes labralis P1 segment gut microbial communities from Petit-Saut dam, French Guiana - Lab288 P1 (version 3) (version 3) | ecosystem: Host-associated > Arthropoda: Insects >... | reverse complement strand
GGACCTCGAAGTGGAAGAGCCGGCACCGACCGGCACATCAGCCACGCCCCGAGCCGGACCAACGCGATGCTCCACCGAAATCACCGATCACATATCAGCCGTGGTGGATCCGGGTTCACCGGTCTGCCAGCTTTCTGACCGAGTCGCGGAGCGCGTCCTCGCCGGCGCGGACGTAGTGGTTGAGCACCGTGGTGAGCTTGTCGCCGAGGTATTGCGCGACGACCTCCCAAGGTTCGCCGAGCTCGTCGTGGAACCACTTGGTCGCGGCGTGGTGGCGGAGGTTGCGGTAGACGATCGTCTTGGGCCAGGCGTTGTCGGGGTCGTTCTCGTCGACCCAATGGCGGACGCGGTGCCAGCGCTCGTTGTGCATCTCGGGCTTCACGGGCAGCCCGGTGACGGTGTCGACGAAGAGCCAGAGCTCCTCCTCGGGCGGGACAGGGTAGTTCCACCAGGCGAGGTTGCGGTCCTTCTCGCGCTGAGCCAGCGAGGCCCGACGCTGCCGCTCCTCCTCCTGGGCGTTGAGGACGCGCTGCAACGCGGCGTCGGCGGGCAGACCCAGCAGTACGGCGACGCGGGGGAGTAGCGCCTCGCGCATCAGCGACCTCGGCAGGGGGACCTCGTGGAGCGTGTGGTTCTTCACGGGCCCACGGAAGCCGGGCGCCTTACGGGGCGTGATCCACGAGCCGTTGACGTGGACGTAGCCCTCCTCGAAGAAGACGTCGATGGCGCGCAGGGCGTTCTGCTCGCCGAGGCGCAGGCCGCCGAAGCCGGCGACTCGGATCTTGGTGCCGAACAGCGGCAGCCGCGTCATCAGCGGATCGGTGCCCTCGGGACCGCACAAGTGATCCGCCGCGGCCGCCATCGCCCGCACCTGCCGGGTCTCGGGGCGCAGACGCGGGTCGACGTACTGTGCCGTCGCTCCGTGCAGGACGTTCGCCTTGCCGATCTCCAGGCCGTCGAGCGGGTCGATGGAGCGGTCGAGCCAGCCGAGTCGCCAGGCGAGCTTGCGCATCGCGGCGAGCTGGCCGCGGAGGTCCTCGCGGCCGCGCTGGGAGAAGAGCGTCTTCGCGCCCTTCTCCATCACCTTGCGGCTGTGCTCGACGCGCCACTTCGTCACCGGCACGTCGCCGACGGTCGGGAGGATGTGGGCGTTGAGCCGGGAGATCCGTCCCTCCATCGTCCGCGGCTGCTTGCCACGCGCGATCGACTCCTTGAGGTACTCCTCGCCGAGCATCCGGATCGTGCGCGAGGCGCGCACGTCCGCGCCCACGGGAGTCGCGGAGTCCGTGTCGAGCGCGGCCTCGGCCTGGGCGAAGATCGCGCGGGCCTCCTCCTCGGAGGACGCCCGTCGCAGCACCCGCTTCCGCGGCTCGCCCTCGCCGGCCGGCGCTCGGAAGTAGACCTGGTAGTTGTTGCTGCCAGGCGGCGGTGCGTAGAGCCGCACGCGCCATGGCCGCTTGCTGCCGCCCGACGTACGCGGTTTGCCCTGGGCGAGCAGCTTCGGTTGAGGACGCTTCGCCACGGCCACCTCCTAGGCTGGAAGAACCATCGTACGCCGGTTTCGTGCATCACTTTCGTGCATCACTCGATCCAAAGTGATGCACGTGCCACTCGTGAGGAGTCACAGGAATGGCCAACCGTCTTGCCAACGCGACCAGTCCGTATTTGCTCCAACACGCCGAGAATCCGGTGGATTGGTGGGAGTGGGGGCCGGAAGCGTTCGAGGAGGCAAGGCGCCGTGATGCACCAGTTCTGCTCTCCGTCGGGTACGCCGCCTGCCACTGGTGCCACGTGATGGCACACGAGTCGTTCGAGGACGAGGCGACGGCGCGGCTGATGAACGAGGGGTTCGTCAGCATCAAGGTCGACCGCGAGGAGCGGCCGGACGTCGACGCGATCTACATGCAGGCGACGCAGATGATGACCGGGCAGGGCGGGTGGCCGATGACGGTCGTCCTCGACCACGACGGCGCGCCCTTCTTCGCCGGCACCTACTTCCCGGACCGGCCGCGGCACGGCCAGCCGGCGTTCACGCAGGTGCTGGCGGCGATCCAGGAGGCGTGGCGCGCCCGGGCCGACGACGTACGTGCCGCGACGGAGCAGATCTCCGCGCACCTCAACGACACGGCGCAGCCGCCGTCCGCGCCGATCACCACCGAGACGCTGGACGCCGCGGTCGAGCGTCTCGCGAGCGAGTTCGACCCGCTGGCGGGCGGGTTCGGCAACGCGCCGAAGTTCCCGCCGACGATGGTGCTCGAGCTCCTGCGCCGGTACGACGGCGACAAGGCGCGGCACATGCTCGCCCGGACCACCGCGGCGATGGCCGGGGGCGGCATCTACGACCAGGTCGGCGGCGGCTTCGCGAGGTACGCCGTGGACCGCGGCTGGGTCGTGCCGCACTTCGAGAAGATGCTCTACGACAATGCGCAGCTGGTCGGCCTCTACGCGCGCCTCGGCACCGAGCAGGGCGACCGGGTCGCCGGCGAGACCGCGGACTTCATGCTGCGCGAGCTGCGCACCGCCGAGGGCGGGTTCGCGTCCGCACTCGACGCCGACTCCGAGGGCGAGGAGGGTCGCTTCTACGTCTGGACCCCTGCCCAGCTGAAGGAGGCGCTCGGCGAGAGCCGGGGCGAGTGGGCGGCCGCACTGTTCGGGGTCACCGAGGACGGCACCTTCGAGGGAGGTACGTCGACCCTGCAGCTGCGCCACTTCCCGGCCGACGCCGACGAGCGGAGGAGGCTGGCCGAGGTCAGGGCGCTCCTGCTGGACGCTCGCGCCGAGCGGGTTCGTCCGGCACGTGACGACAAGGTCGTCGCGGCCTGGAACGGCCTGGCGATCAGCGGGCTCTGCGACGCCGGGCGCCGCCTCGCCAGGCCCGACCTTGTCGAGGCCGCCCTCGCCGCGGGCGAGCTCCTCGTCGGCACGCACCTGGTCCCGACAGGCGCGACCAACCTGCGGCTTCTGCGGGTGAGCCGCGACGGCACGGCCGGAAGCCACGCGGGCGTGCTGGAGGACTACGGGTGCGTGGCATCGGGCTTCCTGGCGCTCGCCCAGGCGACGGCCGATCCGGTCTGGCTCCACCGGGCGACCGGGCTGCTCGACGAGGCGCTGCGAGACTTCGCGGCCGACGACGGTGGCTTCTTCGACACCCATGCCGACGCCGAGCGGCTGCTCGCGCGGCCCCGCGACCCCGGTGACAACGCCAGCCCGAGTGGACTCTCGAGCACGGTCCACGCGCTGCTCGACGCGCACGCCCTGACCGGCGAGGGTCGCTACCGGGACGCCGCGGAGGCGGCGCTCGCGAGCGTGTCGGCCCTCGCGGCACGCGCGCCGCGCTTCACCGGCTGGAGCCTGGCGGCGGCCGCGACGCTCGCCGAAGGCGGCCCGATCGAGGTCGCGGTCGTCGGGCCCGACGGCGCCGATCGCGGTGCGCTGGAGCAGCGCGCGCTGCGGATCCCCGGCGCCGTGGTCGTCGCGGCGGCCGGGCCGACCGGCATCCGCCTGCTCGAGGGGCGCGAGCCGGTCGACGGCCGCCCGGCGGCGTACGTCTGCCGGGGCTTCGTCTGCGACCGCCCCGTCACGACCCCTGACGAGCTCTAGACCGACCCGCCTCGATCTCCTTGTCGAGGTCGGCGCAGTAGCGGCCGAAGTCGATCTGGATGGTGTGCCGCGGGGAGGCGTAGTACTGCTCCAGGTGGGCCGCCTCGTCGGCCGTCATGATCTCGAGCTGCTCGGCCACCGAGGGCAGCACGTAGTCGCCCGCCAGGAGCGGCGCCAGCAGCTTGGACTGCTGCTCGGCGAGGTTGACGATCGTCGGCGACGACTGCGCGAGACCCATGAAGTAGAGGTGGTCGAGGCCGGGCTTGATCATCCGCTTGAACAGCGGGTAGCGGTGGTCGCTGTCCGGGTGCAGCTCGGTGTCGGAGGTGTCGAAGAACGGGAACTCCATGTTGTAGCCGGTCGCGCAGATGATCACGTCGGCATCGACCGAGGTGCCGTCGGTCAGGTGCACGGTCCGGCCATCGAGCCGCTCGACGTCGGCGAGCATGTGGATGTCGCCCGACCCGGCCTTGGTCAGGAAGTCGGCGCTCACCGACGGGTGCGCCGACAGCGGCTCGTGGTCCGGCTCGGGCAGCCCGTAGGTGCTCATGCTGCCGACCATGTCGCGGATCAGCTGTCGGCTCGCGGCGAGCGCGACGTCCTTGGGTACGTCGGGCGGCGCCATCACCTTGTCCGCCGCCTGCCCGTTGCGGTACTTCGGCAGCACCCACACGCCGCGCCGCGCCGAGACGTAGAGCCTGGACGCCATCCAGGGCGACGAGAGCTCCGAGGCGATGTCCATAGCCGAGTTGCCCATCCCCACCACGATCACGGTCTTCCCGCGGATCTCGATCGGGTCGAACGGGTTGATGTAGGCGTGGCTGTGGATCACCTCGCCGTCGAAGGGGTCGCTCGCCCACTCGGGCAGCCGCGGGCTCCAGTGGTGCCCGTTGGCCACGACGAGGTCGGTGTAGGACCGCGTCTCGCCGGTCGTCAGCGTCACCTCCCACCCGTCCTCGGTCCGTACGGCGCGCTCCACCCCGGTGTCGAACGTGATGCCGTCGCGCAGGCCGAAGTGGTCGACGTAGTCGCGGAAGTACTGGTGGATCAGCGTGTGGTGCGGGAAGTCCGGGTACGACGACGGCGCGGGGTACTCCTCGAACTCCAGCCGGGTCGTCGAGGTGTCGATGTGCAGCGACTCGTAGACCGACGAGCGACCGTTGGGATTCTTGAAGTACCAGTTGCCGCCGACGTCGTCGGACAGCTCGAACTGGTCGTAGTCGATGCCGTGCTCCTTGAGCCGCTTCGCGGTCGTGATGCCGGAGCACCCCGCACCGATGACGCAGACCTTCATGCTGACGCCTCCAGGCACTCGAACGCCGTGCGCAGGTAGGCATCCGTGCGCTCCGACGAGGTGAAGTGGTCGACCATCCGGTTCATCGCATAGGCGACCGTGACGCGGCGGTCGAGGTCGTTGACGACCACCGCACCGCCGTACCCGGTCCACCAGCAGACGCGGCCCTCGGGCACCGCCGGCGCTGACAGCGGCTGGGGGAGCGCGAAGCCGAGGCCCCAGCGCATCGGCACCATCAGCACCTTGTCGGGGCCGTCGGCCTGCACGTCGAGGACCCGCGAGATGGTCTGCTCCGACAGCAGCCGCACGCCGTCGACCTCGCCGCCGTGGGAGACGACGGAGTTGACGCGGGCGATCGAGCGGGCGTTGCCGTGGCCGTTGGCGCCGGCGACCGAGACGCGGCGCCACGACGGGCGGTTGCAGCCCTCGAGGTCGAGCACCGGGTTCACCAGCGTCGGGATCAGCAGGTTGTCCGGTGGCAGGGCGGAGGTGTCCAGGCCGCCGGGTGGCGGCGGGACGAGGTCGGCGCAGCGGTCCATCGCGTCGTCGGGGACACCCAGGTGGAAGTCGGCGCCGAGCGGCTTCGCGACCAGGTCGGCGAACAGCTCGGAGAGGGGCCGTCCGGTCGCGCCGCGGACGAGTCCGTCGACCAGGTGCCCGTAGCAGATCATGTTGTAGCCGGAGGCCGAGCCGGGCTCGAACCACGGGTCCTGCTCGGCGAGCAGCCGGTTGGCGTGCTCGAGGTCCAGCAGGCCGTCGAGCGTCAGCGGCTCGGTCCATCCGCACTGTCCGGACGTGTGCGACAGCAGGTGCCGCACGAGCACACGGCCGTCCCGGAACTCCGGCCAGTACGACGACACCGGCTGGTCCGGGTCGAGCACGCCGCGATCGACCAGCACCAGCGCGGTGAGCGCCGCCATCGTCTTGGTCACCGACCAGACCTGCACGATGGTGTCACGCTCCCAGGCGGCGCCGGGCCGTGCCTGTCCGCCCCACAGGTCGACGACCGGCTCGCCGTCGCGCACCACCGCCAGCGACGCGCCGATGTCGGCTCCGTCGGCGAGGTTGGTGACGAGCAGGTCGTGCAGCGGCTCGAAGCCGGGGGAGCAGGTCCCGTCAACCGTCATGCGCCCACTTTAGGAACACGTTCTAGTTTTCGGAAGGTGAGCCCGCGTTAGCGTGGTCCCGTGGTCGGCTCCTGGGAACCCGTGCAGCCCGATCCGAACCGCTTCTACGACGGCGGCACCGCGACCGAGCCACCCGACCCGGGCCACCAGCCGCGGATCGTGCTCGAGCGGCTCGAGCACGGCGACACCGAGCGCTTCCGGATGGACCGCCGGATCGCCTACCGCGATCGCGAGTACGGCGAGCTCCTGGTGCCCTCCGACCTCGCCACGTTCGTCACCGACCTGACCTCGGTGCCCACGCTGTTCACCTGGCTGGTGCCGAAGACCGGCCGACACCTGCCCGCCACGCTGGTCCACGACGGGCTGGTGCATCCGCATGGGCCGCCGACGTACATCTCGAGCGACGGGCACGACCTCGACCGGGTGGAGGCCGACCGGGTCCTTCGGGCCGCGATGCGCGACGTCGGCGTGGGGCCGGTGCGGGGCTGGCTGATCTGGTCGGCAGTCACGCTCGGCACCATCTGGAGCGGCGACGCGCGCTGGAGCCGGGCGCTGCACCTGCGCTACCTGCTCACCATGATCGCGACGCTCGCCACCGTCGTGGTGCTCGGCGTCATCGCGACGCTGGACCTGTTCGACGTCGTCGACTGGCTGCCCTGGATGGGCGATCGCGCGTGGTGGGTGGAGCTGGCCGGCGGGCTCGCGGGTGCGATCGTGATCCCGCTGGTCCTCGGCCTCGCGTGGGGCCGCTTCGCCATCGCCGGCGCCATCGCCGGGATCGCGCTCGCGGTGCTGCTGCACGCGACCGTGCTGCTGGCCGCGATCACCGCGCTCTGCCAGGCGTCGGAGTGGCTCGCCCGCCGCCGTCCGTACGGCGCGCTCGTCGGCCTGGCGGTCGTCCTCGCCGCGTGCGTGGTGCTCACGGTGCTCCTCGTCGTGACGTGAGCCCGACCACCAGAACGACAAGTTCGCGCCCTGCGGCACCGGAACCGGGCTCGGCGGGCCGAACTTGTCGTGCTGGTGGCCACTAGCCTGGCCGGGTGACGATCCTCGACTGTCGCCACTTCGCCGTGGGGGAGTGTCGCTCCTGCACCTGGCTCGGTCAGCCGTACGACGACCAGCTGGCCGCGAAGGACCACGCGGTGCGCGAGGTGCTGGCCGGTCTCGGTGCGCGGGCGTCCGACGCCGAGTGGCTGGCGCCACGAGCCAGCCGGCCGGCCGGGTTCCGCAACAAGGCCAAGCTCGTCGTCACCGGCAGCGCGGACGCGCCGCGGCTCGGGATCCTCGACCCGGACGGCCGTGGGGTCGACCTGCGCGACTGTCCGCTCTACCCGGGCACGCTGCAGGCGGCCATCCCGCGGATCGCCGAGCTCATCGGGCTGGCCGGGCTGGCGCCGTACTCGGTGCGGGAGCGGAGCGGCGAGCTCAAGCACGTCCTGGTGACCGAGTCGCCCGACGGCGAGCTGATGGTGCGCTTCGTGCTGCGGTCGACCGAGGCGGAGGCCCGCATCCGCAAGCACCTGCCCACGCTGCTCGAGGCGCTGCCGCGGGCGCGGGTCGTGACGCTGAACATCCAGCCCGCACACGCGGCCGTGCTCGAGGGCGAGCGCGAGATCGTGCTGACCGACGAGGAGACGCTGGCGATGCGCGTCAACGGGCTGGTGCTGCACCTGCGCCCGCGCAGCTTCTTCCAGACCAACACCGAGGTCGCGGCCGCGCTCTACCGCCGTGGCGCGGAGTGGGTCGGCTCGGTCGCGCCGCGGTCGGTGTGGGACCTCTACTGCGGGGTCGGCGGCTTCGCGCTCCACGTCGCCGCGCCCGCCCGGTCAGTCACCGGCATCGAGATCAGCGCCGACGCGATCGCCTCGGCCGAGCGGTCACGCGACCAGGCCGGCCTGCCCGGCGAGCTGCGCTTCGAGGTGGGCGACGCCACGTCGTGGGTCGAGGGCCGCGAGGCCCCCGACCTCGTCGTCGTGAACCCGCCTCGGCGCGGTCTGGGCGACCGGCTGGCGGGCCGGCTCGAGGAGTCGGGGCCGGCGTACGTCCTCTACTCCAGCTGCAACCCGGCCACGCTCGCGCGCGACCTGGCGACGATGGCGGGCTACCGGGTGCTGCGGGGGCAGGTCTTCGACATGTTCCCGCAGACCGCGCACGCCGAGGTGCTGGTGATGCTGGCCCGTCGGGATCAGCGCAGCGCGTAGGTCGCCATCGAGACGCCGACGTACTGGGTGATGAAGGCGACGACGGTGAAGCTGTGGAAGACCTCGTGGAACCCGAACGAGCGCGGCGCCGGGTCGGGCCACTTGAAGCCGTAGACCAGGCCGCCCAGCGTGTAGAGCGCCCCGCCGACGACGATCAGCACGAAGATCGCCACGCCGATGCCGACGCCGAGCGCCTCGGCGCCGGAGAGGAACGAGGGGATGAAGAAGATCGCCGCCCAGCCGAGGGCGATGTAGACCGGCGCGGACAGCCACCGCGGGGCGTTCGGCCAGAGCAGCTGGAGGGCCACGCCGATCAGCGCGCCCGTCCAGACGACGCCGAGCATCCACCACTGCGCGGCGCCGTGCAGGAGCGTGATCGCGAAGGGCGTGTAGGAGCCGGCGATGAACAGGTAGATGTTCGAGTGGTCCAGGCGGTTGAGGAACTGCCACACCCGCGGCGACCACTTGCCGCGGTGGTAGATCGCCGAGACGCCGAACAGCAGCAGCGCCGAGGCGACGTACAGGGAGGAGCCGATGCGCGTCGCCGCGGTCGGCGAGAGCGTGATCAGCACCGTGCCGGCCGCGATGATCAGCGGGGTGCTGATCGCGTGGAGCCAGCCGCGGAGCTTCGGCTTGACCTCGGCGATCGCCTCCGACACGTCGTGACGTGCCTGCTCGATGCCCGCGTGCGCGCGCTCTCGGGCGTTGTCGATGGCCTGGTTCATGTCAACAGGCTAATGGGTGTGTGGTGGCACCGCGGAACCGTCGGAGGGCTGCACGATGACGAAACCGGGACCCTGGAACGACACCTGGAAGCCGTCCCCGGAGCCGCTGCCGGACGCCTCGAGGTGCGCGGACCAGGCGACGAGGGCGTTCGCGTCGACGTACGTCGGCGCGTCCTGGGTGTTCAGCACCACCGGGTCCCCATCGGTGACGACGGCCACCCAGCCGGTGCCGCTCAGGGTGGTGTCGAAAACGCCGCCCGCCGCGATGCTGCCGCCCTTGATCCGCTCGATGCTCCACTCGAGCGAGGCGGAGAACGCCAGGACGTTGGCGCCGTTGACCGACAGCCTTCCGCCCTGGAGGTCGAGCAGGTGGAGGTTGCGGGCGCCGTCGGCCAGAAAGACCTCGCCCTGTCCCTCGACCCGCATCAGCGAGAGCCCCTCGCCGGTGAGCGTCTTCTTCAGGAAGCTCGCCGGGCCGCCGCCCTGCTGGGCGAACTCCACGCTGCCCTGGTGAGCCACCGTAGCGCCGTTGCGCGCCAGGAACGGCTGGTCGGCGCGCACCCGCAGCAGCCGCGGGTTCTGCAGCGTCGGGCCCTGCCCGGTCAGCTCGCTGAAGCGGCCGGCGACGAGGTCGCCGCCGATCCCGGCGAAGACGTCCTGCGACGCCGCCGGGGTCGCGGCCGGCTGGGCGGCCGGGGTGTACGACGACGGCTGGCCGCCGGCCTCGCTCGCGCCGTCGCCAGGGACGTCGACGGGCTTCCCGGCGGGCTGTCCGGCGGGCTGTCCGGCGGCCTCGGAGGCGGCCGGCTGGCCGGCGACGTCGCCGCGTGGTGCCGCCTCGGTCGCGGCGTACCCGCCGGACCACCGGGCGGTCTGCCCGGCCGGAGTCGACTGCTCGGCCGGCGCGGGCGCGTGCAGCGGGTCCGCGGTGACGTTGCCCTGGTTGCTGACGTGCTCGGTCCACTGGGAGCCGTCCCAGTAGCGGAGCTCGTTGCGACCTGTCGGGTCGGGATGCCAGTTGGCGGCGGTCATGGTGATACCTCTCCGTCGGCGTCGGGGAATGCTGGCGCGCCTCCATCGTGGCACCGAGGTGGTCTCCTCGGAAGTGAGGCCGTGGCGTGGACCGTCGGTTCCGCCCCGGTGTCCTACGATCGAACCGTGGCGGATTGGAAGCGCGGGGTGCGCAAGGTGCTGTATCCCGCCTACGAGGCCCGGATGCTGCGCCGGATGCCCGACAACCTGCCTCAGCACGTCGGCGTCATGCTCGACGGCAACCGGCGGTGGGCGAAGGCGGTCGGCCACGACACCGCCCACGGTCACCGCGCCGGCGCGGCCAACATCGAGCCGCTGCTGACGTGGTGCGACGAGATCGGCATCCAGGTCGTCACGCTCTGGCTGCTCTCCACCGACAACCTCAACCGCCCGGTCAAGGAGCTCGAGCCTCTGCTCGAGATCATCGCCGACGCGGTCGACTCCCTGGCCGACCAGCAGCGCTGGCGGCTCAACCCCGTCGGCGCCCTCGACCTGCTGCCGAGCGACCTCGTCGAGCGCCTCAAGGACGCCGCCGAGCGCACCGCCGAGGTGGACGGGATGCTGGTCAACGTAGCCGTCGGGTACGGCGGCCGCCGCGAGATCGCCGATGCCGTCCGCTCCCTGCTCATCGAGCACGCCGAGAAGGGAACCTCGCTCGAGCAGCTCGCCCAGACCATCGACGTCGAGACGATCGCCGACCACCTCTACACCAAGGGTCAGCCCGACCCCGACCTCGTGATCCGCACGTCCGGCGAGCAGCGGCTCGGTGGCTTCCTGCTCTGGCAGAGCGCCAAGTCCGAGTTCTACTTCTGCGAGGCCTACTGGCCCGACTTCCGGCGCGTCGACTTCCTCCGCGCCATCCGTGCCTACGCGCTTCGGGAGCGGCGGCACGGGGTCTGAGGCTCTTGGGTGATGGGCGCGTCCTTCGCGCAGCCGGGATTGGGACCGACAGCAGCTGCGGGAGGAGGTCCGCGGTTCGTTGCGCGCCGTCGCCGGCTTTCAGGTCTGTACGCCGTTGGGTCGGTGCGGCACGCCGCACTCACCCGGTTCCACCACCGGGTCAAGACCCACCAACCCGGCTGGAACCTGGAACAGATCGGACCAGCCGACTACCGCTGGACCACACCCCACGGCCTCATCCGGATCGTCACCCCACACGCTCAGTAGGCCGTGCTGTGCGGGTGGTCCCGCCAGGCGTCGAACGGCTCGACCGCGCTCGGGAGCCGGTGCTGGACGACGGGCACGTCCCACTCGTCGCGCGGACGGCCGAACATGTCGTAGAGGGCGCTGTCGTCGAAGCCCGCGGAGGAGGCGTCGTGACGGTCGGCGGAGAAGACCACGCGGTCGACACGGGCCCACAGGGCGGCTGCCATGCAGAGCGGGCAGGGCTCGCATGAGGCGTAGAGCGTGTGGCCGGCGAGCTGGAAGTCGTCGGCCGCGACGCAGGCCGCCCGGAGCGCCACCACCTCGGCGTGCGCGGTCGGGTCGAGGTCTCGCGTGACGCGGTTCTGGCCGGTCGCCACGACCGCCCCGGCGCGTACGACGACCGCACCGAACGGCCCGCCGCCAGCGTCGACGTTGGCGCTCGCCAGGTCGGTCGCCCGGGCCAGCCAGCGGGCGTCGTCGTGGTCGTCGGTGGTCACGTCCTGAGTCTGACAGTGTGACCCCGGCCACTCGATGTCGTTGAATACGGACATGCGGAGGACGACGTCGTACCTGTTGGCCCTGTTCTCGGGGATCCTGCTCGCCTTCGGGCTGATGGCGGCCGTGGGGTCCCCTCCGGCCGGCGCCGGCACGATCCTGCCGCCGCTGCCGACGGCGCCCGAGGGCGATGTGCCGGGCGTCAACGTGTGGTCGTGCAAGCCGACCGCGCAGCGGCCGGAGCCGGTGGTGATCGTGCACGGCACCTTCGGCGACCGGCGCCACCTGCTGGAGCGGCTGGAGAGGTCGATCAAGGCGGCGGGCTTCTGCGTGTTCGCTCTCGACTACGGCAACCGCGCGACCGGTGACATCGCGACCTCGGCGAAGGAGCTGAAGGCGTTCGTGGCGAAGGTGCTGAGCGCGACCGGTGCGTCCAAGGTCTCGATGGTCGGGCACAGCCAGGGAGGGATGATGCCGCGCTACTACATCAAGTTCCTCGGCGGCGCGAAGCACGTCGACGACCTGGTCGGCATCGCGCCCTCCAACCACGGCACCAAGCTGCTGCCGACCACGGCCAACAACCCGCTCGCGCCCCTGGTGCCCGGCCTCGTCTGCGTGTCCTGCAACCAGCAGGCCTACGGCTCGGCGTTCCTCGCGCACCTCAACGCGGGCGACGAGACGCCCGGCAAGGTCAGCTACACCCAGATCGAGTCCAAGGACGACGAGGTCGTGGTGCCCTACACCTCGGCCTTCCTGAAGCCCGGCCCGCGCACCACCAACGTGCTGCTGCAGGACCTCTGTCCCAACGTCTTCGCCGACCACCTGCTGATCCCGAACAACAAGGTGACCATCGAGGTCACCCTGAACGCCCTGACGCGCCCCGGTCCGGCGTCGAAGTCCTACCGGCCCGCCTGCTGAGCCTGCGGCCGAGCGTCGGCCCCGAGCCGCTAGGATGAGAACACGTTCTAGTTTCGAGGGGTTGAGACGATGACCGCGACGCCCGCCGTCGACGGCTGGTTCACCACGGGCGACGATCCGCGGTTGCTCGCCGCGCGCTGCGCGGAGTGCGGCGACCTGGCGTTCCCGCCACCGCCGGCCGACGCGGCGACGTACTGCCGCAACCCGCGCTGCTCCGGCGAGACGACGGAGCCGGCCGAGCTGTCGCGTCGGGGACGGATCTGGTCCTACACCGACGCGCAGTACCAGCCGCCCGCGCCGTACATCTCGGCCACCGAGCCGTTCGAGCCGTTCGCGTTGGCGGCGGTCGAGCTGCCGGAGGGGCTGGTCGTGCTGGGCCAGGTCGCTGTCGGGCACCGCGTCGCCGACCTCGCGGTGGGCGCCGAGGTCGAGCTCGTCGTCGAGACGCTGTACGCCGACGAGACCGGCGAGCGGACGATCTGGCGCTGGCGCCCGGTCTCGACAGGCTCGACCGCTCGGGAGCAGTCATGAGCACGCCGGTCGCGATCGCGGGCGTCGGGATGCACCCGTGGGGCAAGTGGGGCCGCAACTTCGTCGAGTACGGCGTGCACGCGGCTCGTGCGGCGCTCGCCGACTCCGGCATCGCGTGGTCCGACGTCGACCTCGTCGTGGGCGGTGAGACCGTGCGCAACGGCTACGCCGGCTACGTCGCGGGCTCGACCTTCGCGCAGGCACTCGGCTGGAACGGCGCCCGCATCGCGACGTCGTACGCCGCCTGCGCGACCGGAGCGCAGGCGATCGACACCGCCCGCGCGCGGATCCTCGCGGGCATGAGCGAGGTCGCCCTCGTGGTCGGTGCCGACACCACGCCGAAGGGCTTCCTCGCGCCCAACGCGGGCGAGCGCTGGAACGACCCGGACTGGCTGCGGTTCCGGCTGCTCGGCATGACCAACCCGGCGTACTTCTCGCTCTACGCGCGGCGGCGGATGGACCTCTACGGTGCGACGTCGGAGGACTTCGCGGCGGTCAAGGTCAAGAACGCCCGACACGGCCTGGAGAACCCCAACGCGCGCTTCCGCAAGGAGAGCACGGTCCAGGACGTGCTGGCCTCGCCGGTCGTCTCCGACCCGCTGCACCTGCTCGATATCTGCGCGACCTCCGATGGCGCCGCCGCGCTGGTGCTCTGCTCGCTCGACTACGCCAGGCGGCACGGCATCGCCGACCCGGTGCGGGTCGAGGCGGTCGCGACGGTGACGCCGACCTTCCCGAACACCGTCATCGACATGCCCCTGCTCGCCACCGACTCCTCGGCCGCGGCCGGCGCGGGGGAGCGGACGTTCAAGCAGTCGATCGGCGACACGGCGTACGACGAGGCGGGGATCGGGCCCGAGGACGTCGACGTCGCGGAGGTCTACGACCTCTCCACCGCGCTGGAGCTGGACTGGATGGAGGATCTCGGCCTGTGCAAGCAGGGCGAGGCCGAGGCGCTGCTGCGCGCCGGCGAGACCACCATCGGCGGCCGCATCCCGGTCAACCCGTCGGGCGGCCTGGCCTGCTTCGGCGAGGCGGTGCCGGCCCAGGCCGTCGCCCAGGTCTGCGAGCTCGCCTGGCAGCTGCGCGGACAGGCCACCGGCCGGCAGGTCGACGGGGCCCGCGTCGGCATCACCGCCAACCAGGGCCTGTTCGGCCACGGCTCGGCGGTCGTCGTCGCCCGCTGACCCCATTACCTCAACTCCCCGCGCCGCGTGCCGAAAATCGGCATAGATTGAGGTGCTCGATCCGAGCGGACGCCAGGGGCAGGGGGAGCGGCAGTGACCACACGACGACTGCGCCTGCCCGCGCGGGCCGCGGTGGTGCTCCTCGCTCTGGTGCTAGCGGCCGTGCTCGGCCCGTCCGCCGAGGCGGTCGGCGATGCCGGCGAGGCCACGATGAGCGGCACCATCAGCCTGCCCGGCGGTGCGGCGTACCCGGGCGGAGCATCGCTGGTCGTCTACCGCCTCGAGGGCGCGACGTGGACGCAGACGTCGGACGAGGAGTCGATCGTCGACGACGACGGCACCTGGACCGCGACCGTCGGTCTGCAGACCTCGTCGCAGACCTTCCGCGTGGAGCTCGCCGCGACCGGTGGGTACGACGCGCAGTTCTACTCGACCTCGCCGCCCGCGTGGGACCTGGTGTCGGCGACCGACATTCCACTCGCCGTCGGCGGCTCGGCGCAGCACATCGACTTCACGCTGGCCACGAACTCCGGCTACGGCTCCATCGGCGGCACCGTGACCGGCACCGGGGGAGCCCCGGTCGGAACGCTGGTCAAGCTCTACCAGGACGGCAGCTCGGCCACCGACATCACGGCTCTCTCCGACTCGCTCACCGGCGCCTGGTCGGCGCGGGTGCCGGCGGGCACCTACCGCGTGTCCTTCTCCGAGTACGACGGCGACGGCTGGGCCACCGCCTGGTACGGCGGCACCGACCTCGCCTCGGCCACACCCGTCACCGTCACGGGCAACGGGTCGGTGGGCGGCATCGGCGCCCTGCTCACCCCCGACCCGGGCTCGGCGACGATCGGCGGCACGGTCACCGGCCCCGACGGAAGCCCGCTGGTGGGCGTGGACGTGCGGCTCTACGACCAGGCCGACACCGACACGTGGGCGGTGCTGACCGCCCCGGACGGCACCTGGTCGGCCTCGGTCACGGGCGGGGCGTCGTACAAGCTGGGCTTCTCGACCGACACCGGCGACGCCTACGCCGCGCAGTACTACCCGGCGAAGCCCACCCTCGCGGCCGGGCAGGTCATCACCCCCGCGGCCGGCAGCGACGTCACGAAGTACGACGCCCGGCTGGCCTACGCGCTCGCCGACACGTCGGCCCCGACCGTCGGAGGCCCCCCGGTCATGGGGCGCACTCTGACCGCGTCGCCGGGCGTGTGGACGTCGAGCGGGGTTCGGTTCGGCTACCAGTGGCGGGCCGACGGCGCTCCGATCGCCCACGCCACCGCTCGCGCCCTCGTGCTGACCAGGTCGCTGGTGGGCGAGCGGATCACGGTCTGCGTGAACGCCAGGAAGGACGGGTACGCACCGGTCTCGGCCGTGTCCGGGCGCACCGCGGGCGTCCGGGCGCCGGCGACGGTGTCGCTGCACGCCTGGCGGGCGGCCGGCGGCCGGACCGTCATCGGTGTGCGGGTCAGCGCCGCGGTCGCGGTGGGCGGCCTCGTCCGGCTGCGCGACGGGTCACGAGCCCTCGGCACGGTCCGGCTGGTGCGCGGCTACGCCCGGAGGACGGTACGGCTGTCGCTCGGGCCGCACGTGCTGCGGGCGTCGTACCTCGGGTCGCCGATGCTGGTCACGGCCGCCGGTCGCGCGCCGTACGACGCGCGCTGAGGCGGGTCAGGACGGCTCGACGAGCCGCGACACCGGGTGCTCGCCGACCAGGCCCTTGAGCTCGTACGTCGCCACCGGCTCGACCTCGATGTCGGTGCCGTCGAGGAGGTCGGCGACCGGCTCGCTGACGTAGGTGTCGCCGCCGTGGGCGAGGTCGGCGACGCGCGCGGCCATCGCCACGTTGCGGCCGAAGTAGTCGCCGTCGCGGGCCACGACCTGGCCGGTGTGGATGCCGATGCGCACCTGTACGCGGTGCTTGCGGAGCACCCCGCTGTCGGCGCGCGGCCGGCGCAGGTCGCGCTGGATCGCCAGCGCCGCGCGGCAGGCCGCCTCCGCGTCGCGGAAGGCCACCATGAAGCCGTCGCCGGCGCTCTTGACCACCTGGCCGCGCTGCTGCTCGACGCGGGTGCGCACCACGCGGTCGTGCGCCACCAGGACCTTCAGCCACACCTTGTCGCCGAGCCGCTCGTTGAGCTCGGTCGAGCCCTCGATGTCGGAGAAGAAGAGCGTCAGCGTGCCGTCTGCGGCCGCCATGTTGAGGATGTCGGCCCGCTCGTTGCTGGCCCAGCTCGCGAGGTCGTCGATAGTGGTCTGGACCATCCCGCCGATGCCGTGCTCGCGGACGCGGCTGGCGGTGCGGATGACGCGTCGTACGGCGCGCTCCGCGGAGCTCGTCGGAGGGCCCGGCCGGAGCGCCGCGTCGAGGTCCTGCTCGAGCACCTCGATCCGACGCCGCGCCAGGTCGAGGCTCTGACGCAGCAGGGCGAGACGCCAGGCGAGGACGGCGCAGCAGCAGAGGAGCGCCACGCAGACGACCCCCAGGACCAGCGTCACGGTCGCAGCCTAGTGGGGCCGGGACGGTCAGGTGACGTCGCCGTCGACGTACACCCAGCGGCCGCGGCGCCGCTCGAACCGGCTGTGCTCGCGCATCGAGCCCGTCACCGATCCCTCGTACGACGCGGTGAAGTCGACCCAGTCCTCGCCCGAGCCGTGGATCGTGAGACCGGTCCAGGTGAGCGTGTCCGGCGCGACGATCTCCGGGCGGGTGCGCGGGTGCCAGGTGCGGAAGACGTGGTCCACCTCGCCCAGCGCGTACGCCGAGTAGCGCGACCGCATCAGCTCCTCGACGGTCTCCGCCTCGCGCACCCCGCGGTGCAGCGGACCGCAGCAGGCGTCGTACGGCGAGCCGGAGCCGCACGGGCATTCGGGGGCGAGCACGCGGCGAGCCTAACCGGGTTGCGACCCCGCGTAGCGTGGGCGACGTGACCGCGTCCGCCTCCCCGGCACCCTCGATCCACACCCTCGGCGAGCTCCGCGAGTCCGGGCACGTCCCGAAGCCGCTGCGCACCGAGATCCGCGACAACCTGCTCGCCAGGCTGGCCGCCGGCGAGAATCCCTGGCCCGGCCTGCACGGCCTGGACGACACCGTCGTCCCGCAGCTCGAGCGTGCGCTGATCGCCGGCCACGACGTGGTGCTCCTCGGCGAGCGCGGCCAGGGCAAGACCCGCATCCTGCGGACGCTGGCCGGCCTGCTCGACGAGTGGACGCCGGTGATCGCGGGCAGCGAGCTCGGCGAGCACCCGTTCGAGCCGATCACCGCCCAGTCGCGTGCGGCCGTCGCCGAGCGCGGCGAAGCGCTGCCGGTGGCCTGGCGCCACCGCAGCGAGAGGTACGCCGAGAAGCTCGCCACCCCCGACACGAGCGTGGCCGACCTGATCGGCGACGTCGACCCGATGAAGGTCGCGGAGGGCCGGTCGCTCGGCGATCCCGAGACCATCCACTTCGGCCTGATCCCCAGGTCCCACCGGGGGATCGTGGCCATCAACGAGCTTCCCGACCTGGCTGAGCGGATCCAGGTCGCGATGCTCAACGTGATGGAGGAGCGCGACATCCAGATCCGCGGCTACGTCCTGCGGCTGCCGCTCGACGTGCTCGTCGTCGCGTCCGCCAACCCCGAGGACTACACCAACCGCGGCCGGATCATCACCCCGCTCAAGGACCGCTTCGGTGCCGAGATCCGCACCCACTACCCGACCGAGCTCGACGCCGAGGTCGCCGTGGTCCGCCAGGAGGCCGACCTCCTCCCAGAGCTGGTCGACGTGCCGGAATTCCTGGTCGAGATCCTCGCCCGCTTCACCCGCAACCTGCGCGAGAGCTCCTCGGTCGACCAACGGTCCGGCGTCTCCGCCCGCTTCGCGATCGCCGGTGCGGAGACCATCGCCGCGGCCGCCCTGAGGCGAGCGACGCTGTTGGGAGAGGACCGTGCCGTGGCCCGCGTCGTCGACCTCGAGACCGCCGTCGACGTACTGGGCGGGAAGATCGAGTTCGAGACCGGCGAGGAGGGCCGCGAGGAGGAGATCCTCACCCACCTGCTCCGCACCGCCACCGCCGAGGTCGTCCGCGCCCGCCTCCGCGGCGTCGACCTCGCCCTGCTGGTCGACACCATCGAGAACGGCGCGACGGTCACCACCGGCGAGCGCGTCGCCGCGCGCGACCTGCTCTCCGGCCTGCCGGTGCTCGGCGAGTCCGACCTGTACGACGTGATCTGCGATCGCGTCGTTCCCGGCAGCCGCACCGACGGCGAGCGTGCCGCGGCCATCGAGCTCGCCCTCGAGGGCCTGTTCCTGGCCCGCAAGATCGGCAAGGACTCCGACTCCCGCGAGACCGTCTACGGGTGAGCCGATGAGCCGCTACGAGAGGTACGCCGGCGGCGACCCGCTCGCGCCCCCGGTCGACATCGCCGAGGCGCTGGACGCGATCGGCCAGGACGTCATGGCCGGCTACAGCCCCGAGCGGGCGATGCGGGAGTTCCTGCGCCGCGGCGGTCAGGACCAGGCGGGGCTGGACGACCTCGCGCGCCGCGTGGCCGAGAGGCGGCGCGAGCTCACCCAGCGCCACAACCTCGACGGCACGCTGCAGCAGGTCAAGGAGCTGCTGGACAAGGCCGTCCTCGAGGAGCGCAAGCAGCTCGCGCGCGACGTGACGATGGACGACGGCGACCGCGCGTTCCGTGAGATGCGGATGGAGAGCCTGCCGGACTCCCCGGCCGCCGCCGTCACCGAGCTCGGCGACTACGACTGGCAGTCGAGCGACGCGCGCGCGGCGTACGAGGAGATCAAGGACCTGCTCGGGCGAGAGATGCTCGACCAGCGCTTCGCCGGCATGAAGCAGGCGCTCGAGAACGCCACCGACGAGGACCGCGCCGCGATCAACGAGATGCTCGGCGACCTCAACGACCTGCTCGAGAAGCGCGCCCGCGGCGAGGACACCCAGCAGGACTTCGAGGACTTCATGGCCAAGCACGGCCAGCAGTTCCCGGAGCGCCCGCAGAACCTCGACGACCTGCTCGACTCGCTCGCCCAGCGAGCGGCCGCCGCCCAGCGGATGCTCAACTCGATGAGCCCCGAGCAGCGCCAGGAGCTGATGGACCTCTCGGCAGCGGCGTTCGGGTCGCCCGCGCTGATGGAGCAGCTCGACCGTCTCGACCAGAACCTGATGGGGCTGCGGCCGGGGGAGGACTGGGGCGGGTCGGAGCAGTTCGGCGGCGACCAGGGCCTGGGGCTCGGCGACGGCACCGGTGTGCTGCAGGACATCGCCGACCTCGACGCGCTGGCCGACCAGCTCGCCCAGTCCTACCGCGGTGCCGGGCTCGACGACATCGACCTCGACCGGCTGACCAAGCAGCTCGGCCGGGACGCCGCCGTCGACGCCCAGCGGCTGCGCGACCTCGAGCGCGCCCTGCGCGAGACCGGCACCATGGAGCGCGGCTTCGACGGCGACCTCCGGCTCACCCCCAAGGCGATGCGCCAGCTCGGCAAGGCCCTGCTCCGCGACGTGGCCCAGCGCATGTCGGGCCGCCAGGGCCAGCGCGACGTACGACGCTCCGGCGCGGCCGGTGACCTGACCGGCGGCTCGCGCCCGTGGGAGTTCGGCGACACCGAGCCGTGGAACGTGCCCCGGACGGTGCTGAACGGGACGCTGCGGCGGGCAGGGGAGGCGGGTGGACCCAGGTTCAGCGTCGAGGACATCGAGGTGCAGGAGACCGAGACGCGCACCCAGGCGGCCGTCGCGCTCTGCGTCGACACCAGCTTCTCGATGGCGATGGACGGACGCTGGGTGCCGATGAAGCAGACGGCGCTCGCGCTGCACACCCTGATCGGCAGCCGGTTCCGCGGCGACGACCTCGAGCTGATCGCCTTCGGGCGCCACGCGGAGACGATGCGGATCGAGCAGCTCACCGCGCTCGACGCGCGGTGGGACAAGGGCACCAACCTCCACCACGCCCTGCTGCTGGCCAACCGCCACTTCCGCAAGCACCCGACCGCCCAGCCGGTGCTGCTGGTCGTCACCGACGGCGAGCCGACCTCCCACCTCGGCCCCGACGGCGAGGTCAACTTCTCCTACCCGCCGCACCCGCTGACCATCGCCCTCGCCGTACGAGAGCTGGACAACGCGCGTCGGCTCGGCGCCCAGACGACCTTCTTCCGGCTCGGCGAGGACCCCGGGCTCGCCCGCTTCGTCGACTCGATGGCGCGCCGGGTCGACGGCTCGGTCATCGCACCCGAGGCGGACGACCTCGGCGCCGCCGTCGTCGGCTCGTACCTCGGCTCGCGCGGGCCCCGCCAGACCCCTGGCAGCTACGGCGACTTCTTCGGCGGTCGCGGCTTCTGGGTCGGCTGACCCACAGCCTGTGGATGAGCGGCGGCCCGGGTTTGCCGGTCCGGGACGTCGGGCAGTCGTCCGGGCATGTCATCTCGGGAAGCAGCGACACTGGTCGAGGTCGATCCGTCCGTGGTCGACGATCCGTTCTGGTCCACCGTCATGGAGGAGCACCCGCACGCGTCGTACGTGCTGCTGCCACCGGGCCCCACCCTCGGCGAGCCCGTCTCGCGCCGAGACCTCCTCGAGGAGGTCTCGTCATGGCTGTGATGATCGAGGTCTCCTACGACGAGGTCGACCGCGCCAAGCAGGCCTGGAGCACGCAGGCGGAGACGCTGACCGGCGCGACCTTGCGGATCGCCAAGGTGAACGGCGGCGGCCTCTCGGCGCGCGTCGCCGCCGAGGTGCGTCGCTTCGGCCGGAGGTGGCACACCGAGATCGACTCGCTCGCCACGCTCGCCCAGGACAACGCCGACGCGTTCGTCTTCGTGAAGGGCACCTACGAGGTCAGCGACCTCCAGCAGGCGGAGAGGATCCGGTCGCTGCTGCCGTGGGCCGACCGCCACGACCCGATCAGGACGGCCTGACCATGGCGACGATCGAGCTGCCGGCCGAGGTGCCCGCGGTGCCGCACATGGACTCCCAGCCGACCGAGGCGGCCTCGGTCGCCGGCGACTTCCGCACCGTCGGTGCCGTGCTCCATGACGTGCAGTCCTGGTCCGACCGGGGTGCCGCGCCGAAGGCGTGGAAGGGCGACGCCGCGGAGGCCGCCGGCCATGCCCGCACCCGGTTCGCCCGCCGGGCCGACGTCGCGGAGGAGGCGCTCCAGCTGGCCACCGTGGCCTCGGTCAGGTTCGAGGACCGTCTGCAGCGGTTGGAGAAGCGCCGCAGCTGTCTCGACTCCCGCCGGTCCCTGGTCAACGAGGGGATCCAGGGGCTCCGCACCGTCATCGACAACCGGTCGATCGGCGAGGCGGAGGCCCGCACGCAGGCCGCCGCCCTGCGCAGGCGGGCCTCCGACCTCACCGGCGACATCACGGTCTGGATGCTGGACCTCTCCGACGCGGAGGCCGACTACGTCGGCGCGCTCCAGCGCATCGACACGGTGGCCGAGGCCAGGAAGGTCGCGGCCAAGGTCGCCCTCCCGGACACGCGGGCGCTCTACGCCCACCTGCGCTCGCTGCGCGGCGACGCCAGGGCGACCGCGGCCTGGTGGGCGTCGCTCACCGTCGCGCAGCAGCAGGCGCTGATGGTCGCCTACCCCGGTGCGGTCGGATCGACCGACGGCATCCCGATGGTCGACCGCGACGCCGCCAACCGGACCAACATCGATGCGCTCCGGTCCGACCTCCAGCAGCGGGCGGAGCATGGCCGGCTGACCCGGCAGCAGCAGCGTGCGCTGACGAACCTCGACGCGATGCACAAGATCGAGCAGAAGTACGCCGCCACCGTCGACCCCGAGACCGGCCAGCCGCTGCTGGACATCATCAAGTACGACCCGTTCGCCTACGGCGGCGACGGGAGCTCGATCGTCAGCCTCGGCAACCCCGACCTCGCCGGCGACGTCACCACCTACACACCGGGGCTCACGTCCCACGGCGGCACGCTCGACGGCTTCGCCCAGGTCGAGGCGCTGCACACCTCGATGGCCGCCAGCTCGGGATCGGCCGCGACGATCCTGTACGACGACTACAACATGCCCGACCTCGATGGGCTCCCGGGCGACGTGGCCGGGTCACCGGGGCGGTTCGACAACGACCTGCGCGACGCGATGGCGGTCGCATCGCCGGCCGACGCGCGCGATGCCGCGCACCACCTGGTCGGCTTCCTCCACGGGCTCGACGCGACGAGGACCTACTCCGGCGATCCGCAGGTGACGGTGATCGGCCACAGCTACGGCAGCGAGGTGGCGGCGTACGCCGCGCAGCTCCACGGCAGCCACGGGCAGTTGGACAACGTCGTGCTGGTCGCCAACCCAGGCGTTCCCGGCCACGACGTGCACGACCTCGTCGGCAACAGCGGGATCCACGTGTACGTCGGCTCCGACGACCACGACCCGGTCTCGCTGCTCGGCCGGGGCCCGGCGGGCGGGACCGGCACGCTGGGTCAGGACCCCGCGGCCGCGTCGTACGGCGCGACCCGCTTCTCGGTCTCGGGCGGTCCCGAGACCCTCTACGGGCTGACCCACAACCACGACGCCGGCAGCTACTTCAGCGGCGAGGGGCTGAGGAACATCACCGCCATCGCTACCGGGCACCAGCCGCAGGTCGTCGCGGGGCGCACGGAGGGCAGCTACGAGAACCTGCCGACCTTCGTCCGTCACTCGGCCGAGGGCTCGCTGCCGTGGCCGTACAACCACCTGGTGACGGACGGCGACGTCGCGTCCGGCAACACACCGGCCGTCCACGCGGTGCACACGCTGACCGGCCTCGTGCCGGGGCCGGTGAAGGTCGAAGGCGGCAGGCTGGCGCTGGACGGCGCCGGTGGCGCCGTCGACCTCACCGATGCGCAGGTGCACGCCCTCGACCTGCTGGCCCATGGTGCCGGGCCGCTGGACCCGCTCGCGAGCTACGCCGCCGCGGGTCTGGACGGGGTGGTTCCCGTGGCCGACGACGTCTCCCACAACGTCGAGACCCTGCTGAGCGACCTGAAGGGGCTTCTGTGAGCACCCGCCGACCGGTGAGCGCCACGCTCCTGTCCCTGGCAGTCGTCCTGCTGCTCGCCGCGACCGGATGCGGCCCGGGCGGCTCCTCCCATGACCAGGGTGACCCGGACGCCCAGGCGGGCGCCGTACGCGACGGGTCGGACCTGCTGCTCGGCGTGGCGCGCAAGCACGTGCAGGGCGGCGAGCACATGGTCTGGGCCGCGTCGTGGCAGGACTGCTCGGCGAGTTTCGGCCACCAGGTGACCTACGGGTCGGTCGCGTCGTTCGCCATCGACGGTGCCGACGGTGCCGACGGTGCCGATGCGGATCTGCTGACGGCCGTCGAGTCCGCCGCGCGACGGGCCGGCTGGTCCACCAGCTCGAGGAGCGGGACGTCTCTCGAGCTCGAGCGCCGCGGCCTGCACGCCACCGTCGTGTCGGGTGCGGCGGGCGTCAGCATCAACGTCGGCACCGGGTGCCTCGACGTCAGCGGGGACACCGCGAGGCGTCTTCTCGCCGAGAGCGTCGTGCACGGCCACGGCGCCTGAGCGGGGTCCCGTCTTCCGCTCAGCCGCCGTGCCTCCGCCGTGCCTCCGCCGTGGGTCAGGCCCCGCTGGCGTCGGAGCCGAGCTTGAGCTCGGTGGTGTGCGTGCTGCCGCCGCGCTGGTAGGTCACCTTGACCTGGTCGCCGGGACGGTAGGCCCGGATGATCGCGATCAGGGAGTCGGCGTTGGTGATCTGGTGGTCGTCGATGCCGGTGATCACGTCACCGGAGCGGAGCCCCGCGCTGCCGGCCGCCGAGCCCGACGAGACCTGCCGGATCTCGGCACCCTCGGAGACCTGCGCGCCCTGGCGCTGGCCGGACGCTGCGTCGGTGATCTCGATGCCGAGCCGTGCGTGGGTAGGGGTCTGACCGCTCTTGAGCTGCTGCACGATCGGGAGGATCTCGTCGATCGGGATCGCGAAGCCGAGGCCGATCGATCCACCCTGGCCGCCGCTGGTGCTGTCCGCCGTCTGGATCGAGGCGTTGATGCCGACCAGGTGACCCGCCATGTCGACCAGGGCGCCGCCGCTGTTGCCGGGGTTGATGGCCGCGTCGGTCTGGATCGCCGGGTACGCCGTGGTGTTGCCGTTCTGGTCCTGCCCGACGTCCACGGGGCGGTTCAGCGCGCTGACGATGCCGGAGGTGACCGTCGAGTCCAGGCCGTACGGCGACCCGATCGCCACGACCTGCTGACCGACCTGGAGGTTGGCCGAGCGGCCGATGGTGATCGGCCTCAGGTTCTTGACACCGTGCACCCGGACCAGGGCGGTGTCGGTGACCGGGTCGGTGCCGACGACCGTGGCGGGGACACGCTGGCCGTCGTTGAAGGACACCGTGGTCTGCGCCTGGCTCGCCGGCACGGAGCTGTCCAGCGTGACCACGTGGTTGTTGGTCAGGATCAGCCCGGACTTGTCCAGCACGACGCCCGACCCGCTGCCCGCGTTGCCGCCGCCCTGCACGTCGAGCTCGACGACCGAGGGGAGCACGTCCTTGGAGACCGACTCCACGCTGCCCGCCTTGACCGCGGCCACCGGCGAGGAGCTGACCGAGAACCCGTCGCCGCTGGAGCTGGTGTCGGAGCCCGCGACCAGCGACCACGCCGCGGCGCCGCCGATGCCCGCGCCGCCGCCGACGACGAGCGCGCCGACCAGCACGGCCGCCGCGAACCGGCTGCGGCCGTTGTTCCGCGGCGGCGGAGGAGGCAGGGGGGCACCCGAGGGCGGTGGGAACGAGGGCGGCGGTCCGTACGGCGGCAGGTTGCTCATGCTCCCACGTTGCCGCGGCTCCCTGTGTGTCCGCTGAGGACCAGCGTTCGGTTCGCTTAAACCTGTCGCTGGGCGGCGTCCCAGTAGGGCTGGCGCAGGTCGCGCTTGAGGATCTTGCCGGTCGGGTTGCGGGGCAGCGCCTCGACGATGTCGACGCTGCGCGGGCACTTGAAGTGCGCGAGCTGGTCGCGGCACCACGCGATCAGAGCGGCCCCATCCGCCTCGCCGTCGGGAGCGAGGGACACGACGGCCTTCACCGACTCGCCCCACCGGTCGTCGGGGACGCCGATGACCGCGACCTCCGCGACGGCCGGGTGCTCGGCCAGCACCCGCTCGACCTCGGGGGAGTACACGTTCTCGCCGCCGGTGATGATCATGTCCTTGAGCCGATCGGAGACGTAGACGTAGCCGTCCTCGTCGACGTGCCCGATGTCGCCGGTGCGGAACCAGCCGTCCTCGGTGATCGCCTCGGCCGTCGCCTCGGGCTTGCCGAGGTAGCCCTTCATCAGCTGCGGCGTGCGCAGCCAGATCTCGCCGGGCTCGCCCGCCGGCAGGTCGCTCAGCGTGGCCGCATCGACGACGCGGACCTCGACGCCGGGGATCGGGATGCCGGCCGACAGCATCCTCTCGGGATGGTCGCCGGCGACGGCCGCGCGGTGGTCCTCGGGCAGCAGGTGGGTGGCCACGCCGGCCACCTCGGTGAGCCCGTAGACCTGCAGGAAGTCGGTGTCCGGCCACGCCTCCATGGCCGCCCGCAGCAGCGGCGGCGGCATCGGCGCGGCGCCGTACGTGTAGGTCTTGAGGGCGCCGAACAGCTTCACCGCGTCGGGCCCGGACTGCAGCACCACCGCGAGCACGGCCGGCACGAGGAAGGTGCGGTTGGCGCCGGCGAGGATCGCGCCCGCCAGCGCGGCGCCGTCGGCCTCGCGCGTCATCACGCTTGGGATGCCGTCGTGGATCCCGAACAGGACGTACGACGACCCGCCGACGTGGAACAGCGGCATGCTCACCATCGACTTGTCGCCGGGCTCGAACTCCCAGCCGTCATGGGCGTTGGTGGTGTGGCTGATCATGTTGCGGTGGGTCAGCATGATCCCCTTCGGCCGTCCGGTGGTGCCCGAGGAGTACATGACCAGGCAGGGGTCGTCGGGGTCGGCGGCCGGCTCGTCGTCGTACGGCGCGGCGCCGGCGAGGAAGGCCTCGTAGCCGCACCCGTCCGCACCGTCCGGCGTCACCTCCACCACCCGCTGCACGCCGGTCAGCCGCTCGCGCACGGCCTCGACCGCCGGCAGCAGCTCGCTGCCCACGAACAGCACCTTCGCCCCGGAGTCGCCGACGGCGTACTCGACCTCGTCGGCGCTGGAGCGCCAGTTGATGATCGCGTTGGCGGCGCCGAGCATGCCGGCGGCGAACGAGATCTCCACGCAGGCGGGGTGGTTCTTGTCCAAGAACGCCACCACGTCGCCGCGGCCGACGCCGAGGTCGCGCAGCGCCGCGGCCGCGCGCACGACCCGGTCGTGCCACTGCGCCCAGGTCCAGCTGCGGTCGAGGTAGGTCATCGCCTCGGCGTCCGGCGTCGTCGTGGCCCAGTGGGCGAGTCGGTCGACGGTCAGGCGAGGTGCGGGCGGGGCGGCTGCGGTGGTCACGGTGCCGATTGTGTCCCACACCACAACGCGTCGCCAGCGGTTCGACGGCCCTGGCGCCGGTCGCCTTCCGTTCACCTGACTCCCGTTGGATGCTCACGTGTCCTCGCCCCTGCTGCGCGCCGCCGAGGCGGCCGCGCCCCGCACGCTCGTCGACATCTTCCGGGAGACGGCCGCGCACAACCCCGAGGCGACCGCGCTGGACAGCGGCGCGGACAGGGTCACGTACGCAGAGTTCACCGAGGCGGCCGAGGCGGTGGCGGGCGACCTGGCGGGGCTGGGCATCGGGCGAGGGGACCGCGTCGGGGTGAGGCTGCCGTCGGGGACCACCGACCTCTACGTGGCGATCATGGGCGTGCTGTTCGCCGGAGCGGCGTACGTGCCGGTCGACGCCGACGACCCGGAGGAGCGGGCGCGGCTCGTCTTCGGCGAGGCCGGGGTCGCGGCGGTCGTCACGGCCGGCCTGGCGATCGAGGTCCGCGGAGCCGGCGGTCGTGAGGCGCTGGAGCGGGTCGAGGGTCCTGGCCTCGACGACGACGCGTGGATCATCTTCACCTCCGGCTCCACCGGGACGCCCAAGGGCGTCGCGGTCCGTCATCGCAACGCCGCCGCGTTCGTCGACGCCGAGTCGCTGATGTTCCTGGTGGACGACCCGGTGGGACCGGGCGACCGCGTCATGGCCGGGCTGTCGGTGGCGTTCGACGCGAGCTGCGAGGAGATGTGGCTGGCATGGCGGTACGGCGGGTGCCTCGTGCCCGCGCCCCGGACGCTGGTCCGCAGCGGGGTCGACGTCGGCCCCTGGCTCGCGGCCAACGACATCACCGTCGTCTCGACGGTGCCGACGCTGATCAGCCTCTGGCCCGACGCGGCGATCGACAGGGTCCGCCTGCTGATCCTCGGTGGCGAGGCGCTGCCGCCGGAGGTCGCCACGCGCCTGGTCCGGCCGGGCCGCGAGGTCTGGAACACCTACGGCCCCACCGAGGCCACCGTCGTCGCCTGCGGCGCTCTCGTCGACGCCGCTGGTCCGGTCCGGATCGGGCTCCCGCTGGCCGGCTGGGACCTCGAGGTCGTGGACGCCGCCGGCAACCCGGTCGCCGAGGGGGAGCGGGGCGAGCTGATCATCGGGGGCGTCGGGCTGGCGCGCTACCTGGACCCCGCCAAGGACGCCGAGAAGTACGCCGCCATGCCCACGCTCGGCTGGGAGCGCGCCTACCGCTCCGGCGACATCGTCGTGAAGGACCCGGCCGGCCTGCTCTTCGCCGGCCGCGCCGACGACCAGGTCAAGCTGGGTGGGCGGCGCATCGAGCTGGGCGAGATCGACTCGGCCCTGCTCGCGCTGCCGGGCGTGACCGGAGCCGCCGCCGCCGTACGACGCAGCGCGACCGGCAACCAGCTGCTCGTCGGCTACGTCGCCACCGCCGAGCAGTACGACGCCGCCACCGCGACCGCCCACCTCCGCGCGACGATGCCCGCGGCGCTCGTGCCCAGGCTCGCGGTGGTCGACGACATCCCGACCCGCACGTCCGGCAAGGTCGACCGGGACGCGCTGCCCTGGCCGCTGACGACGACCGACCCCGAGGCGGCCGGGCTGCACGGCACCCGGGCACGCGTCGCCGAGGTCTGGGAGCAGGCGATCGGCGCGGCGCCGACCGGCCCGGGCGACGACTTCTTCGACCTGGGCGGCGGCAGCCTGACCGCCGCCCAGGTCGTCACCATGCTGCGCGCGGACTATCCCGAGCTCGTCGTGGCCGACCTCTACGAGCACTCCACGGTGGAGAGCCTCGGCGACTACCTCGACCGGCTCGGCCCCACCACGATGGCCGAGCAGGACCGGGACGTCGCGCCGATCCCGCTCAAGACCCAGCTCGGCCAGACGCTCGCGGTGCCGCTGCTGCGCCTGCTCGCCGTGCCGCGGCTCGCGACGTGGACCTTCGTCGCCGCCCGGGCCGTGCACGACCTCCGCCATGCGGACTGGCTGCCGGCCGTGCCGTGGTGGCTGCTGGCCGTCGCGCTGGTGGTCTTCGTCAGCCCTTGGGGACGGATGGTCCTGTCGGCCGGCCTGATCCGTCTCGTCCTCGCCGGCGTCGGCCCGGGCTCCTACCCCCGCGGCGGCAAGGTGCACCTGCGGCTGTGGGCGGCCGAGCGGATCGGCGACGAGCTGGGTGCGACGGCGCTGACCGGTGCGCCGTACATGACCTGGTACGCCCGCCTCCTCGGCGCCCGGATCGGCCGCCACACCGACCTCCACTCCATCCCACCGGTCACCGGCCTGCTCCGCGTGGGCGCGGGTGCGTCGATCGAGCCGGAGGTCGACATCTCCGGCCACTGGGTCGACGGCGACCGGCTGGTCGTCGGCAAGGTGCGGATCGGCAGGCGCGCCCGCGTCGGCACCCGCTCGATGCTCTGCCCGGGCGCCCGGATCGGCGACGACGCCGAGATCGCACCGGGGTCGGCGGTGTTCGGCGAGGTGCCCGACCGGGAGTTCTGGTCGGGTGCACCCGCCTCCCGCGCGTCCTCGGCGGCCCGCGGCCCGTGGGCCGAGCGGCCGGCGTCCAGTCGCGTCTGGGTCCTCGTGTACGCCGCCGTGGCGGCTCTCCTCGGATCGCTGCCCGCGATCGCCGTGGCGATCGTGGGCGCGATCGCCCTCGCGGCCGGCGGACCCGGCGACGGCATCGGCGGCCTGGCTCGGACCGCGGCGGTGTGGCTGGTGCCCGGCACGCTGCTCGGCGCGGTCGTGCTCGCGTGGCTGGTCGTGCTCGTCGTACGGCTGATGGGCGCGGGCATGGAGGCCGGCGCACACCCGGTGCGCAGCCTCGGGGCGCTGCGGGTGTGGGCGACGATGCGGGTGCTCGACGAGGCCCGCACCTGGCTGTTCCCGCTCTACAGCTCGCAGCTGACCCCGCACTGGCTCCGCCTGCTCGGCGCCCGGATCGGCAAGGACGTCGAGGCGTCCACGGTGCTGATGATCCCGTCGCTCACGCAGGTCAACGACCTCGCGTTCCTCGCCGACGACACCCTCATCGGCGGCTACGAGCTCGGCGGCGGCTGGCTGCGGGCCGAGCGCGTCAAGGTCGGCAAGCGCGCGTTCGTCGGCAACTCCGCGATGGCGGCGCCGGGCCGCAAGGTGCCCAAGCGCTCGCTCGTCGCCGTCTTGTCGCTGGCCCCCAACCGCAAGGCGATCTCCGCGGGCGCGAGCTGGCTGGGCAGCCCGCCGTCGGTGCTGCGGCGTACCGAGCAGGAGAGCGCGGACGAGCGCACCTACGCCCCGCCGCTGCGACTCAAGGTCGCCCGCGGCTGCTGGGAGCTCGCGCGCGTCGTACCCGTCGCGCTCTCGGTCGCCCTGTACGCCGGCGTGGTGCTCGCGACGATCGCGGCCGCCGGTCGCGGCGGGGTGCGCAACGGCGTCCTCGCCGTCGCGACGCTCGGGCTGTCGCTGGTCCTGGCCGGCATGGTCGCGGCGCTGGTCGCCGTGGCCGCGAAGTGGCTGCTCGTCGGCAGGGTGCGGGTGGGGAGCCATCCGCTGTGGAGTTCGTTCGTGTGGCGCAACGAGCTGGCCGACACGTTCGTGGAGTCGGTCGCGACGCCGTGGTTCGCCGGCCTGGCGACGGGGTCGCCGCTGCTGAGCCTCTGGTTCCGCGCGATGGGCGCCCGCATCGGCCGGGGCGTGTGGTGCGAGACCTACTGGCTGCCCGAGCCGGACCTCGTCGACCTCGGTGCCGGCTCCACGGTCAACCAGGGCAGCGTCGTGCAGACGCATCTCTTCCACGACCGCCTGCTCGCCACCGACTCCGTGCGGGTACGACGCGGCGCGACCCTCGGACCCAACTCGGTGATCCTGCCCGCGGCGGTCGTGGGGCGGCACGCTACGGTCGGGCCGGTCTCGCTGGTGATGCGGGGCGAGACCGTGCCCGACAAGACCCGGTGGATCGGCAACCCGATCGCTCCCTGGGCCGACGAGGAGTGACCAAGCCGATGCTGCCGACCGCCGACGACTACCTGCCCGGTCACGGCGACCGCTCGTTCTCGGTGCGCCACTACGACCTCGAGATCGGCTACTCCGTCGACGGCAACCGGCTCGATGCCACCGCGACGCTCGACATCGAGACGCTGGAGGCGACCCGGCGGCTGGTGCTCGACCTCGCCGGGCTCAAGGTCGCGAAGGTCCGCTTGGCGGGCGCGAGGCTGAGGAAGTTCGCCACCCGTCAGGACCGCCTCGTCATCGACCTCGTCGACGGCGTGCCCGAGAGCAGCGAGATCACCGCGACGATCCGCTACTCCGGCAACCCGCGGCCGACGATCGACAAGCACCACGGCGACGCCGGTTGGGAGGAGCTGACCGACGGCGCGATCGTCGCCGCCCAGCCGCACGGCTCGCCGACGTGGTTCCCCTGCAACGACCGGCCCGACGACAAGGCGACCTACCGCATCGAGCTGACGGCTCCGGCGGGCTACCACGTCGTCTCCAACGGAGAGCTGACCTCGCGCAGGCGCGGCGGCAGCCACGAGACCTGGGTCTACGAGATGGACCGGCCCATGGCGACGTACCTCGCGACCGTGCAGATCGGTCGGTACGTCGTGCACGAGCACGCCGACACCCCGACCCCGGTCCGCACCGTCGCGCCCGACGACGTCGACCTCACCGGCTGCTTCGACCGCCAGCCGTCGATGATGGACTGCTTCACCGACCTCTTCGGTCCCTACCCGTTCGGCTCCTACACGGCCGTCGTCACCGCCGACGACCTCGAGATCCCGCTCGAGAGCCAGAGCCTCGCGACGTTCGGCGCCAACTACTGCGACGACGACTGGTCGAAGGTCCGGCTGATCGCGCACGAGATGGCGCACCAGTGGTTCGGCAACGCGGTCACGCTCGCGCGCTGGCAGGACATCTGGCTGCACGAGGGCTTCGCCTGCTACTCCGAGTGGCTCTACTCCGAGGCCGCCGAAGGTCCGCGCGGCTGCGAGGAGTGGGCCCGGCACCACTACGACCGGCTCGCCGAGCAGGACCAGGACGTCGTGCTCGCCGACCCCGGGCCGAGCGACCTCTTCGACGACCGCGTCTACAAGCGCGGCGCCCTCGCGCTCCATGCGCTCCGCAAGGCGGTCGGCGAGGACGAGTTCGGAGACCTGCTCCCCGCCTGGGTCGAGGAGTACGCCGGCCGCTCGGTCACCACCGAGGACTTCCTGTCCTTCGCCGCCACCCGCACCGGTCGCGACGTCGCCGAGGTCCTCGCCCCGTGGCTCTACGACGCCGACCTGCCGGCGTACCCGGTGTGACCGGGTCGCTGCGGGCATAGTGTGCGCATGCGCCTCACGCCCTTCCGGGCCTTCGACTGGAGTCTCCGCTCCTGCGGCCTCCACGGTCATGTGACCTACCGTCCGACCGAGGAGGCGCTGGCCGCGCGGCTGCAGACCGACACGGCGGCAGGGGAGGCCTGGCGCTGCCTGCGCTGCGAGTCGTTCGTGGTCGGCCCGCCGGCCCACAGCGGGCCGGCGGCGGACGCGCCGATCGTGCTGCGGGGCCGGGCGCTGCGCGACGCGGCGATCCTGCGCCTGCTCGCGACCGAGCGCGGCATCCGTGGCGTGCTGTTGGTCGCGCTGGCCTACGGCATCCACCGCTTCGACGGCGCCGAGGGGTCGCTGCACCGACTCTTCGAGCGGTACCTCCCGACCCTCAAGCCGCTCGCCGACAAGCTGGGCGTCGACCTCCAGACCACCGGTCCGGTGAAGCTGATCGAGAAGGCGCTCAGCCTGCACCACTCGACCCTGATCTGGGTGACCCTCGGCGTCCTCGCCTACGGCGTCCTGCAGCTCACCGAGGCCACCGGGCTGTGGCTGATGAGGCGCTGGGGCGAGTACGTCGCCGTCGTCGGCACCTCGCTGTTCGTGCCGCTGGAGGTGTACGAGATGGTCGACGGGTTCACCTGGCTCAAGCTGGCGGCCTTCGTGGTCAACGTCGCCGCGGTCGCCTACCTGCTCTGGTCCAAGCGGCTCTTCGGGATCCGTGGCGGGCACGCGGCCTTCGAGGCCGAGCGGCACGCCGAGTCGCTGCTCGAGATCGAGCACGCCGCCCTGCAGGCCGACTGACCGGGCCGGCCTCAGACCGGCAGGCCCAGGCCGCGCAGGTCGTGACGCAGCGTGGCCGCGTCGGTGAACCGCAGCGCCCGCATGCCGATCCGGTCCGCGGCCGCGACGTTGGGCGGGCTGTCGTCGACGAACGCCGTCCGATCGGGCTGCAGTCCGATCCGCTCCAGCGCGATCCGGTAGATCGCCTCGTCCGGCTTGGCGATCCCCTCGACGCCCGAGACCACCACGTCGTCGAGCGCCCCCAGCACGTCGTACGACGCGGGCGCGTGGGGATAGAGCTCGCGCGACCAGTTGGTCAGCCCCACCTGCGGCACCCCGTGGGCGTGCAGCTCGCGGATGAGCTCGTGAGTCCCGGCGACGGGTCCGGCGAGGGACCGCGGGAAGTTGTCGACGTACGCGCGAGCGTGGGGCAGCCACCGCGGCGTCGTACGGGCGACCTCGTCGAGGGCGTCGGACCAGTCGCGCCCGGCGTCGCAGGCGTGGTTCCAGGCGGCGAAGTCGAAGCCGTCCAGGAAGCGCCGGGCCTCGTCCGCGCCCACGCCGGCCGCCACCGCGGCGTGCGGGTCCCAGGCGATGAGCACGTTGCCCACGTCCCAGACGACCCCCTCAGCACGAGGGCTCAGGCCCAGCGCTCCTCACGCGGGGTGAAGGTCAGCTGCCGGTCGCCGGTGTAGATCTGCTTCGGCCGGGCGATCTTCTGCTCCTTGTCGGTGGTGAGCTCCAGCCACTGCGCCAGCCAGCCGGGGGTGCGGCCGATGGCGAACAGGACGGTGAACATCTCCGGCGGGAACTGCAGCGCCTCGTAGATGAGGCCGGAGTAGAAGTCGACGTTCGGGTAGAGCTTGCGCTTGACGAAGTAGTCGTCCTCGAGCGCGATCTTCTCCAGCTCCTGGGCGACCTCGAGCAGCGGGTTGACCCCGGTGACCTCGAAGACGTCGTCGCACGCCTTCTTGATGATCTTGGCCCGCGGGTCGTAGTTCTTGTAGACGCGGTGGCCGAAGCCCATCAGCCGCTCGTCGCCGTTCTTCACGCCCTCGATGAACTCGGGGATCTTGTCCTTGGAGCCGATGCGCCGCAGCATCTTCAGCACGGCCTCGTTGGCGCCGCCGTGCAGCGGGCCGTAGAGCGCGCCCACGCCGGCCGCGACGGCCGAGTAGGGGTCGACCTGCGAGGAGCCGACCGAGCGCACGGCGTTGGCCGAGCAGTTCTGCTCGTGGTCGGCGTGCAGGATGAAGAGGGTGTCCAGAGCCTTGGCGATGCGCGGGTCGGCCTCGTAGCGGGACTCGCTCATCTTGAACAGCATCGAGAGGAAGTTCTCGGTGTAGGACAGCTCGTTGTCGGGATAGATGTAGGGCTTGCCCTGCGCGTGGCGGAAGGCCCAGGCGCCGAGCGTCGGCATCTTGGCGATCATCCGCACGATCTGCAGGTGGCGGTTGTCCGCGTCGGCGATGTTCGCCGACTCCGGGTAGAAGGTGGACAGCGCGCCCACCGAGGCCATCAGCATGCCCATCGGGTGGGAGTCGTAGCGGAAGCCCTGCATGAAGCCCTTGACGTTCTCGTGCACGAAGGTGTGGAAGGTGATCTCGTGCACCCAGGCCTCGTACTGCTCCCTGGTGGGCAGCTCGCCGTAGATGAGCAGGTAGGCGACCTCGAGGAAGGTCGACTTCTCCGCGAGCTCCTCGATGGGGTAGCCGCGGTACTCGAGGATGCCCTTGTCGCCGTCGATGAACGTCACCGAGCTGCGGCAGGAGGCGGTGTTGACGAACCCCGGGTCGTAGGTGGCCAGACCCGGCGCGTCGTCCTCCGTCTTGATCTGGCCCAGATCGGCGGCGCGGATGGTGCCGTCGACGATCGGGATCTCGTACTCCGCTCCGGTGCGGTTGTCGCGTACGGTCAGAGAGTCAGTCACGTCTGCCACCGTAGTCGGCAGGGTCACAGGGGTTAACCCGGTGTCCCGAAGGGTGGCGGAGGCAGGCGCCACCCTCCAGGACAACGATCAGCAGGAGTGGTAGCTGCGGGCGATGGTGTAGCTCTTGCCGCTCTTCTTGACCACGGCCTCGAGGTTGACCGCGGTGGTCCTCGGTACGGCGACCGCGACGGTCTTGGAGGTGGGCCGGTTGAGGGAGGCCTTGCGTGAGCCGTTGACGTAGAGGCTGACGCTGGAGGCACCCTTGATCTTGCTGGTGAGGCGTACGGCGGCCTTGGCCGTGGAGCAGGTCAGGCCCGAGGGCATGGTGACCATGGAGCGGGCCGTGCTCGTCCCGGTCTCGCCGGCGACGGCGCTGCCCGGCGAGACGAAGGAGAGCTTCACCGTGCTGGTGCTCGACGCCGTCTGCAGCCCCGACGCCTCGCTCGCGACGGACGCGGACAACATCTGCAGGCCGTAGGTGCCGGGCGTGATGTAGAGCCACTCGCTCCTGGAGATGTCGCGCGTGCTCAGGGAGATGTCGTAGCTGCCGGACGAGATCGCACCGCTGGTGTCGGGCATGAGGAGTACGCCGCCCTCGCGCGCGCCGGTACCGGTGGCGGTCACCTGGATGTGCATCCACGCCGCCTTCGTGCGGGTGAAGCTCGGCGACGTCTGGATGCCGGCCGAGGCGCTCAGCGGGGTGCTGGTCCCGGTGAAGCAGGTGCTCGCCGAGCCCTTGGCCGCCGAGATCGAGGCCCGGCTCGTGCCGGTGAGGCTCAGCGACGTGAGGTCGCCGTTCGAGACCGTCGAGCGGATCGTCTCCTTCTCACTGCCGGTGAAGGTGACGACGTCGGTCGGATCGGTGCCGGTCGCGGTCTGGGTGTAGCTGTAGCTCCTCGTCACGCTCTGGCCGTCGGTGTAGTCGGCCGTGATCGGGGTCGGTGCGGTGGAGAACGTGCAGCTGCCCCCGGTGCTGGCCGAGCCGCTGAGGTTCAGCGTGCCGGAGCTGAGGACGGCGGCGTTGGCCGGCGCAGCCAGGCACAGCGTCGTGACGATGCCGGCGATCGATGCGCCGACGGCAAGATTCCGGATGGGGCCCATGGGGCGCGGCCAGTCCGAGCGCGGCGGTGTGCCGGCGACCGTGGCGGTCGCGAGCAGGAGGCGGAGCGGTCTCATCTTCGGTCCTTTCGGGGCTCGCCCGAGCGGCCGGTATGGGGTGGGTCCCGAGAGGTGGTCGTGCTGGGATCGATGCAATCCCTGAACGTTGGACGGCGCAAGCACTTTCGCCGGATACGCTCGGACTTTCACCCGGTCGCCCGACGGCCACCCGCGTCGCGGGGGAGCGCACCGTGATTTGTCCGGCGGCACGCCGCCGCCGTACTCTTCTCGACGCGTCTCCTGCCGCTCTCGCACGCGGGGGCAGTCTCCGAGCTGAAGCCCGGAGCAGTGTTCGTCAGAAGGCGCCTCGGCCGGGATCACCTGGCCGGGTCCGACACGAACGAAATGGATCTTCCATGCGTACGTATGCCCCGAAGCCGGCTGACGTCGAGCGTCAGTGGCTCGTGATCGACGCGACCGACGTCGTGCTCGGTCGCCTCGCCGTGACCGCCTCGAACCTCCTGCGTGGCAAGCACAAGCCGATCTTCGCGCCCAACGCGGACACCGGCGACTACGTCATCATCATCAACGCGGAGAAGGTCGCCCTCTCGGGCGCCAAGCGCGAGAAGAAGATGGTCTACCGCCACTCCGGCTTCCCGGGTGGTCTCACCGCCACCCCGATCGGCCAGGTCATCGACAAGGACGCCCGCAAGGCCGTCGAGAAGGCCGTCTGGGGCATGCTGCCGAAGAACCGACTCGGTCGCCAGATGATCAAGAAGCTGAAGGTCTACAACGGCCCGGCCCACCCCCACGAGGCCCAGAAGGCCGTTCCGTTCGAGATCAAGCAGATCTCCCAGTAATCGACTTCGAGGATCACGAGATGACTGAGAACAGCACCGAGGTCGAGGAGACCTTCGAGACCAACGAGCAGGGCGTCAGCTACACCAGCGAGTCGTCCGCCTCCGCCGACACCCCGGCCCGCCCGGCGACCATCGCCCCCGGCGCGGCCACCGGCCGCCGCAAGGAGGCCGTCGCCCGCGTCCGCATCGTGCCCGGCACCGGCAAGTGGACCATCAACGGTCGCGAGATCGAGGACTACTTCCCGAACAAGCTGCACCAGCAGGTCGTCAACGAGCCCTTCGCGGCTCTCGGCCTCGAGGGCCGTTTCGACGTGATCGCCCGCATCCACGGCGGCGGCATCACCGGCCAGGCCGGTGCGCTGCGCCTCGGCGTGGCCCGCGCGCTGAACGGCGTCGACGTCGAGGCCAACCGCCCGTCGCTGAAGAAGGCCGGGCTGCTCACGCGTGACGCCCGTGCCACCGAGCGCAAGAAGGCCGGCCTCAAGAAGGCCCGTAAGGCTCCCCAGTACTCCAAGCGCTGATCCTGCGCGACGCAGAGCACTGGGCAACGGGGTCACGTCCATCCGGACGTGGCCCCGTTGTGCTTGTCTTGAACATCGCTTCACCTGCTGCACCCAAGGAGTGACGTGCCACGCATCTTCGGGACCGACGGGGTCCGCGGTCTGGCCAACGGCGAGCTGACCGCCGAGCTCGCCCTCAGGCTGGGCGAGGCAGCGGCGCGGGTGCTCGTCGAGCACAGCCACGGCCGCCGGCCGACCGCCGTCGTCGGCCGGGACACCCGGATCTCCGGTGAGTTCCTCGGCCACGCGATCATCGCCGGCCTCACCTCCGCCGGGGTCGACGTGCTCGACCTCGGCGTGCTTCCCACCCCCGGGGTGGCCCACCTGACCGCTGCCCTCGAGGCCGACATGGGTGTCGTGATCAGCGCGTCGCACAACCCGATGCCCGACAACGGCATCAAGTTCCTCGCCCGCGGGGGTCGCAAGCTCGACGACGCGGTCGAGGACGAGATCGAGGCCCACCTCGGCCAGGACTGGCAGCGGCCGACGGGTGCCGCGGTCGGCCGGGTGACGCCGTACCTCCCGGCCGTCGCGGAGTACGCCGCCCACCTGCTCGCGACGCTCGACGACCCGGCCGGCAAGCCGCTGGCCGGGCTGAGGGTCGTGCTCGACTGCGCCCACGGCGCGGCCAGCGTGGTCGGCCCCGAGGCGCTCGCCGACGCGGGTGCCGAGGTCCACGTCATCGGTGCGGCGCCCGACGGGCTCAACATCAACGACGGCGTCGGCTCCACGCACCTCGAGCCGCTGTGCGCGGCGGTCCTCGAGCACGACGCCCACGTCGGGATCGCCGTCGACGGCGACGCCGACCGCTGCCTCGCCGTCGACCACACCGGTGAGGTCGTCGACGGCGACCAGATCATGGCGATCCTCGCCCTCGCGCTGAAGGAGCGGGGCACGCTCGCCGCGGACACCCTCGTCGCGACGGTGATGAGCAACCTCGGCATGCTGCAGGCGCTCGACGCCGCCGGCATCGAGGTGGTCCAGACCGCCGTCGGCGACCGCTACGTCCTGGAGTCGATGCGCAGCGGCGGGTTCGTGCTCGGCGGCGAGCAGTCCGGCCACGTCATCATGAGCGCCCACGCCACCACCGGCGACGGACTGCTCACCGCGCTGCAGGTCCTGCAGCAGGTGGCCTCGTCCGGGCGGACCCTGCGCGACCTCGCCTCGGTGATGACCCGGCTCCCGCAGGTCCTCGTCAACGTCGAGGGTGTCGACAAGGCCCGCTGCGACGACGAGGTCCTGCTGGCCGCCGTCGGCGAGGCCGAGGCCGCACTGGCCGGCAGCGGTCGCGTCCTGCTCCGCCCCTCCGGCACCGAGCCGCTCGTGCGGGTGATGGTGGAGGCCCCGACCGCCGAGCAGGCGCAGGCCGTCGCCGAGGACCTCGCCGCCGTCGTGCGCGAGCGGCTCGCGCTCTGCTGAGCGGGCTGCTGCAACACGTCGTTGGGCGACCTGGTTGGTCGTCTGCGGCTGTAGTACGTCGTTGCAGCGACGTAGGACAGCAGCGGACAGCGTGTTACATCCCCGCCGTCGCCCGCGGCAGCCGCCTCAGATCTTCCTGACCCGCACGTAGCGGACCGAGTGGTCGGCCTCCTTGCGGAGGACCAGGCGGGCGCGGGAGCGGGTCGGCAGGACGTTCTGCTCGAGGTTGGGGCCGTTGATGGTGTCCCAGATGCGGCGGGCCTCGTCCACGGCGGTGTCGTGGGAGAGGGCGGCGTACTTGCCGAAGTAGGAGTTCGGGTCGCGGAAGGCCGTCTCGCGCAGCCGCAGGAAGCGGTCGACGTACCACTCGCGGATGTCGGGGACGGCGGCGTCGACGAAGATCGAGAAGTCGAAGAAGTCCGAGATCGCCAGGCCCGTGCGACCGTCGGCCTGCGTGCGGGCGGGCTGCAGGACGTTGAGGCCCTCGATGATCACGATGTCGGGGCTTTGGATCGTGATCCTCTCGTCGGGCAGGACGTCGTAGACGAGGTGGGAGTAGACCGGCGCCTCGACCTCCTCCTTGCCCGACTTGATGTCGACGACGAACCTCATCAGCGCCCGGCGGTCGTAGGACTCCGGGAAGCCCTTGCGCTCCATCAGCCCGCGCTTGGCGAGCTCGGCGTTGGGGAGCAGGAAGCCGTCGGTTGTGACCAGCGCGACCTTCGGGTGCTGCGGCCAGCGCGCCAGCATCTGCTGCAGCACGCGGGCGCTGGTCGACTTGCCGACCGCGACCGAGCCGGCCAGGCCGATGACGAACGGCGTGCGCGGGGGAGTGCGGCCGTGCAGGAACGACTCCTGCGCGTGGTGGAGGTCGCGCGCCGACTCGACGTACAGGCTGAGCATGCGCGACAGGGGCAGGTAGACCTCGATGACCTCCCGGAGGTCGAGCGCGTCGCCCAGGCCGCGCAGCTTCGCGATCTCCTCGGAGGTGATCGGGCTCTCCGTCTCGGAGGCCAGCGCGGCCCACGTGGCGCGGTCCAGCTCGACGTACGGCGAGGCCTCGCGATGGTGCTCGCCATTGCTCCCGGTGACCGCGGAGACGCCGCGGCCGGGAGTGAGATCGGCGGAGGCGCCGGTCGACATGGCGACGATTGTTCCAGGGTGGCTCGTCGCGGCGGGGATCAGGGCATCCGGCACGTACAGTTGGCGGCTATGTGCGGGATCGTCGGGTACGTCGGTGAGCGGCAGGCTCAGGACGTCGTTCTGGGTGGCCTTCGGCGGCTCGAGTACCGCGGCTACGACTCCGCCGGCATCACCGTCGTCGCCGACGGGGAGCTCTCGGTCGGAAAGCGGGCCGGCAAGCTGGGCAACCTCGAGAAGGCCCTCGGCGAGGAGCCGCTCCCGCCCGCCACGCTCGGCATCGGCCACACGCGCTGGGCCACACACGGGCCGCCGACCGACGCGAACGCCCACCCCCACACCGGCGGTGCCGGCCGTGTCGCGGTCGTCCACAACGGCATCATCGAGAACTTCGACGAGCTGCGCTCCCGGATCGAGGCCGACGACCACGTCTTCAAGTCCGAGACCGACACCGAGATCGCGGCGCACCTGATCGAGCTCCAGGTCGTGTCCGGCGTCGACCTGCCGACCGCGATGCAGCGGGTCTGCCAGCAGCTCGACGGTGCGTTCACCCTGGTCGCGGTCGACGCGGCCGATCCCGACCGGGTCGTCGCCGCGCGTCGCAACTCGCCGCTCGTCGTCGGCCTCGGCGAGGGGGAGAACTTCCTCGGCTCCGACGTCGCCGCCTTCATCGACCACACGCGCGAGGCGCTCGAGCTCGGGCAGGACCAGATCGTGGTGCTGACGCGTGACGGCGTGGAGGTCACCGACTTCTTCGGCGTACCCGCCGAGGCCACACCGTTCCACGTCGACTGGGACCTCAACGCCGCCGAGAAGGACGGCCACGACTGGTTCATGCGCAAGGAGATCTTCGAGCAGCCGCGCGCCGTGGCGGACTCGCTGATCGGGCGCCGCGGGGTCGACGGCCTGCTGCAGCTGGACGAGATGCGGCTCGCCGACGAGGAGATCCGCGACCTCGACAAGATCATCATCATCGCCTGCGGCACGTCCTTCTACGCCGGCATGGTCGCCAAGTACGCCATCGAGCACTGGACCCGCACCCCCGTCGAGGTCGAGCTCGCCAGTGAGTTCCGCTACCGCGACCCGATCATCGACCAGACCACGCTCGTCGTCGCGATCTCGCAGTCCGGCGAGACCGCCGACACCCTGCAGGCCATCCGCCACGCCCGCACCCAGCGGGCCAAGGTGCTCGCCATCTGCAACACGAACGGGTCCTCGATCCCGCGCGAGTCCGACGCGGTGATCTACACCCACGCCGGCCCGGAGATCGGGGTCGCCTCGACCAAGGGCTTCGTCACCCAGCTGGTCGCCTGCTACCTGCTCGCGCTGTACGTCGCCCAGACCAAGGGCACCCGCTTCGGCGACGAGATCGGCCAGATCATGCAGCAGCTGGAGTCGATGCCCGGCCGGATCGAGGAGGTCCTGGCCCGCGCGGACGACGTCTACCGGCTCGCGCGCGAGCACGTCGCCAACCGCTCGGTGCTGTTCCTCGGCCGCCACGCCGGCTACCCGGTGGCGCTCGAGGGAGCGCTGAAGCTCAAGGAGCTGGCCTACCTCCACGCCGAGGGCTTCGCCGCGGGAGAGCTCAAGCACGGCCCGATCGCCCTGGTCGAGGACGGCATGCCGGTGCTGTGCGTCGTACCTCCCCGGGGGAGGGACCACCTGCACGGCAAGATGCTGAGCGGCATCCAGGAGGTGCGCGCCCGGGGTGCCCGCACCATCTGCCTGGCCGAGGAGGGCGACACCACCATCGCGCCGTACGCCGACGAGCTGATCACGCTCCCGCGCGTGCCGGTGCTGCTGCAGCCGCTGATCGCGATCGTGCCGCTGCAGCTGTTCGCCTGCGAGCTGGCGACCGCGCTCGGCCACGACGTCGACCAGCCGCGCAACCTGGCGAAGTCCGTCACGGTCGAGTAGCCGTGCCCGTCGTCGGTGTCGGCGTCGACGTCTGCGACGTCGAGCGCCTCCGGGCGGCGCTGGAGCGCACGCCCGCGCTGGCTGCCAGGCTGTTCGTCGGCGGCGAGCTGGGCCTGCCCGTGGAGTCGCTGGCGGCCCGGTTCGCGGCGAAGGAGGCCCTGGCCAAGGCCCTCGGCGCTCCCGCCGGCATGGACTGGCACGACGCCGAGGTCGTCCCGCTGCCGTCGGGGCAGCCGGCCTTCGAGCTGCGGGGGACGGTGCTGGCCGTCGCCGACCGCCTCGGCGTACGTGCCACCCACCTCTCGCTGTCCCACGACGCCGGCATCGCCACCGCCTTCGTGGTGCTGGAGGGCTGAGCGGCTGGCGCAGCCTGAAGCGGGTTGTGTGCCTGAGACATCGCATTCCCGATGTCTCAGGCACACGACTCCCGAGCCGCTACGCGGCGTCACGCGGCCAGCGGCAGCAGCCCCAGGCCGAGCAGGTCCTTGGCGACCTCGTCGGGCTCGTGACGAACCTCGAACGCCGAGGCGCGTACGACGATCCGGTCGGGTGTCGTCAGCCGTCGCGCCCTGCGCAGGTCGGCGGTCCACTGGAGCACCTCCATGTGGAAGGCGCCGTCGACCTCGAGGACGAGGGCCCGCCCGTCGCTGAGCACCCACTCGCAGTCGGTCCACCGCCGGCGGCCGTCCCTGTCGAGGCGGACCGTCTGGCGATGGGGCAGTGCGAGGCCGTAGCGGTGACACATCCGGGCGACGTCCCGCTCCGCCCCCGACTGCACGCCGCCCTCGATGTCGCGCAGCATCGACCGGAACCCCCTCGAGCGCCGCAGCGGCTTGAGCTGGTCGAGCCAGGTGGCGAGCCGGCTCGCCGTCGTCAGCCGTTGTTGGACCCCGGCCGCGAGAACGCCGTACGCCGGACGGAGCGGAGCGTCGTAGCCGGCCCAGAGGAGCAGGGCAGGCTCGAGCTGACACCGGGGAGGGCCTGGCTTCGTGCTGCGGAGGAGGTCGAACGGTCGGCGGGACCGGAAGAAGCGGATGCCCCGCACGGGCTCGAAGCTCAGCTCGTCGTCGACGACCACGGTGATCGCATCGCGCTCCCAGCCGGTCAGGCCGTGGCACGCTGCCGCGGTCAACCCGCCGAGCATGCTCCGGGGCCCGGCGTGCAGGACTCCCATCCACCGTCGCTGGTCGATGGTGAGCTTGCCGGTGAACGTGCTGATGACACGCGGCGTGCGCTCACGCCATCGCTGCCCGGAGATGTTGCGCTCGACGGCGTTCCAGCTGAGGCCGAGGGCGGTCAGCTGACGGCGCGCGACCATGCCGTTCTGTCGGGCGGCGAGCCGCTGCACCTCGAGATCCATGCATCTCGGATGCCCCGCGCCGTACTGGTCCGAATCCTCTGGGACGGGTTGTCCACAGGCGGGGCCCGGCGAGGTCGTGTGCCTCACGCATCGTCTGTGCGATGCCTCAGGCACACGACCGCATGAGAGGTGCGGCGCCGACTGGGGTCGTGTGCCCCACGCATCGGATATCGAATGTCTCAGGCACACGACCCGATCCAGGCCAGCCTCCCGATGTCCCAGGCACACACGACTACGCCGATCGGGCGATCGACTACGCCGATCGGGCGACCGCAGCCACTAGCGTGGACCCGTGATCCGCGCGCACACCGTCGAGCAGGTCCGGGCCGCCGAGGCCGAGCTGATGGCACGGCTGCCCGACGGCGCCCTGATGCAGCGGGCGGCGGCAGGGCTGGCGTCCGCGGTGGCCGACCTCCTCGGGGGCGTGAGCGGGCGGCGGGTCGTGCTGCTCGTCGGCAGCGGCGACAACGGCGGCGACGCCCTGTACGCCGGTGCGCGGCTCGCCCGACGGGGCGCCGCCGTCGAGGCGTGGTTGCTGTCCGACCGGGCCCACGCGGCCGGGCTGGCTGAGCTCCGCTCGGCCGGCGGCCGCGCCATCCAGGCGGCCCCGCGCAGCCGGCCCGACGTCGTGATCGACGGCATCGTCGGCATCGGCGGCAAGCCGGGTCTGCGCCCGAACGCGCAGGCCGCCCTCGCGGCGCTGGCCGGCGTCCCGGTCGTCGCCGTCGACGTCCCGTCCGGCGTCGGTGTCGACGACGGCAGCGCGGCCGAGCCGCACGTCGTCGCCGATCTGACCGTCACCTTCGGCACCCACAAGATCGCCCACCTCGCCGACCCGGCGGCCGAGGCGTCCGGCGCGCTCCACCTCGTCGACATCGGCCTGGACCTGCCGCCCGCCCCGGTCGAGAGCCTCCAGCCCGACGACATGGCGCGCCTGCTGCCCCGTCCGACGCCGAGCGGTCACAAGTACACCCGCGGGGTCGTCGGCGTACGCGCCGGCTCGGACACCTACCCCGGCGCCGCGCTCCTGAGCGTGGCGGGCGCGAGCTGCGGCCTCGCCGGCATGGTGAGGTACGTCGGCGACAGCACTCCCGCCGCGCTCGTCCGCACCCACCACCCGGAGGTCGTCGGCGCCGGCCGGGTGCAGGCCTGGGTGGTCGGCTCGGGGAGCGCCGACGGCGCCGCCGCGCACCTGCACGACGCGCTCGCCGACGGCGTGCCCCTCGTGGTCGACGCGGACGCCATCCAGCACGCCGACGACGTCCGTGGCCGCTTCGCGATCCTCACCCCGCACGCCGGCGAGCTGTCCGGCCTGATCGGGGTGCCCCGCGCCGACATCGAGGCGGCTCCGCTCGCGCACGCCCGTCGTACCGCCCGCGAGTACGCCGCCGTGGTGCTGCTCAAGGGCCGCCACACCGTCGTCGCGCACCCCGACGGACGGGTGCGCATCACGACCAGCGGCACCCCCTGGCTGGGCACGGCGGGCGCCGGCGACGTGCTCGGCGGCCTGGTGGGCGCGCTGCTCGCCACCGGCCTCGACCCGTACGACGCCGCCTCGGTCGGATCGTGGCTCCACGGCGCTGCGGCGACGCTGGCCGCATGTGACGGACCGATCGTCGCGACCGACGTCGCGGCGGCCCTTCCCCGACTGGTCGGGCGCCTCCTGGGACAATCGGGGCCATGACCGCGACGAGCGACGTCCGCGCGGGCCTGGGTCCGGGGCGGATCGAGGTCGACCTCGGCGCGCTCCGTCACAACGCGCGCGTCCTGCGAGCCACGGCCGGCACCCGGCTGATCGCGGTGGTCAAGGCCGACGGCTACGGCCACGGCATGCTCGCCGCCGCGCGGGCAGCGAAGGTCGGCGGCGCCGACTGGCTGGCCGCGGCGACCGTCGAGGAGGCCGTCGTGCTGCGGGAGGCGGGCCTCGAGGGCCCGATCCTGTGCTGGCTGACGGTTCCGGCGACCGACCTTGCTCCCGCGATCGCCGCCGGCGTCGACCTCACCGCCTACTCCGCCGCCGAGCTCGACGCGATCGCGGCCGCCACACCGTCGGGGGCCGAGACTCCGCGCGTCCAGCTCAAGGTCGACACCGGTCTCTCCCGCGGCGGCGCGCCGGCCGACGCCTGGTCGAGGCTCTTCGCCCACGCCGCCGAGGGCGAGCGCGCCGGACGGTGGAGGATCACCGGCATCTGGTCCCACTTCGCCTGCTCCGACGAGCCGGGCCACCCGGCCAACGACCGTCAGGAGCGGGCGTTCCGCCGTGCCCTGACGCTCGCCGACGAGGCCGGCCTGCGCCCCGAGCTCCGTCACCTGGCCAACTCGGCGGCGGCCGTGCTCCGTCCGTCGGCCCGCTTCGACGCGGTCCGCTGCGGCATCGCCCTCTACGGCCTCGATCCCGCCCCCGGACACACGTCGGACATCGGTCTGGTCCCGGCCATGACGGTCCGAGCGCCGCTGGCCATGGTCAAGCACCTCGCCCCCGGCGACGGCGTCTCCTACGGCCACATCTGGACGGCCGACCGTGCGACCACCGTCGGCCTCGTCCCCGTCGGGTACGGCGACGGCGTACCCCGTCACGCGTCGTCGCCCGGCCCCGCAGCGAGCGCCGAGGTCGCCGTCGACGGCAAGCGCCGGCCGATCCGCGGGCGCGTCTGCATGGACCAGTTCGTCGTCGACCTCGGGGGAGACCTGCCGGCGGTCGGCAGCGACGTGGTTCTCTTCGGCCCGCCGTCGGCCGGGGGCCCGACCGCGCAGGACTGGGCGGAGGCCTGCGGCACCATCAACTACGAGATCGTCACCAGGATCGGAGGCCGCATGGCCCGCACGTACCTCGACAGCGAGATCGCCGACGCCCCGGGCGGTGAGGCGCGATGAGCGTCCGCAGCTGGGTCCTCGGCTCGCTCGCCGGTGCGCTCGGTGTCGCAACGGCCGGTACGGCGGTGGGCGTGCTGCGCCAGCAGCGCGAGATCAGCCGTCGGGCGGGCGAGCGGGTCCCGTTCGGGAGCCTGCGGTCAGAGCCGCTCACCATCCCCGCCGACGACGGCGTCCCGCTGCACGTCGAGGTCGACGAGGTCGACCGTCGCGGCAGCGGACGGCTGATGCGGCGCGGCCCCGGGGTCGAGGACGTGACGGTCGTCTTCGTGCACGGCTACTGCCTCAACCTCGACTGCTGGCACTTCCAGCGGGCGGCCTACCGCGACCTCGTCCGCACGGTCTACTACGACCAGCGCTCGCACGGCCGCTCCGGCGACGGCAGCCGCGAGAGCTCCTCGATCGAGCAGCTCGGGCGCGACCTGAAGACGGTCATCGACACGACGGCCTCCGACGGCCCGGTCGTGCTGGTGGGTCACTCCATGGGCGGCATGTCGATCGTGGCGCTCGTCGAGCAGTTCCCCGAGCTGATCGGGGACAAGGTGATCGGGGTCGGGCTCATCTCGACCACCGCCGGCGGGCTCGACGTCAGCCGGATCCTGCTGCCGATGGTGCCCGCTCGCCTCGGCGGGCCGGTCGCCCTCGGGACGATGCGCACGCTTCGTCGCGGCCACCGTGCCGTCGACCACGTCCGCCGGATCGGCAAGGGCCTCGCCAACGTCGTCACCGACACGTTCGCGTTCGGCGACGAGGTGCCCTACGGCTACGTCGAGTTCGTCGACGCGATGCTGTCGGCGACCCCGTTCGAGACGGTTGCGGAGTTCTTCCCGCACTTCGCCTCGCTCGACAAGTTCGACTGCGTCGAGCTGCTCGGCAGCATCCCGACCGCGATCATCTGCGGCACCAAGGACCGGCTCACCTCGATCGGCCACTCCCGCAAGCTGCACTCCCGCATCCCGGGCTCGGACCTCCTCGAGTGCGAGGGTGCCGGCCACATGGTCATCCTCGAGCGCCACGAGATGGTCAACGCCGAGCTCGACCAGCTCATCACGGCGGCGACCGAGCGGGTCGGGCGCCGGTGAGCGTCGTCGTCGAGGCGGTCGGTCCGGCCGCCGCGGCCGAGGTGCTGGCCGTCGTACACGCCGCTTTCAGGGACCGGCCGCCGCTGGACCCGCCGACCGACGCGCTCGCCGAGACCGAGGAGTCGATCGCGGCACGGCTGGAGCCGGCCGGCGGCCTCCTGGCCCGGGCCGACGGCCGTCCGGTGGGCGCGGTGGTGCTCGACCCGAAGCCGGACGAGGGCGCTCTCTACCTGCGCCGGTTCGGCATCGTCCCCGACGCCCAGGGGATGGGGGTCGCCCGCAAGCTGGTGCGCGAGGCCGTGCACTACGCCCAGCGCAACGACCTCGCGCGGGTGGCCGTCCTGGCCCGCGAGGAGCTGCCGGCCACGATCGGGTTCTGGAAGGGCATGGGCTTCTGCGAGGTCGAGGTGACCTCGCCGTACCTCCGCATGGAGCACCTGACGCCCTGGCAGGTCACGGTGCCGACCGCCGACGACATGCGGACGCTGGCCGCGAGCGTGGCGCCGGCGCTGCGCCCTGGCGACGTGCTCGTGCTGGCGGGCGAGCTGGGCGCCGGCAAGACGACCTTCACCCAGGGGCTGGGGGAGGGGCTGCAGGTGCGCGGCGGCGTCACCTCGCCGACCTTCGTCATCTCCCGGGTCCACCCCGGCCTCGACGGAGGACCGGCGCTGGTCCACGTCGACGCGTACCGGCTCGGCGGCGCGGCCGAGCTCGACGACCTCGACCTGGACGCCGACCTCGACGAGGCGATCACCGTCGTGGAGTGGGGTCACGGCGTCGCCGAGGCGCTCACCGACTCGCCGCTGGAGATCCGCATCGAGCGTGCGCTCGCCGCCACCGACGTCGAGGACGGCGACGACCCGCGGGTGGTCACCATCGAGCCGGTCGGCCCCGGCTGGGTCGACAGGACACTGCCGATAATCCGTCCGGACTATGCCTGAATCAATCGATTGAAGTATTCAACTTTCTTCCTGGCTCGCCGATCCTTTTGATGGCCGGCCACACGGGTCGGTCTCGGATGGAGGCCGACGGTGCACGTCAGGAAGATTGCTCGGGGGCGAGGACTGGGGATCCTCGCCGGACTGTTGGTGGCCGCGACCGTCGGTGTCGTGACCGGGCCCGTCGCCGGGCAGGCGATGGCCGCGCCGGTGGCGACCCACGGTGCGCAGCACACCAAGAAGAAGTCCAAGGTCAAGGTCGTCTTCGCGAAGCCGCGGCTCGCCGGCGCGCACATCGTGCTGTCGGGTCGCACCAGCCCTCGTACGACGGTGCGCATCCAGGTCAGGCGCGCAGCCGGCTGGCGGCCGCTCGGGCACACGAAGGCCGACGGCGTCGGCCGCTTCTCGATGACCGCCCAGCGGCCCGCGGGCGCACAGGTCCTCCGCGCGACCGTCGCCGGTCACGTCTCGCCGACCCAGAAGGTCGTCCCGCCGTCCGACGCCTGCGGGGTTCGCCCGGTGAAGGCCGACGGCACGCTCTGGTCGTGCAGCTTCGTCGACAACTTCGACGGCACCTCGCTCGACTCCTCCAAGTGGACCCCCCAGCAGCTCGCCGGCAACGGAGGCGACCTCTGCTACGCGTCCTCCGACCAGACCATCAGCGTGTCCGGGGGAGCGCTCCACCTGGCCGTCGTGCCGACGGGTGACGGGACCGAGTGCCCCGCGCGCCCCGACGGCAGCCGTGCGTCGTACGCCGGCGCGAGCGTGACCACCTGGCACCAGTTCGGCCAGCAGTACGGCCGGTTCGAGGCGCGCATCCGCAACCCCGCGACCACGCGGCCCGGGATCCACGACGCCTTCTGGCTCTGGCCCGACACCCGCACGACCTCCGACGCCGACTGGCCGAACACCGGTGAGATCGACGTCATGGAGAACTACACCTCGCAGGCCTCGCTCGACATCCCGTTCCTGCACTACTCCGCCGACTCCGGCGGTGCCGTGCAGGGCCTGAACACGACCTACAGCGCGACCGCCACGCCCGGTGCCTGGCACACCTACGACCTGACCTGGACCGCGGACAAGCTCCAGATCGCGGTCGACGGGAAGACCATCCTGACCAACACCGCCGGTGCGTCGAGCTTCCGCAAGGCGTTCATCGTCGACCTGACCCAGATCCTGGGCAACGGCACCGACGCCTACAACGGCAAGGTGGCACTGCCGAGCACGATGGACGTCGACTACGTCAAGGTCTGGAAGTAGCGGGCCGGTAGCCTCGGCTCGTGCTGCTCGCGCTCGACACCTCCTCGCCCACCGTCGCCGTCGCCGTCCATGACGGCACCACGGTGCTCGCGGACCTGCGGTCGGAGCAGGCGATGCGCCACGGCGAGCAGCTCGCGCCGCTCATCGAGCGGGCGCTCGGCGACGCGGGGGTCGACCGGCGCGACCTGACCGGCATCGCGGTGGGTGTCGGCCCCGGTCCCTTCACCGGCCTCCGGGTCGGCCTGGTCACCGCCCGTACGCTCGGCCTCGTCCTCGGCATCCCGGTCCACGGCGTGTGCTCGCTCGACGTCCTCGCCGCCGAGGCGGTCGCCACCGGAGCTGTCACCGACGAGTTCGCCGTCGCCACCGACGCCCGCCGCAAGGAGGTCTACGTCGCGACGTACGACGCCGGGGGCCGGCGTACCTCCGGGCCCGACGTGGAGCGTCCGGCGGCGGTCGCGGCGCCCATCCCGGTCGTCGGCGAGGGTGCGGTGCTCTACCCGGACGCGTTCCCGACGCCCGTGGGGCCCGTGCGTCCCTCCGCCGGCTGGCTGGCGACCGCCGTGGCCGACGGGCTGGCCGAGGTCGTCGCGCCCGAGCCGATGTACCTCCGCAGGCCCGACGCCGAGATCCCACGCGCACCCAAGTCGGTGACGTGACGGACGCGGTCGTCCGGGCCGCGGCTGCCGCGGACGTCGACGCGGTCATCGCCCTCGAGGCGGCCTGCTTCCCGCGCGACCCGTGGTCGGCCGCGCTTCTGACGAGCGACCTCGAGGGCGGTTCGTCGTTCACCGACTACCTCGTCGTCGAGGACGCGAACGGGATCCACGGCCATGCGGTGATCAGCGTGGCCGGCGACGACGCGGAGCTGCAGCGCATCGCCGTCGCCCCCGACGTACGACGACGCGGGACCGGTCGTGTGCTGCTCGCCGCCGCCCGGGCCAACGCGGCAGGCCGGGGGGCGACGCGGATGCTGCTCGAGGTGCGCGAGGACAACGAGCCCGCGCTCGCCCTCTACCGGGGCGACGGCTTCGTCGAGATGGCGCGGCGCCGTCGCTACTACCGCGACGGCGCCGACGCCGTGGTCATGGAGCGTCCGCTGCCGTGACCGGTGCCGGCCGACGGCCGGCACCGATCACGGACATCAGCGGCGGGGCGCTCCGGCGGCGAGCTGCAGCGTCTGCTGCAGGGCCGTGTACTGCGCCTTGGGCTTCAGGTTCACGTCGTACAGCGTGGCCGCGCCCTCCCCGGCGAAGGTGCCCGGGACCCAGGAGTCGGCGTCGTCGACGTCCCAGACCGTGAAGGAGATGCAGGACCTCACCTCGAGGCAGGCCTGCAGCTCCTGGCTGAACTCGTTGGACTGGGCCGACGCCGCGAGGGAGTCGGTCGGCACCTGCGTCGCGGCCGAGTCGACGAACGTGCGTACGTCGGCCTCGGTGATGGCCACCTTCAGGCCGAGACCCGCGTAGCGCTGCAGGTCGGAGCGCTCGAGGTCGCCGCTGAAGCCGTACTGGGTGTCGAGGTGGCCCTGCTCGCCGATGCCGTCGATCGGGACGCCCTCGGCGCGCATCTTCTTGGCCCACGCGTAGACGGCGTCGGCCTTGGCGTTGGTGCCGTCCTCGCCGGAGATGTTGTAGTCGTTGTAGAACAGCAGGGCGTGCGGGTCGGCCGCGTGGGCCCACCGGAAGGCGTCGGCGATGATGCCCTCGCCGAGGTGCTGGACCCAGAACTCGTCGCCGTTGATCCCGTCGGGCAGGGGGTTGGCGTCCCAGGAGTTGGCGAACATCTCGTTCGCGACGTCCCACTGCCAGATCTTGCCGCGGAAGTGGCTGACCTCGTCGATGACGTGCTTCTTCACGATGGTCCGCAGCTGGGCGTCGGTGATGCTGCCGTTGCCGACGTCGTCGGTCAGCCACGACGGGATCTGGTTGGCCCACAGCAGCGTGTGGCCGCGGACCTTCTGGCCGTGCGCGTCCGCGAAGGCGACGACCTTCTCCGCGGGCGCCCAGTGGTAGGTGCCCTGGGTGGGCTCGATGTTGTCCCACTTCATCTGGTTCTCCGGCGTGACCGTGGAGAACTGCCCGCCGGCGATGGCGGCGTACGCCGGGTCGCTGAGCCGGTCGGGGTTGATCGAGACGCCGATGCGCAGTCCGGTGGGCTCCGCCAGCGCCCGCAGCGACGTGTCGGCCGGGTGGGGACGGGTCCCGGGCGCGGCGTGCGTGGCGGCGTTCGCGGTGGAGACGAGGGCGATGCTGACGGCGGCCGCGGCCGCGACGACTCCTGCGAGCCGACGTGCGGCGAGCGGGCGCCGGCTGTTGTGCGAGTTGTTCACCGAGATCCTCCGAGGGGGTGAGAGGGGCCGAGGACGTGCGTCCGAGGGCCTTCGGGTGGGATGTGACTCCGGTCACCCAGGCGCAGACTCCCAACTCATCCGGTCGTTGTCAATCGTTGTCGATAACGTTTTCTGGTGCGGCCGCCGCCACGGCCGCCGAGCGGGCCCGCCGGTAGCCGACCGGCCCACCCGGCACAATGGGCCCGTGACTGACGAGCCCCTGGTCCTCGGCATCGAGACCTCCTGCGACGAGACCGGCGTCGGGATCGTCCGCGGCCGCACCCTGCTCGCCGATGCCATCGCGAGCAGCGTCGAGCAGCACGCGCGGTTCGGAGGCGTCGTACCGGAGGTCGCCAGCCGGGCCCACCTCGAGGCGATGGTGCCGACCATCGAGCGGGCGTGCGCCACCGCCGGCGTCGCCCTGGCCGACGTGGATGCCGTCGCCGTGACCCACGGCCCGGGCCTGGCGGGGGCGCTCCTCGTGGGCGTCGCGAGCGCCAAGGCGCTCGCCCTGGGCCTCGGCAAGCCGCTGTACGGCGTCAACCACCTCGCCGCGCACGTCGCGGTCGACCGGCTCGAGCACGGCGAGCTGCCGGAGCCGTGCCTGGCGCTGCTGGTCTCGGGCGGTCACTCCAGCCTGCTCCGGGTCACCGACATCACCGGTGGTGGCACCGACGGCGGTGGCGTCGATCCGATGGGTGCCACGATCGACGATGCGGCGGGGGAGGCGTTCGACAAGGTCGCGCGCCTGCTCGGCCTGCCGTTCCCCGGCGGCCCGCACATCGACCGTGCCGCACGCGAGGGCGATCGGGTGGCCATCGACTTCCCGCGAGGCCTGAGCAGCAGGCGCGACCTCGAGCGGCACCGCTTCGACTTCTCGTTCTCCGGCCTCAAGACCGCGGTCGCCCGCTGGATCGAGGCCCGCGAGCGCTCCGGCGAGCCGGTGCCAGTGGCCGACGTCGCGGCGTCCTTCCAGGAGGCGGTCTGCGACGTGCTCGTCCGCAAGGCGCTCGACGCGGCCGCCTCGGAGGGCATCGAGGACCTGATGATCGGCGGCGGCGTCGCTGCCAACTCGCGGCTGCGCGCGATGGCCGAGGAGCGTGCCGCGGAGCTCGGTGTCCGCGTCCGGGTTCCGCGCCCCGGCCTGTGCACCGACAACGGCGCGATGGTCGCCGCGCTCGGCTCGACCATGGTCGCCCGCGGTCGTACGCCGAGCCCGCTGGATCTGCCGGCCGACTCGAGCCTGCCGGTCACCGACGTGCTCGCGGTGGCTCGCTAGGCCTAGGGCATGTCTCCTTATCCGCCGCCTACTGCGCGGACTTTCGCATCCGATCTCGCTGCGTTGGGGCCGCTCGACGTGCGATCCAGCATGCCTTCGCGTCCCCGCCTCGCCAGATCGGCGC
>Ga0136643_10000314_pt1 | contig 53052 bp, 37 predicted proteins | sample TergutLab28metaG_FD_96883 | JGI IMG/M metagenome (GOLD analysis project Ga0136643, IMG submission 96883) | Labiotermes labralis P1 segment gut microbial communities from Petit-Saut dam, French Guiana - Lab288 P1 (version 3) (version 3) | ecosystem: Host-associated > Arthropoda: Insects >... | reverse complement strand
TGTGTATGTATGTATGTATGTATGTATGTATGTATGTATGTATGTGTGTATGTATGTATGTATGTATGTATGTATGTATGTATGTATGTATGTATGTATGTATGTATGTAGGTACGTACGTACGTACGCACGCACGCACGCACATACATACATACATACATACATACGTACGTACGTATGAATGAATGAATGAATGTAATGCATGTACGTATGCAATTTGTGTGTGTATGTACGTATGTAATGTATGTATGTATGTATGTATGTGTATGTGTATGCATGTATGTATGTACGAGGCATGCATGTATGTATGTATGTAATGCATGCATGTGTGTATATGTGTGTGTGATGTCATGTGATGTACTATAGCGCAACTTAATATATATATATATATATGTGCTTGTAAATTTCTTTCGGAATTACTTCAATTAGGTTCCCCTTGTAAGAAATGAGTCAAATTTATGGAAACTGAAACCAATTAATATCAATTTTCATTATCATATCAAGAAGGAATATTTTATTTTTTTATTATATTATTAGACCCAACTAACCTAAAGATTCATTTTCGTTCTTGTTATTTTCTTATGCCTAGGCCGCTTGAGTAGAATAAACTTCTGCATTGCGCTAATATAAGGTAATGGTAAATTTCACCATAAATCAGGTCATGAAGGGCCCAGAGGGGGAGTAGAAGTATAGCCCTACTCTTTATTTTACCTCGGACTTAGTTAGGGTGAGTGGTCAACGCGACCACCACCGCCGCTTTACCCCCGGGAAAGAGACCCGGTACCCATTCTACAAGAGTCTGGGTGGCCCCCAAGGCCAGTCTGGACGGGTTCGGAAAATTTAGCCCCCACCGGGATTTGATCCCCGGACCATCCAGCCCGTAGCGAGTTGCTATACCGACTACAATACCCCGGCCAATTGAACTAAATTAAATCAGTAAATTATAAATCGGCAATAGTTTTTGAAATCCTTCAAGCACAAAGAAGAAGACTGGGGTGTTGAAGAAATCGAAGAGGAAATTGAAACAAAGAAAGCTTAACAACCCACACCATAAGAACATGGGGAAACACATAAGAGAAATTTCATTATTTCGATTGAATTTTCAATTGCTTTCCTTCCTACTTTTCTTGAGGCGCATCTGTTCTTACTCGAAGCTGCACTGCATCATGTTGTAAACATGATACTGCAGCCTAATGCACACGTGGTGGCTTGAATTTATATAGAAATCTATATAGCATGGTGCACGTCCTTACCAGCTGTTGCTTGCCCCATGTTTTGGACTCACGTTCCACTGCTAAATTTTCTGTCCCTCTCTCTCCCTCATTTTATCTATCCCTACTATAGGTAGGTAGACCTAGAGGAATCGAAATATCTGCAAACAGCACAATCCAATAAGAAATGTTAAAACAATTTGTGTTCTCGTATTACTGTTCATTGAAGCGCAGGTATTGTTGTGCAGGTTATAATGGAAATAACTTCATAAGGAAAATCGTAATCTTTGTGGAAATGTTGCCGTCAAAACAAAGTCATACGTTACCATTATTCGTTAAAACCAACTTTTATACACTATGTCATGTGTATTAAATCACATACTAATTTTCACTCCGACGCGTCCTGTGTGGGTATAGTTGTGTGGGTGTGTGGACGCAATAACAATACAAATTGATTGAATTCATCCAGCTCTAGTATATGTACGTACGTATGTATGTATATATTAATGTATGTATGTATGTATGTATGTATGTAATGTATGTATGTATGTGTGTGCAGTAGTTGTCATTCTACACCGCACTCTAAACATGTCAGATTATTACCACATTAGTGTTTGTAAGTTATTTTATGTGTTATAACTTATAACCATGCTACTAGGTGCAGACGCTTACGGCTGAAGAACTTTTTTGAGACTTTTAAAAAAGTGCATTTGAGAGTTTTAAAATACCTTCACAAACCAGGACATCAAGTGCTTTTAGTCATTCCAAAGTCAGTTGTATGACATTAATATTTTGAGGCGTTTAGAAGAAGCTACAGTAAGGCCGAACGCCTTGAAGATGGCATCATCAACTTCAATTCCATTTGTCACACTTTATGTCTCCCCTTGATCCAGTCTTACTTTAACACTCTGATCCATGTACAGTTTTCTGATCAATCTTCTTTCGCCCTAGTTGGTACAATTTCCCTTTAGTATCGGCATTAATTTGGTCCAGTTTACACGCTCAAGTGCCATTTGCCACTCTGTAAGCACGCACACGATTCCTTGTCCATAAGTTCGTTCTGATATCATCGTCATGATCATCATCATCGTCGTCGACATCCCAATTGTATCTGCAGTCCCTTTTCCTCTTCTAAATCCGAACAGACCTTCTCCAAGTATATCCTCAATTTTTTTGTCAATACTTCCTTTAAGTATCCTCGCTACTATCTGTGCAATATGAGCAATGAGGCTGATAGTGCGATGGTCGCTACATCTTGTAGCTTTTTCTTCCTCTTTAAGAAAATCCTAACTTCAGTTAAATCCATGGATCGCCCTCCAATTTCATGTATGTTGATGATCAGCTGTGTAACTATTCTGAGATAGTCTTCTTCCAGCAGTTACAGTAAATCCCAACAACAACAACAACAACAACAACAACGACGACGACGACGACGACGACGACGACGACGATCCCAGAAAGCCTTCCAAACAAAGTTGTTAATTGTGTTGTTTTATGTATTATTTTTGTGTAAATGTGTACTGCACTACTGCCACCGGGTGTTAACCCAATTGCATTTAACAAATATATGAAATATAAAAAATAATAACAGTTTAAGCATGAAAAATACATAATACAGGAAATATATCATTTAATTTTGGGATTTCCAATTAAACTGGCTTTTCACGTCATGCAGATATAAATGCCTTCTTACAGACCGTAATTAGGAAGCTGTCGCGCTGCTCAGTTATGAGTTATATTTCTTGTTTTTCTGCTGATATTTTCCAGCATAAAAAATTACACAAACGAAAGTTCAAGAGCACACAGAATTTGTACTTTATGCCTTGCAACGGTGCTTTATACGATTAGCCGTTTTCTATTAAGCACCTCATTAAGCAATTTGCTCCAGCTACCCGCTGCTTCCTCTTGTTGTGGTTCAAATATCATTCTTAGGACTTAATTAGGAATTTGTTAACCTCTTTTTGTAAAAGCGTGATAACTTTTCAAATCATTGTGAAGCAACAAATAGGCTAAAAAATTTATGTAGTTTATACTCTAAGTACGTAAACAATTTGTATACGATTATAGTCTCTGATATGACTGATAAAGCGGTTATCCCAAATTAAATCTACCATTAATTTAATTTTATGTATTTCTGGCAGCATTCGGATCTCTGCTTCTGTACCGCATTTCATATTAATATTCTTGTTATATTTGCACTACATCAGCCTTTGTATTTACTTAAAAATATCTTCTTTTTAGGGGTTCAGTTCTATTCTGCGCAATAGTGGACAGTTTTGTGACTTGACTTATTTGTTTGTTACATGGATTTAGTTAAATTTTCATACTTTGTTGTGTTCCGTTTTTGTATTGTAACATTTCTTTATTTATTTTTGTATGTTTTATGAATACATGTATTTATGAATGTATGTGTTCGTAGAAATGAAGCCAAAAGATGCACTATTTCTCAACTTCATTTCGATAAAGAATTCTACATGTTCCGGATAGACTTCCTGTCCATCATTAGGAGTCTTAATACTGTATTCACAGCAATTGGTGTTTGTCATACTAGAATGTTGACTGTCTGCTACCGACCTCGCTAGCAGACAGTCAGTATGACAAATACCAATTGTTGTGAATACAATAACAAGACTCCTAACGATGGGCAGTAAGTCTGTCCGAAACATGTAGAGTTGTTTATCAAATTAAAGGTGAGAAATAGTGCATCTTGTTGGCTTCCATTATACGAATGTATCACGATGCTAGGTCCTCAGAATGTCAAAAGAATGTATGTGTGTATGTTTGTTAAATCTGTGTAGTAGTTCCTGTTTCATAAGGGGCCGTAATTCGCTTGAAAGAGCTTAAATAAATGTAAGTTAAATTATTATGGCTATAAGTAAAATTATTAGTGTTATTATTACTATAATTATTACCATTATTATCCTTACACAAGGAAGAAAAGTTTAAAGGACAGTATTTAAGGGCTATTATGAAAGTAATAGTTACGTTAACATCAAATGTCATGAAATGAAACACACTACGACTTGAACGTGTAACTGGCGTGTGAAAAATTGCAGATATTTTAGACTACATTCGTTCTGCAAATATTTTAGACTACATTTATTCTGCAAATGTTTTAGACTACATTTATTCTGCAAATATTTTGGACTACATTTGCTATGCAAATATTTTAGGCTACATTTATTCTGCAAATGTTTTAGACTACATTTATTCTGCAAATACTTTAGACTAAATTTATTCTGCAAATATTTTACGCTACATTTATTCTGCAAATATTTTGGGCTACATTTATTATGCAGATATTTTAAACTACATTTATTCTGCAATTCAGGATCTATTACCTTGCTGTATTTTTTAAGAATTACGGAAAAATAAATATATTGTGAAAATTAAAAAAAAACATTTCATTGCAGATGGCACCAAGTTTGTCTGATTTCATTAGTATGAATATATTTTTATTTTTACTGTACTAACATGGCTTCAACAGAAAGTACCTGAAGAAAAATGGCCTCTTCGTATTCCGCTCTTTTTCGACATTTTATAAACACTAAACATGTCACACACCTCTCTCTACTTTTTTTTGAACATACATTTTCTGTGTGATCAAATATGCTTGGTTAGTAAGGAGGTCATAAATCACACTACCTCAACGGTGTGAGCAAAAAAAAAATACTTATCTTTTCCATGGCAGAAATGAAAAGCTTAAAAGTTTGCGATTAATCAATTTGAAGACAAAGACTTGTTGTAGACATCTTTCACGCCATATGATAACTATTCTCAAATAAATTATTTATAATCAGTAGCCGAGAAGGCCATAAGTTATGAGCCAAAGCTATTGCAAAGTGGGCTAAATCCTCCTTCTCCGAAAATGATTTAGTAGTTTACTGTAATTTAAATAGTGAAAGTGTAAACATGTGATGCAGTATTATGCGTTTACACTTGCTTTCCTTTTTTCCATTTACTGGCAGGTTACACAGTGCAAAATGCAGGACCATTGGATTTTAAGGAGACGACTCTGAAGTAAGGCTAACCTCAGCTTGTTAATGCTCTTCGTTTATGTGTTCTAAGGCCAATAAAGCCTGTTTATTATATTACGAACATTTCAAATCTCTGATTTAAATGCTAATAAAATGATAGTGTAATCTGGTAATCTTAAATTAATACGTTGCACATAACGAGAATATGGCTAACGTGATCCAGAAATATCATATAATTTGATAGAGATAATTATTCTGATTGAACCTAAAGCACTGCTCTTTAATGGGCATGCACGCTGTTAAAAGTGTGACTACCTTAGCACTGGGTATTTTATGAGGATTTCCGTTGGTTTTCTGAGACACTGCCAGTGCATTAAAAGGTCGTACCTTGAAAAATTTCACCGCTCTGTCTTTCAAAAATTGTCTTGATTATCTTGTCTTGTGTTGCGGGAATATGTATGACAAACACAGTTTTAATTAGCATCGTTAACTTCTCTTAATAATCAATCAGGGAGTTTTAAAATTTGCCTTTCTCGGAAGTCAGCCATTAAGCACTTTAAAAGTTGCTTACATTGTATTCGGTTTTCATATGACCATATTTGTAATTCAATAGCTCCCCCTCTTAAGCATTAGATTAAAATTCACTATGCAATTTGAAACATTTCCCTGACTAGTTTCAAAGTTCGTGAGCCAACTGCGAAACCTGGATAACCTGGAGGCCTCGAGCACTGTACAGGCAAGCAAACAGCTTACGCGCCTCGAACTGTTTGTACTCGCTCTACCGAATGCCATACTGTCTTTTATCCTGATTATCTGCCAACAGCAGAGTTTGTTCAGCTGGGCTAATCAGCTTGTCAGCACATTATATTGTTATGCAACGTCAGCGATACTGCTGTGATATTGACGATTTATATGGCACAGACCTTACAATTACCGTTTCTGCCTTTTTTACTGCAATGCCTGGAAAATTTTAACTTTATGCGTTTTTAGATTCCATTAATTTTCTATGGTCTGCACTATCGTTTGCCTTTCCAATTGTCCGTGAGCCGTGTGTGATCCGTGAATTTCCGTAGAATTTCCCTCCGAACGTAAATCCTTTTCAAGACGACACGTGATGTATTTGTGCAGATTGAAGCAGAGTTAATTTCAGACGGCGTCGCGTTGCCCTGGTGCTGCAGTCGCGTTTTTGGCAACAAATATAAGCTCCTAATTTGTATAATGCTACTGTAGGACTACACGACTTTTCATTCACTTTTCGAAAGTTTTAAACAGTACGTCAAAAAGCTTCTAAAAACCTGAATTTGTTGTTTTTTAAATTCGCTGTGAACGAAGATAATTGTTACTAACTGACGGATATGAAATTCGTAGAAAGTTGATATGTGCGTTTCATTATTACGGTTTCAGTTGTTTTTTTACTTTATCTGGAAGTTTACAAGTTTATATTGTGATTAAACGCTGTTGTGTTTGTAAATAGTGACTATATACCCATGTTAAAAAAGAAGAGGTTTTATTTAAAAATTCAAGGTTATACGGCGTTACTCTGGCTTGGATAGTTCATAAGTTCAGAACTAGAACTTGTTAACTCAACTCAGCTAATATGCTGGAAGAAAGATAAATAAATCCCTAAACAGGCCTGGAGAGGCCTTGAGAGTTCCTGATAGCTGAGGCTGTCAGTTTGCAAGAGAGTCGGCAAATGAAGGTGGTAAGATTGTCAGCCCCACGCAACGGCCGCCTTTACCCCCCAGAAAGTATTTCTGATAATCATTTCTGTTAGAGGCTGAGTCGAACCCAGGGCCATAATGCGGCCAGAAGGAATATATGAATGAAAAAAATACAGGAAGATAAACTTAAATACATGTGGACCTAACGTATGTCTGTGCTTATTACAATAACCAGTAACCATACAAACATTTACAATTATCTTTGAAATAGTTGTATATTTTAAAGGAAAAGAGTACAAAAATAAAAGTGAATGTCGCAGCGGCAAGCCATTTAAAATCTACAGGCTATCACTCACTTGACTGTGGAGAAGTCGGAAGGTAAGCACAGCTTGATAGGTTTTCGCTTATAAGAGAATGAATTGCACACACCTAAAAAGAAATTCTCTTTTTACGGCGTGTAAACATGTCAACTGAACATTCATTAAAAGGAGAGATAGATAGTTTAAAATCCTATAATTTCTTAAGTTTTTGCTGTGCGGCAGTTCTTGCTAGCAATATTCGGGTGTTGAATGTATCGCTTGTGGTTTGTTTCTTCCGTAAGTTACAGAAATGCCACGAAGTGGTTGTGTATGTGATTAATTTTTCACCAACATTAAATGAAAATGATATTAGCTATAATTTATTTGCAAACGTTAAGAATATTTTATACAGTCATACCATGATTGTATTACGGATATGCTAATAGGATACAAAAATAAAAGAACGCCTCTACATGCAAACGCCACAGAAATATGAACAATTTCGTTTGCGATCGTTATTGTGTGTAATCATTCAGTTCATTAGTGTGAAATGTTTTGGGTCTGACATTATTTATTTATAGACTATTTAGCGATGCTGTCAGCAAGTCAAGTTTACAGGTTTGAATTAATGAATGACAGTATACATAAGATGAACGGGTGTGTAATAGGAGATAATGGCGTATATTGAGGCCCATTTCCGGACTTTGCCTCGACAATCTGAAGAAAACAGTCAAGATCTTAGATTACAGCTTGTATCAGCCTAGGAACCATCAAAGTTCAAGTCAGTATCTCTGTGATTAATAATCCGGAAATTTACTGGATTCCTTATTTAAATAGAAATAATTACTTAAAATTAATTTAAGTGGATTTATTAGAAGACTAGCTAAGAAAGGACATGAGACAAATTTTCTGTTAATGGTGATGTCAATGAATCCATCTATAAGTTTAACATTTTCATTAATGTGTATTCTTGATTAAAGAGCAGTGACCACATTACCCCGTTTTCTCATCCCTTTCTGTAGTTCTGCACAAAAGGATGTGCATTACAGTAGTTCGTTCTCTTTAGTACTGATTTGAAACTGATTTCCTAATAGGGATATACAGCTGATCATGTAGCATGCACGAAAGGTATAGAAAAAAACTGAAGAAAGTCCTTGTTCGTAAATATTAGTTCGTTTCGTCCTAGCCTCAAGTAAATGTCCATAAAACGAAAATAAATGAGTGAGCTTCTTTTGCCATTCTTTATCAGCCAATTGGCGGATAGATGGCAAGACTTATGGTTACGTAATTTTTTACGATGTGTGGGGAAAGGTGTGAGCAATGGTAGCACGAAACCCTGCATATTCAACTGTAATTGACTTTAGTTGTTAGCCCTATCTCGTCTAATATATATTTGATTGTGATTGACGACATTAAAGGATGATAATGGATTATGCTAATTGAAGCTTTACCAGGCATTGAAGGTAATTACTAGGGCATAATTAAGGTTTTGGAAAGTAATTGATTGTAATTATGATGGACACTAAATATTCTGCGACGAATGATCATCAGAGGCATTCTGCGTGACCAGTAGATTACATGAAATTATAGGTATATAACAACATGTCAATATTTATTTCATAATTGTTGGTTCTAAATGACAAATTCAGATTATCTCACTGCTCATACTCCCAATAATAACTCCTGTGTAACTCACGTAAGTTTCTCATACGAGTGTCTTTTGGCTTTAGAGAAAATAAGTGATGTTTGCTACACGAGTAAGATGTTTTCCTTGATGGCAATCGAAAAATAGTCACCCTTTTAATCTCTGTTGTTATCCCATCAGTTTGAAATAATAAAAAATCTTATTAATTTGGTCCTTATATCTATAAACAGTAATCCCTATCTTGAAGCTAGCTAAGCATGTAGATAGCAGGAAGTTCAACTCTCCTGTTCTAAGCACAAAAAAAACGCAAATTAATATTGGGTATGTGAATGACTGTAAATAAATTAATTCGTACAAGATCTAGACAGGAAACGTTCTCCAGTACTTCCTGTACTTAGTCTTGTAAATTCGAGTCGGCGGGTCCTCCGACAAAGTGTCTCTATTGGACCTAAAAATAGGCTAGGACAGCTTCATTTAACAAGCTTTCAGACTCAAGATTTATTGTATAAAGTTTGAGGTTATCAGTGCAAATTCCATAACGATCACTGTCTTCGTGGCTGTAACACCATGGTGGGCTGGTAGAAAATTTACACCCATTTAGAAGATGATGTTCATCTTTTCTTCAGAATAGAAGAACAGGAGGTGCAGGAAGAGGCGGTGAAGTAGACCTACTTAGTACGGAACGAAAGAACGGACAGAACCAGGGCCTGTGGACGAGCCAGTAGAAGACGAGGACCCTGAAATGGACAAGCTTGCTGTTGGTGCTGGCAAACGAGGGGTTATAATTTTGAAAAACAGCCGTTAAAAAGGTTTAAACGTGTGACAACAGACGAGGTACTTGGTCCTGCCTGTTCTGGTTAGAAGACGGAGGGAAGAAACGCATAGAGGAAATCACTGAAAGTGGATGCATAATGGTGGAGGACATTTTGAAATCTAAGAAAAGAGTGGAAAAAATGATTCACACATGCTGGAAAAAGAAGAATAATTGTGCGTAATCTGGGGGATAAAGAGAAAAAATTGGAGGAGAGTGAAAAGGAAACGTATAGGTAAGCTGCATGTGTGGGCGGGAGTTTCCTCAGCATTGCTGGTAAATTTCTACCATAATAGGCGTACATTCACGTAGAACACAGTACACGCTATCAACTATTAGTAGTGTTTCTTTCCTTTCCTTCAAAATACGTATCTTGTCACAGGCGCATTTGTGTTATAGATAGTAATTTTACAATCTAAACAGAAGTTTATTAGGTTCAGTCTGCTTAGTTAAAAATAATTCTATACGTAATACTTTTTTTGGCTCCGTGATATTGATTAAAGGATTAAAGTAAAACGTCAATGTTGTGAATAAACACATAGTAAGCCGAAAATCGGAATTTGGCCAGGGAGACTGTGGAGAATATAGAAAAATTTGAACTGAGCTCTACCCAACAAAACGCGAGGTTTGATGAAAGTAAAAAACGTGCAAAAGTTTTAACAAGACAGGCAGTGCGCACGGCTTAAAATTGAGAAGAATGTGCCTAAAAATTCTTGCAGTGGAAAGGCAATAAGTAGTACATATTCTGTGTGTGTGTGTGTGTGTGTGTGTGTGTGGTTATCGAACGTCAAATGTGTGTTTATTTCGTCTACAACTTTTGCCTGAAACACTTCTTATTCTAAATAGAATTCAGCGATGTATTACCATAAATATACACCGGTCTTCATGTAAAGTACTCTTTATTCTTGTCACGTTTTAATCAAATTTGAATTTTCTCGACAGATTTTCGAAAATCCGTTCTGTGGGAGCCGACTTGTTCCATGCGAAAGTACAGACGCGCAGTCAGGCAGGCAGGCCGGCGGGCAGGTGGGCGGGCAGGCGGGCAGGCAGGCATCTACAATAAGAACTATTGTAGAAGTGGTAATGTGTGGTAAACGGTATTGTTTTTAAGATATATGGAGTATAGGCAGCAGAAAACCAGCTGTTAACGGGTAGCGATCCTGGAAATATGTAGTGCTAACTAGGTGGTGGTGATGATGACTTCAATGACGACGACGATGTTAACAATGACGACGACGACGATAGTGATAATAATAATAATGATAATAATGATGATAATAGTATCTAAGCCTGAAAAGTGTACAACTGTTAGGACAGGTCAAAAAAGGAGCGATCATTTCGGGAATTCGTAATTTCACGGACAGAAGAAGAACATCCGTGCTGGAACTTGAATGCTAAATTATCGCGCTAGTAGAAGACGACAAATATTCAAATATAACACCAACCGCTGAAGAAGCAGTGGAAGGTGTAATTTTCATCTGTTGTTTATCTCGAAGCCACTTTGTTTAAATATGTTACGCCTCTCGATTTCAGGCATTTGTTCATAAACTTTAACATCAGACAGCATTGTCTGGACTCCGGTGGCTGCACTGAGTATGCAGTCGCTACGCAGTGTCATAGGATGGTGTGTATCACAATCCTGCTGTCTTTCCTTTGCCTCATTCATTAAAGAACTTGCGCGGCATGTGTAGTATATACATTAATTATGTCACATGTTTTCATTATTTCGGGACTTGACGTAGGTTTTCAGCCTAGGGAGTATGAACTCAGATATTTCATGCTACAACAGATTCCTCAGGTATTACCCCAGGCTGTTACATTTTCACCGAACGGAACTCATGTCGAGTGGTTGCTTCTGTAACACAGTATAAACCGATCCTGAAATTCCATGTCGAGTGTCTGGAATATGTCGCTTTCGTTCTGGCCGGCACGTGACGACATGAGAGAGGGGAGCGACTGTGGATCCCTCATTCAGTATAATCCTCACACATATGTGAACAGAGCGAAAGAGTGTACCATGTGACATAGTCACTCACGCCTTTTGCAAGCCGGCATTTGTCTTTCCCCCACACCCCCCCCCCCTTGTATTCTAATTTAAAGATTCATTTTCGAATATGGCTACGAACGACTAATCCTGTTTGCATAAAATGCATAATTTATATATGTTTTTGTTTCTTGTAGTGTAAAGCATGTATTATAATATTAGCCCTTCCGATCCGTGGCTGAAGCTTAGAGACTCAGAGCATCGTATTAAAGGTCATTCCTGAAAAGAGCCCTCCCGGTGAATAGAATACTTAACAATAATCATACTATAAAATTTACGCAACTATACTAAAATTAGTTTTATACAAATAACGAACTTCTGCATGTTTCGGCCAATAATGTGACCATCTGCAGGGATATAAAATAAAAAGTTCAGATGCCTTCATATTGGTTCTTATACTATTATAATTTCATTTTATACTTTTTAATGTATATAATTTTTTATTTTATATCCCTTTGTTGGCCGAAACATGTAGGAGGTAATTATGTGGATAAAACTAATTTTAGTATAAGTTTGAGCATTTGTGGTTACCTTTATTGTATATGTTCCATTAATGCACGGATCATGGATGATATAAAGACTAAAATATTAATTCGTGTGTCTTACAGTTTACGGAAGAGCAGCACATATGCGGTATGTGTGTAATGCTAATACATTTGTTTGTCTAAGCCCTTGCACACATGGAACCTTTAAATCAGGATGCCGAATACACCAAACGCGGAAGAGCAACAAGTACCTGTTCCACTCGCGCTCTTGCCCCCAACGCAGCATAAATAACTTATAGCTTTTTAAATATGCAGTTGAATAATAAAATTACAGAGTTTAGATGTGTAGCCTATCCGAGTGAAAGATATGCAGGCATGCCAATAACAAGACCGGAAGAGACAAGTGTCTTCTTTGCATCCAAGCTAGTGCCGCACCCCTGGAATTGCCGGTGAATATAGATGTCTAAGCCAAGTACATTCTTTACATTCTTTTGAACGTGGAAAGGAACCATATTTCTCGGAAAAGTCATTAATATTGTTCAATTTTCTCTGCAACTGGGATAGATATTACTATTGGTGTGTGGCGTAACAGATGTCTGGCACAGTGACTCCATTTGAGGGCAGGCAGAGAGAAGCCTCGCAGGAAAAATAAAGTAATTATAAATGATAGTAATTATGACGGTGTCTGTATGCATATATATGTATGTGTATGTATGTGTACATGTATAGGTGTATTTATATGTATATTTATATGTAACTAGCTGAGAACCGATTAGCTTCTCAAGAAGGACATTGTCCGTGGAGTAAGTAAGTAAGTAAGTAAGTGATTGAGTGAGTGAGTGAGTGAGTGAGTAGGTGAGTGAGTGAGTGAGTAAAGTGAGTAAAGTGAGTAAGTAAGTTAGTCAGTAAGTAAGTTAGAAGTAAGCAAGTAAGTCAGTCAGTAAGTGTATGTATATGTGTGTGTGTATAAAAGTGTATGTGTATCTATATGCATATGTAATTGCATATGTATGCGTCCGACATCACTTCTGTTCCTTCAAAAAATTATTTGCCCTTGATTTCTGTAGTACGTATAGGCCTTTCACAATTTAGTTTTTTGTGAATGCTGAGGAAAGTCAATTTGTATCTAAATCTGGGCACAAATTTGAATCCGGAGAACTCCGAGTGCATGGCAGAAAATTTGATGTGTCTATCGAATATGAATGAGTAACATGCCTATATCATGTGTGCATGCATACGTGATATAGGCTACGTATAACGATATTTAAAGTCATATACGCATACCAGTATGCATATATATATATATATATATATATATATGCAGACTGCAGGCCTACAACTTACGCATATATACCTGTTTCGTCACATGTGTGGAAAGGGATTTTAGGTCTTCCAAATCACACTGGACGCAAAAATTCTAAAGAACAATTTCATTATTCATTTGTGGCAAAAACATGGAGGACAAAATATTTTAAAAGCTCTGTACCTAAAATTAAAACTTAATTCTAAACGTTCTCTGAAATTCATATCTTAATTACAGGCCTAGATTTTTTAAAATTTGGTGACAGGCTTTAAATTATTTTGATTTCGGGGTTAAAAAAACATCGGAAGGAAACATTTCTGGGTATCGCCAGTAAAAGTCCTACACTGTATGTGCTTGAGTGTATGAGCGTGCGTGCGTGTGTGTGTGTGTGTTTGTGTACCTATGGCGCCTTCGATTTTGAACTCAGTCTCGTCACAAAGTAAACATATACATAATACAAAGCACTTTGATATTCAAACACACTTGTAATAATAGTTAATGAACTGTAAGGGACTCGTCATTGAACGAGCGTTTCTGCATCATTTTACGTGCCTTTCTGCATGAGAGCACGCTGTGTTTGAGTCCGTATTGTGTCTAGAACTGCGGAGTAAAGCATGACGAGCAAATTGCATTAGTTGCGGAGTTTCTCTTTAGAAACGTTACGTTTGTGGCTTCTAACACGCACTTAACCAGACTGAAATTTCGTTATGTCTCTTGTTATCTGTAGTCTATTTGGTATTGATTAGTTGGCCACGAAAGTACAGAAAGGGCATGCAGCATATCTTTATGCTTTGCAGAACCCTCGTAGAATATTGATTGTAACAAACCACAAAGACCATATCTTGAGCTGTAAACCACAACAGGAACATCGTAATAAATAAGTGTCTTTATTACTGTCTTAGCTTCTTGTGTTTGTGTGTGTTTGTATGTGTATATATGTATGTATATATATATATATATGTACATGTACATGTGTATAAGTATATATATATATATATATATATGTGTGTGTGTGTGTGTGTGTGTGTGTGTGAATAGGTGTTTATATGTATTGTTGCACAAGAATCAGCTTAGGACAGTCTATCGTAGTCAGCCGAGAATTTCGTTACGGGCTGGATGGTTCGGAATTTGAATCCTTCGTGGGAATGATCAATTGGTAACGGCGCGTCCCGGGAGTAAAGTGGCCGGAGCTTAATGTCGACAACTCACCCCCCCCCCCAAGTAGTGCAGAAGTTAAGATTGGGTACAGCTACAGCTCTACCTCCCCTCTGTGCCTGTATGACATGATACAGGTAGACTTTCTTTTAACGTGACTAACCTTAAGTGAAGGCTGTTGTTCTTCATGAAAACTCAATTTTTATATGTTGAATTCGCTGCGAGTGTTGTCGCTCTATCTATAATTGAACTACTTCTTTCACTCAGCAGAATGGAATCTCATTCCCTATTAGAAGAAAGTAGTGATTCGGCCGAAGCAATTCAAGGTGATGGATTGATTGATTTTATCGATAGGCTCAATTCTGCCACGTAATCCTTGCTGTCACGCGGTTTGAAGACTCGCGCTCTGTTCTGATGGCCTCAGAACAAACAGAAGCGTCTATTTGCTGACGCAAGCACATTTCTCAATTCCGGCCATAGAGAAGAGCGCCCACACCAACTTTGTTTGCTCCGTCGTGTTCTGCTTACTGGTTTGTGATGCTTACTTTTCTGTAAATGTGTGTGTAAAGACGAACGAAGCATGGACTTTGTGCACTGCGTCATTGGCTTAAAACTCACTTGCTTTATTAATGGTTCAGTAACTCGTGTGTCACTAGCTACAACTAATAGGGCAAAATGAGAAGATTTGTTAATTAATAGAGTAAAAGGTAATAGGTAAAGTGCACCCTTGTACAGGTACTGAGGCTCTGTACAGGCCGTACGGCCCATAGGGGAAGTAGAGGTATAGCTGTATTCTTTCTTGACCACGGCACCAGATGGGGTGGGGGGGGGTCAGGGTCATGCCTCGGCCGCTCTTTACTCCCGGGGTAAGACCCGGTACCCATTGTACAGGAGGTTGGGTGGACCCCAGGGACGGTCTGGACAAATGCGGAAAATCTCGCCCCCACCGGGATTCGATCCCCGGACCGTCCAGCCCGTAGCCAGTCACTATACTGACTGAGCTACCAGACTCAGTAATTAATAGAGGGGAAATACAAAAGAATATGCAGACTCAATACTTTAACTTTATTTTACAATAAGCTACATATTTCGGTTCGTCAAAACCATCATCAGGCACATTTTTACAGACGTTTTAAAAAAATAAGCACTTTTGCAACGTGCAAATATCCCGTGAGTAAAATCGCACTAATTTAGCACAATGGGATAAATGAGAACGGGAGAGAATGTGGCAGCGATATGTCGTGGTGTCGTCTGACGTAATATCACACATATTCACCGTACAGAGTGAGAAATTTTGCGACAATTGGAGTCAGTATATTCGTCTTCCAGTTATTATTCGAAAAGGCATAGGTGTAACTTGGTTAATAACACTGGAGTGGGGGTATAGACCGTGGGTGTTAGTAGTCCACTTAGAAAGAGGGGGAAGATTGGTTTGAACAAGTTCTTAATTTACAAAGACCCCTTTCTCCCCACTCCCCTCTATTTTTAATTTTTTCTTCTTTAAATCAGTAGGCGGAAAAATTATTCTTAGTTAGAAACAATACTGTGGAAGAAGTTACCCGCCTTGTCCCAACTAAGTTACGCCTATAAGAAACAGGGATCACCAGAATACAATAAACCTGCGCTATTATTTACACGAAATGCTACTGCCGTCTTCATAAAAATAGCATTTTTTCCGTCACAGTCGTGATTACACAACCTACTAATTATAATTAATATTGGCTGTATTTTAGACGAGGACACAATGGTGCGGAAATTTACTGCAGGTTTATTGGCATTAAGAAATATAGGAAAGCACAGAAGAATTTTTAAAGCTGCAGCTGTTGAAGGCCTTTCTGAGTTTGGTGATTGGATGAAGTTTAAGTATCGTCGAATATCGAACTTAATACTACGGTCTTTTTGTTTCCAGATTCCACTAACAGTGATTACTTAGCAGTTAGTTTATTTGCCTTTTCTTAAAATCTCGGCGGGTTTTCTTACCGATTATTATTACATTATCTACATGAACACTTTTCTCATTATCGCAGGATTAGTACGTCATAGCCATTTATTTTCATGGTTATCAACCTCGTCATTAATAGGGCTATCTTCAAGCACATTAAGATTACACAATGATCTTCCAGAATAGAGATTGGAATGCGTCTTATTCGAATATTAACCACATTGGGCCCCGCAAATTAATCATTAAAAAATTTCGGTACCTTACAGAGTATCTTCAGAGGAATGCCGGAGACAATTTTTGCAAACTGTCAGGAATATTTCCTTCCATGTGTTTAACTATTCATTCTTTTCCCACCAAACGTTTATACCTTATTAGATGCTACATAGCATAAGTAATTGGAACAGCGTCGTTAAGTAAGTGATTACCCTAATTACTTTAGCCACATCAGTAATATTTATAATTAAATTTACAGTCTTCGTCACTATCATTGTCATAATAATAATAATTATTATTACAAATAGCAAACCTTTTCTATTGTTTCAGGTCTTATGGAACTTCTCTTTGTTTGATGCCTGCTAAACCCTCCCCCCCCGATTCAGGGCTCCGAAATTAGGGTAATAATGAAGATGCCTTTGGTGATCAGAAGTGATAAAAGTACACATTATTGCCCTAGGCAGTTAGTGCTCTGAAGCTGAATGCACTAAGGATTTAGTATCCGTGCCCATCAAACTGTGACCCAACAGCATGACACGCAAGTTTCTTCGGCGCGAACCCCGACAAGCACACAGTTTTATAGCCCTTAGATTCAATCCAGATAGAAACCGTCTGTAGTTGGTCGAGTTATTTCTGAATTTCATTTGAAGTGTGTTTGAAGTTCCTCTAGAACAGACGGGCATGATGTTTATATGTGATATTTTTTAAAATTTGTCATATTTTAAAAGATTTTATTGTTGAGGGTGACTCTGATTGTATATTTTGCCCAGCCTCTCAAAATCAAACCCAGAAATACAGTAATTCTTACTTGCTTACTCCTTGGCTCTACGGCGCTTTGAGAGCCTTGGCTTTTTTAATTTCTGACTCCACTGCTTCTCTGTTCACTGGCTTTTGTCGCCAACTTTTTTTTTTTACCAATATTAATAGTAATTCTAGTTGCACACTATGACCGTCAAGACCCTTTAGAAATTGAATTTTGTTTGGTCTTTTCCCATTCATTATTAAGCCTTATTCTTCTCGCTTTTCATTTTCACAACCTGATTACGTGTCTGCAGTAGTCCTGAAAAACGGAGAGAAAAGAATGTGTGATTATGGTTCTGAGGATGGTCACTCTGATGAAAACTGACTTCTAGTATGTGACATCCTATAGACTAGTAGTGCGGGAGACATCGGATTCCTTTGAATCGTCGATATATCTACCAGATTATATTGCGTCACAACCTCGAAGACAGTTAAACTACAGTCTAAACTACGTAACCACATGCTATAAGCCTGTGGTTATATGGTTTAGACTGTTCCATGCAGTACAGTTATTACAGAAAACCAGTAGTCGCTCAGATACTCGAGCAGTTTCCTACCTTTTGTGGAGGCGAAAGTTTTATTTTAGTGTCTAATGAGCAATTGGCTGAGACTGTAATGTTTTTGACTTGTATTCTGAAGGTAACTGACAAAATATTTTGATCGTGTCTCTCAGTCATTGAAGGAAAATGCCGACACAACATCTCAAAGGAGACCACAACCGATTTCTTCTACACCTTTCCACTTCATTTTGTCTTTCGGAGATTGTGAGATTCTGACTTAATGAGAACTTCCTTAAATAAACCCAAATTAATATCCAATAGAAAGTGAAATATGTTAATAAATATTAGCTCGTTACTGATTCTTTCCTTCAGAGAGAATTCCATTAAATATTTGATAGAGGAGTATGGAAATCCCAGGTTAATGTAATCGTTATTTCTGTGCTTAGGTGGTTTTTCCCTTCATTTTTCCTTACGAAAAAATTAATTCTTCTACTTCATGTATCCTTTACCGTGCCAGATAAAGTTTAATTTTGCTCATATTAACCTTATAACGAAATATTCCACGCGAATTTTATTATTCATATTTACATTAAAAATATAACGCTTTTTGACGCAAATACAGGCTGTACTTCTATTCTGAGGTTATATACAGTTTTCCAACCTCTGATGGCTGGGCTGGTCTTTCAAACAAGTCATGATTGCTCCCTAAGCACGTTTCCAATTCCGTTTTCATGATCGGCTATTCGTTTCCCATTCGACAACTCACATTGTAGCTTAATGTAGAATGAGAGAGAGAAATGTAAAAATACAGGATAGATAGAAGCGAAAAGAGAAGTGAAGAACAAAGGACACAGAAACGAAAAGAAATGAAGGAAGGGTTCTCAGAATAAAATGAAGGTCCGAATGACACGAGAAACCGAAAAGAAAATGGAAATTTTGAGGCTTTCACTCCATGGCTGGGAGTTTGAAAAATCTTCTTCTACAGTATAACGCCTTGTAGGCTGGTAGGTATATCCAGAGTGCTGTCATATCTTCTGCTACTTTGTAACTGCACGGCTATAGTTTCGAACAAAATCGTAATAGAAAACTGGGAAGAGCAACTAAAGTAATTGCCCGATCACTTCTGTCAGTGTTCTCCTAACTCTATATTTAGAGTTCAAGTTTGCTTCTCATTCTGAACATTTAAATCTTACACGCCAGAAACAAGACCAACTGCTTAGGAAAGTTATGCTTCTTCACATGACTACATCCGTGATAATTCCTAGATTTTGTTTGTAGTCCAGCAATTCATTTTCTATAAACTTTTATACTTTTGGGTTCTTGCGATACGTAATATCTCAAATTATTTAAATATTAGTTTATTAGTTATGATAGTCAACATCATTAATCTTTAAGAATATATCCGAAAACAAACAAAGATTTAGGCATCTCTGCCATTTACCACTGTGGTCTGTTTTATGTCAACGACATCTAACGCATTATGCGAGATTTGAGATTTTCCCAGCCATGTATCTAACGATCCAAGTCTTGTGGAATTTTACGTCATATCTTATTTTGGGCCTATATAGATACCTATGATTTGAAGGCTTGTGGTTCGTTTATCTCTAGGGGCCATAGATAATCTAGACCTGCTTGATCTTGAAGAAAGTGACACTACAATATTTCGAAACTTATGTAATTATTAACCAATGAACACGCCATAATATCTCAAGAGACATGTTTCTGTTACATTACAGCGTTATTCCACAACACAGTTTAGTCGGTTTAACCGTCTATGATACTGAATGACCACATGCAATGAAAGATGAAAGACGCTAGAAGTAGTGGAAGGTTAGGTGAAAAGTAAGGTTGTGGGAGAGCTGGGAGTCACCTTTGTGTCAGGAGTAGGAAAGAACGGAGAAGTATCATTTTGTTAGATGATTCCTAGGCTTGCATCCTCTTCTTGCTGATAGGAGTAACATAAAAATGGAGACGTTCAAAATGTGATAATTGTTGTGTTAACTTAAGCGCCGAAGAACTGTACTTTCCTGCCAAAAATGTCTCATTTGTATAGATAGTTTAGTGGTCTTTAGAGTGAGCGATATTCGTTTTGACGAACTTAAAACCTTAGCGGATGAATTATAGGAAGCTAAAAGAATCAACTGTGAATTTTGAACCCGTCTATGAAGACAGAGCAAAATCAAAGAAACTTGTGTCGAGATGGCCTATTGCAGGACCTTCTCGGACACATCGTGACTTCTAGACGGCCATCCGGCAATAAAGATTGAAATCCCGTGAATATTTCAAGCATGTTTTGCACCCAGTAACGTTCAATAGACGGAATCTCTGCCATTCCCTTCCTCCCCCCCCAAAAAGCAGTCGATTAAAACTGTTATAATGATCATGGGAAGTTTCTAAGAACATTTTACAAGGATATTATATTTGAGGAGCACTGCAGATTGGTATTAAATCTATATACGAAGGTCGTAACGAAAGTCATGAGCAACCATTTTTTTGCATGTAAACCGGGAACAGCAGACGAAGGAGAGTACGGTGGTAGATGGAACCAACTGTTGTGCTCGTAGTTTAATACAGTGTACGTTACCGTGGGTTTGTATGGTCTATGAGAGAAATACCGTACTGTACATAAATTTTTTTATAGCTTATGTCGCTGCGCTTCTCCCTATGGCCTTACATTCAGCAGGGGCGCGTGCGAGATTCATGACGGCATTGTGTTCAGTCAGGTAGCATAGGCTTAAATGAGGCTTTTGGAGAATTAATATTGACTCTTCTTTATTATACATACTTACAGAAAACACATCTAAGTCTGCTTTATGAAATTACCTTTCCTGAATGAACGATCTCTGTCATTGTGCACGAATAAGATCCGTCCCAAGAGCGCTGTCTGATAAACGAATATTGTGAATTACTATTATGTGGGGAATTTAAATTTTAGCGTGTGACATTGTTTAGCTCTGACCATTTACGCACCTTGTCATGGATATATGTATATAAACATATATACATACATACATACATATAAACTAGTTCTACAATCATGTATTTAACCCTGATAAACATGTTAGAAATATACAAAGAATATACGCCATTATGTTCCGTAGTCCTGTGTCCGAAAAAGAGCTATTTTTTTTATCTTGGAACATTCCGATCGATTACGTCATATCGTATCCTTTGTTAAACATTTCACAAAAGTTTATAATGAAATATAGCCTGACTGTCAGGTCTGACAAGCAATACATTGGACGATGATTGATGTAATCCAACTAGAATGTATGTGGTTAAATATACCTTATGCGAATTGACCACAACTTGCTTACGCACCTCCGAGTTAGTGCTTAACTTTCTACCTTTTCACCACAAACGTTTGTTTGAAATGAGCTTAATTAAAATAAAAATAATAACCCAACTCTAAGTGGTTTGTCACAAAACGCTTTCGGAATCCTTCTGTGAAATCGGTAGAGGATTAAACGTAATCTTAATAAACAAAGAAGAGGAACGTAACTGTTTTGTTTGTGTTCGTTTTTGGCACGCAAGTCTCGTTCCTTATAATCGCCGAATTTTTGTTCTTGGGTAGGTTAGTTAATGGCCTTATGTTAATTGCAGCTCTTAATGTAGAATGAGGTAAGAGGGAAAGAGTGACTGTGAGTTTGAAAAAACAGGAAAGGAAGAGGGCTTAGCCCGTAACAAGGTTATACCTAGACGTACAATGGGAAACATTATATCCATTAAATTCTGACCCAAGTTAATCAGTACGCAGAAGCACTTAACCTCTGTACGTACAGAGTGAAAACACGAGACTTTTCCGTTTTATTCTCTATATTCGGTGTTCGTTCTTCGTTATGCAATTCCTGTCTGTCGCAATTAATACCTGTTTAATACCGAAAAGTTTCAGCGTGATAATCGTATCAAGATAGCACCTGAATTCCATGTTGTCCATATGTCATGCAAGCGCTAATACAATGTGGGCTGCATAAATTAATAGGAAATAAATGCATAAATCGGCGCATTATTTTAAAATGTAAAGAATAAGCTTTTTGGTAAGCAAAAATTGGAGGAATATTTCTACAGATTAGTTTCCTTTCAAAAAAATAAATTGGTTATAAAGTGTTCGTCTGTTTATAAGAATTACTACTGCGTATGTCAGACGACATACAGTATCATCTGACAGACCGCTATTTTTATTGAATGCTGTCTGATTCTGTTTGGTTTTTTTTCATTCTAAGGGCCATTTGCTTCATTACAATTTTAATGTATATTTTTTATTTTAAGAGAGTTATTGAAAATTAAAAAAAATACAAAATATTTTTACTTCTTTGAGAGGTTTGATGACATTCCCATGACACCCTTTTTGATCGCCTAGCTGCCGTGATATAGCCGAACATAGTAGCCTTTTGGATCACCCACTGTGTGAAGGGATTCCAGTCTTGCAGATTTCTTGCTTTTACCCATGTCCCTCCAGAAGTGACAACTTCAAAGCTGTAAGAAGATTCAATGTTTGGAAATTCTGTTTGGCATTGTGTTTACAAAATTTGTGATTTTATTTCGATTAACAAATTAGCGACTTTCAGTTACGTTATGGGGTTTTTCCCGCACGGAAATTGAAGCTTATTTTTTGGACTTTATATTGGTAAGCCAACGAAAGTAAAACTCTTTCGTTTTCTAAACAGTCACTAGAGGGAAGGTTTTGGAGTTGTTGCTCTAGAGAGTGAGGGGTAGAAGTGCAAAAGGTACGATTTTGGGAGAAAGAGTGCTGCGTTTAGCGGTGATAGAGTAAGCAGTGCCAAGACTGAGGCGTGTGATTAAGAAAATTTGGTATTTATAAAACAGCTAAAATTACAAGGTGCCTGAGAAATTTCATGCTACCGAGGATTCAGCCGGCTACATTGATGTCAAATGACTGCATGTCACTCCACACTCAGAGGACAGGTAGCACTGCAGTAACGTCTTTTCCAATTCCAAGTAAAGATCCTCACGCCTTTCTTAAATACAGTGCAGTTAATAGTGGCCTATATTCTCTCGTAATCAGACTGGTGATAAAAATTGGCGAATAATTACAAGGCGCATAAAAGAGTGAATTTTATCATCTCAGAAAAATGGGACCAGCAATCATTCTCATGTTCAGAGTACACCATAAACTGACATTAATACCAATATACAGAGCATCCGAAAAATTTAAATTTAGTACATGAGCATACTTGGGTTTCCTGTACTAGGATCTTACACTCAGGGTTAGAATTAAAACATTAAATTATTTTTATATTTTACAATCAGTTCCTTCTATTAGTATTTACCATTAAGTATTGTGGGTGTGTGGTAAAGGTCCTACCAATTAATATCCTTGTTTACCTCAAGACTGTCCATGAAAAAAGATTTGAATGGAATTATATCACGTACCAGAAAGAACCTGATGTCGCAAATATAATGAAGCCTAAAACCTTAGTATCTCAGGGAATGATTTCTAAGAGACCTTTCAGGTAGGTCTAATGAATTAAATTCGAATTGAGTGTGTAGATTGAGATTTGAGTGCTGTTATGTTTACTTAGAGTTAGCGAAAAATATAAAATAAATGGGACTGTTGAAACTTGAGGGTTGTTTGACCGTGCATCTTCCTCATGAAATAACTTGAAATGCCAACTTGATGCAACTAGGTAATTTTATTGATGTATTCTTAGCTCGACATGTTTCGGGTACATATGGCCATCATCAGGAGCATTGGATGTTGAGTTACAGCATATGGTTTTCTGCACCGAGTTTTTGGATGGGTGATGGTCTTGAGAGCCGCTGCGTAGGTCGTGTGTGCGGTGCGGATGTTGCCGTGTGACGTCGCACGGCACCATCCGCACCGTACACACGACCTACGCAGCGGCTCAAGACCACCACCCATCCAAAAACTGGGTGCAGAAAACCATATGCTGCAACTCAAACTCCAATGCTCCTGTTGATGGGCATATGTACCCGAAACATGTCGAGATAAGAATACATTAATAAAATTGCCTTGTTGCATCAAATGGGACTGTGTTTGTAAGTGCATAAACAAACACGCAAGTGAAACAATTATTTTAATTAAATTGACATGGTAATCAGCAAGGGAAGCATAAAGGTAGCCGGTAATGGTGTCTGAATATTAATCTTTGATGTCAATGGTCAGCAACAAGAAATGCGCTTAGAGTAGAACATATTTTTCAGGAATTGACAGCTCAGTTGGACCAAGACATCCTTTACGAGTATTCTCGATCATACTCAGACACACTACTCTCGGTAGGACTCCTCTGGACGAGTGATCGGCAAGTCGCAGAGACCTCTATCCGAAAACACAGGACACTCACAAGAGACAGACATCCATGCTCCCGCGTGGGATTTGAAACCATGTGCCAGCAATGGAGCGGTCGCAGTCCCACGACAGTAGAAAGTAGCCGTAGTTAAAATACTTTTCTTAATGGGGGATACTGCCGACGTCAGAGGTACTTAAGAACTTTGCATTTCGTAAAAGAATGTTACGGTGAACTTGCATTTTACAAAGACCCCCGAATACATGACGACACGTGATATTCTAGACGGTAACGTGAAAACTAAAAACTAATGTCCAAGCATGAAAATTATAAGATTTTTTAAATAAAAGGCGATTTCCCAGGACCATAAATTGTGGCAGCTTGAAATTCGTATGAAGAAAAAGAAGACTGCATGTTGCTACACAAAGGACATAGCCTACGGAATGTTTTAGTATTTCCTATCATACAGGATGATAAAATCTAATTATATTGAAGAAACTTTTAGTTTAAGAAAGAAGTTTTCTCACTATGCCTTTACGTAATGATACGCAACAAAAGAATTTCACGGGGCGTGTGAGGGATAATTTCGAAGAAGGGAATATTTCGTAATTATGCTTGGCAGCAAGATCAAAAGGTCTACTAGAGATTACATTATAATTACGCAGGCTCCAGTTTAAATTTCACATTGGATCGAACTGTCACGTCTTGTAACTGAACTCGATGAATGAATTCGGGACCCTGGGATCAAGAGTGTGTCATGTGCCAATTGTCGCTTAGCTGCTGGTATCTCCTGTTTAATTAGTCATCCTTGATTCGACATCGTGAAAGTAATTTACACAAACCCCTCTAACAGCAGTTTATTTCACAAATTATCTTGGGCAAATCATCCTTGTTTCCTTAGCAGTCACATTGATGTACGTCACAACGTTGCCTCATATATCTTGCAGGATTGTCGGGCGCTGTTGTTACCGTTTCTATTTTTATTTATTTATTTATTTATTTATTTATTAGCCATCAGATTGTATATTCAATCTATAATCTAATTTGCTATCTTGTTTTGTTTACACGGTAGGGTGCCCGTCCAGCGATGACACCTCAGTCGTGAAGGTCGGAGCTCCAACGTCTTTTTAGCCTTCTATTTCTCATTGGTTGTGTTAGTGTTGTCACTAGTGGGTTGGGATGGGATACAAGTTTGTTGAGGTGTTTGTCAATTCTTTCCTTGATGACCTCGCTTACATAGGGGATGTTGAGGTCTGTATGGAGTGTGTGATTTGATACAAACCATGGAGCATTTGCTATGGTTCTTAGGGTTTTTGATTGTAATCTCTATATAATTGCTGCATTGGATTTGCTGGCGCATCCCCACAGTTCTATTCCGTATGTCCATATGGATTTAATCACTGCTTTGTAAACTAACAATTTGTATTCTAGTGATAGGTTTGAGTTCCTCCCTATTAGCCATTTGATTTCTTTTACTTTTAAGTGGTTTTTTTTCTCCTTTTCTTGATAATGTGCTCTTTCCAGTTTAGTTTGCAATCGAAATGTAGCCCTAGGTACTTTACAGATTCTACCTGTGGTAGTACTGTTTGATTGATGCTTATTGCGGGACAGTGTTCTTTCCTGAGGGTAAAGGTTATGTGTGATGACTTGGTTTCGTTAACTTTTATTTTCCATTTTTTTAGCCAGTTCTCTGCGGTGTTGAGGTGTTCCTGAAGGTTGCGTGAGGCTGTCGTGGGATCTGCATGGGTCGCAAATATGGCTGTATCATCCGCGAATGTGCCCATCACCGTTTCTATTGACAGTGCAATAGCTGTGGATCGTATTGTACGAAGCAAGCTCAAATATTGCTACACTGGCCACTCGGCAGAAGCGTAAGTCCAGTTTTTCGACAGCTACAGCCCTTGGTCATTAAGAAAAGCCCAGAAAATTGCTGTAATAAAACTTGAGTACATACACCGACCTCAGCTACATGTGTGCCAAATTATGTGTGTGTGTGTGTATATATATATATATATAGAGAGAGAGAGAGAGAGAGAGAGATAGCTTAGAGTTGCTAAGAAATCTTCTATCAAATGCGATAAAATTAACATTGCTAAAATTGGATACACATGTTGGGCTTAATTTAGCATAAGATAATAAACCTATCTGCAGTAAACCAGTTCAAGAACAGTTCGAAATTATAGGAATTTTAGAAATATACAATAAATAACGATTTGCAATTTTGGCACACCTTCAACAAAGGGTCATGTTTTCGAACATCAATTATAGTGTTACAAACTTCGAAAAGTGGCAAGGATTTCCAAGCCAGCACTTCTGAAGTCCGAATTATTTTTCACATTCAGTAAAATTTTATTAATCGACTTCACTTCTGTGCTACTTTAAGGCCACATTACAGTATTTCCTAAAGCATTTTATTTGAAACGTTGTAAATTTTACTCTACATGGATTCTCCTTGAAATTCCAGCAAACGAATAAACGGCAAGTCTTATTGTGTGAGCGGGAAGAAATTGTCATTTATTCGTATATTACAAATTAATATACTGCACACTGTCAGGTGAACTGACCAAACGGCCTATTCTGCAACTACAGTTCACCGAACAGGGAGGGTAATTGAAGAGACTAGCTTTGTTCAGATAATTAAAATCCAGATGACAGAATAACTTTTGTCTCGTCTTAAGATAATAACACATGCTTTCATCTTACGTTCGAAATATAGGCTTTAAACATATTTTAATTTGTTGTATCACGTTATTTCCATATTTCATCTCTGCTTGTTTTCAGCATCATTTAGCCTTGCCATGCAGTTTCTCTCCACACTCAGCTTTACGATGTTGTTCCTATTGCCGGAACGTTCAGCCTTTTATTATCTTTTATAAATCCGATACCCCTTAACCTTTTCAAGCAGGTTTCTACTGCCTGTAGCAGTGGGCTTTTCATGCCGTTCCAATTACCGGAATCAGTCAGTTTTTCCATGCAGTATTTTACGAGTGTATGCAGATTATATTCCCATTATCAGTCAGCCGTCTTGTGTGCACTTTTGCCAGATCACAGTTATAATTTAATTTATCAATTAACAAATTTTCTCAGCAATTTTTTTCGTACAAAATAAAATGACCAAGAATAAACATAAGAGACAAACGTAGTTTAAATATCTGCATCATCCACTTCCTTTGGTGGTATAAGATGGAATTTATAGTATGAAATATGCTATGTTTTATAAAATGATTCCACGAGGTCACGTCTCGATAGAAAATAAATTGCTTTTCACAAAAAGTTTAAAATCGGTACACAATTTTAAGTATAAAAAATATAGTCTAAAACTTTCATTACAGCATTTAAAAGACAAATAATTATGCCTCTACTCGCATTAGAAAAATTTAAAACCCTCTTGCTGTCCTACTGAGCGTCTGCGAGTGACTATTCTGCACAGACCAACAGATCCACTTCGTGTACACAGTAGGTTTGTACTGGGAGCAAGGTGTTTTAATACTCAGTGAAGAGTATCAAGTTGGAATCGCAACTATTACACAAGTTGAAAGACGTGATGATTTTGCTTTGCCTTCTCGCTAATTTACAGGTAGGACTTGACATATATTAAAACTTCTTCCTCCTACATTCCCTCGTCCGATGTTGGCTCTCTTTTGAATTAGGTAGTCAAATGCATAACTCCCAAAACTAGTAGTGGAAAGTGTATAAAGTTGCGTGAATTAATGTAACAAGCCCCTGCTACTAAAATGCAGATAAACTGAAATACAGTTTCCTCTGAAGAAGCTAGTCACGAAAACAGGTACTTACCTTACTTTTCCTTAAAGCTTAAGGGGTTTTGGCCATATGGAAGTTCACATGTCACGGCTGTGTGTGGTGTTAGCATGTAGCATTGAATCAGAATTGCAGGTGTTGCTAAAGGTTTCAACATTCAGTTTCCAAAAAAAATGAGTATTTTAGTCAACGCTCCTTCACAGCTCCACCAACTATAAGCAAAAGACCATATTTGGAGCGATTTTGTGACAAAAAGTAGCGCACCCTTCAGGTTTCCAGAACTTTTGGGTGTGGGTTTTACTTGTATCTAGGAAAAAAATTTTACGAAAAATATCCACCTCTACTCTTGCTGAAAGTATTCTATAAAGACATAAAGAAGTGAAAAAATATATATCTATATTATACATTTTTGTCTGCATAAAAGCTCTTTCTAAGATATTGACTAATCAGCATAAATGATAATCTTGCTAATATTTCTACAGCAATTGCTACATGTGTGGCCTGATTTACTGCCCGTGTCGTTAAATAAACCACAAGTAAATAAATAAACACAGTGCATATGTAATAGTAAAAATTTATATTGTGTTCTTTTGGATTACGGCACTACACTACCAGCCCACACAGTATGATAAGCCGTGAAATTAAATTTATAAAAAATTCTCAACAACTTCCATTTTAATACCATTTTTCAGGGGAACTGTTGATTGGGCTTCCGCCTATGTCGTACTAGAATGTGACAAAGACTGTGTATTTTCAATATGCATGCATCATGAATGGAGTCCCACTTATTTGAAGTAACTGCAACTCTCCTTTCTGTCTTGAATGTTTTGCATCTTTTGTTGTAAAAGTCTGAAATTCTGTGGTGCAAGAAGCGCGTGCATTTCACATGCCGTGTTGCTAAGATGGTAACGATTTCTTACCTAACCTCACAATGTGTAGAGTTAAAGGCACATAACTGCCGTTAATATTGCCTTACGAAGTACTTCTAAATTTCCCTTCCTTTTCGTTCCTTCCATTTTAATTTCCTCTTAACCGTTTTCATTATACCTAGCTATACCTGCTTACTCTTTAAATATCTTTTTTGTGGCGCTGCGGCCCAACGCGGGCCATTGGCCTCCTCATTCTTGAGGTTTCTAGATCACACATAACGACGCATCACAGTCGGTAGTACTTCTCTGGACGAGTGATCAGCCCGTCGCAGGGACCTCTACCTGACAAGACACAACATTCAGCACATACAGAGATCCAAGCCCCTGGCGGGATTCGAACCCACAATCCCAGCAAGCGAGCTGCAGTAGACCCACACCTTAGACCGCGCGGCCACTGAGATCGGCTTTTTTATGTATAGTCTTTCACATTTCGATTAATTTTCTCGGCCCGTGACACAACTTAATTATGATTCTTCACCCTTTTCTTTCCTCAAAATAAGTTATACTTCCGTGTAAAAGTTAGTGAATTGCCATTGCTTTGTACGTGTCATATAAAAACCCGTATCTTCCACAAATTAATCCAGACATACACTTTATCCAAAGTTTCAAAAAGAATTTAAAATTGGCTCTTTCATTTAACTTCAACCCGGCAAATCAAATTACCTGTAGCAGTATCATATACCACCTAGTGTATTCGTACGTTACTTACGACATTTGTGCACGGAAGAGATGCCTCTGTCGGACACGGCGTGAAATTAAACCCAGCGATTCAATCAACCCGGCTGTAAGAAGACTCGTGTTCAACTCTGCTGCTACAAAGGCCTCTCTCTAGATGCTAAACTCTTGATGGGGTTACGTTAATCCTTTGTGCCGTGTTGTCACCAAGCGCAATATTACTCTTACGAAACCAGCTACTTTGCATGGACGCTTGTTCGACTTTTTCAGACCTCACGTGCAGAATATGTTTCACCTTGTATTACATCAATTCATTATCAGAAAATATGAAGGTTAATTATTTATTTAATTATTTACGAAAATATATGATTCATTACGTACTAGTTACTATACACATTTCCCATGCTATAGACTTAAAGCGCTATATGCACGTTGACAGTTGGCTCTAGTTACATACTTAATTTGCAATTACGCTGATAGACGAATTTCATGTCTTATTATATTAATCATAGTGATCGGACCGAAATGTCTTTAAATGATAAATTTTGTTATGTTCACCAGATCACTTATTATATGTCAGTATAAATTCAGCCATTCACATGATTATGTATGGATAGCTGGTCCGAAACGTAATGTATTTCACACGAAGAACTGTAAGATTACGCATGTTGTGTTGTCATTAAAGTGAAGTCAAGCAATCGGTCTTGTCCGGGCTGTTCCTGTTTCTACGATTCAAATCACAAGAACTCCTCAGTATACTCCACTGCGGCAAAGGAAAAGTTTTCTGTCTACTTCGCCCTCTTAAAGTGTAGATATCGATGTTTCACATTAAATTTGTTGCGTTTTGGTACTACCTGTACTTGGTGTATTTAAAATATGCTGGAAACTAATTTTCCAGTACCCGGAAACGCGGGCTGGCTAGGTAGAGTTATCTACGCGGTTACTGTCGAAAACTCATGACCTAGTAAAGGTAAGCCCCACTCATTTACGTAGTTACAATGGAAATATGAAGAATGTACGCATATTATACCTTTGTAGTGGTGCCCGTGGTTAACGTGGAAACCCGAATAATGCATTTGTAAGTATCGTATGCTAGAGTACAGTATTATTGCCCGATGACGCTTTGCGTAGTTACCGTGGACACCTCAGTTAGTTGTGTACGTTTTGTATCATTTGTGATTTCGTGAGACTTAACCCTTTAAACGCCGAGTTAAATCCCATCTGCCATCTGCTGGCATTATTAGGAGCTCACCATATTTTCCACGTTAGCGGGTTAAGGGTTAAACCTGTGAAGTGTCTACTTTTGTCATCTGGTGGCGGCCGGTGAACTACAATGTGGAAATGTGACAGGGAGTGAAGTTTTTAAAAAATATATAAGATAATATCAAGTTTGTTGTGGGTATAATGCTATAATGCTATAATGCTATAATCTCCCTGCTTGCTGTGACACAAGCTGCGTCTGAACAAAAAAATGACGGCTGTCTCTGGGAATATTCAGGAAAAATACTGAGATCAATGTTTGAAACTCTTCGCCTTTCATGGTATTAGTTTGAAAAATAGTGTATTCGCGCTTTGTAGTAGAACACTTCCTTATATTCACAGTTACTGAATTGTACGTCCCTTGCTATGGGTGAAATCTCTTATGTCAAGAGTATATGAAAATAATTACGATTCATAGGCCTATATGTTTTTCTACTTTTAGAAGCAAAAGTAATTTTTTAAATATTTTGTACCACAGTTTTCTTTAGAATGATATATGGAATTGCGAACTCAGAATATGTAAACACCCGAAAATTGCTACAGAAGTAATTACACGTTTTTTCATCGAATACCTGACTCCCAATGTCGGTTCACTTTTAGACATCCAAAGAAGGAATTGTACGTTCACTCGACCTGGACCACAGAACCTTATAATAATATGTTCGCTCTTTGCCGAACTAGGTAAAATAAATTACCCATCCTTAGGACTACAGTAGACAAGGCAGGCATGTACATATATTTAACAGATTAAATAAGGGTGATAGCAGCATATGAAAATTCGTTATTTAGGTTGAAATAGAGGCTGATTAATCAAGGTCTTTTTTTAAGTTTAGCATTTAGTGTTTATAATTTGGTTTATGTACAGTACAAAGTTATAATACGTAGAAGTTGGTTAAATTTGTTATTTCTATCGTTTGTGATATATGAAACTGGCGAGAAATGCAGGCTGTTACAAAGTTGGGCGAAGTAAAACAAATATTTCTATTAAAAATAAAATAGAACCAGCCACATAGAAATTAGTGGTTCACGAACTGAAAATTTAGTGATCGAAGAATGAAAACGGTAAAGAAGTTGTTAAATATTATATTTTACTTGGTGCTTTCTATAGAGAAATATATTAATAATTATATATATATACACGCAGTGTAGTTAAATTACAGTGTCCAATAGTCACTCGTTATAATTTATTTTACAACAGAGTGGAATATTGTTAGATTAATCGAACAGTAACCCCAGCCTCAGCAATTTACAAGTTACCGTACGTTGTTGTTGGCATTTTGTGCATATTACCAACAGACCACTCTCTCACGTTAGGATATTTTATGTAAACGTTTAGTTAAAAATGTAGGGGAAAATAAATGACTAAATTCTCAAACATTTCTCGAGTATTTTAAAGATAAATGGGATGCCAGCCGTGACTAATATTACCTTCACGTCACTTGCTAGACCTTCATAATGTCAACGGACAATATCAAATGAAGGGACTGAATGTTATAAACTATTGATTTTATTTTTTATCGAACCGCTTGTTCTAATGTTTTTATACTTCCCTAAAGTAATGATAAGAGGGTATTTTGAGAGCATTAGTCGCGATATAGCGTTGTCTGGGGAAACCGGAGGGAAGGATACCACCGGGAAGACCTAAGCGTAGATGGGTGGATAATATTAGGATGGATCTCCAGGAGGTAGGATGTGGGTATATGGACTGGATTGGGCTGGCCTAGGATAGAGACAGGTGGCAGACGCTTGTGAGTGCGGTAATGAACTTTCGGGTTCCGTGAAATGCGGGGAATTTCTTGAGTAGCTGCAAACCAGTTAGCTTCTCAAGAAGGATTCTGCATCATGGAGTGAGTAAGTAAGTGTAGCGTTTACTGCTGAAGAGAAAGCTTCAAAAATTGAAATGTTTTTAAAGGTGAAAGTGTCGTGTAAGTGAAATTAAATTACTGGAATTTTTATATTTTTTATCTTTAAAAAAATTATGTAATTAGATTAACACTTAAATTTGAAAACCCTTCTTCTGACTAGTAATCTCAAAGATGTTTTTAGACGAAAAACAACAGTGAGGAGTGATTGAATCAATAAACGTACAAAGAAATCGGTATTATGTAATCCAGTAACTCTTTTTTTTTTCCTCCCCTATAGTTTTGCATCAGTGCTGCGGCAGCACGCACAGTTTTTAGACGCTACGTAAATATGTTCCCTTAGAGTGTATAAGTTTTTCCGACATTGAATGACAAAGAAATATATTGCTAGTCTAGCCCAGTTGCTGTTATCTTTGAAACAAATGCTGGGTTCTGAATATACGGTATATAGAGCAGTCCATAATTTAGTTGAACGAGATTATTGACAAAAAAGAACTGATGGTCATCATCATATATCTGTCATGGAGTTGGGCCACTTGTTGACCCGTTCCGGTCTCACGTATCCAGAAGCCTCTTCAAAGGTCTACCATGCTTCCTTCTGCCCGCTGGGGGAGTAGTGTTTCATTGCACTGGGTAATCTATTTGGAGGCATTCTATTTATATGTTGTATCCAGTTTCTCTTGTATTCCAGTAATTTGTCCAAAATTGGTGTTATTTTTAACCCCTTTGCAATTTGCCCATTTGTTTTTTAATCTGGCCAAGTGTATCCTGCTGTTCTTCTCATGTACGAGTATTTTATCTCTGCTGCTGTTATTCTTCTGGCGTCCCTTGCTTTAGCAGCCGAAGTTTCGCTGCCATATAACAAAACTGAAAGGGCTAATGTTGATGATAAGGAGAATAGACATCTGAGACCTTTATGAAGTTGGTCTGTTTCTTCCATTGAATAAAGGACAGAGTACAGCTTAGAGTGCTTTGTCGGCCGTTGATATTACACTCATAGTAAAATTGAGGGGACTACGATCTCCGAATATAATATAATTCTGGAAGTGAAAATCCTTATTCTTTACGAGGAATGGTTTGTGGTTTTAGTAAAAAATTTAAAAATGTCCAGCACGGCCGCGCATGCTATTAGTGTTAATGTTAGTTTTTCTGCAATCGAGTGATTTCTATCAGCTACCTCGGTGGATTTGTGGAGTACTAGGTTTTACTGGGATATTATACGCTTCTAATATAATTAATAATTTGAATCAATTAAGGAATTCACCAAGGATTTTGACTGCAAAATTTTTCTGAATATATCGCAGATCTGAAGTTCGAATTGTACGGAGTACTAACAATGTAGGCAATCATGTTTTAAAGTAGAGAATTCGAAATTTTCTTGTGTGTAAACTCAGCGTAGCGAGTGGGGAGGAGGACTTTTTAAAGACGTTCTGAAATAATGTCCATTTTTACAGGCTCGTTATTTTATTCAAGAATGACTACACGTTTCTGTCTAAAAGACCATCATCAGGCCACCATTACAAAATCTTTAAAATAAGTTACAATATTGTGCAAATCGTGTATAATTCGCAATGTATTATATTTTATTTTCACATAATTTACACCGTACTACACTTTATTTTAAAGTTTTTGTAATAGTGGCCTCTTGATGGTCTTTCAGATCGAAACATGTAGACATTCTTGAATAAAATAATGTGCTTTGTGTTTGATGGAATTATAAAGTGCTTGTTTTAAATTCCGTTTTATTAGTGAATTTGGTGAATATCTACTTTACAATTCCTGAAGTTTATATAACTGACTGTGGTGCACAATTTATGTTTGGGCTGCTTAAACAAAATCTTTTTGAACTTGAACCCACCCATGTTTTGACGATTCTATATATTCGACAATTCGTAAAGAGTCCAAATTCCTTTGCGCACCGCAATTGTATTGGGTATGTTAAATATACAAATAAATCGCGTTTTTTAAATAATGGAAATCATTGCAATTGGGACGGAATTCTTACAGGTATATAGACGGAGAGACAACCATTTTTAGGCTACGATGAGAAGATAACGGTTTGGAAAGCTTTGTTATAAAGAAGTTTACTGACATAACCTCTACTTTGTACATCCTTTGCAAAGGCTGTGTAGTGCGAAAGATGAGAGAGAAAACTGTCCTGCTGTGTTCACAGCTTTTATAATTTTCAACGCTGCTCATTTCGGACTTTTGAACGCTGATTAAACTCAATACCTATAAAAAAAAGTAAAGCAGTCCCGTTACAGGCCTGGAGTGGCCCAGAGGGTTCCAGGAAGCTATGGTTCCCAAATTTCATGACAACGGCACAGGATGGTTATAAGTTTGTCAACCTTACGTACCGGCTGCTTTTAGCCCCAAGAAATACTCCTGGTACTCATTTCTGTTAGAGGCTGCGTCGATCCCAGGGCCATAGTGCGATCGGAAGGATTTTATGTTAACGAAAAATCCACTGACACCAGCTGGGATTTCTTTTACTTGTTCTTGTTTCATTCATATATGACTATAGTACAGCAGCACATAGTTTCAGTATACATTATATCAGTGAGATTATGAGTAAGATACGATGCTGACAATGGGAATAAATGATCGTATTAATATTATTCCAGTACTACAGATGACTACAGTAGGACCCTCCGGATCCATTATTGGTCTGAGTCCCGTTTGCATCGAGACAGACAGTGAACATCTGCATCAGCTAAGAAATGGTACAAGATTCTATTTCATTACTCCCAAACACAAATTGTGCCCCCACCATTCACATAGTACCTCCACACTGTGATGGGACTATTTGCCCACGGTATCCCACACATCTACTATGTAGAGACTCTCCTATAACAGGAGGCAATATTTATAACATCGGACACAAAATCCCGGCTCACTGGATATATGTACTTAAACACCGTATGCCACTTCCAAAGGGTCGATGCACTGATGTATGGTTATATATTTTATGCCTGGTTGAGAAAGTACACAAAGGACGTGATGTCTAATTACATTTCTAAAGATTATGTGAAAGAAAAAAAACCGTCCATTCATTGCTCTATGGCATGTCCAAGACACAGGGGTAGTTTGTCACAAGAAGTCTCCGTTTCACTGTATGGTACAATTTTTCTTTATTTACCTGCATGAATGCAATGAAGTCACCTAGCGTGAGTTCCTGGTTGGGTCGTGTTCTGAAAAGTACTACGTTAGCCAGTATCCACGTGACGGCTCGTTGTCGCGTAGGAGGCCACAGTGCACATTGTGGACGTAAGAGTCATTCGCTCGGTATTCGAGTTGGGATTGCCCTGAGAATGAGGGCAAGTTTCTGTGTTGTCCATTGCCAGAACTGTGGTCCTTCACATTCGATGAGGCGGTGTTGTTTCGTGCATGCCACAATTACTACACTTATCAGTAGGAGACATTCATATGTTGTAGAGACGAACATTGGTGGGATCGATGACTTGTATTACCTTATATCATTCAGCTTTCGTCCCTTCAGGTACAGGAGTGCAGTGAATGTTCTTCCACACGGTGTTCCAGTCTGTAGTTGGCCATATTTTGTTGATGCGCATATCCTGTATACCTGTTTTACCTCTACTTATGTGGTACAAAGTATTGTATAATCTTTTGTATGCACGCTTGGTTTCCATAAGCCCTTGTTCGTCCACATACGCCGAATCCATCGCAAAACGCCGCAGATATTATATATTTTCGGGAAGGACATTCCGAAATGGTGCGTTGGCTCCTTTCACATTTAGGCCCCATGTCCGCATCCACGCCGAAGTTATTGTTGCTTGCTTCATCACTTGTTGTTGTCGCATTCGATATAAGAGCAATGCACGACTTTTTGCAGGCAAATTCGTTAAGTCCCAGCCTCCCTCTTCCCTAGGCCGATATAGGGTTGACAGAGGCACACGAAATATGTCGCCCTTTCATACAAACCAAGAGATTGTGATATTCAGTTAACGCACACATACATCAGGCGGGGTTTAGATTTGAGACACACACCATGCACGCGCCACGAGGTATTCATGGACAAATTGTATTCTCTTGTCCAAAGTCAGCATTCGACAGTGAGCTTCTTGAGCCTGTGCTCGTATTTTCGCGGTTGTCTTCGTCCAACTAGCAAGGGCAGATTCCCCGAGAGTATTCTTTATCTGGAAGCCCAAGATTGTTGCAATGTCATGGTATGAAATGTTCATACTTTCAATAGATTTGTCCCATTTCCCAAAGGCTACTGCCGTGATTTTTGAATATTCACTCTTACCCCGATGCAGCTTCATAACAATGTATCGTCTCCTGTAGCTTTGGTATGTCAGTAGGAGTTGTCACACATATTTTACCATTGTCAGCATAAGCTACAACCGAGGTCCTTGCACGATGTCGCCCTATCCGTAGACCGTGGAGAGCGTTTTCCAGGGTACAGAGGAGAGGTTTTAAGCACATTGTATACAAAATCATGCTTACAGGACACCCCTGACGGATGGAGCTCTTGATTGGAAAGGGACAGGATCTGTAACCATTTATTTGTACCGACGATGTCGAGTTGTTGTGGATATTCCATATGCGTTTCTTGAAACGTTCACTGAAGTCATACTTACACAGTACCTCGAACAGGTATTAGTGGGAAAGGTTGTCAAATGCACCTTGGAAGTCAATCGTTAGGACGCACAGTGGGGATCTCGTAACTTCCGCATAGGCAATTGCGTCTCTTATAGTGGCAGTGGCTTCAAATACTGAGTTGCCCATTAGGCCGGAATGTTGGCTGCTCTAAAGCAGGTCCTGCATCCATGGTCGGAGACGATTAGCAATGATTCTTGTCACTAGCTTGAAGTCAGTATTAAGAATTGTTAGGGGCCTGTAGTGTTCAACGCGTGTGGCATGTGGTTGCTTCGGTAAAGAATTATCCCGAATTTCTGATAGTTCGAAATGAGCTCGTCACTGTACATTTCATTTACTATTTGCAGGAGGTCTTCTTTGGTCATCTCCCATGTTTTCTTCAGGAATTCCAGGCATATGCCGTCATATCCAGGGGCCTTACGGGGTTTCCCTGTTTTATTGCATGATAAATCTCTTTCAGCGTGACAGGCTCCTCCAAAGCTAAGTTCGCTGTATCAGGAACCGTCGACAGGTTAAATCCATTCGACGCTTCATGCACTCGCCACTCACGGGTATATTGTCGTACTTACGTTTGAAGTGTTTCGCAAAGACACGCAGTATGTCTAGTGAAGACGTCTAAGGGGAACCATATTTGTCATGAATGATGTGGACCGTTCTCTGTACTTGCCATTTCCTCTCCTTTATTAGGTGGTGTAGGGATGGATCTTCTTCTCCAAAACGGTCTTGTACTCCACTGTCCACCCACACCGATCGGTAGTATGTACTATTCAATCGTGTGATCTTCGCCTTTAAGCTCTTTAATGCAAGTGCTTTGTCACCACTGTCTCTCTTATGCTGCAGGACATCATACAATGCACTGTAGTAGAAGTGTTCCATAATCTCACGTTCTCTGCAGCGTTCCACGCCGGCACGGCTGAAGAAGAGGCGGATCTTTCGCTTCATGAGTCTACACCACCACATCACGCGGGACGGGTAGTAGTGTGCATTTTTCCTCCACACTTCCCAGTGTTTTTTTGAAAGTTTGGAGAAAGTGTTGGTCATCCAGGTAGGTCGGATTCATCCGCCAGTATCCTTTACCTCGTGTCGTGCAAGGGGCAGAAAGTGAAACTCATAAGATGACGGCCAGGGGGTCCGTGAAAGCAGCAGCTATCGACTCCACTCCCTGTTTTGACTTCAACAGTTGTCGCGATAATTATATCCTGTCTATTTGCGACGCTTCCTGCGCCGTATAATGCGTGTATATCATTCGCCCCTGGTTCATGTCCCAGACGTCCACCAAGTCCAAACCTGTTACCAGTCTTGCGAGTGCTCGGCTGACATTTAATGAACCCGTACAATCGGAGGGCGTTAGAACACAATTCTCCTGCCAGAACCATGTCGCTAGAATGCATAAGCAGGCGTGCAACATCGCCATTGTAGAATTCTTCTCTTTCACGCTTCTTTTCAGAACCGGACGGGGCATGAATGTTTATATCCTGATTCCATTGAAATGTGCTAATATTCCTTGTCCCGTAGGTATGCGTTGTATGTTGGTAAGTAAGTAGCTATCCTTTGCAAGTATAACGGTCCCACGACCCTCTGCCCTTATATTGATATATGACGCGTATCTTCCAAACATAGTTATCTTAAAATTTGTGAATTCCTGTAACAAGGCCAGGTATATGTCATGTTTATATATAAATTCCTCGGGCATGTGAATTCTTGTTGGCGCTGATATTCCATTGATATTTAATATTTAAATTTGATATGTGTAATCCATTCTGTAGGGAGTAGTAGCAGGGATGTACTGTGTGGTGGGTGGGAATCTTCTTCTATTGAATTTTGTGTCTATTTCTACTTCGTGGTCTGTCCCTCGGAGTGGAAATATTCCCGTCCGTTTTGAGTTTCTTCAGACGTTTCGGACTCATTACAGGGGGTGGAATTGGTGGGTCTCCGTCTGTCACAGGAGGTTTCTTCGTCATTCGGTATTTGGAGGCATGTTGGATGTTGTGGATATAGTCCCGTTTTTTACGGTCTCCTGTTGTTGGTGGGTTGGAGTCCCTCCGCTGGCTTATGTCAGGAGTCATTTCTTCAACCTCATCCTCAGTCTCCATTCCATCGCTGTCCTTCCGAGTGTCCTCTCTTCCACTTTCCACTAATTCGTGTGGTTGGGTACCCTCTCCATCCAGTACTTGGGTGATAATGGCGGGCAGAGTTTCTTTTGTTGAAAGCTGTGTCAAGTCACACTGGCTATGTGTACCAACTACTCCGCCTGGAGTGGGGTGTCCTTTGCAGGAGATTCTATGCCAGGTTCAACAGACATGTGTGTTATGTCTCGTCCTCCCTCTTCTTGTTGTTGTCTTGATGTGCCATGTTTCACCATATGCGCCCACGATTCTACCCTATTTGACGTGTAGGAGGGGTTGACGACCTCCGATAGGGACATTCGACAGAGTGATGAACTTGCTCGTTACATTTATAGCAAGTAGGTGGTTGTCCTTCATAGGTAGTGAGCATTCTGTGACCCGCTATTAACTTATGAGAAGGCACGTGTGTTTTACGATTCAATTCCACAATTTTGATTCCATTCGATACCTTGTACCTATATTGACTAGGCCATTGTTCTTTCTGAATGTCCTTTACATCGCCATATTTTGACATTGCGTCACGCAAGACAGGCTCCGTTACCTCTGGAGGTATGTTCGCCACTCTGACTCGTCTCACACCCATGGCAGCTAATTCTGTTTTCACTATGGATATCTCACCATTGTCTTGCTTGTATTCCTGTTGTCCCTGTATGTTCTGAAGTATCGACTGCATTCTCTCTGCCGTGGCGAATTTTATACATACTCGCCTACGAGGACCATATATCTGAATCATTCGGATATCGTCTTGCAGACGCAGTTGTGCGTATATCCATTCATGTACGTTGAAGGCGGTTATCCTCAGACTTCGCATGTCAAAAATACAGACGATCGTATTCTGTCGTTCTCCCATTTCCATGTGATGCTGTCGAAAAGTAACTCACTCACTTGCACTCAACGAGGTATGTAAACAAACGTTTACACAAAACACAAAACAACACTCCTCGCGCGTGGCACGTTCACTACAAATCGACCACACTCTACCACTGCTAACAGCAGACTGAGGGATCGAACCAACGACCTTCCGGTTTGTAGCACAGCACTTTAACCACTGTGCCACTGCGGTCCCCAAACTGTATAGCTATAGAAGGCAGAAATTACATTTTCGAATATCGCTCTCAGCAGGGCGAAAATAACTGTTTCCAGTAGGCATAAAATTTATGTCTGGTAACCGTAACGTAATTGCGATTCTTGCATTTAGTCAGGTCACTAATAAAGTCGAGTTGTTGTTTTGAAAGGTTACCTTGACTTAAATTTATGTTTTCCTGAGTACTGAATTTATACCAACATAAAAGTCAGTATACTGATGCAAATTCTGGAAAACCTCTTTTGAGATATCTCTGTGCTGATTGGACAAGAGAAGGAGACTCGAGTTCGATGTATGTCATCCAGGGGTTTGAAGCGTATCACAGGAAGGAAGTCTGTGTCTTGGTGCAGAACAATGCCATATTTATGACATGCGATAGACTAGAAGCGAACGACAATCAAACGAGTCGGTTGTAATAAATATTGAATGATACAAGAAGAAACATCAGTACAAATAAATACATTGACTTTAAGAGTGGAAAACAACAAGAAACACAGAATTTCTAAAAAAAATTCCAGCACTCAAAAGACTGCGAAGAAGCCAGGATCCAATATCGGTGGACTGTCAAATAAATGCCAGTCACATGTCTTTGGATGTCAGACCACTGAAAGCTTGCTGATGTGTAGGTAGTTGCAACACAATTTCTGTGTCTTTGGAATAAGTCGTGTCTGCTGACAATTTCGCGAAGTCGGGATTGAGTTCGGCTCTGCGAAGACTGCGTATTTCGATAATGGATCGCTCATTACTTAGTAGCTTTACGTACTGAATCACATGCTTAATTAAAGTAGGCATACATTTTATGTACTAACAGAAACGTCGTTGAAATTATTTATCTAGTGATGCTTTTTAAAGTGCATCTCTTTATATGTGGAACTGAACATGAATGGTTAGCGCACGGGTACGCTCGTGCTTATTTTGACGTGCTATGCCGAGTGCTTCTTGGACACAATGCAGAGATCTCTGGGAATTGTCAGTTAGGATCGAAGTTCGAAGTGAGGTAATATTGAGTAATGAACGTAATATGTGAAGGTTACATCGACATGTTAAGTTTGTAAGTCATGGCCAGGTGTTGTGAGCCACCCAGAAGTATGGACTGAGCTTGGTAGTGGTTGCGCAGGGGAAGTCAGACACTTAGATATTTATGAAGAGTAACCCATATATTCCAGTTAAAAACACATTGGCTGAACTGTAGTCGAGTCTTGTGAGGGTGAGTTAATTCTATCATTTTTTGTTGTGTTCTATCCGTTTAAAGCTGTGCATAAATATTACTTACTTTTCTTGCAGAGTCTGTACGTTTTCTCTGCAAGATTTCCCCACCAAGTATAACGCACTGCCTTCCTCATTGTCAAGGCCTCAGCCTTCTTTCTGAGGAGACAGCAATAAGGATATGAGAGGAAGCAGTGAGATTATACCCTATGATTTCACTGGATGAATTACAGAAAACCGCGATGAGCATTAATTAGTACACCCTGTTTCCGAGCAAGAGACTACCCATGACACAATCATCATTGTGTGGTTCAGGCAGTAAAATGTTTTTATACGATTGACACTCCGTTTTACGTTCCTTTAATAAAGAATAATTTCTCTATACTTGGGTTTATGGAGACAGAAGTGGTAATAATTAACACCGCCTAGTGTAGTGCTTTGTCTTAATGTCATAGTCGCTGAAAAGGGTAAGACCCGTCTGATGTGACTAAGGCTAGAGAAGCATATGGAGCCCTTCAGATTTCAGTAATGAACACTTCGGACAGCAAGAACCGCGAAATTTCTTTGCCAGTTAGACAACCCTTGAGTATTCAAAACCTCTGCTGCACGGAATTAGAAATATTTCAATTCCCTTCCCTTTTGGGAAATTTCTGAAAAAAGTTTAGTATTTTATGATTCAAGACTTCTGTGGTGTGATGTTCTGTGTCTGTGTTTGTGTTGCCAGAACGTTCAAAGAAGCGTAATGACTTCACTGTTAAGTGCTTAAAGGTCATGGAAGAATATTTTAATTTGTTTCGATTTTTATGTTAGTCCTTCATTGATCATCTCTCAGTCCATGTTTAGTTCATCATCCAATGACAGTTACTGGGTTTCTCTCGTTTCTTGTTCCATCGTCTTCTTTCATCACCCATTGCGTTTGGCCAGTTGGGACTGCCACTCTTTCCCAAAATTTCATGTGTAACTCTCCTGGTGCCTTCTCTTTTAAGGGTCAATTAAAAAATACACGCAACATTACCCTCCGGTCTGCTATTTGAGCAAACTTTTTTCTCAACGCAGCGAAACCATCCACAGTTTGAACCAAAAAAATGATCACAATTGTCATCATGTTCCCAGTAATATTTTTAAACACATTAAACTCCTATGTGTTCGAACTTTACTCGTTTGTTACCATTGATTACATTGTTTTGCACAATAACAAATTGTTTTATACAATAACAACTAATATACTCCCCATTGATGAACCAGTGAAGGCCGAAACATGTAGAAGTTCGATGTTTTTAAAAATGTTTTTGTGAACTTATTGATAATTGTGTGTGTTTGTCGGTTAAAACTGTAGACATTACATCACAATGCACGGAATGGAAAATACGAGAAACTGCGAAACCATATTTCAGGTGCTATGTGGTAAAAATACAGATCACTGGTCTTGAGGATGAATCAGTTACAGACAGTGTTCGGATTTACTGCCAAGAATATTTATTTTGGAAGGGATAACCTGTCAGCCGTGTTGTATAGAATTAGCATTTCGATGCGCATCACACCGGATGTCACAGTTATGCTGGCTGTCTGATTACTGCTTGCCAGCATACAGCAGATTTTTGGTTGCGGAAAGAAAAGTACACTTTCTGAATTGAAAACCTCCTTTCGTTCCTGACCAACCTTCTAGTTGTCGTGTTGACCGCTCTGACGAAAAGTGCCTCAGCCATTCTGCTCATCTGTACCGAATATTTAGGTTGAGAGGTTAACAGTAGTGTTTACTCAGGATGTCCTAGGCTCGAATATTGATCCCAAGACTTGTCTTCGTGAAGGAGTATTTCGTAGTTCCCCTCTGACGCATCACCCACTATCTGAGATGGCGCCATTGAAAAGGCCATTGCCATACAATTCGGATTCTTATTCTCTAAACCTTCACACAACCAACCTGAGCCCACTTGATCCTACGAGAGCCGCTCAGCGAATAAAATTACAATATTTATATTTTGGCCAGTTAAATTCATCTCTGATAATTGCAGGTCAGATTTAATTGTACTGCTACACCGCTCCTCTTCCACACAGTCTTTGCCACAACTGGGGCATTTATCATTTCAAAGGACGAACTTCCCTCTTCCATGTTGATAAAAGTTTGTGTTCTGTGTTATCAGTCACTGTGTCTTAACTATTTACAGATTGCAGGCAACTTTAAGTTTGTAGCCCCTAAGATCTGGCTTCAGCGTCGGAAACAGATTAACATCCTTTATTGATGATTACAGCTGACTTAGGTTACGTATAAATAAAATCAGCGAAGGTTTATGTAATAGGGTAATAAAACCAAGAAGTGCACATGTATACAATTAATATACATTATCCGTGCAACTATGTTACACATGTAATATTCAACACCAACTTGTTAAACAACACTGCCAAGTTTGAGACGTCTACTATAAAGTTGAGCGGTTCCAGTTATACAATTTTGCAGTGTGTTGCGTTCTTAGCACTATTGTAAAGCTACCCTGGTGATGATCGCGAAAGCAATTGAAATACGTTCGTGAAACCTTAAAATATTTAAGGTATGTCTTTCCCTCGCAGATGTAATAGTACGAGGGAGTCACATGAACACCTTAAAATATTTAAAGGTTTTCGTGTGACTCACCCTGTACATAATAATATGTGACACAACAAATCGTGTATTTTTGTTGGTTTTATTACGTACGTTTAAATATCCTGTAATGCACTGATGTGGAACGTATTAAGATTAGCGAAGGCTCTGTAATTATATTATTAATTAATTTATTTATTTATAATTACGAAACTGTATTCCATGTGAACTTACTGACTGACCGATGTCATAACATAACCAATAAGAAGTAACATCATTTCTAGGTACAAAACAGTAAATAAATCAACCAGCCTTTATCCATCTATCACTAATTCTATTCATCCACCCACTTATCAGACAATCTCTCCACTAACATCTTGCCATGTTGACAACTTCCTACGTATGGTCTTAGGTAAAGCTGATGCAGGTTACCCTATTTTCGGCCGGATGAATTTGATCTTCACCCTGAACCTACTTGCTTCAGTTTCATTTTACATCATCATTATCTCTTCCAATTTGTCCCTTTCCTTCGGGATTTTCGGCTGATACTTTACGAGTGCATTTACGTAGCTTATCAATTTTATCCTACTTGATTCGATCACCGAATTTATAATTGGCTATGAACTGTGTATTTTCTTTTTACAGTTCTGCTTCTTCCACTCTTTTCCTTTTTCATTCTCTTAATTTCAAGTATTTTTCCTGAGAACCTTTTGCTCAGGCATGCTCATTTTATGCTGTTCTGCTGGGGTAACGAAACACTTCCTACACCTACTTTAAACAAATTTCTTATATGTAGTGTCATATGAGATATTGTACTGTTGAGTTACGAAGAGTTTGTTTCAGGGAAGGTGTCCACGTTTCGTCGCTAGGAACTACACAGAACGATTCTATTTCTGGATATTTTAAGCGACTATATTTAGCCGCTCAAATGTCCTTTACATGTGTCTGAAATGAAAATAACTAAAATATTCAACTTCCGCTACAGTTTTCTAAATTTTTATTTACCTTCTGGTTGTGATAGAACACGAGACATTTGAGAGCATGAGAGCAGGTTTGTTTTATGTTCTCTCTTACGTTGATAATAAAAAAACAGTGCTTTTGTCTATAGGGTGTGTGTGATTTCTATGATACACGGAAAAATACAGACAGTTAATGTTTATTATGCGATAGGAACTGAGCTCTCTCTCTCTCTATATATATATGTGTTATAAAAACAGCCTTCATATTATTAACTTCAAATTCCACCCAAATGCATCACCCTCACCCTCATCAAAATTTCGCCATAACGCAGACATTTCATTACAAACACCACAGAACGGCCTGCATTGTTTCTTTCATTTGCTATTTACTCTGACGCATGCGCAAAGCTTCGCGTTTCCCGTCATTAAACTTTCTTCACTCTCGGCACTCATATGTTGCCTCACTGCTTCTTTTGTACGGTAGACGAGCTGGTAGGACCTGGGACTTTTCAGGGTCGTTAAATTTGCCTTAAACGTAAAATACATATGGCAAAATTAAAGTACAGAATATCCATTCTAGACACAACTATTTATTTCGCAAAGAAATCAACTACATGTTTCGGCTAAAATATGTAGCAACCATCAGGCTGACTACGAAAATAAAAAAGAAAAAAAATCACTTCTTCATGGGTTTGAGCTCTCAAAACCAAAAACGTAATTTTGTAATATATATATATATATATACTACATAACATGAAGGTATATACAACCTCAGGAATAAAGTCGTACATACATGTGGTGTCTCCCGCCACCGCCCTTCCCACAAATTTCTCACCTTTTTGTCTTTAAGAAAACTTTCCAAGTTCGAAATTGCTGCTGCCTGCTCCTCAAGTAGTCATACCGATTACAATTCCTCAAAATTGTAAGTGTAGATTACATAAAATTACCTTTCCAAATCATAAAATTCTTCTTTTTATGAATATCCAGTGTTCTTATTACAACGCTGTAATTCATAATAGAGCTTTATGTCGTTAGACGGCCTTGAATGAATAAACAGGCAACTGTCTTGTACATCAATTGCAGCGCCGTTTATCATGTCCTGGACAACACCCATTTTCGAAAATGACCTACTGTATACCATGATAACAGAAACAGTAGGATGCTCTGAAGGATCAGTGTATGTCGATCAGACTGCACTGCGTCATATCTCACAAAACAGCAAGAAATCTTTACTGACATTGTGTGTCATGACGATCTCAAATCTCCGGGCGCAGCAAGTCACCTTTGTGATACATTCTCTTTTATTCTCGCTTTCTTCCTTCTTCTTCTGTGATTCATCCAGTCTGACCAAACATGCACAAGGTGACGTGTGCGTTCTAAAATATTATTTTTACAGTACTAAATTACTGTACGTACCGTGCTTGCTGTACATAACTACTTTACGCACCAAAACGATTTTGTGTCCTACAAAGTGTTCATATTCATGCATTTGTTACATGTACTTCCAAATTTTGAACTCTGTTTTGTATAGAATAAAATTTACAGTGGTCTGTATTATTAAAACTAATTATTTAACGTGGATGCAAGCCGGAATTCTTGTTTCGCAGGACATAATTTCGAGAAAAATAATGATGTTTCAGTCGATCACAACTTACATTCTCAGTCACTAATCCGAAAATTATAGCCTATGCCTCTGATTGAGAATGTAATTTGTGTTCTGTTGGAATTTTATTATTCTTAGCGAGTGAGCCGTGACAAAACAGGATGTGTTCTATTAAGTTAGGACATATTTCTTTTGACCCAAGTCAATGTTATTCCCTTGATGAGGCTGTGTATTCTTTCTTATGAAGATAAAATAATATCCACAACATCGTGATATTAATTTGAATATGTGTGCCTCAGTACTGTCAGGGACAATATTGCTTCTGGCAGAAAATCCGTAGGTAGTAGAATTATCTGGGAATTTAAGCCATTTAACCCTTTAAATACCAAACATACCTGTTTTACGTAATGCATCAGTGCGTACCGCGCAGTAAACACTCTCCACCTCGGTTATAAAAGACAATCTGTTACAGTTATATAAGACAAATTTGTTTTTTTTATTATGAGATCCCTACAAAGGAAATAAATACAAAGTGAACACAACACGTAGAATTTTTTAATGTTAAACCTTGTGGTATGTAAAGTTACCGCTAGGATTTGATAGATTAAAGCGGAAAATTCTAACTCTGGTTCTCAACATAAACTTTGGTTACAAGAGCTTCTTGTTTAGTCACGAATTCTAAAAATAATTCAAGTTTTTGTTTCATGGATTAAAAAAATTTGGCATTATCGGGAAAAAGAAAAATTGGAGGTAGTTCAGGAATTGTCCCTCAGTTTTATCCAAAATGTTCTTGTGTATGGTATTGTGATATAATTATGCGGCAACTTGGTGGAATGTTACGTTACGTTACTATTTAGGTCCCCAGAACACTGAAAAAAAATTGCGAAAAATTATTTAAAGTAGACTGGTGTGGACTTAGTAACCGTTTAAACTAATAATATTACCCGTACAATGATATGGTACTCTGTTATAATTAAAAGTATTACTTTTAGTAGTATTATGGAATATAGAATATTTCTTCACCTTCATGAATTACAGGCAGCAAAATTAATTTTACGTCAAAGACACAAGCATTCCTAGTTTCTTGTGTTGTGGCGTTCTGCTTGGTTACAAAGTCTTTGGTGGAAATTCACACCATCTGTCAACAGAATACCGAACGAGTACGTTTCATTGTTCATTGTGTAATACCTAAATGACTCTGGTAGTACATGTTTACCACATTAGAGTTCATTTATAGCTTTTGGTCGCTAGCGGACCGAGGAAAACGCAAAATAAAAATCATCTGTCACATTCACAGGTTTGAATTGTTGAATGTGACCGACCGAATGTTTGTTAAACACAAGCAATTGAAGCTATGCACATTGTTACTGTGAAAATAAAGCCGGACGCAGCCACTACCGCTCAGCGCAACTACAAACAACAGTACAGCGTCAATAGTAGAAGCGAATACCTTATGGATTTCACTACTCGCACCACCCATGCGTGCTGTGAACCAAACAACTGATCAGTTTGAAACTGGTTATAAGAGGATATAAACAAATAAATAAATAAATAAATATATATATATATATGTTCTGTGCTGTCATTTATTACTGAATTATGCAATAGTGACACGGGTTCATAAACACTGCTGAGGTCAGTAAATTGAATGGACTGTTTTCACTTCCATATTACCTTAATGCTGAATTATTCAAATAATGTCGCTGCCTCAGTGGCTGAAGGGCATAAATCACAAGTGACACACCGCAAAATATTTGGGTATTTCTAATTGCTAATTACAAACAACGACCACCATGTTAGCAGAAGGAGAATTCAAACATTACGAATGCCAAAATCCGGCTTTGAGTATTATCTTAAGCTGCTCCGTTTATCTGCTATTGTATATCATATTTCCATGCGAACGTATTAAGCTTAACCTCGTACCTCGTTTGTGGTGTCTCAGGTACACGTTTCCCTATTGAATTTTTGTACATATTTTTTGTTTCCGTATCCTACATATATGTCAGTACAAAGAAATGAGTTTATTTTCGTCACTCCAATGACCGCCGTTTGTGCTACGCAATGCATGATACAAAATTTATAGACTGGAAACTCATACGGGATTATTACTAGGCCGTTGGTTACAAACCGAGGTATTGTTTCGACTTCCGACAGGATTAACGGTTTTTGTTCTCTTGCAACCTGCCACTTAGCTGCAATTAGTGCTCAAGTCAGTTTTGAGTGGATTTATAACTCCACACTTCAATATTGCTTCATTAAGTGTACGAGGACAATCTTACCTTACCAAAATCTCTTCCTCCAAAGATGAACTTCCTGGGAAGTAAAGCCGATTCGTGCATCTTGTCTGATACGGCATGTCAGAAAGTGAAGACTAGGAAGTTCTTAAAGTAAATTCAAATTCACGTACATCGTATATGTATACAAACAAAAATACTATTTTCGAAGTTGGGGTTTTAGGTATCTCACACACGCCCTGTTATGCAAGGAAACGTTTCGACAAATTAACTAGTATTTGTTTTGACTTAAGATAAAGTGACGTGTAGTTTGATAGCCAGTCATCGTTTTCTTACGATGAGTGTAGAAGGATTGTTCTTTCTAAAACCCCAACGTTTTACTCTGTATATGTTTAGTATTCAGCACTTTATTAATTGGTATAAATGAAACGATCAACCGGACATTAAATTTGACATTATTTAGACAGAAATTTTTAAAGAATCTTATCTAAACCATATGGGAACTGCAAAGATGAACAAGAATGCTGAAACAAATTGTAGTTAATCTTTTCTTACAAGTCATTAGATATTTTCGAAAAAAACAACAGGCACTGAAAGGAAAAGCCTATCATGAATTAGCATCCTTGCAATATCAAACGGTCTGACAATAAAACAGAGAATAATTTGTTCTGTGGAACAATTCAAACAACATTTGATAGTGTGTATAAACACACACCGAATTGCGTCATTGACTGAACGTTAGATTCTTCAACCAAATAAGAGCCTTGAATTAAGTGCGGAAGTATATACCTGCAGACTGCCCACAAATCTGTCTTTAGCTCAGTCAACGTGACTAATGTCGTATCGGTATCACCTCACACTCTACAGCAATTAACCACTGCCCTTCACTAACAAGATATGTTTCGTTTATACATTGTGCAACTAAATGGAAGGCAGTGAACTCTTAGGTTATGTAAGGGTGAGTATTAGTTAATAGGGCAATTAATTTGATTTGTGGGTAGCTATTCCCCCAAATTTTGGGATTTTTAGTAAGATTGCTATCAGTTTGGAATCCTGTTGTTGCGCAGACCCCCATATCTACAGACAAAATAACAGAGATCATGAAATAATTCCTTTAGGACACCTACAAAACCGTTACTCCTTCCTCCTGTATCGTTGCATGTCTATATGTATTGACATAAAACAGTGCAATACATATATTTTATCTCATTATTTTAAACTCTCCACCAAACTTCTTTTGCAATACGTTAGACAACTCTGCGTCTTATCTGCTTCGATTAACACTGTATGATTCAGTGTAATAAAATGCTACGTAACACAGGGACGTAAAATTAATTCGTACACGCGTCAATAAAAATAACATGTAGTGGAATTTTAAAAAATAGGGAAAATATGAAGATTTTGAAGATAGGTAAGTTGACACAATTTAGTGTATTGAAAAAATGAATTATTGGAATCATGCTGCAGGAAGATACGTAAAGCGTTAATGATGGCTGATAATTAGCAATTTATTAGGTGTCATTACACGATTAATAACCCAGGAAAAGAGCTTTTTATGTGACAAGAATACTTTCTTTATCGAAGCTAAATCTTCCCTAAGTCTGAAAAGAATAATTAGATAATAAATTGACTTCAAAGGTTTTCTTTGTATATTTGTGCACTGGATATGATTTAGAGACATTCTAGCAAAATGGCGAGCCAACTTACCTGCATAATAAGAGTAATTTCTTCAGTAAATTTATTGAGCCATGAAATATATTATCAGAACAAGTACACTTAAAGACTTTTGTTGAGAGAAAGCTCACAAAATATTTTTAAGTATTCCCTCTCATTATACGTTAATACTAACTTCAAGATGGCGCAGTTTCTCTTTCCCTAACGACAAAGTTTCTCTCTGTAAAAATTGTATACTTGTATGGTTAAAACTTTTGAGGTTTTCACAACGGTGTAAATAGAGCTGAAAGCCTTCTAGGATATGTCGCTGTGTATATCTGTGGCCAGCTACCGCCTACTTCGGAGGAACTTGCTGCTTCCATGTTTAAGGCGTTTTTAAGGGTTTTAACTCCTAGATTTACACTGAAGATGGGAACCAAGTGCTCCTGCGAAAAGGTTGCTAACTATTTACCAATCAAAGAGATGTTTCGTAGATTACATAAACCAATCGTACATCTTTTATGCGTGTACATAGGGAAGGTAATAAATGTCGTATTTCAGTATGAAATGGAGATAAATATTTTCTCACAAGATCAGTTGTAGGACTTAGCATGTGCCACAACGTGTCCTGCTTTACCATAGCCATTTCAGAACTGAAGCTTGTTGTATCGATCCCATGATAATTAGCCTAGTAGTGTACATGGAGCCTTGGTAGTCACGTAATATTTGGAAATTGAGCTGCTTTTGTATTCGGCCTGTATAATGCGAGGCGAAACACGAGATGGCAGCAGCAGCTATTACTGAATTAAACCACCAGAACTCGCTTTCCATTTGCCATTCGAAACACCATGTTCGTTAGCGCGGTTTTGTTCTAGGGGGGGAAAGAAATTAAACTTTTGTGCAAGCAAAACACAACCGCAACATCCACAAGCGTTCCTGCTTAATATTTGTGTGTAGCCTCAAATTCCCTGTGGCTTTTCAATTGAAATTTACTATATTAATGCTCATTAGATCTCGATTAACTGTTGGAGCTCTTTTGCAGGAGTCAACCCAACATTAATGGCAGTCACTTTCTTCCCTCCTATGGATTTAGTCCGAAAATTTCTATCCTCCCAAAAGTAAAACAAAAATAATTTCATATTGGTTTTTACATCCTGTACATGCATGTAAATAACTCGTTACCTTAAACAATACAATATTTCGGGTATCGTGTTACAGGCTACTAGAGAAGTAGAGAAGTGAAGGTAATACTTCTGAAACTAGAATCTTATCTACCTGGATAAAATACACGTATATATATATATATATATATATCAAAAACCTTAATTATCAGAATTTCTTAATAAAAAGATTATCCAAGATTTTGAAAGAGAGAGAGAAAGAGAGAGAAAACTACTGTATTTAACGATTCTGTCAGTTACTAATATTATTTGAGGACACCGGCAGCACAGTGGTTAAGGCGATGTGCTACAAATCGGAAGGTCGCTGTTTCGATTCCAGATGGTGTCATTGGAATTTTTCATTGACATAATCCTTTCGATCGCACTGTGGCCCTGCGGTCGACTCAATATCTAAGAGAAATGTGTACCAGGAGTATTTCCGGGAGTAAAAAGCGGCCGGTGCGTAAGGCTGACAACCTTACCACCATTCTGGGCCATTGTCACGTAATCTGGGAACCTTAACTTCCTGGAATCCTCTGGGCACCTCGGACCTGTAATGGGACTGATTTACCTTTACTGATATTGTTTAGAGTCTGGGGTAAACGAAAGAAAAAAGGGCATGGGATTTTGGTGAATTGATGTAAGCGAAGAAAATCCTGTCCCAGTACCATGTTTTCCACCACACGTCTAATATATGTGGGCCTAGTACCGAACCCGGACCTTTGTGAAGATATGTCGGCGATTTTGTGTTCGATTCCAGGCTAAACAGTGTGGGAGTTTTGGAATCAGCGACGGAAGGAGGAATGGATGTCGGTGTAGTAACGAGAAAGACAGTCTGAAACTCTGCACTGTGTGGCGGATACATAGAAAGCTGAGAGTTGTTTGACCGTGCACCTTCCTCATGAAATAAAGTGAAATGCCAACTTGATGCAACTAGATAATTTTATTGATGTATTCTTAACTCGACATGTTTCGGGTACATACGCCCATCATCAGGAGCATTAGATGTTGAGTTTCAGCATATGGCTTTC